>Ga0208701_100027_pt1 | contig 79428 bp, 79 predicted proteins | sample DeeseametaMP1482_FD_184188 | JGI IMG/M metagenome (GOLD analysis project Ga0208701, IMG submission 184188) | Marine microbial communities from the Deep Pacific Ocean - MP1482 (SPAdes) | ecosystem: Environmental > Aquatic > Marine > Oceanic | place: South of Fiji, South Pacific Ocean | collected... | reverse complement strand
AGGAAGACATCGACCTTTTGAAATCGGTCTGCGACAATCTCTGCGGCAAGTCTTTCTGTCCGCTGGGCGACTCGGCCACCTCTTGCATCACCAGCGCCTTTCAGTACTTTCCGGAGGAATTCGAGCACTACGTGAAGCACGGTTGCTCCATTCTTGACGCGAAGAAGGAGATGGCCGCGAACTAATGTCTGAAGAATTAGTCAATATCACCATAGACGGTCACCCGATCTCGGCTCCCAAGGGGACTCTCCTGGTGGAAGCAGCACGGCAAATTGGACTGGAGATACCGGTCTACTGCTATCACCCGAAGATGAAGCCGGTGGGTGCCTGCCGGGTGTGCGTGGTGGAGGTCGAGGGTCAACGCCGGCCTATTATGACGGCCTGCACGACCACGGTCATGCCTGATATGGTTGTCCATACCAAGAGTGAGAACGCCATCAAGGCGCGGGAGGGGATTCTCGAATTTCTGTTGATCAACCACCCTCTCGATTGTCCGGTATGCGACCGAGGTGGAGAATGCGATCTCCAGGACTTCACCTTGCGATACGGTCCTCCCACCACTCGATTCGTGGAGGAGAAGCGTCACTTCGAGAAATCGAAACAGGTCGGAAAAAATGTCGTCCTGGACCGCGAGCGCTGCATCATGTGCCAGCGCTGTGTGCGTTTTTGTGACGAGATCGCGATGGAGGAAGGCCTGGTTATCATCGAGCGTGGCAACCGATCTGAGATCGGAACCTTCGAAGGTCGCTCTTACGACTCGGAATTCTCCGGAAATGTTATCGAACTCTGTCCGGTGGGTGCACTTACCGCTGCCAGCTATAGATTTGAATCCCGTCCGTGGGAACTACAAAACTACGCCGGTATCTGCAACGAAAGTTCGCTAGGTACCAACATCACCTTCGATGTCCGCTATGACAAAATCGTTCGTATCCGCTCTCGGATCAACGATCTGCTCGACGACGGCTGGTTGACCGATAGCACTCGCTACAGCCATCTTGCCATCCATTCCGAAGATCGAATCCTGAAGCCTCGAATTCGAAACGAGAAAGGGGAGTTGGAGGATGCGAGCTGGGATAAAGCTCTTGAGCGCGTCGTCGCGGAACTCTCCAAGGAAGAGACCACCTCTGCTGTTTTGGTAGGGTCCAAACTCTCGGTGGAAGACGGGCATGCTCTGTTGAAGCTTGCCAGAGGAGTTTTGGAGACCCCCCACGCGGTTCACGAACACTCTCACGAACAGCTGTCGCTAGAACAGACTGTGACCGGTCAGGTGCACGGCTGCGATCAGGCCGATGTCATCGTTTGTCTCGGCTGCGATCCCGCAAAGAATCATAAGGCCTTCGAGCTTCGCGTCAAGAAGGGTCTTCGGGCCCGAGCCAAGCTGATCTGTCTGGGGACGGAACCGGCCATGGTCGGCTATGCCGACTATCAAGCCGAGGGCGAGCCCACGGAGTTGTGGGCCAAACTGGTCAAAGCGGTCAAAAAGAAGTCTAAAGAAGAAGAGGGTGGTCTGCGGATGCCCGGTCCTCGTCCGTGGGAAGCCGGCGGCGCCACCTCCGACGACTGGAAAGCTCTGGTGAAGGAGGTTCAAGGGGCCGGCAAAGTCCTGGTCGTCGTCGCGGGAGACCTGAAAGCCCAGGGGTTGACGGAGGTCTTCGCCGATGTGGAGAAGCTGGAATGGAGCAGCGCTCCTTACGGAGTAATTCACCTGCGCGACGGAGTCAATTCGCTGGGACTGGAGAACGTCGGGCTGGTGCCTTCTTGGCACGAAGAGTTGGCCGGCGTCTATCAAGAGGCGCTGGGTAGCTTCAACTCCACCGAGGGTCGCACTTATCAAGACGTTTCAAACTCCGGTAAGGGAGTTGTCCTGGCTGTGGGCTGCGACCCTCTGGCCCGCGAAGATGCCAAGAAGCCTTCCTTTCTGGTGGTCGCCGCCACTCATCCGAACGCCTCGACGGAGAAAGCGGATGTTGTTCTGCCCCTCTCTACCTGGGCCGAATCGAACGGAGTTTTCGTCTCCACCGACGGCACCGTTCAGTTTTCGAGACAGGCCATCGTGCCCCAGGGCGAGAGTCTCCCCGCTCACCAGATAGCTCAGCGGCTGGTCAACCTTCTCGAAGAAGAGCCCGCCGAACTTCTGACCCCTCGTGAAATTTACGCCGAAGTCGGACGGTTGAACCCGGCTTTCGCCGGCGCGAGTTACAGCGATTTCCAAACTCCGGGCCAGGTGCACTGGAGTTATCCGCAGCAAGCCCAGATCGGTATGCCGAGACCGGATCTTTCGGCCATTCCCGTGAAGAATCCGGACAATCCGATGTGGATGCCCACGATACCGACCGGCTCTCGAGTAGAAGAAGCCAGTCGCCTGCTGCGGGGGCAGACCTATCCTACCGTTCCCGGTCAGCGCGATCCACGAGAGATCGCGGCCATGCTGGGACTGACCAAATTGGCCACCGAGGCTGGGCAGCCGCTGTTGGCGGAGACCGTCTCTCCCGAAAAACGCGACGGATACATTCCGTTGCGAGTGGTACCGGCGTCTTCGGCTCAGTTGACCGGACCGACACCCGCCAATCGACATCACGAAATTGGAGTGGGAAGGTTCCGGCAAGTGGCGGTGCCGACCGCGCGGGCGGCCCTGGCCGACCCCGAGCAGGTTGCCGAAGAGACCACCGAAGAGGGGGAAGATAAAGAGTGAGTTGGGATTTTCTCCTTTTAGTTGAAACGATTCTGAGGGCTCTGATCACCTGCGCGCTCCTCCAGCTTTCGTTTGCCATGATGACGCGTTGGGAACGCCGGCTGATCGCCCACATGCAGTGGCGAGTCGGTCCAAATAGAGCGGGTCCCGCCGGCATCTTTCAACCTTTCGCGGACGGCTTGAAGCTACTTTTCAAAGAGCAGCTGATGCCCGACAACGCCAGGCCTTTCCTTTTCCTGATCGCACCGGTGATATCGCTGGTCGTTTCTCTCACCTCCTTTGCCGTCATACCGGTGCAGTTGGGAAATTTTCCTTTCCCCGTGAACACACCGGCAGAAGGTGGAGAGCACGCACGCTACCTCTTTCAAATCGGGGACATCAACGTCGGTGTCCTGTTTTTGTTAGGTATCACCTCTCTTTCCGTTTATGGAATCGTACTCGGGGGCTGGGCTTCGGGCAATAAATACTCCTTGATCGGGTCTATTCGAGCCAGTGCTCAGATGATCAGTTACGAGTTGGCTCTGGGGCTATCTCTCCTGTCACCACTGCTGATGGTCGGCTCTCTCTCCTTCCGAGACATCGCCAACTTTCAGGCTCAAGATGCCGTTTGGCTGGTGCTAGCGCAGCCACTCGCCTGTGTCGTCTTTTTCATTTCCAGCCTGGCCGAGACGAACCGCGCTCCCTTCGACCTTCCCGAAGCCGAGCAAGAACTTGGTGCCGGTTTTCACACCGAGTACAGCGGAATGCGATTTTCTCTCTTCTTCATGGCTGAGTACACAGCCATGTTTACGGTGGGTGCGGTGTTGGTCACGGTTTTCTTCGGCGGCTCCACCGTGCCGCTTCTGCCCCCACCCTTCAACGATTCGTTCGTGTGGCTCATCGCCAAGCTCTGGTGTGTGATGTTCGTTTTTATCTGGATCAGAGCCACCTTTCCGAGATTTCGTTACGACCAACTGATGAACATCGGCTGGCGCGTGTTGTTGCCACTCGGTATGCTGAACCTCGCTATCACCGCCGTCGGTGTGGCTCTCAGGTTTCCCTGGTGGGGGTTTAGCGTGGCCATCGTCGGAACCGTGGTCTTGCTCTACGTGGCCGGCAAACTAAGTCGTCGCGGGGAGCACCACTGATGAGTATGTCGGGGAACAAATTAAGGATTTACCATTATGGATAAAGTTATCGACGATCTGATCTCCCTGGGTAAGGGTCTCAGCATCACCTTCAAAAACTATCTAGAGAAGCCGGTGACCAAGCAGTATCCGGAAGAGAAGCGACCTGTGCCGAACCGCACCAGAGGCCGCCACGTGCTCCACCGCTATGAAGACGGTCTGGAGCGCTGCGTCGGGTGCTTGCTCTGTCAGGGGACTTGCCCGGCCGGTGCCATCTACATCGAAGCCGAGGAAAACGAAAAGGACGCTCCGGTTTCGAAAGGGGAACGACACGCTCGAATCTTTGATGTCGACCTCTTGCGCTGCATCTACTGCGGCCACTGCGAAATGGCATGCCCCACCAACGCTATCACCCTCGAGAACAACACGGCGCTCGCCGGTTTCACCAGAGAGTCGCTGCTACTTCATAAGGAAGATCTCTTGGAGCCCGAAGGCACCGCTACTCTGGGCACGACCGAATATTGGGATCCTAAGCCGCCGGAAAGCGTCAAGCATAAAGTTCCCTCCCAGACCGGACGGTTCGACGGGTCGTCCACTTCCGCCGCGGCGGTGGGACGTGGCGACCTGAAGCTCCACTCCAAGCCGATCAATCCCAAGGTCGAAGAGGAGGGCGATGATGAGTGAGTTTCTCATAGTTTTGGCGGCTCTGATCACTTTCGGAGCGGCCATCGGAGTCATCAGTAGCAAGGAAGCTGTCCACAGCGCCCTCTACCTGACGGTTCATCTCCTGGGAGTGGCGGCGCTCTTTTTAGCGCTTCACCATCAGTTCTTGGCGGTGGCGCAAATGCTGGTCTATGCGGGAGCGGTTATGGTCGTTTTTATCTTTGCCGTAACGACGCTCTCCCCTCATGAAGAGCCGCTGAAGCTGTTAGATCAAAACGGACTGCCGCTGGTGGGTGTGGGAGCGGGTATCTTCGCCTTCATAGGGCTCTGTTGGACCTTTCAGAACGGAGCCATCGCCAACGTGACGAATTCCACCGATGCTCCGGTCGACCTGGCTCCGGCTTCAAGTTTTGCCTACGACCTTTTCGGGCGGTTTCTCTTGCCGTTCGAAGGTACGGCCTTCTTGCTTCTGACGGCCCTGATCGGAGCGATTATCCTGGGAGGAAGGCGGCAGATCGGTGACGGTTAACTCTCCTGAATTTTTTCTTTTGCTTTCGGCCCTCGTCTTCGCGATCGGCCTGATCGGCCTTATCATTCGGCGCAACCCGCTGGTGATGTTCATGAGCATTGAACTCATGCTCAACGCCTCGAACCTCGCCTTCATGACCTTCAGTCGGTTCACCGACAAGACCCCCGGGCTCCAAGGCGGACCCGCCGACGGTCCGGTCTTCACTTTCGTGGTGATGACCATCGCCGCGGCCGAAGCGGTCGTGGGCCTGGCGATCATTATCACAATCTTTAGAAACAAAAGGACTGTCGACGTGGATGCGTTGGCGGAACTTAAGGGATAGAGGGAGTACTCGGAATGCAATTCGATTCTATGGCACTGACCCTCATCTTGCCTGTCCTGGGAGCCCTGGTGACCGGGTTGGTCGGCAATCGGTGGGGGAGAGGGATCTCCGCCGTGGTTGCCTCGGGCAGCGTTTTCCTGTCTTTTCTGGTCGTTTTGTCCAATCTTGTGACGGCTTGGCCCGCCGCCGAAGCACGCTCGGTAGACCTATGGAAGTGGGGAACGCTCACCTTCGGTAGCGGGACGACCGACATCTACTTCGGTCTTTATATCGATGCCCTGAGCCTGACTTTGATGACGGTCATCACCGGCGTCGGTTTTCTCATCCATTGGTTTAGCACGGAGTATATGAAGGGAGATAGCGACTTCACTCGCTATTTCTGCTATCTCAATCTGTTTATCGCGGCCATGACTTTGCTGGTGCTGGCCAACAACTTCATCCTTCTCATTATCGGTTGGGGGGGGGTCGGTTTCGCCTCTTTCGCCCTGATCGGATTCTGGCGCGAGAAACCCAGCGCCGCCGAGGCTGCCAAGAAAGCGTTTGTGATGAACGTGGTGGGCGATATCGGCCTTATGGTGGCCGTCTTCGCCCTCTTCCAAAATCTCCACGCTCTCGACTACGCTACTGTCCTGAACGACGGGGTCGCTACTATTCTGCTGGACAACAACCGGGGCGAGTGGTTGCCCCTCGTGTTGCTCGGACTGCTGGTGGGTGCCTACGCCAAGTCGGCGCAGCTACCGCTCCACACCTGGCTTCCGGATGCGATGGAAGGCCCGACACCCGTCTCGGCCCTTATCCACGCGGCCACCATGGTGACGGCCGGTGTCTATCTTCTGGTACGCACTCATCCGCTTCTGGAGCTTTCACCCGCCTTCTTACAGCTGGTAGCTGTCATGGGTGCGGTGACGGCCTTCTATGCAGCCTGCTGTGCCCTCTTCCAGAACGACCTGAAGAGAGTGCTGGCCTACTCCACCATGAGCCAACTCGGCTACATGTTTCTGGCGGTCGGACTGGGTGCGTACGGAGCCGCCGTCTTCCACCTTGTCACCCATGCTTTCTTTAAAGCGCTGCTGTTCTTAGCAGCCGGTATCGTGATCCACGCAGCCCACGGCGAGCAAGACATGCGTCGCCTCGGTGGACTGGCTAAAGACATACCCTTCACCGCCTTTATGTTCGGGGTGGGCGGCCTGGCCCTAGCCGGAATGTTTCCCTTCGCCGGCTTCTTCTCCAAGGAAGCCATTCTCCACGCCGCTCACGAGCAGACCTTTCTATTTGGAATGGGAGCTCTGGTGGCGCTGATGACGGCGTTTTACACCGGACGCGCCTATTTTATGACTTTTTCCGGTCCGCAGCGCGTGGATTCCCCTCATCTACCGGGTGGTCCCACCACTCTTTCCTGTTTGATCCTGACCGTACTCTCCATCGGAGCCGGTGCATTTGCCGCACCGCTCTCAGCCTTCTTCGATCCCAGCCACACTGTGGAAGGGTTTCAGATTCATACCGAGATCAACGCCTCCGGTATCATAGTGACCCTGCTGGTGGCTGCTTCGATCGCTCTGGCCTGGGTCATGTACGGCAAAGGCCAACAAGACAAGCTTGGGCGCAATGTGACTTTTAACAACTTCGTACGAACCGGATTTCAGGTGGACGCGGCCTACCTCATTTGGGCCAACGGCTTCCGTGATCTCGGCAGGCTCTGTGCACACGGTGTCGACCGCCTTTTCAGCACCTTGCTCCCCGGTCTCATATCAAGCTCCTTCTGGGGGATGGGACGGAGTCTCACGGAAACTCAAACCGGTCAGGTTCGTCACTACATGGTGAGCATTATGCTTAGCGTGGTGGTGCTGCTCTTCTACGCGCTCCTAGTGGGTGGAGGTGGCTTGATATGATGCTCAATCTTTTTATAGGCATCCCGCTACTTTGCGGCCTGGCGGCTTTCTTGATGAAAGACCGTGGCGCCAGAGCCTTCGCTATGGCTGTGACGCTGCTTCAGTTTGGAATCGCACTGGTGCTGGTCGGTGGACCTGAAGAGTCTCGCCACATCCATCATTCTTGGATTTCCGAGCTGGGCCTCAACTGGGCTCTGGGAATTGACGGCGCCAACATCCTACTGGTAGTCCTGACTCCGCTCATCTGTCTCCTCGCTTTGATGGCCTCTCCTCGAAATTTGGCCAATTCAGCGGGAATGGGAGCCGGTATCCTGCTCCTCGACGGTTTCCTGAGCGGGCTCTTTCTGTCCCAGAACTTAGGTCTCTTCTATCTGTTTTTCGAGGCGATGCTCCTACCGGCCTTGATGTTGGTGGCCATCTATGCCCGCAAAGACGGCCCCGAGACGGCTCTGCGCTTCTTGATGTTTACCCTAGTCGGTTCGTTGCCGATGTTGCTGGGTGTCTTGATCCTGGCCTTCAGCCCTGAAATCTCAGCGAGCAGTCTCGATTTTCAAGATCTTCAAGACAAAGTTCCCAGTCACCGCCAGATGTATCTCTTCTTCCCCTTCCTACTGGCTTTCATGGTGAAGATGCCGCTGCTGCCGTTCCACGGCTGGTTGCCCTCTCTATACCGAAACTCGCCGGCCTGCGTGACGGCCGTCATCGCGGCGCTCATGAGTAAGGCCGGCACCTACGGTCTGCTCAAGGTGGGTTTGCTGGTCTTCCCCGGCGGGCTACGCCAGGTGGGTCCGAGTCTGGCCATTTTGGCGGTCGTCACTATTATCTACGGCGCCCTTTCGGCTCTCGGTTCGGACTCGCTTCGGGAGGTGCTGGCCTATTCCAGTCTTTCTCACATCGGGATGATCGCTTTCGGACTGACCAGCAACACCGACAACGGGATCGCCGGTGCCTCGCTGCAAATGGCGGGACACGCTATCGCCACGGGCGGGCTCTTTCTGGTCCTGGCTTTGTTGGAGAACCGCCACATGCCGGATCGGATACGGCGTTTCGGCGGATTGTCGGAGTTTATGCCCAAGCTTGCCGCGTTGAGCCTCTTTCTTACCCTGGCCTCGCTCGGCCAACCCGGGCTGGGGTCGTTTCCGGGTGAGTTGATGATCTTGACCGGCACCTGGCCTTCCTACACTCTCCTCACCGTCCTGGCGACGCTGGGGATCGTGTTGGCCGCGGCCTACCTGTTGCGTTGGTATCAAAGAATGTTTACCGGGCCGGTCGGAACCTATCGCGAGCCCCGCGACCTCGACAGTCTGGAGACCTTTCTGTTGAGCGTCCCCATAGCTCTCAGTCTTTTGATAGGCTTCCACCCGCAGCCGTTCCTATCGCAAATCCAAACCTGGCTGGAGGGAGTCCTCTAATGCTTCTTTTCGCACAACTTCAATTGCCCACCGATCTCAGCTGGGTCGGCCTGGCCCCGATCTTGGTCCTGGGTCTCCTGATGGCCGTCACGCTCTGTCTGGAACTCCGAGACGATCCGGATCCGGGACAGCCGGAAGAGGACTCGGCCCGACCGGCCGTGCTTGGTCTCGGCGCCGTTTCCTTGATCGGCCTGATCGGGTACTACCTGAAGTTCACCGGTGGGGCGGTGGTGATTCACTTCCATCAGATGCTGGTGATGGACCGCATCTCCCAAGTTTCCGGACTTCTGATCGCCGTATGCGCGCTTCTCGCTATCCTCTCCGGACCGGACGAACTCGAGAGGCATCGTAACCGCAACGGAGGCGAATTCTGCGCGCTGATTTTCGCCGCCAGCTTGGGAATGATCTTGATGGCTTCGGCCGCCAACACGATCGTGATGTTCCTCGGCCTGGAGCTCTTCTCCATCGCCCTTTATCTGCTTTGCATCTTCTTTCCGGACTCGGCTCCCAGTCGCGAGTCGGGCATGAAGTACTTTCTTTTGAGTTCGGCTGCTTCAGCTGTTCTTCTCTACGGCCTGGCCCTGCTCTACGGGGCCACCGGTACAACCTGGATCGGGGAAATGTCGGGTCCGGAGGGTCTTCAGGGTGGATTGGCTATCGTCGGCACGGGCTTCGTGCTCTGTGGACTCCTCTTTAAATTGGCCGCGGTCCCGTTTCATTTCTGGGCTCCCGACGTGTATCAAGGCGCTCCCACCACGGTGACCGCTTTCATGTCGGTGGCCACTAAGGTGGCGGCTTTGGCCGCTCTTTGGCGCTTCGTGGAGCAGTTCGGAGGAGCTTCGGCCGGCCAACTAGCCCACCTCATCCTCTTTAGTCTCGCCATCCTCAGTATGCTGGTCGGAAACTTTCTGGCTCTCTCCCAGCAAGATCTCAAGAGAATGCTGGCCTACTCGGGTGTGGCCAACGGCGGCTATCTCCTCATCGCTCCCATCGTCTACGAAGATATGATGGGTCCCATGTTCTTCTTCCTGGCCAGCTATCTGCTGGGCAACGTCGGAGCCTTTCTCGCGGTGGCCCAGATCGAGGCGCTGCAGAAGGGTCCGGTGGACCGCCAGAGCGTCAAGGGTCTGTTTCATCGCAACCCCTGGGTTGCGGGATGCCTGGCACTGTGCCTGGTCTCCCTTACCGGCTTGCCACCCACGGCCGGGTTTATGGCGAAGTTCTTTCTCTTCGGTAAAGCCATCAACGTCGGAAACCTGCTGCTCCCGATCTTCGGTGTGGTCGGCTCGCTGATCGGTGCGGCCTACTACCTCGGCACCGCCATCACCCTGTTTGCGCGCACCGATGGAGCCGATGATTCAGCCACGGAGAGCGAAGAAGTCGTGGACGACGAATCGATAACTTCGACCTCGCAGGCGGCGCTCGCCTTCTGCAGTCTCGGTGTGTTGGTACTGGGAATACTCCCCGCCGGTTTCCTCCACTGGATTACCCAGTAGGAAAGAGTTCTAGGAGTCTATTCGCCGGCTCGGATCTTCTGTTTGATCTGGTGGCGAGTGGTCTTTTTCAGGCTCCGCGCGGAGCCCATGAGGGTTGCGACCCATCTCAGGTCATCGCTGTTTTCCAGTAGGATCTTCACCATCATAGTGATCGGCACGGAAAGAAACATCCCGATGGGCCCCCAAGCCCATCCCCAAAACACCAAACTCATAAAGACGATAAGGGGACTCAACCCCAGGTGTCGTCCCATCAAGGTCGGCTCCAGGAAATTGGAGACCGCTGTATTGACCACGATATAGCCTATCGCCAAGACCAGCACTCCAAGCCAGGTCAGGCTGATACAGCCCAGCAACACCGAGGGTACGGCCGCGATGATCGAGCCGACCACCGGGATGTAGTTTAGCACGAACGCTGTGAGTCCCCAGAGAACGGGGAAATCGACTCCGACCACGGCGCAGAGTATCCAAATCAAAACACCGGTTACCGCGGAGGTGACGGTTTTCACGAAAAGGTAACGCTGAACGTCGACGGTGACCTTCTCCAGACGACCTACGTCCACGGTGTCGGATAGGGCGGCCCTGAACTTGACCCGATAGTCGGCTGCTTCCAGCAACAGAAAGACCAGAATGACCAGAGCCGTGGCCACCGAACTCAAGCTCCGAGCAGCGCCCTGCAAGACACTTGTGGCCACACCCATGATGACCTGTTCGTCGATCTGGTTGATCCGCGACGGCAGTTGCAGCCCGTATGGCGCTAGATGCGCCTGCACTCGCTCGAAGAGCGCCCCGAAATCGGACCGATAGCCAGGCAAAGCCTCCGCTAGCCCGTCCACCGACTCCGCGGCGATAGCGCCCAGGAGTATCAAAATGCCACAGAAGAGAGAGGCCACTAAAATGGCCGCGACCGGTCCCGGCACCCGCCGATTCTGGAGCCATCGCAAAGGAAGTGCCCCGGCGATAGCGATGAGAAGAGCAAAGAGGAAGGGAGCCAGGATAGCCCTCATCTGGACCATACCCGCTCCCACGATCACGGCGGCGGCGGCTCCGACCAACAGGCGGTGACCGGTGAACTTCGGACCCAAGGCGCCCAAGAGCCCTTCCGTATTCTGGGCCTCGTCCAGGACCGGCTTGGAAACGGTATCGGTCTCCTGTTTTTCTTCAATTGTACTCGTTGGAGTCGTCAAGAATCTTTATCTTTCCACGAATTGGGGGGTACCCAAACGACTAGAAACCCTTCGATGGAAGGGTCGTCGGGACGGGGCCACCGTACCAGCGCCCCCCACTGCAGCCCGCCGCCGGGTGGTTGTTCGATGATCGCTACGTGCCAGCCTTTCTGGCTCTCACTCAACTCGATGAGTTCTTGTAAAAACGGATTCGGAGAGCGAAAGGAAGACGCTCGACTGTAGCGCTCCCGGAGTAGCTCGTCAAGATATTGAACGCCCCCGTCGGGAGTGGCTATGAGTTGGTTGCCCCGGGCCATCCAAGCCGGTCCGGAGTCTTTCTCGAAACCGCTTATGGTGGTCGCGTGAGACCAGGTCGATTGGAGGTCGACCACATTCAGAGGAAACCTCCGCTGCAGAGCTCGCTCCACCGGTTCCCACGACTTCACACCGGTCACTAGCAACTTTCGCTCCTTCCATTCGGCATACAAGAACGGAGATGTGAAGGCCCCTGCAAGCTCTATGTAGGGCTCGAACTCCCAACGCTTCCACTGCTCCACGAGTTGATTTCGAAGCTCTTCGCTCAAGTTCAAGCCGGCCGTGTCAAGCAGCAGAATGCGGCTGGCACGAGCAGGTATGAGGCCCAAGGCATCGAGGGGAACGCCGCCACCTGCGGGACGGTAAAGAGAGGTGTCGAGGTGACCCTCGAGAGGACCGGCAAACAGCATCTTCCCGCTATCCGGCTGATAAAGGGAAGCACGAATCCACTGTTCATCGACTCGTTGGCTGACCATCGCCCTGGGGTAAGTGGAACGACCATCGCCGTCGGGTGCCAACCTGATAGGTGTAGCCCCCGTCGATGCAACTTCTAACAACTGACCCGGTTTAAGTTGAGGAAGTGGTGCCGGCAGGAACGGAATTTCGGACAGGCCTTCCAACCCCCGGGTGTCGAGAGTAATTCGGAGGCCGGAAAGCTCGAGCTTCCGCCATCCCAAATCCCGGCCGAGATAGGGTGGCGACCAGGGCTCGACCGGAGTCGATTGCCAGAGAGCGAGGCTAACGATGCCGACCAAAAGGATCAAGACGGCGGGCCCGGTGTCCTGTTTCATCGCTGTATGCTCACGGCGAGGAGCTTCTCTTTGATCGACCCCGGACCTCTAAGAGGGCAGGAGCCGATCCCTTCAACCCGAAGCTAGGGGCGAGGAATTAATGACGAGATATTGTGATAACTGCGGCGCTTCGCTGCGAGAATCCGCCAAGTTTTGCGGTCAGTGTGGACACTCAGCCGTACCGGCTGCGTCCGCCCCGCCACCGCTAGAACCACCGCGACACTCCGGCACGGTTCGTCCCTCTGCCGGGATGTCGGATCAAGGCGGTCCGCCGCCGATGGGTCCGGTGGGGGAGCAGCCTCCACCCCCCCAATACTGGGAGTCCTACGACTACCCGTCGGTTGATCCGAATTCTCCGCGAGACTGGATTGAGAAGAGCGAGAAGGGTCCGCAATCGGACTACGACGCTCCTGCCGCCACGCACACTCCGCGCTTTCGACCGCAAGACGCTTCTCGCCCCCTACCACCACTCTCTTTTGGTGGGCCGGCTCCACCGGCCGGGGCTCGAGAAAAAGCCCGGGATATCGCCCGCAGCTTCGCCATCAGCGCAGCCGGGATCGTGCTGGTACCGCTGCCCTTCAGCGACCTGGTCTTCTTGATGCCGATCCAGACCGCCATGGTGCTGTCTATCGGGAAAGCCTACAACGTCAAGGATCCGCCGGAGAAGACCCTGGCTCACATATCGGCGGCTTGCGGTGCCTCCGTCTTCGGCCAGATCACCACTCTCTTCGTGGCCAACCTGATTCCCATTATCGGGAAACTGGTTTCCGCGCCCTTCGTATATGGATGGACCTACGGTCTGGGAGAGGTCGCTATTCGCTATTTCGAGGCTCAAGGAGAGCTCCAGGGAGACGAGTTGAAAGCCGTTTTCAAGAAGGTCTCCAAGGACGCCACCAGAGCCTTTCGAAAGAACGAAGTCAAATCGGTGGAAGACAGTTTCTCACATTTGAGAGACCATCTCTCTCCGGAGGAATACGAAAAACTTCGCAAACGATTCTCTTAGGATCTCATCATGCCGCTTGCCCCCCCGCTTTTGGAGTTGGAAGATACCGTTCAGCGAATCCTCGCTCAACAAACTGTTGAGCAGGAGACGCTGGCCGCCCAATTCGCCGGCGTCCGCGCTTTCATCTTGGAGTCCGAACGTCTCTTTCGAGAGGTCGAGGAGACCCTCTTCGTCGATAAAGAGGGCGCGCAGAAGCTTGAGCTCTGCGCGCAGGAGATGGCTCATAGCCTGGACGCCCTGGACAGGCTCCAAGACGCCGTCACCAACCGCAAGATGTTTGTCCTGAAAGAGCGGCTTCAATCGTTTCTGACCAGTCGCGAGCGCTGCTTGGAGTATTTTGCGGAGTTTACCGAACGGGCCCGACAGACTCCGATCTATAGCCCGGTGCCGGCTTACGACGCTTTCATCAAAGCCGGTCTGAACGTGCTCGACGGAAGACTCGAAAAAGCCCGAATTGAAGACCGCTTCCCAGAAGTCGTGCCGGAGCTTCAGAAGGCTCAAAGGATGGTCGGAGTGTTGCAGAGGCTTCACAAACCGCCGGCCGAACTCATGGACGCTCTCAAAAGCGGTCTGCAAGGACTGGAGTCCGGGTACGGAGCGGTTCACACCTATTTGCAATCCGACGATAAGAAGGCACTGGAAGACGGTCTCAAGCTGATCGGTAGCTCCAGCGCCATTCTTCACGATCAGTTTGGGAAAGCCGAAGCGCTTGCCAGGGCCGAACCCCGGTTTACCCGATTTCGGCCGCTTGAGGAGTGGCTTCGCCTGAAGCAGTACGTTCGGCAAAATCCGCACGATGAAATCCCCACCGGATGGATCACGGAGACCGTCACTCAGGTCTTCTACGTCTGGGATTTTATGCTCAACCAGGCCCTCAAGCTTCTCAACGATCCTCTTCTGGTAGGCAGCGAGGTCGAGGGTGGTCTTTCACCAGCCTTGCTCGAAGAGTGCTTCAAGTTCAGGGAAATCGCCCAAACCCAACTCATCCCGCTGACCGGCGACGCACTTCTCAACAGCGACGAAACTCTTTGGACCACCCACATACCGTACCTTGAGAAGCTTGGCGACGCTATTGAGGCTAGCCATCAAGCTTTGGAAGAGCGGATGCTCCCGTTCAAAGAGCTACCGGGATTGGAGCGAATCGTCCATCTGAAGGAGATGGTCAAACGCGGTCAAGCCGACAAGGCTTTGCTACGACAAGAATTCGCCGCGCAGTTGGAAAAGGTGGAAGAGTTGATCGATTCGGTGAGAAGCGGTGAGGACCCGGTCTCTCGAGAGTTCGACAGCGTCCTACCGACACACCGAGCAGCCTTCATGGGAATGATGGAAAACCTGGAGGACGACGACTGGGAAGCCATCGACAGCCGTTGGGAAGGAGTCGTTTCCACACTTCCTCACCTGGCCGGTCTCAGCAAGAGCTTACGCAAGCGTCTTTCCGCCGACACATCCTCCTCCAGATTGGTTCGCTGCCTTCGCTGCGATCACCAGAACAGTCCCGAACGTCGTGTCTGTTCATCTTGCGGTGCCAATCTTCCCATGGTCGTTCAAAAGATGCAGACCTTCACCGAGATAACCGAACCCGCGGTCGGTGGGGGAGAAGGAGGCGGCGGCACCGTCAGTCCTCGAGCTATCGAACTTCTGGAAACTCTCGTCGAAAACGTGGAACACCAGAGGGTGAGCAAAAAGGACGCGGCCGATGCGGTGCAACTTCTGATCACCGACCTCAATCGGCAACGCCAGATGTTTACCAAAAAGTTGGTGCCCTTGATGGGCAAGGAAGAGAAGTTGGACGCCTATCTGCGATTTTTCGCCCAGGGCCTGGGAACGTACTTCGCCGCTCTAATGGAGATGCACGAGGCCGCCGGGAGCGGCAATCTGCCCAGGCTGCAATCGGGGCTTCTTTCATGTCGCGAAACGCTGGACGTCATGGACGCTATGAAAGAGCGGATCGACGAGGCTCTGCGAGGTTGAAGAACCTTACCACCAAACTGGCGCTACTGAAGCGAACAAGCGGAGCGACGGATGCCGCCCCTCGTCGACGGCAAAGAGACCCCGGGTGGGACACCAAGCTATGCGAAGTTCTCCAAGGCGACTTCGAGCAGACCTCTAAAGGCGAACTCTTCGTGGCTCGACGCCGGCACAACGTCAAAGAACCGTACGGCCGTTCCAACCTCACCTGCTGCCTGGAAATGCCGATCGAGCCGCTGGCCTCGCTCTACCAGGGCCTGGAGCGCTTCGCGATGGCCGACACCCTCTTTTTCGACACCGAGACCACCGGTCTTGCGGGAGGCTCGGGAACCTACGCTTTCCTGGTTGGATTGGGGTACTACTCCGACTGTGGCCGGGAGTTTGTGACCGAGCAACTGTTGATGCGAGACCACAGCGACGAACCGGCTCTTCTAGCCTATCTCTCTCGTCTCTTGCAATACAAAAGTTCCCTGGTTAGCTTCAACGGACGCTCTTTCGACGCGCAGCTGCTGACGACCCGATACGGTATGCATCGCATCGCCGACCCTTTCGGCAAGAGAGCCCATCTTGATCTGCTCCACATCTGCCGAAGACTGTGGGGCCACGGGCAGCTTCCGGACTGTCGGTTGGAGACGCTGGAGTCGCGGATTTTGGGTGCGCCCCGTCATCAGGACGTGCCGGGTTGGCTCATCCCGAGTCTCTTCTTCGATTTCATCCGCGACAAGAATCCGGCTCCACTGAAGGGAGTCCTGGAGCACAATCGGCGCGATCTTTTGGCCATGGTAGCTCTCTGCAGTCATCTCAAAGCAGTGTTGACAAGTCTCGAAGTGGACGATCCTCATCTTTCGCTGGGATTGGCCAGGCTGTGGGCGGCACTTGAGCAGCCCGAGCGGAGTGACGGCTTCTTTCAAAAAGCCGTCAAGGATCGTAGACTAGGTGAAGAAGCTAGAGAAAAAGCTCTCATTTATTGGGCTCGCGAGTTGAAGAAACGGGATCAGGGTTCTAAGGCGGCCATGCTCTGGCGGCGGACTCTTATTCACTATCCGGGAAACCTTGAGGCGACTGTGGAGTTGGCCAAATGGCTGGAGCACTCTCAAGGCGACTACCGCTCAGCTCTGATTCTGGTGGAGGGCGGATTGCGCGATCGGACTCTGACTTCTCGGCGAAGACAAGAATTAGAACATCGGGCAACTCGCCTTCGACGCAGGATGGGATAAAGATCTTGGGAATGTGTGCACCGCACCCGACTTTGTGGTTACACTGTACCCTGGGGGATAACTTAGAAATTTTGAGTGTACAATATAGATAAATGTTCGGTTTCGGAAAAATCGAAGTCTTCCCGGTGTCCTTCCAAGATGGACACATAACTTTTCGGACCCCGAAAAAAATCGGGGTCGGAAAGTCCGTGAAAGTCAAGCTGCTTCTAGCAGGGCAAGACGGTCCGACTGTCTCTTTAAAAATCACCGAGATGGACGAAAACCTCGATGACTTCACCGGCGTAGGCCTCATCAAAGAGCGTCAGAAAAAGATCGACGCTCTCACCTTTCAGATGGCACTGGCCGGCGTAAAGGGGGCCTGCCGTCGGGTAACCAAGCGAGTCGCTGCAACTATCCGCTTGCGCTCTCGTCAACTACCGAACTACCGAGGTATCACCGCAAACGTCAACGAAACCGGTGTCGAGATCAACACCGACGGACCTCTCCCGGCGGGGACTAAAGTTACTTTAGAGTTTGACGTTCCGGAGATGGCCGATCTCAATATGCAAGCGGTCTCCATTTGGAGTACGGATGGGCCCGTGATAGGCAAAGGGACCTATCGGGCCGGGGTGGAGTTCACCGAGACGGATCGCGCGACTCTGGACGCATGGTCGGCATTCTATCGACGAGTTCTGGAGTCGGAAGGCGCTTCCGTCATGATGAAAACCATGGGTGACGGTGGGGACGCCAGTGGCAACTACAACACCCGCGAGTCTGGTCAACAAACGACTGTCCTGGAATCGGATAAAGTTCAGGATGAGACCAAACCCCAACCGGAGACGCCACCGACCCCCTCGTTTCAGCCGCCTACGCCGACCTCCACGCCTTCCTATCAGCCTCCCGCGCCTACCTCCACGCCTTCCTTTCAGCCACCCACCCAACCGCCGACTTTTCCATCTCCCACGAGTGCTCCCAATTTTGCCCCCCCTTCGGGCAATCCGCCCTTTCCCCCGGCTCCCCAAAGTCCACCCACGTTTTCGCCGCCGGCAGCCTCGCAGCCGCCGCCTTTCCAGGCTCCGTCCGCTCCGACGTTCGATTTTTCATCCACTCCTACTTTTCCGGGAAGTGGAGCCTCTCCCTCGGCACCATCTTTCCAGGCCCCCCAAGCGCCCTCCGGTCCGCCCGGTTTCTCCCCGCCCGGCCATTCCGGCGCTCCATCCTTCAATCCACCCGGTCAAGTGCCTTCGTTCGGTGCCCCCTCGCCGCCGAGATTTGAGTTTAGTCAGCCCGCCACGGAGCCGGCCGGCCCTTCGTACGGGGGCTCAAAAACACCCAAGCCTCCCCAATCGCTCAGGCTTGACACCGACTCCCAGGCCAAGCCTCCGGCTCCATTTCAGCCCCCGGGGGGTTCGGTCCCGCAATTTCAAGCACCCAAGCCGCCGAGTGCCTCGCCACCGACCTTCGGTTCCGCACCGACTCCATCTTTCGGACCTCCGCCGCCGCCCCCGTCTTTCGGGCAGCCTCCGGCACCTCCATTCGGGCAATCAACAAGCGCGCCATTCGGCGCCGGACAGTCTGCCTCAGGTTTTCAACCACCGCCGCCGCCACCCGGTGCGTCTTTTCAACCTCCCCCCGCTACTCCCGAACGAGTTGTTCCGGTGAAGATGAGCGGCCCAAGCATCATGTTTCGCTGCCGAGAAGGTCACCGTTACCAGAACGGCAGCCAGACGCAAGTCGAACTAGTCTTCCAATTCCAAGGCCAAACCAACTCGGTAGTCGTGAGGGTTCAGATTTCCGGCGTTCAGGCCGAACAAGACGGAACTTTCTCTTGCATTGGGATGGTGCACGAGGACGCTCAAAAGATTCAGGTTCTCAATCAGGTCATCGGCTCGTAGGCGCCGGTCATCGGACCAGATCCATAGTCTTTCGTAGACAGGGAGCAGCAGTCTCTGGAGTAACAAAGAGACAATGCGAAGTCGAGCGCCCAGCATCCAGAGCCGCACCGCCACTTTTCTACTGAAAAGGTTGGTCAAGCGGGAGCAGGCTCAGGATTCCAGTGTCGGGACGGTGCGCCGTGCAGTCAACACCTTTATGTGGCTTACGCCCCGCCAAAGTGGAGTGAAAGTATTCCCGAGCCGGCAAGCACAGTTGCCCGGAGAGTGGGTCGTTTGCCCTCAAGCCGAGGCCGGGCGACTGGTCCTCTATCTTCACGGAGGCGGCTACTTCTTCGGCTCCCCCCAGTCCCATCGTCCCTTGACCACCCGCCTTTCTCGACTCTCCGCATCGCGGGTACTCGCTCTGCGCTACCGTTTGGCTCCTGAATACCCCTTCCCAAGTGCCATTGAGGATGCCGCTCGCGCTTACTGCACCCTTCTTTCCCAGGGGGTTCTCCCGGAAAAGATCGTTCTTGCCGGCGACTCGGCGGGAGGGGGTCTGGCGCTGGCCACGTTGCTCTCTCTCAAAGATCATGGTGTCCCGTTGCCGGCCGGAGCTATCTGTTTCAGTCCCTGGACAGACCTCGCGGTCACCGGCGAGTCCGTTCACCGAAATGCCGATCGTTGCGCTATGTTTCAAGAAGGAGCACTGCATCGGGCTGCCAGGCAATATCTGGGAGGAGTTTCACCCTACCATCCACTGGCGTCGCCAATCTATGCCAACCTGGAGGGTCTGCCTCCTTTACTGATCCACGTTTCGGATACGGAACTCTTGACCGACGATTCGCGTCGAATCGTGGAGTACGCCAGACTCGCCGGGGTGCAAGCCAGGATCGAAGTCTATCCTGACCAGCCCCACGTGTGGCAACTGTTTAGCTTGCTGCCCGAGGCCCTGGATTCGCTGCAAAAGGCCGCCACAGCGGTCAAGGAGTGGACGGGTGCTGTTAGACCAGCGGTGGCAACACTTCTTCGGAGTTAGAACTTTCGAGCCTAGGGCTTTTGCCGGGCACTTCAGGGTCCACGTCGGACAATCTAAAAAGACGCCGTTCTCGGCTTTTGGCCACTCTCAACTTACGGGCTTCTTCGAGCAGAACTCCACCCAAGATTCGGCGTTTTGCGGCGGCCAGCTGTCGACGTTTATAGGATACGTGGGAACTCTCCCCGTGACGAGAAGCCAGGTAGTTTTCCCAGTCGGTGATCTGAATCTCAAAAGGGAAAGTGAAGCGCAACTGCTTCGGATAGTGACGCTCCACCTCCCGACCCAGATCGGGCATGCCGGTCTGGCGTCTCAACTGATTGATGACGGTGGCGGCGGGGTGGCTGACCTTAACAAGCTTCCGGCAGGTAAACTGTATGGAGCGGAAGCCCGGAGAACTATGAGGATTAGAGGACATGCGTTCTTCGAGAAGCTGTGACTCCGTGGTCGGACGGAACGCCAGCTGCCGAAAGAACTCTTGATCGGTTTCCTCTTCATCCACCTGAGGTTTACCGGCAGTCAGCGACTCGTAGGCTTCCCGAAAATTCTCCAGATCGACCAACGTGTTCCGAGAACGGCCGGGGGTCAGTAGCGGGAGCGAAACTAAATTTTGCTTTCGTAAGTATTTTAGGGCCAGCAAGGCGTCGACTTTGGTCTGCGTCACCAGCTTGATGCCGATCCGATCGTAGACTTCGGAGGCCACGTTGTCCGGCTTGTGGAGCAGCTTCAAAATCAGACTCTCTCGCGACTTTCGTCGTTTGAAGAAAGCGGCTTTTAAGGGAACCGAACTAGGACCCCGACCCAAGCTTTCGGGCTCATCCGACGAGGGATAGATGTGCTGCATGAAAGGCCCGAGAATCTGCTCCTGCACTTCACGAAAATAGGGGGTACGAGCGGCCAGATTTGCGTGACTGATGGTGTGCATCACTCGCAGTACCGCGCAGGCCCAAGCACGGACGACGGGATCACTCGTGTTGGATGAGTAGAGGAGGAGTTCCGCCAGCTGTCCGGGCGCCCGAATCTCATCGGGAATTTCAAGGTCGGCGGAATCTTCGTCGATAGCGGGGCACAAATAGTGGGTGATGAAGGAGATAGCTTCCCGGTGGATCCCCTCGGCTTCCTCGTTTTCCCTGGGGTCCGACAAGTCGTATCCATAGGCCGAAATAAAGTCCACCGCCTCTTGCCGGCTGGTGATGGCCAGACTCTCAAGATCGACGGGGGAGAAGCCTTCTAGAAACAGTCGTAGGGTATCCCAGGAGAAGTCGTGGCGCCGGTCATCAGACGATTTGTGCACAGCTACTCCTATCTGCGGTCCATTATATGGGGTTTGGTCAGGGCCATCAAGTTAAACGGCCGATTGGGTGGGGTGAAGCTGACCAATCGGTCAGGCTCCGCTACTCTTTCGTCGGTCTCGAGGATGAGCTCTCTCGTAGACCGTCCGCATTCTCTTCCTGGAGATATTGGTATACACCTGGGTCGTCTGCAACGATTCGTGTCCTAACAGCTCCTTGATAGTGACCAGATCGGAGCCGCCCTCCAACAAATGGGTGGCGAACGAGTGTCTCAAGGTATGGGGCGAAGCATGCTTTTCGAGACCCGATTGCTGAAGCACCTGCTTAAACATCTTTTCCACTCCTCGTTGTGAGATTCGGGCGCCGTAACGGTTCAAGAACACCGGACCTCCCGGAGTTTGACGAGGTGTCGCGTAAAGGTATTCTTCCAGAGCTACTGCCGCCGTGTCGTTGAAAAAGACAACTCGTTCTTTGTTTCCCTTTCCCAAAACTCGCAGGGCCTGGCGGTCGAAGTCGATGTCGTCGACACTCAAGCCCACCAGTTCCGACAGCCGTATTCCGGTGGCGTAAAAAAGTTCAAAAATAGCTCGGTCTCGAAGCGCCAGATCAGGATTGCGAGTCTCCCCGATCCTTTCTTCCACCGTATCCAACAAGAGCGTGATCTCATCCGGACTCAGAACCTTGGGAAGCGTCTTACGTTCTTTCGCGGAGCGAACTCGAGACATCGGGTTGTTGGAAAGCAGTTTCTCCACTTCCAAGTAGGCGAAGTAACCTTTCAAACAAGCGATCTTCCGGTTGAGCCCGCTGGGCGTGTATTGGCGGTCGTGGCGTAGATGGGCCAGGAATTCCCGAACGGTCCTGGTGTCGAGCTGCTCAAACCTCATCCCGTCTTGAAAGAGCGGCTCCAACCAATGAAAAAACAGTTCCAGGTCCGCCTCATACTCGGCCACCGTGCGCCGGCCTAAAGAACGCTCCACCGAAAGGTGGAGAAGGTAGTCTTGAACATAGTAGCCGTGGGCTCTGTGAAGATCATTGCTCATCCCTTACATTGTTAGGGCCAAGCCTTGAACGCCCTCCTCTCTAGAGGTGTTTTTCGGGCTGAAGCAAAATGCCAAGCCACGGAGGTGCCACATGGCTATATTCAATTTTGTAAAGCAAGCCGGTCAGATGATGAGTGACGGCTTGGAGAAGGCGGCTGCGGCGGCGGTCGCTGCCTCGGAGGCCGATATCAAGGCCAAGATCGAAGCGTCTCAGCTCAATCCCAAGGATCTCGCGCTGAAAAAGGTTGACGAGGAGACCGTCAAGGTCTATGCGGTGGTCGGATCGACCGAGGAGAAAGAAGAGTTGATCCTCCTGGTTGGCAACACACCCGGTGTGGCCAAGGTCGAAGACGCCATCAAAGTCCGACCTGAAGGCGGGGCCGAGGTGGCCGCGCCGACTCCGAAGTTCTATACCGTGAAGTCCGGTGACACGCTCTCTTCCATCGCTCAAACCGAGCTGGGCGACTCCGCACGCTACACGGAGCTCTTCAACGCTAATCGAAATATTCTGTCCAATCCGGATGCTATCGACGTAGGACAGACTCTGCGAATACCCCAGTGATCGACGATTCCAGGTTAGAAGAGGTTGTCGGGCGCTACGCGGAGCTGACCGAGAGACTCAGCGATCAGGCGCTCTACGACGACCCCAAGGCTTACAAAGAGGTCTCAGTGGAGCGGGCGGGCCTGGAAGAACTGGCGGAGAGAGCCAAAGAGTTTCTCGATTCTAAAGCTCGACTAGCTCAAAATAAAGCCGACCTTAGAGCGGAATCCGATTCCTCCATGGCCGAACTCTACAAAGAAGAGATCTCGAACCTGGAAGAGTCTTTGGAAACGTTGACGGAGCAAATTCGGGTGCTCCTGCTGCCTAAGGACCCTTACGCCGACAAGAATATCATCATGGAGATTCGACCCGCCGCCGGTGGAGACGAAGCTGCCATATTCGCCGGCGACCTCTTTCGTATGTACAACCGTTACGCCGAATCGAAAGGTTGGTCGGTCTCCATCTTGGACGCCCAGCCCACCGGACTCAACGGTTACAAGGAGATGGTCTTTGAGATTCAAGGCACCGCCGTTTATCGGCACCTCAAATACGAGAGCGGAGTGCATCGAGTCCAACGCGTCCCCGAAACCGAGAGCCAGGGCAGAGTTCATACTTCCACGGTGACGGTGGCGGTGCTGCCCGAAGCCGACGAGGTCGATGAGATTCAAGTCGAGATGAAAGACGTGAAGGTGGACACCTTTCGAGCGTCCGGTGCCGGTGGTCAGCACGTCAACAAGACCGATTCGGCGGTTCGATTGACCCATTTGCCGTCCGGCGTGGTGGTGGCCTGTCAGGATGAACGTTCACAGCACCAAAACAGAGACAAAGCCATGCGTATCTTGAAGGCCAAGCTCCTCGATATGGAGCGGCGTCGACAGGAAGAGGAGTACGCGGCCGACCGCAAATCCCAGGTTGGTACCGGAGACCGTTCGGAGAAAATCCGCACCTACAACTATCCTCAGAGCCGAGTGACCGATCACCGGATCGGGATGTCGGTAAAGAATCTGTCGTCGGTGATCGACGGCGATTTAGAGCCGTTTTCTCAGGCCTTGCAAGCCCACGAACAGCAAGAGTTACTGGCCGCCGAGGGTCACTAATGCAGCGGCAAGAGAAACCGCAGACCGTGGCCCAAACACTCCAGTTGGCGGTCTCTCGTCTCGATCACGGGATGGACAACACCAGCCCGCGCTTGGACGCGGAAGTGCTCCTGGCTCACGTACAGAATTGGACCCGTACCGAGCTTCACTGCCGTATTACGGACCCTCTTCCCGAATCGCGTCGAGTGGAGTTTCTAAGGTTGCTGGAAGAACGTGTCCGGGGTGTGCCGGTGGCTTATTTGGTCGGATACAAGGAGTTCTTCAGTCGGAGGTTCTGGGTCCGACCCGGAGTGCTGGTGCCGCGACCGGAGACGGAGCTTCTGGTGGAGCAGGCTCTGGCCGAACTTCGAAAGACCCCCGGACCCACCAGGATTCTCGACCTCTGCTGCGGGACCGGTTGCATCGCCGTCACCCTTTGCTTGGAAACTCTGGGTACCAGCGCGGTGGCCGCGGACATCTGTCCGGAAGCGCTCGAACAGAGCAGAGAGAACGTTCGGTTCTTCGGCGTGGAGGAGAGAGTTCGGGTGGTCGAAAGCGATCTATTTTCCGGTCTTTCCAAAGAGGCATTTGACCTCATAGTTAGTAATCCGCCTTATGTCGGTACCGAATACGGCCCGGCAGCCAACGCCAATGTCGCGGCCCACGAGCCGGCCCTGGCTCTATACTCCGGACCGGACGGGATGGAGCACCTCAAACAGATAGTGGAGAGGGCTCCGGCCCACCTAATAGAAGGGGGCTCCCTGGTGGTGGAGTGCGCGTCTTTTCAGGCCGAACGTGTGGAGGCGTGGATGGATGACAAAGGGTTTAATCAGACGTGTCTGTGGCACGATCTTAGCGGGCTTCCAAGAGGAGTCGCGGGGCGATGGGAAGGTTGATTTAGATGGAAAACACAGAAAACGGTCTTGCATGGGTCGAGCGTCTGGCTCAGACCATGGTGCAACATAAGCTTCATAAATTGGAATTCGAGACGGAAAACGTGTCTCTGACACTTCGCGCCTCACAACGAGTGGCCGCTCCCGTGCCCGCGGCGCCGGCGGCGCCGGAAACGGAGGAGGAAGACGTGCAGGAGGCGGACGTTGTTTTGATCCGTTCTAAGGACGTCGGTCTCTTTCGGATCGTTGGAGACTTGGAAGCCGGAGTCGAGATCAAGAAAGGCCAAAAACTGGGATGTGTGGAGGCCGTTTCGGTGGAGCACGACCTGGTGGCCGAGCACACCGGAACGCTGGTGGAGGTCCTGGTGCAGGACGGCGATCCCGTCGAATACGGCCAACCCCTTTTCGTGCTATCGGAGAGTGAATAAAGATGTTTAAAAAAGTACTGATCGCCAACCGCGGCGAGATCGCTCTGAGAGTCATCAGGGCTTGCAAAGAACTCGGCATAGAGACGGTCGCCATCCATTCCGATGTGGATCGAGAGACTCTTCCGGTGCTGGCAGCCGATGAGCGGGTCTGCGTGGGGCCGGCTCCGGCCACCAAGTCGTATCTCAACATGCCTCAAATTTTGACCGCCGCCAAGCTGACCGAAGCCGAGGCGATTCATCCCGGTTACGGCTTTCTGGCCGAGCGACCGGACTTCGTGGAAATCTGCGAAGAGAACGGCGTGACCTTCATTGGCCCTAGTGCCGAAGCCATGAAACTCATGGGGGACAAGGCGGAAGCTCGAAAGAGTATGATCAAGAATAAGGTGCCGGTGATGCCCGGTACCGACGATGTCGCCGACGTGAAGACGGCCAGAAAATTTGGAAAAAAATACGGCTTCCCCCTTATGATCAAGGCTGCCGCCGGTGGCGGCGGTAAAGGTATGAGGGTGGCCCACGACGAGTCCGAACTGGAAAGACTGTTCGAGCAGGCTAGCAATGAGGCCGAGTCGGCCTTTGGAGACGGGCGGATCTACGTTGAAAAGTTTCTGGCTAAGGCTCGCCATATCGAATTTCAAGTCATGGCCGACACTCACGGCAATGTGGTCCACTTTGGCGAGCGCGACTGCAGCGTCCAGCGTCGAAACCAGAAGCTGATCGAAGAGTGCCCCTCACTTGTCCTAAGCGAAGAAAAGCGTCAAGAAGGCGGGCAGATCGCCGTCAACGCGGCCAAAGCGTGTGACTATGTGGGTGCCGGGACCGTCGAGTTCCTCTACGACGAAGCCTCTGAAGAGTTCTACTTTCTGGAGATGAACACCCGGATTCAGGTGGAACACCCGGTCACAGAGGAAGTCTGCGGCATCGATCTCGTCAAAGAGCAGATTCGAGTGGCCGCGGGTCTAAAACTCTCGGTCAAACAGGAAGATATCGTCATGCGTGGTCACGCCATCGAATGTCGAATCAACGCTGAGAAACCGGATGAAGGCTTCACCCCGAGCGTCGGAACCATAAGCAAGTTACATTTTCCAGGGGGGCCCGGAGTGCGCATCGATTCGTACCTCACGTCCGGGTCGCGAGTTCAGCCTTTCTACGACTCCCTTCTCGCCAAGGTGATCACCTACGGCAAGGATCGCGAAGAGGCTCTCACTCGAATGCGACGGGTCCTGGATGAGATGATCATCGAAGGAATCTCCACCACCGCCAGTTTCCATCGAGGACTTCTGGACAACGATTTCTTTCTCCGCGGTGACATTCACACCACCTTCGTGGAGACGGTCTATCGCGGCGAAGCTTCCACCGAGAATTAGCAGGCCCTGATGTCAACTCCAAATCCCCCCAGCCCCCGAAGCAGGGCGCGAGTTCTCGTTGTCTCAGCCCTCTATCAGATCGACCTTCTGAAAAAGTCCGTCGTGGACGTGATTGAGGAGGTTCGCAACGGAGTGAGCGAAGACCCGGAGAGTCTTTACTATCTTCCCGAGCGCGAGCGCGCCCAGGCCCTCGATTTTTTCGAGGCGCTTCTGCGGGGCACTTTAGAGAATCAAGCGGAACTTGATGCCAAGATAGAAGATAAACTGGATAACTGGACTCTGAATCGCGTGGGAATGCTGGAACGTGCTATTCTAAGGCTGGGCTGTTTCGAACTGCTGCATCGGGAAGACATACCGGCCAAGGTCAGCCTGAACGAAATGGTGGAATTATCGAAAAGTTTTTGCGACGTAAAGTCGAAAGACTTCATTAACGGGGTGTTGGATGCCATAGCCCCGTAGCCAGGGACAGAGATTGACCAAAGCGGAAAGAGCAAATAAGAGACGCAAAGGCTGCCTCAGGTGGCTGTTGCTGCTCTTTCTTCTTATGTTGGGCGGACTGGTCGCCGTCTTTCTGATCGGTCTCTCGGTGGTCAAGCATTTTTCCAAAGGCTTGCCCGATGTCGGCTCCCTCAAAGGCTACGAGCCCAGCCAAACCACTCGCATCCATTCCAGCACCGGCGAGTTGATCGCCACCCTGTTCAAAGAGAACCGCACCTACACCAAGATCGACGATATCGCACCGTCGATGCGCGAAGCGATCGTGTCCGTCGAGGACAGCCGTTTCCACGAGCACATCGGGGTCGATCCCCGCGGCGTCATCCGGGCAGCGGTTTACGACTTGCGCCACAAAGGGGCTCACCAGGGTGCTTCAACCATCACGATGCAGCTGGCCAGAAACCTTTTCCTGAATCCAACTCGCTCGTTGGAGAGGAAAATCCGCGAGGTCTTGCTCTCGGTTGAAATCGAGAAGAAGTTTACTAAAGACGAGATCCTCGAACTCTATCTGAATCAGATCTACTTCGGTTCCGGGGCCTACGGTATCGCCTCGGCTTCGGAGCTTTATTTCGGCAAGAAACCGTCGGAGTTGACCATCGCCGAGGCCAGTTTGCTGGCCGGTTTGCCCCAGGCTCCCAGCGAGTTCTCGCCCTTCGTGAGCGAACGCTCGGCCAAGATGCGTCAGATACTCGTGCTCGGTCGGATGCGGGAGACCGACGCCATCTCCCAGAGCGAGTACCGCACCGCTCTGGCCGAGACCAAGAGCTTTGTCTTCGACAAGAAACGGTCTGAGGTCGAGTATGAACTGCTGAAGTATCCCTACTTCACGACCTACGCCCTCAGGACTCTGGCCAATAAATATTCCGAGGAGCTGCTCTACCGCGGTGGCCTGACGATTCATACCACCCTGGATATCGAACTGCAGCGAAAGTGTGAACGCATCCTAGCTCGCATGATCGCCACCGAGGGCAAAAGACTGGGCGCCGACACCGGGGCCATCGTCCTCATTGAGAATCGAACCGGATATATCCGAGCTCTGGTCGGTGGCACCGGATGGAGCCAGGAGAACCAGTTCAACCGGGCCTGGCAGGCACGCCGCCAGCCGGGTTCGTCCTTCAAGCCTTTTGTCTACGCCGCCGCTCTGGAGCAAGGCTGGACGCCGGAATCGAAGATCGACGACTCGCCCCTCACCATCACCCTGGCCGCCGGCGAGATCTGGAAACCGAAGAACTCCGACCGCACCTATATGGGTGAAATAGACCTTGCCACGGCTCTCAAATACAGTCGAAACGTGGCCGCCGCTCGATTGGCCCAAAAGATCGGATTGGAGTCGATCATCAAGCTGGCCCGTCGAGCCGGCATTGAAGAAGAGTTGCCGCCCCATCCCTCGTTGGCGTTGGGGTCGGTCGAAATGAGTCCGCTGCAGATGGCTTCCGCTTATACCATCTTCCCCAACGACGGTATCGGAGTGGAAGCGGTCGCGGTCAAGCAGGTCGTGGACGGTACCGGAGAAGCGGTGGAGAGCCATCACTTCGCCAACAAACGCGACGTGCTCAGTTCCAAGACGGCCCAGTCGATGGTCGGCATGATGAAGGCGGTCGTGGAACAGGGGACCGGTACCAAAGCCAAGCTCAAGAATCACGAAGCCGCGGGCAAGACCGGGACCACCGACAGTTTCCGAGACGCCTGGTTCGTCGGATACACCGCCGACTACACGGCGGCCGTGTGGGTGGGTAACGACGACAACTCGCAGATGGAAAAGAAGTCCTACGGTGGAGACATGCCGGCTCGGATCTGGAAAGAGGTCATGGAGGCCGCCCTGGAAGGCAAAGAACCAACCAAGTTTTTCCTCGACCGCTTGACCGAGCCGGGCAGGGAGAGAACCGACGGGGGCTCGAGTACGGGCTCGGAAGACGACCCCGAAAGCGAGGTTGTGATCGATTCTTCCCCCAAGGTTATTCTCACCGTCTGCAAAGAGACGCGTCTCAGAGCCCAACCGGGCTGCCCCGCCATTGTGAAGGTCGATGTCGAATCCGCTGCCGACGTCGACTGGTGTACCCGACACAGCGAGACGACTCCCGAGCCCACCGAGTGGGTTGACCGCCAACCGGCCGACGCCAGAACCGTCTACCAGGACCAAAACCCTTCCGCAACTTATTCCAACTCGAACAGCTATAACAGCAACAACACGGGCCACAGCAATTCCAACAGCTCCGGACAGTATCCCCAAAACCCGACCTATCAGGAAGATCCGCCACCAGCCTACGAGCAGCCGACTCAAACCCACACTTGGGAACAGCGCCGTCACGAAGGCTCGGTAAACAATGTCCGTTCCATGGACGGTATGGATTCGGTGCAGCCGATCAATGGACGCCGTCGCGGCAGTCGAGGCGGGAGCTTGGACGATGAGGGCGGTCTCTGATCGAGATCACCCTGGCTCTGCTTCTGGGTGGCGCCGGAAGCAGGATGGGCCGGCCGAAGCATCGTCTTCTAAACCGCACCAGCGGAGACGACATCTTGAGTTTTCAAGCCAAACGGATGGCGCCTCATTTTTCAGCTCTCTTTCTGCTACCCGGTGAATTTGAGGTGAGCCCCGAACTGCCCGGCATTCTCGTGCCCGATCTCCAGGAGTATCGAAGTCAAGGCCCCTTGGCGGCTTTGTTATCAGCCCTCCAGGCCGCACAAACTCCGTGGGTGGGCCTTCTCGCGATTGACCAGCCGCAGGTGCCACCTTCCTTGTACGACGAGGCTCTGACCCAAGGAGCAAGGGACGAGAGAGCGGTCGTCTATCTCGATGAAAGCCGGAAACCGCAATGGCTTTGTGGTCTCTATCATCGTCGACTGATACCCGAGTTGGAAAGCGCTCTGAGTCAGGGCATCCGTTCCATGAATCGATTCTGGGAGTCCAGGCCGTTACTTCTGCTCCCTTGTCCCGACCTCCAAGCGTTCTGCAATCTGAATACTCCCGAGCAGGCTTGGAACGCCGGTTGGAATCTCCCCGATTAAGAAACGCCTGTTTTATCGGAAAAGAGTGCTCACAGGCACGATGCGTATCTCGCCAAGCTCCATCGGAAACGATTCGATAAGTTTGTCTTCTCGAAGAATTTCCTCCGGCTTCGGACTGTTGTACTCCATCGGAGACGGCTTCTGAGCCATCAACTCTTTTCGTAGGGATTCGGCATCCTTGGCGACCAGGACGATCTCGATGTCGTCGGCCTGGATGTGCTTACGGATAGCCTCGTTCAGTTCTTCCAGCGTCAGCTTCTCCAGGTCGGCGCGAAGCCTCTTCACAAGAGGGTCCGAATCGTAGAACTTGCTATCCAGAGCGTATCCGAGGTCTCGGCTCGAGCTTGCTACCAGTAGGGGAGCGTTCTTTTTCAGAAAAGAGCGAGTGGCGTCAAACTGCTCCTGGGTCATACCGTTCTTCACAACCTTTTCAAGCTCATAAAGAGTGGCCCGCAAGGCAAAGAGTGCCGTCTCCGGCTGGACCGGGCGGATCCAAATCTGAAAAATCTGCCGTGTTCTCGGGTAGTTCGGCTCGGGTTTGGTGAGATACATCCCGTTCGGAAAGTATTCGATGTAAGCGTAGTCACCGTAGTTTAGACCTCGAGCTTCCCGCAGCCGCTGGTAGAGGTGGCTGTTGCTGGATCGATGCTCTCCGAAGAAGGACCGAAAGAGAAACAGCGCGGCCCAGTCCGGATGAGAACGGTTGACGTCGATGGGGAAGCCCAGGGACATGGCCACCGAGCGGGTATCTTTCTCCACGATCGTGACCCGCCGACCGTCCGGCGAGGGGGGCTGGGCTATTGTCGGACGAGCGGGTAGCTCGCTCTCTGAGGCGAGTTCGGCAGCGAGGGTCTGAGCGAGCCGTTCGGGGTAGCCCTCCGAGTAGCCGCCGGCAACTCCCACGATGAGTCGCTTGGGCTGGAAGTACGATCGATAGTGAGAACGGATATCCTGGTCGGTGATCGACTCAAGACCGCTGACCGTGCCAAAGTTATGGTGCCCGTAGGGGTGGGAATTCGGGTAGATCTGGAGATAGAGAGCCTCCTTCCCGAGCTCCTCGTCGTTGTTTTGTCGGAGGTCTTGAGTCAGATAGTTCTTGCCTTTGTCTTTGAGTCGCTCCAGGTCCTTCGGGTCGAAACCTGGCGAACCGAGCATCTCCGTCAGAATCTTGGTGAATTCGTCCAGATGGTCCTGATGGACCGTGGCGGCGAAGGTCACCATTTCTTTTCCTACCGTCGTGTCCACGGTGACGGCCCACGGATAGAAAGCCGACAGAAGGTCCTGATAGCTCCGATTCTCCGTTCCGGCCTCGCTGAGCGCGAGAGCGGTCAGGTACGTAAGGCCCTCCTTTCCCTTGGGATCGTCGATAGCGCCGACCTCAAACTGAATTCGGATATCGATGAGCGGACTTTCCCCCGGCATGGTCAGCATCTCCTGAGCACCGGCTATGGGAGATAAGAACAGAAAGAAAAGGCTCAGTTTCAGGATGGTCGTTTTCATATATCTTTCTCTTCCTTGGACTTGAGAGTTACCACGGTGCGTCCTTCGGGACGGAAATACTTTCCAGCCACCCTGGTGAGTTGGTCGGTGCTCACGTTGCCGATAGCCTGGTAGTAGTCGTCGATCGATTCCAGGTTCGAATTCAGGCTGAGCATGAAGGCGAGGTTCGAAGCGATGGAATCCGGAGAGTCGAGACTGTGGAGGAAACTGTAACGAACTCGAGACTTCACATCGTCTAATCGAGAGACGGTGATCGTCTGGTCTTTCGCTTTCTCAAATGTCTGGATGACTCGTTGTCTGACCTCATCCACCTTGGCCGGATCGGTCACCCTGACCGCAAGCCCCACAAGAAACGGGTCTTTCTTAAGCCAGAAGAACGGCTCGAACTCGTCGACGACCTGCTCTTCCAAGACGAGTTGCTGGTACAGTTCTCCGGTTTTGGAGAATGCCAGAGACTCCCACAACTGAATGGTCGCGGTGTCGTCCAAGTCTGAGTAAGGCGGAGCCTTGTACCCGACCATCACCCAGGGAAGACTGGGCGACTCCCATTCTATGTCAGCTTTTCTGGGGCCGGTTTGCTTCGGCTCCACGGGCAGTTCGGCAACGTAGTCGCCTCGCTCCCACTCTCCGAAGTATCGTTCCACGGAACCAAACGCCTGTTCGGGATTCACGTCTCCCACCAAGAGAAGAGTGGCGTACTCCGGCCGGTAGAAACGGTTGAAGAAGGTCCAACTGTATTCATACCCGTCCGGATACTTTTCGATGTCTTCCAGAAAACCCATGGTGGTGTGCTCATAGGTGTGTGTATCGTAGGCCGTGTCTTGCAGCACTTCGTGCATCTTTTCGGTGGGGTTGGCGCTGTTCTTGTTATACTCGCCCAGAACCGCCAACGCTTCCGTCCGAAACTCCGGCTCTTCGTATTCCAGGTTCATAAATCGGTCGGCTTCGTAATCAAGAATGCGGTCGAGGTCTTCCTTTAGAAACACTTTGTGGTAGACGGTCTGATCGTCCCAAGTCCAAGCGTTGGAAGCCACCCCAGCCTCTTTGAGCATCTCTTGAGCGGCATCCGGCGGGTAGCGCTTGGTTCCCCGAAACATGAGATGCTCGAAGAAATGGGCAAAACCTGATTTACCCTCTTCCACTTCGTTCCTGGACCCGACGGCCATGACAAGTTGGAGAGCGACCACATCCTTGGTGTCGGTGGGAATCACGACTACTTTCATCCCGTTGTCGAGAACTCGCGACCGGGCACCGGGCGGTAGCAAGGTATCGGCGCCGGCGATCGATGCCGCCAGCAGTAGAGAGAAGACCAAATGCAAGAATCTTGGAAAAGACATAACCGGAAGTTACCTAGAGACCCTGTAGGAATCCTTCGACTTGAGGATTTCGCAACAACCGTTTCACATTCAACCGGCAAACCCGGGTTAAGTTAGCGCCAAGCTCCTCTCCTCACGCTTACCCGAAGGAACACCCATCATGGAACTCAGAAGAAATTTTCAAAAGCAAAACAAGTTTCAGGTCGCGAATCAGCTCCGAGACGCCGCCAAAGCTTACAGAGAGGCCGACAACAAACCCGGAGACCTGGATGACAGACCGGACCGAGTGAAGCTGCAGGGCGAGGATGGCGTCACCCAAGCGATCCTGACCGAAGACGGTTTTAGCGAGCGCTTCCAGGCCGCCGACGGGCAGGTCACACTGAGTAAGTACGATGTGCCCGCTTGGTACGACCCGATCAGTCGCGCCGAAGGCGTGGAGTTGCAGAAGCAGGGGGAGACGGTGGAAGGCCAGACCCTGGGCTACACGATCGGTTGGACCGCCTCTTACCATCAGCACGAGGAGATGAAGGCTGAAGACGCGCAGAGCAGGTTTGCCGACATAGAGGCGGCCTATATCGCTCAATGACTTGAAGCCTGGGATGAAAATAGAGAAGGCTCGCGAGCCTTCTCCGCTTCATCAACCGACCCTCGGGTCGGTGGGCTGAATAATTCTAGAAGCCGGAGTTGTTCCCGGCGTAAAGCGCTTCGCGCTCGAACTCATCGGCTTTGACAACCTGTTCGATTTTAGGTGGTTCGTAGTTCATTTATCCTCCTCCCCGGTGATAGATTGTGTCACAGAGAAGGTTGTACGATTGGGAGACAGTTTCCTTCTACCTGAGATGGCCGGCCGGCTCATCTGAGTCGGCTGCTCTTGAATAGCCGACGTAGCTTATTCTCCAAAAGGATAAACAGGAACTTTAGCAACTCCAGATGGGTCGCCCTGGTGTAGATGGGACCGACCACGTCTGTCTCCGTCTTACTCATCGGGGGAGGAGAGTTGGAAAGAATATCCCGAGCCACTTCCGAGAGCCACGGAACACTGATGGAAAAGAGGGCTTCGCGCTGTCGATAGTAGCTGTGGTGGATGGTCGGGAAGGTGAGTTTTCTTAACACGACACCGTCATCCAGTCGGTGCTCCAGTTTTTGCAAGATAGCCCCCGTATAGGGAGCCCCTTGGTAGATCTCCCAAAAACCGGGCGGAAAGCCGCGGAACGGGCACCCGACTCTCCCATTTGGTTTTTCCCAGGATTCGCTTGGTTACGAAATCTCGGACCGCCTGGAATATCCCAGATCGCTGCGGGTGCGCGCCAACGTCCTGGTCCTGAGGTACAACAAGGTAAAAACAGAAAGAAACCCTCACACCGGCCTGTTTCTGGAGGAGGGTGAGGGCTTTTTCTTGGTAGGCCAAGAGGCCTTGGGCCGGGCACAGAACTCCGATGTTCAGCTGCCCTTCGGTGGTCGAGGAGTCGGGACTAACCTACGGCTCCGGAGGCGACGCCTGCGTACAACGCTTCTCGCTGCAGATCCTCGGATCTTACTATCTGTTCGATCTTGGGGGGTTCGTATGACATCGCGTTCATCCTAGGTGGTTATCGAAAGGCCACCGGCGTAGATGGCCTCGCGCTGGAAATCGTGGGCTTTAACAATCTGTTCGATCTTGGGGGGTTCGTAATTCATGGGCTCTCCTTATGGCTTCAAGGCCTTTATTGCGGCGAGAAAATCTTTTGCCAAGAGTCGAAAAGTTTCCTCCCGCCCTCGAAGCTCCAGCGTCTGTTTGAATGATTCCGTAAAGGACCTTACCGCAAGCCCGAAGCAACGAGCCGTGAGACCAGGAGTGTCCAGGCAAAGCAAATGCAAACCCGGCTTCATAAACAAGTTAGAATGTCGATAGGGTAGGGGTGTTATCACCGCCTGACCGAGCTTGTTCCGAAGAGACCACAGACTGCTCGTGTTTCGTTCGACGGCGAATCTCTTACGAATCAATCCGTTGCATTCGAGCAGTTTGGAGGCAAGCCCGCCCAAGACGGACCGATCAGCTCGTAGCTCATCGAGCCAACCTTCGGATTTGTCCAATGAGACGGCCAGTGCCAAAATGTCCTCAAAATCGCTCTCCTGCCAGGCCCACAGAAGAGCCGAGAGAGAGGCGTGTTCTTTTGGCTCCCTCGTGGCCCCGTCCAAAAAATCCCAGAACAGGTCGGGTGCGTGCCGGAAAAACCTCCGTCTGCTTCGGAGCTTTCCAGCCAGACCGTTTCGAACCACCATCTGAGCTAACCGGTACCAATCGACATCGGCGCGGCTCAGGATCTGCTCAATTTCCCTCTCGTATTTTTCCGGCTCACTACAGAGAGCGAGAAAAAGTACCCTTCTCGCTTCTGACGAGTTGATGGCATCGCGGTGCCAAAGGTCGGCGCGGGCTGCTTTCTTGACGTGAAACTGAGCCACTCGCAAGGCGGTCTTCTCGGGTTTGGAAAGCTCTTCTCTCAAGGCCGCGACCGCTTCAGGGTCTCGGCAGATCTGGCGACAGAGTTCACACATCCCGGAATACTGTTTCTTGAATGGAAAGTCGGCGAACCCAGGCAGGGACTTTAGAGTCTCTTTGAGCTTGATCGGTCCTTCCAGACGAATAGTTTGAAGGATCGGGTCCTCATCGTGCAACCGAAGCAGCTCGGTCAAACTCTTTTCGTCGGTTCTTCCCAGTATGAGAGCGGACTCGTCGGGTTCGAAATAGGCGGGTCCGTTGCAGGCCGCCATTCGGCCGTTGTCGCAGACGGTGGCCTGCTCGCACCCGCTGCAGAACCCGTCGATCTGGGCACGGAGTTCCTCACCTAGCTTCTCCGCCTCTCCCACAGGCTGCACGTCGTAGAAGCGAAAGGAGGCGTTCTTATAGGACGTAAACGGCGCCAGCAGCTCACCGAGCTCTCCATCCTGAGCGGTCCGGGTCACGTTGATGTTCACAGGCCACTGGCGTGCGCGCGCGACCTCAAGGATGTTGCAAACCGGCTCGGGACCCATGAACTTGGCGTGGAATCGATCGTAGCTGATCGTCAGACGCATCAGCCCCAGGTCCACCATCTTTTGAAAGAACTCTCTCGCTCGCTCGGGCTTCTTGCCCCAGAAGCCGTTGCTCACAATGGCCGCTCCCATACCGTAACGAGTCTGAGCCAGCTCCATGAGTTCGAACAAGAGTCGGTGACGAATCAGCGGCTCCCCACCGGTGTATTGGATTCCAATAACTCCGGCTTCGCCCATCTCCATCACCGCTCGCCGCAGCGTCTCCGGGCTGGGCTCCTCGGAAATCCCTGGATGGCTGGCCACACTGCAGTGGGCACAACTCATGTTGCATTTTCGGGTGATCATCAGGACGGCTGCCTTCATAATTGGGAGAGCCTTTCATATTGTATTTCAAGCGGCGCTCTGCCGAGCTTGTAACAGGACACACCCTCAAGGAGACGACTCAGAGTGGCCAACGTTTCGTTGATACCGTGTATTCGGTAGCTGTTCGTGTGGATCAGAAATTCCAAAGTCGCCCCGGCGCTGTGTATCGGCTCCAGGTCACCCTCCTCCTTGGACAGGAGTACCAGATGCTTGAGAGCCACGCGCCGATCGCCCAGAACGGGTTGAAAAAGAACCGTACCGTCGTTTCGACGCTGGAACTGTTGGTGTTCGGGTAGCTCTCCTGAGTAAGGTCCGGGGAGGAGTTGATGAGCGCCTTCTCTCAGTCGGACACGTCGAGGTACCGGGTGCACCGTCATCTCATCTTCAAACAAAAGCCCGTCGTCGGACAGAAGCTGCCAGCCACGGGTCCAGAGATAAGTGGAAAGAGTCGATTTCCCACACTCCTTGGCGCCCACCAGGGCAAGCCCTCGGGATTCCTTACTCAAGAGAGCGCCGTGCATCTGAAGGGGAGACTCCCGACGTCCCACCAAAACCGCGACCGCCTGAAACTCGACGTTGAGCAACGCTGTTTCGATATCCGGGTAGACCCCGGCCGGGAGTTCAAACTCAGAGTCGACGGCCTGATAGTTTGACGGAGGAGTGAGGCGATAAGATCCGTTATCGTAGTCCATCTTCCAAACAAAGTCCGCCTCCAGCCGAGTATCGGCTATCCACGTCCCAAAAGCCTCGAGGGCCAGCGACTCGACTTCCCGGTCGTTCGTAGCGAGGCCGAAAGTCGTATTGGGGCACCCCCACAAAACCATTAGGAAATGACTAACTCGTTGTCGGTGAGTTCGCGAAGATAAACCTCCATGTCGTCGGCCAACCTCTGGCGTTCGACATCAGGGTATCTCTCCACTAATCTATCGACCAACTCTTGACGGCTCCTGGGCTGTTCAAGCTGTTCCCACAGCCACGAACCGGTGGGGTTGAGGACGATGGAGTTCTTGGTGCTTTTATGAAACACCACAACCCTTTCTCCACTCGGATGGCTCTCGGCCTCGGGATGTCGTTTGAGAAGTCTTTCAGTCATCGGATACTCCTTTGAGTGGAATCAGTCTCCGACCCAAGACACGGATGGGTCGGATGGCATAATACACGAACCAGAGGCTGGGCGGAAGGTCGACGAATCGAAGATCGTGGATCTGAGGGGAAAACCAGGTGTGGAGAAAAAGTCGAAACCGCTGTTGCCAGGTCGATTGGCAACGGTATTGATAAGAGTGGTACTCCGGCCAACTGATTCGAGCGCCCTGAAGGAGCCGAAGACTCTGGCTGAGCAAGGAAGGGTCCGCCTTGACCGAGCTTAGCGAGTATCCGGTACTCCATAACTCATCGAGCAACCCGAGCGCCAGCGCCACCGATCTCTCGCAGCTCTGCAGTCGGGCGAAGGCTTCTACTTCTCCTAGATCGACCTGAGGCAACAACACATAAAGATCGTGGAGCCACCTGAGTTCCCGCCAACAGTGCTTGGAGCCGTGAAGAGCCAGGTACACGAAGATATGTTCGGGGCGAAAAGTCGGCACCGCCACGCCCTGTATCTCGACATGAAACGGGCAGTCCCAGATGCGATCGCTGGGGAAGTGGACTCCGGCGGAGAAGAGTTCATAATGGAGGTCGACGGTAAGTCTGCGAGGTCCGTTGTTGAGAGGAACACCATAGTGGAAACGGGTGTAGCAACGCGGCTGATCCTCCATCTCATAGACGAAGCCTTGAGCGAACAGCCGCTTCAAGGCGCGGTCGAAATGCGCAGGTTTCACCAGAAGATCGATATCGCAGCACTCTCGGGCCGAAACACGACCGTGAGCCAGCTGTGCCAGAGTCGGTCCCTTGAAACTCTTCACCTCGATACCGGCTTCTTGAAAATCAGCGACGAGCTCCAGCAAGTGACCCGCTCGATGAATCTCGACGAGAGACTTTCGAGTGGCCTCGCTGCTCAATCTCTCTCTCACATCTTTCGGAACGGCCTCGTTGTTGGCCACCGATTGAGCCAGAGGCAGAACCAGTTTGTTGCGCTCGGCAAATTGGAGTACGGCGGCCCAATCTCCCGGCTCCAGTGGCTTCAGCGTCGAGCCGGTAAGCAACTCTAATAAAGAATCAAAGGCGTTCATCATCTCTCGCGACTTGACTCTGGTTTAGCAAAATCCCTGGTCTGAAGTTTGTACAAGAAGTTGCAAAGGTCGCTGCGTTCGATATACGAAGCACTTCCTATGTCTTATCCACCCGAGTACGCCCGAGATTTCCGGGGCTACGGCCCTAAGACGCCGGATCCTCAATGGCCGGGAGGGGCTCGCGTCGCTGTCTCCATCGTCTTAAACATCGAAGCCGGTGCCGAGCTCAACCAGGCCGACGGCGATGAGCGAAATAATAGTGTTTACGAAATCAACGAGCTCGTGGAGCAAGGTCCCGACTTCTGTATGAGCTCTCACTTCGATTTTGGACCGCGAGCCGGCTACTGGCGAATTATCAGGTTATTAGAGAAATTCGATATCCGGGCCTCGGCGAGCTGCTGTGGGCGCAGCTTGGAGAGGATGCCGTGGCTCGGTCGCGACTTGATAGAGCGGGGTCACGAAGTATCGTGTCACAGCTATCGCTGGGAACGCCACTCGGAGCTGAGCTTGGAGAAGGAGCGAGAGGTCATCGGCCGGGCGGTCGAGGCCATCAAGCAAGCGTGCGGAAGGGCGCCGATCGGGTGGCACACCCGAGGCGCCCCGTCCACCAATACTCGCAGACTGCTGGCCCAAGAGTTCGGTTTTCATTACGACTCCGACGCTTACGATGACGACCTACCTTATCTACGTGAAATTGGGAATGAGCCCTACGTCATCATGCCGTACGCTTTCGACACCAACGACATGGGGTTTATGCCAGGCGGAAAATTCGCTCTCGCGTCCGACTTCGCCGAGTGCTGCATCGACGCTTTCGATGTGCTCCACGAAGAAGCGGAGACGTCTCCGAAAATGATGTCGATCGGACTTCACCCCCGGTTGATAGGCCGGGCCAGCCGAATCAAAGGTCTGAGAGATTTCCTTGAACACGTTCAGAGCAAAGGTGGTGCGTGGTTTGCGCGCCGAATGGACATCGCCGAGCATTTCCGACTGCAGACATCGGGAGACAAGGTATGAAGATCCTGGTAACCGGGTTTGAACCGTACGGTAAGACCCCTATCAATCCGGCCGAGCAGGTGGCACGAAGGCTGAACGGGAGCCGGATAGGGGAGGCGGAGTGCTCCGGGCGGATTCTGCCCAACACCTTCTTTCAATGCATCGATTCGTTGAAACAGGCAATGGAAGAGCTCGCTCCTGAAGTTGTGGTGATGCTGGGGGAGTATCCCGGTCGCGCCATGATTACCGTGGAACGAATCGCTCAAAACCTCAACGACGGCACTCGATACGGATTGGCCGACAACGACGGCAAGCGGTTACAAGGCGATCTCACAGCCCCGGACGGGCCGGCGGCCTACTATACGACTCTCCCGATCCGGGCCATGGTTTTGGCCATGCGAGAAGCGGGATTTCCAAGCGACATCTCCGACGCGCCGGGCACGTTCTGCTGCAACCATCTCATGTATGGAGCCCTACACCACGCTGCTACGGCCGGGCTCAAAACCAGAGTAGGTTGGATACATCTTCCCGCCCTCCCTGAAGTGGCGGCCATGACTGACAATCTGGGAATGCCGAGCATGTCGGTAGAAACGGCCCTGGGCGGAGTCGCCACAGCACTCGAAGCGATCCTCGCCAATGCGGAGGATGTGAACCAACCGGTACCATCCAGGCTTCAGATATAAGGAATTCTTTCCATCCTCGCCGAAATTGGTCCGTATGACCCAAACGCAGAAGAAGCCGAAGAATCCTGAGCAACACCACCACCATCATCACGACCACGGAGACGGTTGTGGATGTGGACACGACCACAACGAACGTACGGTGAAAAGGTCGGGTCCGAAGATTGGGCGCAACGACAAGTGCCCTTGTGGAAGTGGCAAGAAGTACAAGAAGTGCTGCGGCGGCTAGCCCCGTAAACTCTCCAAGCAACCTCGTGAAAGAGGAACTCCTAGTCCGAGTCGATGACGACTACCCTCTCGGGGTCACCCACTTCCCAGGGGGTGACACGGTCCTTCTCATCAGTGCGGCCATGGCCGTGCAACAAAGCTTCTATCACCCGATAGCCCGCTATTTTCAAGAAATCGGCTATTCCGTCGTCACCTTTGACTATCGCGGTCTAGGGACTTCGGCGCCAGCCTCGCTCCGAGGCTTCACCGCCACTATCGGAGACTGGGCGCTTCGTGACCAGCAGGGAATGATGAGCTGGATTCAGACCGAGCTTAAACCCCGGCGATTCTTTATGTTGGGCCACAGCCTGGGCGGAAAGTTAGCCGGATTGACAAGAGCACAGGGGGTGGACGCCATGGCTTGCTTATGTACCCTCAGCGGATATTGGCGACTCCAACCGGCTTGGGAGCCCTACAAGGTGTACTTTCACACCTCGGTTACCTTCCCACTCACGTGCTTCTTGTTCGGCTATATGCCGTGGAGTCGTCTGGCCAAAGGAAGTGACTTACCCCGCGGGGCGGCTCTGCAGTGGGCCCGCTGGTGTCGCCATCCCGACTATCTCTTCTCCGACCCGGTCGTGCCCCATCACCGTTTCGCCGAGTTTTCCGCACCTGTTCTGGCCTGCTCGGTCTCAGACGACGCCTGGAGCACGCCCCGCGCCGTGAAAGCCCTGATGAAACACTATCCGAAGGTGCAGTTTCGACATTTAACGCCCCAGGAGTTCGGCTTAAACAAACTTGGTCATTTCGGTTTCTTCAGGCCGGAGAGCAAGTCTGCCTGGCCGTTCCTTCGAAGCTGGTTCGAGGATGCTCACCAAAATAACAGCTGTTAAACAGCCCCATGCGATATTGGGTTCACAAGATACGACCTACGAATCAAGGAGAACTCATACGATGGAAATCAAGGGCTTAAACAAGACACCCCAACAGACAAAACTCACACCTCAACAGGTGGGGGGAGCGGCCGGCTTTCTCATCAAAACCGGAAAAGTTTCGAGTCTCGGGGGCGCTGCCCCGGCGACGTCCGCTCGGCCACAAGCCCGAATCACTCCCGAAGCCGCCCGCGAGTTGCTCAAACAGCACCAGGGAAAACTCGGCGGTATCATGACCGCCGCACTTCAAGGTATGGCCGGTCCGGTCAAGCGACCCGCTTCTCAGAAATAATCAGTTACCCGGGTCGTCGGAAGGCGGCCTTTTCGGCCTGTTCTTGAGCTAACGACTCGTGAAGAGTTCGGGTGGCTCTCAGGCAAGAAAGACATTCTCGAAAAAGTTCTCGATGAAGCGGGACGTCTTCTTCCTTAAGGAGTTCGTAACACCGTTCCAGAACGTACCAGTACATATAACCGTTGTGATGGTACGAGCGACCGTCGGAGGACGCGGCTTCCGCCTCGTCAAGGACGAAATCGAGAATGTCTTCCCAATCCTCCCCGAAACCGGCCAGCGCCTGCCCCCAGAACTCTTCCAGGTCATCCAAAGAGCCGCTGTCCGGCTCGGGCCCGACAAGCTCAATGAGGCTGATAGCCTCTCGATAAAGGCTGTCGATGTCTTCCTCGGGCGTCTCGGTCTCGGCCCGGGCCTGAAGACCCTGCATGGCGGCTAACTTTTGGAGAATTTGCTGCTGTTCCAGGCTCACGAGTAAGGCGTTCGCTTTAACGGAGCAGCCAGCCTCCAGGGTGTTTGAATAAGAAAGGAGAAAACCGTGAAAATGAGACACCGACGGGGCGTGACCCTTTCCGAGATCCTCATCGCTATCGCGGCTGTTTCCATCACCTTCCTGGCGCTAGCGGCTTTGCAGGGCTCGATCCTTAAGGGCCGCCAAAAATCGATCGCCGAAGTGCACGCCGCCAAACTCGCCTCCTCGATCATGGTGCGATTGGAGTCGCAACTCTCCGCCGATATCAACATCGACGTCGCCCAACCTCGAGTCCCGGTGCCCCCGGAGCTTCTCTTGGAAAACCGCTACGCTTTCGAATACGAGGTCAGTCAGAGCTTCGACGGGCCACCGACCGACGGACTGAAAGATGTCTCCGTGACCATTTACTGGAGCGACAAGAACGGCCGGCAGAGTCGTACGGTATGGAGTAAGTTTGTCGAGCGATGAGAAGGCCCACACCGACCCACATGAGCTCCGGATTTACCCTCCTCGAACTGATGGTCTCCATGGCGATTTTCGCCGTTCTGGCTACCGTCGTCGCGCTCTCTCTTAGAAGCTACGCGGCTTCCCAGGTCCAATCCAACATCGGTACCGACGTGGACCGGGCCCTGAGTTTGACGGCCGGAAGGTTGGAAACTCGTCTGCGCGGCTGTAGGGTGGTCACTCCTCTGGTCGGAGACACGGCTCAAATTCTGACTTTTCAACCTCCTCAGGTCGGCCCGGAGGGTCTTCTGGTGGTGGGACCTTCCGGAGCCCCGGAATGGGAGCCGGCAAGAGAAATCACTCTTGAGAACGGTGCTCTGGTGGTCGGCGGAAGCGCTCCAACGGTTGTCGGCAACCTGGGCCCACTGGGTGAGATCAACTACGAGAGGATTGAGGCCGGAATCTTGCGAGTCTATCTCACCGCTTCGTTCGAGGGGGCCGATTCGGTCTCCAGAAAATCGGACTCCCTGACCGTGGATTTGGCAACCGTTCCGTGAGGTATATGATATGATACGATTTATGCAGTCGAAACGCGGCTTCGCTCTGGTCTTCTCGTTATTCCTGGTGTTGGTACTCTATACCGGTATGACGGTGATGATGGCCAATCTCCAGACCGATCTTCGCATGTCGAAAGAAGCGTTCCGCACGACTCAATCGCGATTCGCCAGCCAGGGTGCGGTCAACAAGCTCTATTCTCTCTTACAGAACGGAGCCAACCCGCTGGACTACACTTCCGAGACTCCACTTGAGGTCGATATCGGCGAGTTCGAAAAAGTCAAAGCATGGGTTGTGGAGGATGACGACTCCGGGGTCTTCCACCTGGTCAGTCAGCTCAACGGAGCCGGCTACAACCGAGTCGTCACGGAGAAGTCTGAAGGGGAAGCTCGAACCTACCTCAACGTTGAAGGAAATCTCGCTTCTGCAGCGCCCGAAGACACGGCCTGGGTAGCTCTCCCCGATCCCCCGAAAAAAGTCTACAACCCCGACGGAGACCTCATCGACTGCGTGGAGATGAAATGTGAGTTCTTTCCCAACGCCAACAGCAACGGTCAACTCGCGGCGACCTTCACGGGGACCAACAACACCTCCAGCGGACTCGACGATGGACGAGCCATCTACCTATGGGATGAGGGAAGCCAGACCTGGACCGATGTCACTCCGCCCTCCATGAATCACGTGCCGACGATCGCCGTATCTCAGATGATCTTCGATTTACACTCCGTTTCGTTGGGAGAAGAGCGCCTTTATTACTGGGACCACGAATTTTCACTCCAAAGCAGTCTCACCTATTATGATCTTCAGACTCGGACCTGGAGCGACCCCATCCCGGGGCCACTCGGCGGTGAGAGCATCCTCGACGGCTTCGCGGGACCCGACAACAGTTTCGTGGCTGAAGTCAATGTCGACGGAGTCACCCGAGGGATGAAGTTCTCGGAAGGGGAGTGGACGGAGCTGCCGCCCCTGCCGGGCAATTTGGAACTGAGTGAGATCAACACCAAAGGACCGGACGGAGAACTCTTCGCCACGGCGGCCGACGGACGGCTCTTCAAGCTCGAGCAAAACGGCTGGAATAGCCTGGATGTAACGTTCTCCCCGGAGAACCTGATGGCCGTCGATGCTTCCGGGGCCCTCGTGTATCACGACCAAGACTCCAACCTTTTTCGGTGGGATCCCGAAGACGACGAGTCTCAACCACTTCCGGAGGCCTCAGGCGATATCTGGGGCCTCACCGGTGGTGGGACCAAAGAAAACGAAACCGGCGACGACGGCTTTAAGACCACCGCGACCTTCTAGATAAAGTGAATTCCCTACCTGTCTTGCAAAAGCCGGAGACTGAAGATCCCGGTCTCTCCACTATGGACTTGAGAAATCTGTTTCTCCAGCTCTCGGTGATGCTGAGCTCTGGAATTCAGCTAGTTCAAGCTCTCGAGATTCTGGCCGTGGACAGGACCCAAAGGTTCGGCTTCGTCTGTCACCGACTAGCCGGCCTGATCTCCAGCGGATATCGTTTCTCCCAATCCATGGCTCGTCTTCGCCATAGCTTCGACCAGGTCACGGTATCGTTGATATCGGTGGGGGAGCAGACCGGCAAGTTGGATGCCATCCTTCGGGAACTGGCAAAGAGAGTGGACGAGCGATGCCGCTATCGCCAACACCTCCTCCAGGCGCTGACCTATCCGGCCATGGTTTTGATCGTGTCCTTGGGATTGATCGCCATTCTCAGTCACTACATGCTTCCTGTGATGCTGGAGTTCACCAAGGGGATGGCAGGCGGAATCCCCTGGCCCACCAGGCTCCTCCTATCCTTCGTGGAGTTGAGATGGGTGGCGCTGCTCCTGATCGGCATCCTGTTTTTCCTTGTTTGCGATCTCTATTGGGGCCTGCGGGAAGAGACCTCGAATTTTCGAGCTTGGATTTTATACCGTAGTCCGGTGCTGGGAGAGTTAAACAGCCAGAGACTCTTTCTCAATCTATGCCAGGACCTGTCTCTGATGCTGGACGCGGGATGTCTCTTGACCCAAGCCCTGTCGGCCCTCTCACCGACTTGCCCGGACCCGAGAATCGGCCGGGTCCTGCTCATGGTCAAATCCGATTTGGAGAACGGCGCCACTCTGGAGGAATCCCTGGTCGGCTACCCGGAGATCCCTCGAATTGTGTCCGGCTCGCTTGCGGTCGGTTCGGAAGTCGGGAAACCCCAGCACCTGCTCAAGACGGTGGCTATTCTCTTGCAATCTGATTTGGAGAGTCGAATGGATCGTTTCATAGCTCTGATCGAACCTTTGACCATGGCCACCCTGGGCGTGGTGGTCGGCGGCATCCTTCTGGCCAGCCTCCTGCCGATCTACTCGGTCGTCACGGGAGGCCTGTAGTTGAGGCTTTCCCCTAAAGCGCTGGCAGGTCTCATCGTGGCCGTCGTATGTGCCGGATTGACTCTGACGACCACACCCGTACCAAACTGGGACAAAACCGTCGTGCTCCTCGCTGTGGTCTCTATAATGCTGGAAGCCCGATCCGTACCCGGAACAAGATACGGTCCCTTTTCGTGTGCGGCCGCCTTTTATATCGCGGCAGCACTGGCACCGAGCGTCGGCCCGCCCGGAGCGCTCCTTTGTTGCTTGCTGGGTCTGGTGATTCGGGCCGTGGTCGGGCCGCAACCTCGACTTCTCGAGACCTACATCGCCGATTTCGGCTCGGTGGCGGCGGCCTCGCTTGTGGCTGCGCATCTGGACCGCGAAACGGCCATCGCCTTCTCGATAACGGCCGCGGTCTTTCTTACTTGCAGCGAACTCTTCTCTCGATCCCTCTATCCTCTGCAAAAGCCGACCCGGCTGACCCGCACCAGATTTGCCCTGGCCTCCATTCTGGGTGCCATCCCGGTGCTCTATCTGGCTGTCCACGAACCGATCCTGACCGTTTTCATGGGCGCTTTGATGCTGGTCGTACAGAACGGCAGCTACATGCAGATCAGACAAGAGGCTCTCACCGAGACCGCCCGCAGCCTGGTCAGTACCAAGAAAGACCTGGTCAACGCCCGGCGAGAGACAAGCGTCACCAGCCACCGCCTGGAACGCACCGCCAAGGAGAGGGACCTGGTAGAAAATCTTGCCAAGTACTTTGCCCGCAACCCCAGCGAAAGTCAGGTCTTGAGAAGCTGCTTGCAGGCGGTGCAGCCGCTCTTCCCCCGGTCCGAAAGCTCCCTCTGGAGATGGACCGGACAGGATTTTCAGCCCTGGCTGCCGTCGGATCCAAGCTTCGCTCCGGCTGAGAAATGGCTCCAGAAGTGCTGGCAGTTTCAAAAGGTCCAATGGTTTGAGGATGGAGGTCTGGTTTACGTCCTGGCGCCCTTGCCGGAAAAAGGAATCCTCTTGCTGCAAACGTCCGGGAGCGACGAGCCATCACAACAGAGGCTCGATCTTTTGACCATCCTGACCTCCCAGTTTGCGCTGGGGCTTCAGTCCGCCAGGTTCAGGGAAGAGCTTCAGCATGCTCTCCTGCTGCAGAAGGAGACAAACCTAAGACTTCAGGAGTCCCAGGCTCAACTGGTGCAGTCCAGCAAGATGGCCGCGGTCGGTCAGTTGGCGGCGGGGGTCGCCCACGAACTCAACTCGCCCCTAGCGGCAGCGCTTCTCCAGGTCCAGATGGGGAAGATGCGACTTCAATCCGAGTCTTATGACAAGTTGGGGAAGAGCCTTGAGACAGCCGAACTCTCTATCAATCTAGCTCAAGAAATCATCGACAAACTCCTGGGATTCTCCCGGGCCAGCCAGAGCGAACGCGAACTACTGAATGTAGCCGACGTCATCCGGGCATCGTGGGATTTGGTCCGCGAACAGTTCGAGTTTCAGAGCATCACCACCGACCTGAAGCTAGCCCAAGGGCTCTGGGTCCGGGGGGCCTCGACCGAACTGCAGCAGGTCTTTGTCAATCTTCTCCTCAACGCCCGCTACGCGGTCTTACAGACAGCCGAGGAAAGACCGCCCCGGATACACATCGAGGCGTTCGTGCATGCCGACCGGGTGGCCGTAGTCGTTTCCGACAGCGGACCGGGCGTGCCCGAGGAGATAACTGCCCGGATCTTCGAACCGTTTTTCACCACGAAGGCGATCGGTGAAGGCACCGGCTTGGGACTCTCTATTTCCTTTGAGATCTTGAAAGCCCACGAAGGCATGATCGAGGCGAAAAGCTCTTCGAGCGGCGCAAGCTTTCGGGTTCTCCTTCCTCTTCGCCATCCCGAATAACAGCTGTTAAACAGCCCCCTGAGATACTGACCCTACAAACAACGCCGACAACGGCGAACCAAGAAGGGTCAACACTATGTCTCATATCGCAAACACCACTCAGAACTGCTTCCAACCCACCGCCGGATACCCGTTCATCCGAGGACAATGGGTTGGCCCTACCGCCTCGCCGGCGGAGCCGGTCCCACCTATGGCTCGCAGTTTCGACACCGTCAACCTCACCTCCGGCGCCACCTCCCAGACCAACCCTTCCGCCGGGCCCGGATGCGTCACGGTAAAGAGCGGCGACAGCTTGAGCGAGCTTCTTCTGCAGCGCGGCTACTCCGTCAAAGAGATGTATCAGAAGGACGACCAGGGCAAGACCATGATCGATCGGATTGCCGACTCGAACGGGCTTCGTAACCCCAACCTCATTTATCCCGGACAGCAACTGGACTTGCCCGGTAAAGACCGCGCGGAAGAGTCATCGACACCTCAACAGTTCGAGGACTCCTGCTGCTGCAACGACTCTCCCGCCTACGGCCCCGACTTCTTCGACTGGGCCCCCACCTACCAACAGCTTTCCCAACCCTGGTCGAACACAGCGGATGGAGAATACGTAACCTACGAAGACTACGGCTACATCCCCCAAGAACTGTTTCTATAAGAACGAAGAAAATGAGGATATATCAACCATGGATGCTAACAAACACATCTATTTCCATTACACTCCCCTGGGAAAGAACGTGACCATCGAGAACACCGCCAACGGCAATTCGGCCACCCTTCAGGCCGACGGTCGGGTGGAGCGCTCCATCTGTGATCAGGTAGTGCTCGAAGGCGGCAAAGCCGCCGATTTCCAAGAGTCCCTGGACACCGTCTCCATTCGCGGCTTGCTCCACCGTCTCAAACAAGAGGATCCCGAATCGCTCAACGATCGAGTCTATCTGTCCAAGATCTGCAAAGAGACTCTTGGCCAGGGATGGGCGGGACGAACTCGTCTTTCAAGCGGCAACAGCGTCTTCCAGAGCGAGGGGCAGCTCCTCCGGCTGTTCGGCTCCGAAGACAACAAACAACTGAGCTTGTTGACGATGCGCGAGGACAGCGAAAACAGGTATTGGGCCCACCTGATAAACGGTCGGCTGGATGCAGACTACAACCTTATTCAAGCCACCGTTCAGGAGCAAGCCAAGCTCAACTTTCCGGATTAGCTTCCATCATCCTAAGAGCCTGAGTAAGCCGCCTACGTAGGCGGCTTGCTCAGGTTGCGCGCATGAATAACAGCCGTTAAACAGCCCTCTGAGATACTCCTGATAGAAGCTACGCCGAGAGTTCAAGCAGGAGGATAAAGAGATGAATATTGATGTGAGTGCAAACCCCGTCCGCAAGATCAACCCCGCTGTCCGAGTCCTGCGAGCCGACCGTGCCACGGTGAAAAAGTACGCCGTGCACTCCCACCTCGACGTACGCCTCTCCGCTCAAGCGGCTCGGGAATTGCGCGACCAGGCGCACGGTCGGCTCGGACTTCTACTAAACTGCCGCGGCAGTTTGGCTTCGATCTCAGCCTAACGACGAGGCCTGATCGCGCAGTTCCAACAACTCCTCGGACGGTTCCAATTCATACTCCTTCAGAAGCACCGATTCGCACTTCTGAAAAACCCTCAACGCATCACTGGGGCGAGACTCCGCCAGGTGGGCTCGCATCAAGCCTTCATAAGCCGGTTCGCAACTCGGGTCCAGTCCGATCGCGCGGTCTCCAAACTCGATCGCCTCGCCGAAACGACCACCGTTCAAAGAACTCTCCTGTAAGAACGTCAGAGCTTCCACGGTGGCGTGGTCGGTCCGTTCCCGAGTTTCGATCGCCCAATCCATATAACAGTCTTCTAGAAACGGGCCGCGATAGAGGTTGACCATCTGCTGTGCCAGAGTGATCGCTGACTCCGGCTTAGAACTTTCTCTGAGCTTCCGGAACTGGGTCAGAGAGCGGTCGAACTCCAACAGGTCGTACCACAGAGGTAGGGCCGTGTTTAACTTGACAAGTCCGGGCGGCTTGAGAAAGTAGTTTACCTCCTCCGGAGCGTCCTCCGGCACCAGCTTTTTCCTGAGATAGAAAAGAGCTCCACGCAAACTGATTCGCCCCTTCTTGAGGGGCCCGGGCCAGAAGACTTCTACCAGACTCTCGTCGCTGAGAGAGCGGTCGCCGAGCTGCAGAAGATAGGCCAGAAAATGTTGAGCCTTGATTCGTCTCCAGTCTCGATCGATCCGTTCCGAACCTCGAAAGACTCGAATCCCACCGAAGCTGAAAAGACGAAGGGTCGGTAGGGCCGGTGCCTGACCGATTTGACTACCGGATAGGGCCTGCTCGGCTCTCAAACGGACTTCGTCCTGCGGATAGTTGGCCAGGCGCGTGGTGATGCTCTTGATAGAATGGGGAGGCAAGAACTCCCGGACGGCTTCGAAGATCTCAGCTCTCTTGGTGGTTGGAACGGTCGTGTCGGTGCACAACTCCACCAGACTGCTGGGGCAGTCTCGGGCTGCTTTTCGCAGCACCGATCGCTTACATTCTCCAGTGAGTCTCGCAGTCGCAAACGGTATGAACCACGACGCTATTCTCACAAACTCCGAAGTAAACCGGTCCGACACCAAAGCCTCCACAGCCGCCTCCACGGAGCCTTCCTTGTCCCAAAAGTGTGCCAGAGCCAGGAGGCTCGTAGCCCGTCCACCTTGGTCTCGAAGTTGGCGCATAAGCCCGGAGGCCTCTTGCAGCGCCTGGAGGCCAAGCTCGATCTTCTCAGCCGAGAGATTCAACCCCACTTCCAGTGTGCAGAACGCCAAAAATCCCGGTCCTTGGCGACGGGCCAACTGGAGCGCTTCCTCACAGGCCCGGCTCGCCTCTCCAACTCGACCTCGTCTGACCAGGATTCGGGCCAGACCCAACCAGCCGTTGGCGGCGAATCGAGAGCGAGGATAAGACTCCGTGAGCTCCCGATAGGAATTCAGCGCCGGCCCGTCATCACCGACATCCTCCAGGGCGTTACCCAGAAGCAGCAGATTGCGCGCTTGCTCCTGACTGCTCTTGAGAACGCCGGGCTTTTCCAGTTCGACCAAACTCGGATCGAGCTGACCGGGATGTAGTTCAGCCATTCGCGCCGGGTCGACGTCTTTGTGGGTCGCCAAGAGGTGGGCCACCCGGATTATTCTGGACCCGATAGGAATATTCTCTCCGGCCAGCCCATCCGGCTCACCGCTGCCATCCCAATGTTCGCGGCTATGGTCGACAAAGTGTAACACGGTAGGAGGCAAGGTCTCTTGAACTCCCTCGGGCAACTCCAGGTCGTCATTCTCCTCGGCGATCGCAATGGCCGCGGCCAGACGAACCTCTTCGGACAAACCGGGTTGCAAGTCTGCTTGCCGGCTGAGTTGCTCTACCGATTTAAAGTAGCGCTCCTGGTCAAAGCTTTCAGAGAACGAAACCGCTCGCGCCATGCGCTCCGCGAACCAGAGAATCGTTTCTCGCACGGCCGCCTTTTCGCGGGCCTCTTGCTTGAGCTTCATCTTGCGACGAGCGATCAGTTCGATACGCTGAAGAAAGTCGGTCAACTGAAACGGTTTCTTAAGATAGTCTTCAACCCGAAGCTTGACGGCTCGCAGGGCATAATCTTCGGTGGAGTAGCCGGTAATAACGACGGCAGCCACCTCGGGCTGCTGTTCCTTCACCTGGGCCAAAGCCGAAAGACCATCCTGCCGCCCCTCGGTGCGGATGTCCGTCACCACCAGGTCAAATGCTGTTTCGTGGGCCAGAGCGATAGCGTCTTCGCTCGAGGGCACCCCCCGCACCCAGTACCCTTTTTCTTCTAGAAGCTCGATGAGCGTCGAGCGGAGGACGTTGTCGTCCTCAATGAGGAGGATACGAACCGTGTCTTCGACCATGACCTGGTGTTTATCGGACGGCCGAACCTGACCTGCCATGGCTCGTTGCCACAAAAGTTAAAAACCGTATCCTTCCGGGTACCCCTCCCACCAAAGGCGGCGGCGAACCCTCCCCGAAGTTCCTCAGCCAATCCAGGAGGGGAGGGTCTCAAAACGATTGGAATAATGTATGAAAAAATCTCATGTCTTGATCGCAACGTTTGTGCTCTTTCTCGCTCTCGGCACAATCGCGCCGGCGCAAGTAGGCCGGGGCGATTCTCTAGAGCAAGGCGTAGACCACTTCTATGCCGAGAACTACCCGGAAGCCTTCAAATCCTTCGAGTTGGCCGAAGTCGAAAACCCCGGCAACCACGCTGCCTATCTCTGGCACGGGCTGACTCTCACCGCCATGGGAGATATCGGCCGCGCTTCCTCGGTTTGGCTTGAAATGCCGTATGATGTGAAGCACAAAGCAACCTTCAGATACCTCCAGGGCCTGGCCTATTGGCGCGCGGGAGAGACCGCCCAGGCGAAATGGTGGTTTGAAGCCTTGAGAGACTACAAAGAAACCCCCGCTTATCCGCTCTCTCAAACAGCCCTCAAATCTCTGCTTTCCGGCGAGCAAGCCCCTCCCATATCGGAATGGGCCAGTCTGGCCAAGCTGCCGGGCGCTAAAGGCGTAAGCTCAAGCCAAACCGGAGCCTCGTCGTTACCTTCGGAGCCTCAACCTTCGGTGTCCACGGTCGCCTCTGCACCTGGCAAAGCTGTCTTCGCCGGTGCCAGCCCAGGCGGTGGTCAATGGCGCGGAACCATTTCAAACGGGTACAAAGGCCAAACCATCGGATTCCGGGTCTCAGCAGACGGTAAGACCATTTCCGACGTAGTCTTCCAGGGCTACCTCATACGTCGGGGAGGCGGAATCGAGGATACTCAACTTGCACCGCTTCGCAATATTCCGGTCAACGGTGGAGCCTTCGAAGACACTCAGCTCAACGGAGCCTCTAAGGTTCGATTTGACTTCACCGGTGTGTTCACCAGTGCCACGACGGCCGAGGGCACCTATCGGGTCATGTCGGATACCGACTGCGACACATACAAACTCAATTGGACTGCGTCGCGAGTTGGGAACTAGCCCACTCAGTTAAGAAGAAATCGGCCGGGCAGCCGAGTGCTGCCCGGCCACAGGCGAACAGCAGCGGTGCCACGATGGTCACATCCGAGTCGAACGCGTGACCTGCAGGACAGTGGCATGGTAAAGTCTAGTATGATCGTAAGAAAGAAACTCGCATTCCCATCGAGGCGGGGCTTCGCTCTAGTCTTGTCTCTTTTCTTGGTCCTGGTTTTGTACACCGGCATGACCATCATGGTGGCTAATCTTCATACCGATATGAGAGCTTCAGAGCAGGCCTTTCAAAACGTTCAAGCCCGATTCGCCAGCCAGGGCGCGGTCAACAAACTGTTGGTACTGCTGGAGAATGGGGCGAGCCTGCAGAGGTATTCGGCGGACAGCCCGCTGGAGATAGATATCGGGCGAAATGAGAAGGTCAAAGCCTGGGTCGTCGAGGACGAAAACGCCGGAGTGTATCACATCTTTAGTTCTTTTAACGGCGCCAGCTATAGCAAAGTGATCACCAAGAAGCAGGAGTTGGGTGCGCGCACCTATCTCAACGACGGTGGAGTTCTCTATTCCGCCGGTGCCGACGATACGGTTTGGACTCCGGTGCCCGAGCCCCCCATGAAAGTGTACAATTCGCTTGGTGAACTGATCGACGTCGCCGATCTGACCTGTTATTCCAGCCCCCGGGCCAACGGTGAAGGTCAAGTTGTCTCTCTCTTTAGTCACGTAGGGGCCACCAACGAAGAGAGCGGATGCGCCCTCTATATGTGGGACGAAGGTAGCCGGACTTGGAGCGATGTGACTCCTCCCAATCTTCATTCCCAGGCGCCTCGAACCCAGTTGTGGTCGCTGAATGTAGAAATTTTCCCGGCCACTCTTGGCAAAGAAGCTCTCTACGGGTGGAGCCACGACGGGAGTAACGGTTTGGATCTCGTCAGTTCGTTCAGCCGCTACGATCTGAAGACAAAGACCTGGAGCGAGGAGATCGAGGGTCCTTCGGGAGGCGCCGTGATCCGAGATGGATTCGTTGGTCCGGACGACAGCTTTATCGCCGAGGTGAGTGAAGCGGGAGAGCGTCGTATGATGAAATGGGTCGAGGGAGTCTGGTCGGAGATCCCCGCCTTACCCAACACCGACCTGGTCAAAGTGAATGCCAACGGACCAGACGGCGAGCTATTTGTCACCGGCGCCGACGACGTTCTCTACCAACTAGATCAAGGCAACTGGACAGCAGTGGACGCGCCGCTGGCCGCTGAAAACCTTCTCAGCGTAGACGCATCAGGCGCTCTTCTTTTCGCCGGGGAGCAACCCACGGAAGTCTTTCGCTGGGAAGATTCCTCCGATCCCGCTAAGCTGCCCGAAGTTGTGGACAATCGGGGCGTAGCTGGGGGAGGAGATGACGGTGAGGCTGCGGATAGCGGCTATCAGACCACGGCCACGTTCTAGGGCCTGTCCGCCCACGCTGTTCGGATTGACCGGGCAGAGCAATCTGCCCGGTCAACCGACTAAGCGCTGCGAACCAACTCGAATTCGAACGTCTCCGTGCCGTGGAGGGGTTCGACCTCTTCGTTCGCGCAGACGTAGGCAAACAGCAGCGGTGCCACGATGGTCGCATCCGACTCAATGATGAACCTTGGAGTCTCTTCGGAGAGCTTCTCCCAGGTGATCTTCTCGTTTGGAGTGGCCCCGCTGTAGCTACCGTAGCTGGTGGTCGAGTCGGAGATCTGGCAGAAGTAGGACCAGAGCGGTACATCAGCCTCCAGGTCCTGCCGAATCAACGGTACCACGCAGATCGGGAAGTCGCCGGCGATGCCACCACCCACCTGGAAGAACCCCCAGGGCGTGACCTGGCGCAGGTACCAACTGGTGAGAGCTATCGAATACTCGATGCCGGAGCGCACCGTATGGACGTTTTCGATGGTGCCGTCCAGGCAACGAGCGGCGTAGATGTTGCCGGTCGTGGAGTCTTCCCAGCCGGGCACGAAAATCGGCAAGTTTTTCTCGCAAGCGGCCACCAGCCAACTGTCTTTGGTGTCGATTTGCGGTACGAGTTTACCTGACCGGATCAATTTATAAAGAAACTCGTGAGGGAAGTACGATTCCCGCATAACGTCGGCCTTGATCCACTCTTCCATCAAGAGCGTCTCGATTCGACGGATAGCTTCGCCTTCCGGAATACAGGTGTCGGTGACCCGATTGAGGCCCTGCTCCAAAAGCTCGGTTTCTTGAGCCGGAGTGAGCTCTCGCCAATTGGGGACGCGGCGATAGTGATCGTGGGCCACCAGATTGAAGATGTCTTCTTCGAGGTTGGCTCCCGTGCAGCTGATAGCGTGTATCTTGTCCTGCCGAATCATCTCGGCCAATGAGATTCCAAGTTCAGCCGTACTCATGGCTCCCGCCAGGGTGACCAACATCTTCCCACCCTGTTGAATGTGCCTGCTGTAGGCGTCGGCCGCGTCTACCAGAGCTGCGGCGTTGAAGTGTTTAAAGTGGCGGCGCATAAAAGTGCGTACCGAACCAGCGTGTTCCATCAAGATTGTTCCTCCTTGAGTTTTTGGATCTTGTCCTTTAAGAACAAGTTCATCAGTCGATAGACCAACTTTGCTACGATAAAGTCCGAGGCGTGGGAGCCGGCCACCGGAGCCAGTTCCACACAGTCGAACGCGACCAGATTGGCTTCCTCGGACAGGGTTTGGAAAATTTGTTCACCTTGTATGTAGGAGAGACCCCACGGCTCGGGAGTGCCGGTGCTGGGAATCAGAGTGGGGTCGAAACCGTCGACATCCACGGTCAAGTAGATGTCTTTTCCCCGTACCCGTTCCCGTAGTTCGTCCTGGAAACGGCCGGCGTGTACGTCTTCGGTAAACCAGGTCCGGACTCGCGAGTCCTCTCGGATCACCTGAGCTTCCTCAGGACAGAGAGAACGGATCCCGAGTTGCAGGATCTGCTCCACTTCGGGAAGTTCGAGCATCCGACGAGCCACGCTGGCGTGACTGTAGGGGGAGCCTTCGTACTCGTCTCGGAGATCCGAGTGAGCATCCATCTGAACCACCACAATCGGCCGGGGCCGACGAGAGAGCAGGCCCTTCAAGACTCCGTAGGTCAGGCTGTGCTCGCCGCCCAGGACTCCCAGAAGTTTGCCGGGCTCGAAGACCTCGGCGACTCGCGAGGCGATCTCGTGGATAGCGGTCGCAGGCTCCGAGGAGAGAACCATTTCCTCAAAAGTATGGACGCCGTAAAGCAAGGCTGGTTCACAATCGAATTGACGATCGTAAAGTTCGAGTTGGGAACTCGCCTCCAGAATGGCCCGAGGACCAAGAGAGGTGCCGCCGCCGTAGCTGACCGTGGCTTCCATGGGACAAGGCAAAAGGCGCACTTGAGCCAAGGACAAGTCGAGCTGGGGAGCATCGAGAAAGGGTGGAGTGTTTTTCTGGCCGGTAACCACCCTTTGATCGGGCTGGCCACCGTGCAGGAGCACTTTTAGGTGGCCGCCAGAGAAAAGGTTAAAAAGTAAGTCTTACTTTTCGCGGCGTTCTTAAATCGCATACACATACAAAAACCTCCGGGGTTTTTAATATGGGTGTTTGCCGCTATGCAGTAACCTTCCCGAGATGAATTATAGGGACCGATCTCGGGCTCGTCTATACTCCATGTGGACTGTTTTTGAAAAATCTTGCCCACAATTTCCCTTGGAAGGAGGGCCTGGAAGGGTAGGGAAGGCTTCGCGCGCATGTTTGGTACCCAATTTTTGATGGCCAACGTTGGCGCCTCTCCAGGAGTCGGGCTTCTGCTCACGGAGCTCATGATCGTGGTCACGGTCGCTTTGGTGGTCAAGTACATTCGACTTCCCTACACCATCGCTCTGGTTGCGGCGGGTCTCGGCCTTGGAGTCTTGCGCGCCCAGCACTACCTGGAACTCGATCTCCAACTGACGCCCGAACTCGTTTTTAGTATTTTCTTACCGGCCTTGCTGTTTGAAGCGGCCTTTAATCTCCATCTGCATCATCTTCGAGAAAACATCCGTCCTGTGCTCGTCATGGCCGTGGTGGGGGTGTTGATGGCCGCCCTCGGTGTTGCCTACGTCTTGCATATCGTGCTGGGAATGCCGTTGGCCGCGGCCATGGTTTTCGGGGCTTTGATCAGCGCCACCGACCCGATCTCCGTTTTGGCCCTCTTCAAAGAGATGAAAGCGCCGGCGCGGATCAACATCCTGGTCGAGGGTGAGAGCCTTCTCAACGACGGGGCGGCGGTCGTGATTTTCCAGATCATCCTGGCTTATGCCCTGACCGGCAAATTCGCGCTGGGTGAGAGTATCGTCCAGTTCTTGCTGGTCTCGCTCGGCGGACTGGCTCTGGGTGCTGCCTGCGGGTATGTCTTTTCGGAGATCACTCGCCACGTCGACGATCATCTGGTGGAAGTGACTCTCTCCACGATTCTTGCCTACGGGGCCTACCTGGGCGCCGAACACATGCATACCAGCGGGGTGATGTCGGTGATCGCGGCCGGCCTGGTCTACGGCAACTACGGCAAGCGGATCGGGATGTCGGCCAACACCCGGATGATGATGGGGGTCTTCTGGGAATACTTCGGGTTTTTGATGAACTCTCTGGTTTTTCTGCTGATCGGAACTCAGGTCGACCTGCGCCTGCTGACCAACGATCTCAAGCTCGTCTTTCTGGCTTTCATAGCCGTGATCGTGGTGAGAGCGATCGTGGTGCTCATTCTGGCCCCGGTCTTTAGGATTATGGACAAACCTATCCCCGCCTCCTGGCATCTGGTCATCATGTGGGCGGGCCTGCGCGGGTCTATCTCCATGGCTTTAGCCATGGGCCTTCCGGTCGCTCTTTCTTACCGCCAGGATATCATCCTCATGACCTTTGGAGTCGTCATTTTGTCGCTCTTTCTGCAAGGCCTCACCATGCCGACCCTTCTGAGGAAGCTGAAAGTCGTGGGGGCCAGCCGTCCGGTCTTGGAGTATGAAGAGAGGTTGGGTAAGGTCCTCGTCCACGAAAAGGCGCTTATCGAACTCCGTCGTCTCAAAGAGGAGATGTTTCTGGCCGAGAAGCCGTACCAAGAGTTGCAAGCCTACCATAACAAGGCCCTGGCCAAAGCCAAGGAGGATCTCGCTGCTCGTAGTGAGGGAGAAGACGCTATCCTGGAAGAGCAAATCAAGGACGCCCGTCGAGAAGTTCAGGCCGCTCAACTAGCTGCGCTTCACGACGCCCAGGATCGGGGCCTACTCTCGGACGAGGCGCTGGAGCGCTTGATCGATTATCTGGCCGAGAAAGAAAATGAAGACGAAGAGCAGCAAGCCCAGGTCCAGGATCCCGACGGAGCTACACGTACTGATTGAAGCGTTCGTGAGTGAGAAAGCCGTACATCGGCACACCGCAGCGTTCGGCCAGCTCCACGGCGATGTGAGTCGGCGCTCCCACGGAGGCCATCCAGGCCACCCCGGCGGAGACGGCTTTTTGGGCCAATTCAAAGCTAAATCTGCTGCTCACCAGGAGTCCTGAACCGGCCGGCAGCTGAAAATCAGAATCGTCGCTCTGCTGGAGAAGAAGGCTGCCGATCGCCTTGTCGCAAGCGTTGTGGCGCCCCACATCCTCGAAGGCAGCGAGAGCATCTCCTTCGGAGCCGATGATCACCGAGGCATGACTGGCTCCGGTGGCTGCGAATAGGGGACAACTTGACTGAAGGTGCTCCAAGGCATCTCTGAGCTGCTCTGGCTTCGGTGCTGCGGGAGTTGCTCGAAAGCGACCGGCGGCCCATTTCAGCAAGGCTTCAGGACTGGAGAGGTCGTCGACCGCACAAAGTCCGCAGGCCGATTGAGGAAGGCTCGCCGACGGCCGGTGTCCCAGTCTACTCCGGACAGTCGTTCCGGGGATTCGCAACTCCGCTTTGAGACGGTTCAGTTCGTTCGCGGCCCCGCCTGCGCAAAAACTGAGCTGGTGGAGCTCTCGTTTGGAGATCAGAACTCCTTCGGCGAAGAGCATCCCGGCGGCCAACTCCAGATCGTTTCCGGGAGTCCGCATGGTGGAAGCCAACCTCTCCGACTCCCCGTCGGACGATCGCCACACCACGGTGAATGGCTCCTCCGCGACCAGGGTGTCCTTGATCCGACGTGTCGGCGAGTGGTCGCTAAACTTACGAACCGAGCGCTTGAAAACCGCTCTCTTCTTTTCCATCTCAGGGAAGTTTCTGGCGGCCGGGGTCGGTTTCCCCCGCAAACCGATGAACACCGTCCTCGGTCACCACGCAGTGGAGGGGCACATCGTGGATCGAAGCGGGAAGATCTTCCATCGAAAGTCCCAGGGCAAAGCACAGTCCGATCAGGTCGCAATCGGGTCGGACCTGAGCCAGAAACTTATCGTAGTAGCCGCCGCCGTAGCCCAGGCGATACCCTCGTCGGTCAAAGGCCAGCATCGGCACGAGAATCATGTCGAATTCGTGGGGCTCCATAACGGGGGCCTCGATCTTCGGCTCGAAAATGCCCCAGGAATTCTTCTCCAGTTGGTGGGGGAGGAAGAGGTGGTGGGTCAACTCCTTGCTCTCGAAGCCCACCCTGGGTACCCCAACGCGAACAGCCGGATGGGCTGTCTCCAGGTGAGCGATAAAGGGCGAGGTCTCGACTTCCCTAAAAGCTCGTATAGAAAGGAAAGTGTGAACCGTTCGATGCTTTTGGGGATCCAGAAAGGACAGCCAGTTCTGAAAAATCGCCTGGCTTCGGTGGAGTACCTGGTCGTCTGTAAGCTCTCGACGCCGGCTCAGAAACGTTTTTCGAAGTTCTTTCTTCAAGAGTGATGCCGCAAATGAAGCTCGATAAAGCCTTTACCGCTGGCGCTCAGTTCTAGAAATTCACATCCGACGCTATGGGCACCGTTGCTCATTCTCTCACACCAACGCACCACCGCTCTGGTCTCCACCGTACCGGCTTCCAGTAGCATCCGGACGTAAATCTCCTGATCATTCTCAAACGTTAGGGAAGTCGGAAACTGAAAGCCTTCGACGGAAAGCTTTCTCACTCCCACCATTCTCGACCACGGCTCTTCCGTGGAGACGCGGACTTTAGCGTTCACCGGATCGCGCAGACGAACGAGAGGGAAGTCGTGCTTATGGGACCAGTAACCCAGAAGCTGTTCCACCAGATCCTGGGCCTCCTCCACAGGCTCCTTGAATTTCAAACCGATGATGCAGGTACCGCCCAAGAGCGGTCTGCTCCAGACCACCTCGCAAAGGAGTCGGAGAGTGCCCTGAAGTTCAAACCCCAACGAATCCAACTGAAATTCCATTTCGAACTCGCTACCGGGCTCCATGGTGCGGTCGAGGTTGATCCGCATACCGTTGGAAGAGATGTCGAGAAGGTAGAGATGGTTGGTCAGCGTACCGTAAGTCTGGTCGCTGAGGGTCGCCACGACTGTGCGTTCGACACGACTCTTGGTGCGAGGTTCGCTTCTTCGTTCGCCCTGTTCGTTCGACTCGGGTTGTGATTGGTCGCTTTCAAGGTCGCTCATCGTCGCTCACACTAGGCCAGCATGGCCAGAATTCCAAGAAGGATCATAGCGTAGATGGCGCTGGTGCCGACAGGCAAGGCGTTCTTCTTGAAACGCTCAAAGTAGCGCTCTTCCGACCTGTTGATCTCCTCCGGATCGACCCCTCGCATGCCCAACCAGAAGCGGGCCAGCCAGGCCGAGATTCGGGCCGGCGCGTGGCCAAAAAAGTTACTGACCTTTCCCGGTATCCACTGCAGGAAAGCCACATCTCCGAAACGGTTCAACCCGTTCAGGCCGGTGTCCAAACCGCGGCCGATCCAGGCAAGGAAGCCGGCCAGGAGATGATCGAAGTCCAGATTTTTGGAACGGATCTCAGCGGGATAAACGCCTGCCAAAAGCATCAAGGTAAAGGCAAGCGCGGAATAGAGCAGTAGTTCGGTCTGAGCCAGGATGTGGTCGGCGGTGTAAGGAGCATAATCGTTGGCCAACGGGAGAAGCCGATAAACTGTCTGCTCCGGAAAGCATCCATAGACCACGCAGATGACGGCCGAAGCGATCATAGCAAACTGCATTGTCCACGGCACCTCTTTGACTTTGTGTCCGGAATCGTGCCCGAAAAAGGCGAAAAACGGAATTTTTATCCCCGCGTGGTGGAAAACCCCGGCCGAGGCGAAGATGAGTATGAGCCAAACGAATGTGTACGGGTGCTCTCCGCCGCCGGCGGCCGATGTGATCATACTCTTGGACACGAATCCGCTGAATCCGGGAAAAGCCGAAATGGAGGCCGCGCCCACAATGCAGCAGACCGCGCTTACCGGCATCATCTTGAAAAGCCCGCCAAGATCGGTGGCCGTGGCGTAGCCGGTTCGGTAGAGACAGGCCCCGACCGTCATAAAGAGGAGACCCTTGAACACCAGATCGGTCATGGCGTGGCAGACTGCGCCGTTGAGCGCCAGATCGGTACCGATGCCGACTCCCACGACCATAAAGCCCACCTGGTTGATCAAAGAATAAGCGAGTACCCGGCGCAGGTCGTTTTCGATAACGGCATAGAAGATCGGGAAAGCAGCCATCATCGTTCCGATCACCACCAACTCTTTGGTCCCTGGGAAGAAGACCAGGAGCGCGTAGATGGCCGTCTTGGTGGTGAAGGCGGATAGAAAGAGAACCCCGGAGACCGAACTCTCCGGGTAAGCGTCGGTGAGCCAGGTATGCAACAGAGGCCAGGCACAGTTGATTCCGATCCCAAGGAAGATCATCCAACCACCCGGCGAGTCGAGTCCGACCTCGGAGATCTCGTTGGAGTATCCGGCGGAAAGCCTCCAAAGGATCCCGAACAGCAGGACGAGACCGCCCGCGATGTGATAGATGAGGTAGCGAAAACCTGCTCGGCGAGATTTCGCGTTTCGACCGCCGAAAACGAGAACGGTAGCCGAGAGCGCTAAAAACTCCCAGCAACAGTAGAAGCTAAAGAGATCGCCTGCCAAGACGGCTCCCACCGCCGCCGCCGCGTAGAGGAGCGCCGCACAATCCTCCTCCCGCCGGTCCAGCGGACGGGCGAAAATCATACCCAGCAGACTGACCATGCAGAAGGCGATAACGAAAGGTCGGTTCCAAATCGTCAAATTGTAGAGATTGAGTTCAAGGAAGCCCCCAATTTGGAAATTCAGGGTGCCTTCGCCCATCTGAAGCGAAGCGACTAACGCCAACAAAGGTGACCCTACCACCGCTAGGTGCCGAGGCAGCCCCTTTGGTAAAAGCGACAGGGCGGCACCGATCAAGAGAAATATAGCCGGATGTAGCTGGCTCATTCTTCCGATTCCTCCTCTCTCATCACGACCGGTCGTAGACCGTATTTCGCGATAAAGACAAGGATGACGCAACTGAAGAATCCGTATGTTCCATAGAACCCGGGCCACTTCTCCCATACGAAGTGGATATGCTCTTTAGGCACGAACGGGTCGACAGCCATGATCAAGACGCAAAGCGTGAAGAACACCTTCAAGATGATCTTGGTGCTATCTGACATCGCTTCCTTAATGACCGCCTCCGTGGAGCAAGAAATCGCTGCCCGTGGCCGCGAAAATGACCAAGAGGTACAGGCAGAGCAGACCGAAGACTACCTTGAACACCTTCGGGTAAGGCTGCTGCGGCTCGTGAGCCAGGATTTTATTGGGGTGCTCGATACCTAACTTAGACACGCCCTATAGACCTCCCATGAGGACGCGCTCGGCAAAAAACTGAGCCAGTCCCAGGATATAATACGGATAAAAGAAGACGATGATGGAAAACAGAGCCGTGAGAATCAGTGGCACTCTCATCATAGGGTCGCAGTCTCCCTTGATGGGATGCTCCTCTTCCGGCGCGGCTTTAAAATAGGCCCTGAATATGATGGGAAAGAACGCCCAGGCTTTCAGTAGTGAGGAGACGAGAAGCAGTCCGGCTATCACCGGCATTTCAGCCTTGATGCAAGCCGTCACGATCATCCACTTGCTCAGGAAGCCTCCCGTGGGAGGAAGGCCGATGATCGCCAAGCAGCCGACCGTAAACGCTCCGAACGTCCAGGGCATGGTGCGACCTAGTCCGTCAAACTGAGAAATATACTTCTTGTGCGCGTGGACGGCGATCGCTCCGGCACAGAAAAACAGAGTGATCTTACCCAGAGCGTGCATGAAGATGTGCATCGTGCCGCCGGCGATCCCGGTGACGTTAAAAAGCGAGACCGCCAGGATGATATAGGACAGCTGACCGATGGTAGAAAAGGCCAGACATCTCTTGAGATTGTCCTGACTCACCATGAGAGCGGCCGACACCACGACCGTCGTGGCGCAGAGGGCGGTGACCAGATACTTGGTGTTGTGAGCAGTCATGAATTGGGGGCCCAAAACGTCACAGAGAGCTCGGATGACACTGAACACTCCGATTTTGACGACCGCCACCGCGTGTAGGAGCGAGGAGACCGGAGTCGGTGCGACCATGGCACCGGGTAGCCATGCGTGCATCGGCATCACCGCGGCCTTGGAAAACCCGTAGAGGAAGGCCAGAGCTAATAAAGCTGAGGGCCATCCACCTGCCTGCAACACCTGCGAAGCGCTTCCGAACGTGAGGTCCCCCGTCATGCTGTAGACCGTTAGCATGGCCGGCAAAACCAACCCGACCGAACCGCCCATGATGAACGCCAGGTAACGTCTACCCGCCGCTCTTGCTTCCGAGTCCTGGTGGTGGGTTACCAGAGGATACGTGCTCAAAGAAAGGATCTCGTAGAAAACGTAGAGGGTCAGGAGGTTGGAGGAGAGAGAAACTCCGTTGGTGGCCGCGATGGCGATGCAGAACATGGAAAAGAACCTGGTCTGGTTTTTCTCCTTGTGGCCTCGCAGGTAGCCGGCCGAATAGAGAGTGGCGATAGGCCATAGGAATCCCGCCGTCAGGAGCATGATGCAGCCGAGCGCATCGACTCGAAGCCCGAGGGGGACTCCGGGCATCAGGGTCAGGATGTCCCACTGCAACTGCTGGCCCCGACCGAACGCTCCGAACAGATAGAGTACGAAAAAGAAATTGAGGAAACCGCCGGTGAGAGAAATACTCTCTCTCAAGTCCGGTTTGTTCCTGGCCAGATAGAGCGGTAGTAAGACCAGCAACGGCACGACGATGGGAGCTATCAGAGCGAACTCCGCGGTCAAATTCATAGCGGCACCACCGGTCGGATGAAGAGGTCCATGATGGTGTTAGACTGGAGCCCTAGCACAATCAGAAACAGGCCGATGCAGAGTGCCAGCGCACCCAACACGTCTCCGCGCTTGGACCGTGTCCACTTCTCTTCGAACGGCTCTTCCGATGGGAAGTAGGCACGCTCTAAAATGCGGAAGAAGATCACCAGGTTGCCCAGAGAAGCCAACAAGAGAGCGACCACGAACTCAAGTCTGCCGGAGGCTATCGCCCCTGTAATAAGAGTCGCCTTACTGAAAAACCCGGCGAACGGAGGGACCCCGATGAGGTTGAAAGCCACCACGATCAAAGCGGCTGCGGTGAGCGGCGATTTTCGAAAAAGCCCGGAAAGATGGCCCAGGTTTCGCCCACCCACCGATTCTTGAACCGCCACGACCACCAGGAACAACACCAATGTAGCCACGGCATCGTTGACCAGGTGGAAGAGCGCTCCCACGTTTCCTCGAGGATCGTGAAGCCACAACCCACCCAACATGTAGCCGGCTTCGGCTACGATCAGGCAGGCAAAAATCTTCTTCAGGTCTCGTTGGGCCAGAGAAAGACTCGTGCCGGCCAGGATGCCGAAACTGGCCAGGAGCACCATGAAAAGAGACCAACTTGGAATATTGTCGTCGATGACTCCGCCAAAAATGTCGAACATGACCCGAAACATCAGAAACACCGCGAGTTTGGTGCTCAGCGGAGCAACTAAAATCGAAGTGGCGTCCGGAGCATAGGTGTAGGCGTTCGGAAGCCACAAATGGAGGGGAAAGACCGCCATCTTGAGCAGCAGTCCGATGATCAGAAATCCGAGGGCCAGGATGTAAGCCTCAGTCCACGGTACACCGGCCAATATTTGAGCCAGGTCGGAAATATTCAAGGTCCCGGTTTTGATATAGAGGTAGCCGACTCCGATAAGATAGAAACTCGCCCCGATAGTTCCCATGACGATGTAGTGAAAAGTCGCCAGGTACGCTCGACCCCCACCAAAGGCGATCAGGCCGTAAGTGGCGAGACTCGAAATCTCCAACATGACATACAGATTGAAGGCGTCGTTGGAAAGACAGAGACCTTGAAAGGCCGCCACCAACAGAAAAAACAGGGCCAGGAAGTGGGGCAGTCTCTCGCCGACCTGGTCTTTCCAAGTATCCCGGCCTCCGATAAAACCGACCAAAGCCACCGCACTGATCAACCAACTGATGAGACCGGAAAACACGGTCGCTCTCAACTCGATCCCCAGCGGGGGAGCCCAGCCGGAGAGATGATAAGTGACCTGGTGCTCGGTGAGCGTTTGCACCAGGAGACCCAGGGAGAGCAGATTTGCCAGCGCCAGGTGCACCATACCCCAGATTGCCAGGAGTCTCTCCCGACAGGGCATCAGCGACGTGACGACTCCGACAAAGAGCGGGTAGATGATGGCCAGTATGATCAGTTGATCGCTCAAGAGTTTGCTATCTTGTCCAAAATTTCGTTTTCTTCGAGAGTTCCATACTCGGCGTAAAGTCGCTGGATCACGGCCAGGGCCACGCCGACCGTGGCCACACCCACGACAATGGCGGTCAGCATAAGCACGTGAGGAACCGGATTGAAGTAGGAGGCGGCGGCGATATCCTTGATCGGCTCACCGTGGCCACCCTGCAGAATCGGAATAGTGGCCGGACCGTTCTTGAATCCGATGGAGACGTAGAAGAGGATGATCGCCGTCTGGAAAATGGAAAGGCCGATCAGCTTCTTGACCAGATTGTCCTTGCCCACGGCTCCGTACATTCCGATCATCAGAAGCACCACGAAGAACCAGTAGATAAAGCCGCTTTGAATGAGGCTCATAGTCCCTCCCGGTGGAGTCCGCGGGAGACGAGATTGGTGTAGATGGCAAAGATAACGGAGCCGACGGTCACGGTCACACCGCATTCTACCAGGAGAATACCCTGGGAGCGGATCTCTTGTGAGGAGAGCGGCACGACCTGACGGAGCGCCTCATAGTCCAGAAAGTTGCCGCCTAATACCAGACAAAGCAGTCCTATCCCTATATAGAAAGCCACGCCGAGAGCGGTAAAAGGGTTGTAGACGGACTCCGGGAGTCGTGACAACGTCCCGCGGAGGTCGAAGCCGATAGCCAACAGGATGAAAGAGGCACCCAGAATGACACCCGCCTGAAAACCTCCACCCGGCGAATAATGGCCGTGAGTGAGGACGTATAGGCCGAACAGCTGAATGGGCGGAAAGAGCACTCGACAGGCCATCTCCAAGATCGGATCGCGGGCCAGCGGAGGGAGAGTCCTGGGCATCTCGGCCTTGCTCCGCCTTCTCGCCAGGACACCCAACGGAAGTCGCAGGATCAAGAAAATGGCCGTACCCGCGGTGAAGACAACGGTGGTCTCAAACATCGTGTCAAAGTTCCGATAGTCGGCCAGAATCGCCGACACCAGATTGGGAACGTGCGTTTCTCCGTACGCTTCCGTGATGTAGCGAACCGAGACGTGGGAATCTTCCGAACTATTCGGGTGACCCGCACTGGCCGGACTGTTCGGATCACCGAACTGGGGAAAGTCCGCCGTCCCTTTCAACAGTAAGAGACCGAGTAGGATCGACATGACGAGAGCGAGGCGCTTCATCGAGAAGTCTTCCTATCGGTCCGTAAAATCGTGGCCAGGAAAAAGACCGTCCCGGCTCCCGCTCCCACAGCCGCCTCGGTGAACGCTACGTCGACGGCTCCCAAGGCGGCGTAGATCAAGCACATCATAAAGGAGTACGCTCCGAGAATAATGGAGGAAGTCAAAAGACACTTGCTCTCCAGAGCCGCGATCGCGACACCGATGATGAAGAGAAGGAGAAAGGCTTCTAGAATCCAGGTCATTCTTGCGACTCCTCAACAGGACTGGGCGAATCGCCCTCTCGTTTCTGCCAATGGGATATTCCGCGCGCGAAACCCGCGGCCACAAGCGCGTGGGATGCGGCGGGAGAGGCGATAAAGAGAAACACGATAATAAAGAGTAGTTTTGCCGTTCGCACGAAGCTTGCCACATCGTAGTGGCCATGGTCGTGGTGGAGGGCGGCAAGAATGATCCCCACGATGAAGAGTATCGAACTCAAGGTGTCGCCCTTGGCAGCCCCGTGCATACGTGTGTAGCAATCGGGGAAACGATGAACACCCAGGACTGTCCCAAGGAAAAAGAGCAAGCCCAGAATCATGAAGCCGTAGGCGGCGTATATCATTCTTCGCTCACTTTCTTCTCACCCGAACTACCATCGTCGGAAATACCCATTCTTTCCAGAAGTCTGGCCGCGGCAAGCGATGCAATGAAGTTCAGCAAAGCGTAAGTCAGAGCCAGGTCGATAAACATATCCAAACGTTCGAAGATGAGGCCCACGACCAGAAGCAGAATGGTTGTTTTGGTGCCGATAATATTGACCCCGATCATCCGATCGATCGTGGTCGGACCTACCACGGCACGATAGAGCAGGGGAAGCATAAAGGCGATGAGCACACAGCCGTATATGACCAGCGCTTCCTTATGCATTGCCGGCCGCCTCTTCGGCGTCGATCGGCTCGGGAGTATCTTGCTCGATCTCGGTCTCGCCTCCGAACAGCTTGAGCAAACGTCGCTCCATGTCTCCCGGCACACCGGCCGCCATATCCTCCGTGAGAGCGTGAACGATAAATCGGTCACCATCCACCCGGACGGTCACCGTACCCGGAGTGAGTGTGATGGAATGAGCTAGCATGAAACGCGAAAAGTCGTCCGGTAAGCAGGTCCGAAATTCCACGACTTGGGGTGATATCTGTTTTTCCACGGAGGCAGCGAACGAAAGTTTGAGAACCTGGAGATTCGCTTTCAGGATCTCGCCCATGAGCCAAATCAGGTAGCCGGTCAGTCCGACGGCCAACTCCATCCGCGAAACCGGTCGATGGTTGGCGGGCTGAGAGAGGGCGATGTGGGTACTCACCGCGGCGACCCAGGCCGAGGCCAGCGCTCCCAAGAAGAGATGATAGGGATCAAAAAGGCCTGAGAACGCGCACCAAGTGAGCATCAGCAATACAAATCTCAGGAAAAACATGGGCGGCCGCTTTCTAGGAAGCGGCCTCAGCCCCTTCCAAAAAGTCCGGTCGTCTCTTGAGCTTTCGCGGGTCGAGCTCCCACGGAACGAACCCCATGGTGTCACACGAAACCAGCTGATAGAGCACTTTTCTATGCCGTCCGTTCAGCACCGAAACATCCAGCCGACCGCTTTTAGAAAGATGAATGTGGCCGTACACACAGAGGTCCACACCGGCCTCCGCCAGGAGGTCCGAAAACGGCGTGTCGGGATCGTTGCTATACAGAGGCGGATAGTGGATGAGGGCGATCTTCAGCTGGGCATCCGGATTCAACTGCTCCAGAGAAAGCTTGAGCCGATGAACCTCTCGATTCAGGTACTTCTCGTCGTTCTCTTTGCTGTAGCCCGGAGAGGAGGGGAGAGACCAGCCTCGGGTGCCGCAGCAAGAGATCTCGTCTCCGAAATGGACGGCATCGTTCTGCAGGAAAGTGAGCCCGGGAAAACGTTCTCTCACCTTGCCGATCCCTTGCCACCAGTAGTCGTGATTACCCTTACAAAGCACTTTCTTGCCGGGAAGGCTCTCGATGAAGCGCAGATCTTCCTCGGCATCGTCGAGGCGGAGCCCCCAAGAGTGGTCTCCAGGGATCAAGAAAAGATCGTCCTCGGAAATCATCTCACGGCAAGCTTCTGCTATCCGCTCCGGGTGATTTTCCCAATGCTCTCCGAACTTGGTCATCGGCTTGTCACCACAGAGGGATAGGTGAAAGTCGGCCAGGGCAAAGATTTTCATATGTGGCTCGGTTCATCCATGCGAGCGGCCCCCTTTGAGAGAGATAGGGGAGGGGCCTTCTCCACCTCCGCGAAACCGGCTGCCATGCTTCCGCTGCCGTACGCCAAACCTTGGGAACTATCGATCGATATTTTTGCCGTTCAAGGGCGCCCATGTCGGGAAGCGCAAGAGTTGATCGTCGATTATTACACCGACGGGAGGCCCTTGTTTCAGTGGGAGGCTATGCGCCAGGCGCTGGCTTTCCGCGGCCAGGAGGATGTGCTCGACTACTGCGAGCCGTGTCCGCTGTCGGTCTTCGGAGGGTTGGAAGGCTGTCGCGGACCGGTCAACAATTTTGACATCCTTTTTCGAGGGCTGAACGAACTGGTACCTGATTCACCCTGGAACGAAGTCCCCACCGACGGCACTCCAATTTACCCCGAGCAGTTGCGGGAACTGGCTCAAGCTCTCCTTTGGACAAGGGAGCAGCTGCGTGAGAAGAGTTGGCCCATTGCCCAGCCTCGACTGGAAGGCGTCCCTTACGGAGATGGGGATTACGATCCGAGTGTCCGACCCCAGTTCTACGGCTGGGATGGCAACGGTCCACCCGCCTTGCTCGATTTCAACGACGGTTATCAGACTTACTTGAGTCGTCACGGCCTGCTCATCAAAGCGACCCACGGCACGCCGATCCCCCATACCTTCAGCAAAATATGGCGAGAAGACAAGGGGTTCTTCGGGCTTTCCAGTTCCGGGGAAACCGTGAGTTTTCAGGTGACCCGCGGCAACTATCCGTCCTGGGGGTTGCCGAACGACGTGGGGGCGGAACTGGTCACCGAAAGCGTCTCCGCCGAAGAGGCTTTTATCGAAGAGATTGAACTTTTGGAGGTCTTTGTCGAGTTGGCAAACCAGCTGGACACGGGCCTACTTATCAGATCGGAGCCGGGGTAATGAAAGCAAAAAAGAACGCGGTTAATGTGGAAGAGGCGGACATCCAGGTCCGCACCACGCCCACACCCGTCTGGAAGCATATCTTGTGGGCCGTGGTGGCGGTGGTCTTTTTCTGGGCGCTCGCTCAGATCCCGAATACCATCATCGTCTTCAGTATGGCCTGGCTCATCTCGTATTTACTCAATCCCGTGATCGACACGCTCCAGGGCAAACGTTTGGGGCCCATCAAGAAGTGCTCGCGGGGTATGGCTGTCGGCATCGTCACGGGCTTCCTGGTCGGTATTATGGTGGCCGCCGGATCCTGGATGCTGCCTCATCTCACCGATCAGGTCCAACGCCTGCTGGCTCTTCAGGACACCATCTCCGACCCGATGCAGCTACCGATCACTCTGCGTGAAAAAGCTGAGCCGATCTTGGCGAAAGTGCCCGAGGCCTACCGCAATCAGGCCATGGAGAAAGGGTCCGAGTTGATCCAGGAGAGCGCTTCTAAGATCGGCATTTGGGTCTCGAAGGGGATCAGCTGGTTGGGCTCATTTCTGGGGCAGCTTTTGTCCGGCATCTTCTTGGTCTGCACGGCCTTTCTCATCTCGCTTTACATGTTGATGAACTGGCACGGCATGGGCGAGGCGTTCCTGGAAAAGCTACCCAAGCAGTACCGAGATGAGGTGCGTTCTCTCTCCTATAAAATGAATTCCATTTTCGGTGCCTACCTCAAGGCCACCATTCTCACTTCGATTGCCTGCATGATAGCCACCTTCGTCTCCCTCCTCATCTTGAGCGGAGTCACCGGCCACGATTTCCCATACAAGGGCCTCGTGTCTTTTGTGGCGGGGATCGCCTACCCGATTCCGGTGGTCGGAATTATCGCCACCTCCATCCTGGGCGGGGTTCTGGGGTATCTTCCGGAAAACGATCTCGGATTTGGGGTCGCCGTCCTGGTCACCATCAACGTGGTGAATGTTTTCATCGACAGGACCGTTCAACCGAAGTTGATGAGCGACGCCATCGGTGTTTCAGAGCTCTTTGTTCTCTTCGCGGCCTTCGCCGGCGGCGAAGTGGCCGGCATCTGGGGAATGCTGCTCGGTATCCCGGTTGCGGCCATGGGCAAGGCCCTCTTCGAATGGTTCCACGTCAACTTTTTGGTGGTGGAAGAACTGACCCCGGAAGAGCTTCGAGAGGTTCGAGGGCCGACCGAAGAGGAAGAGACGAGCGAAGGCGAGCCTCCGGTCCCACCGGCTCAAACAGAAGAGGACTCTCCATCCGAAGATAAAGAGTCCCAGTCGCACTAGAAGATAGCTCTCAGTTAGTGGTGGTGGTGCTCCCCGGCTCCACCGTCACAGAAGACGATAGGCGCTTTGCCCAGAACAGGTCCGTTGCCGTCGTTATTCACTGTGAACAGCAAACTTCGAGAATGACTGTGGTTGCATCCGTCGTCGCACTTGTCCACGTGGTTGTGTCCAGCCATGTTGCCGTCGTAGGCGACGAACTGTCCGGCTAAGCTTCTCTCGCGGATGAAGTTCTTAATATTACTCATCTCGCGGTCGGTCACCGGGTCGTAAGTCTTGGCCATCAGCTTGCCGCTCTCGTCGAAGAGCAAGGTGAGCCCGCCCGTGCCTTCAAACCTGGCTCCTTCGTTGGTTCCGAAGTCCGGGTCGTCGAGCTTTCCGAGTCTTTTACTGGCGTAATTGATGTAGGTCTCTCCACGATCGTTCTTGTAGGCGTTGACGAAATCAAACTCCTGGCCTTCGGGCAACCCGAGCTTCTCTCGCTTATCCTCTAGAAACTTGATGGCGCCGTCCTTCTCGGTCGCTGATTTTCTCAACCGCACGTAGGGCACTTCGCTCATGGCACCGGCGACCAACTGCTCCGTTGTCTCGGGGTGGAGGATGTTGCGTTGGGCGAACACTTCGGCGATTTCACCGGCGTTCTCGCCCCCGTTGTCGATGATGTCCGCTTGCAGAAACGCCATCGCCATCTCCGGGTAGGCGGGGTTGCCCACGGGCGCCAGTTCGGTGGCCCGGAACAACAAATGCCCCATTGTGTCCCTGGCCTGAGCGACCGCCTGATGGAAGGTCGCATCCGGGTCGGCGGAAGCTTTGTCGTAAACTTTCTGAAAGAGGTCGTAGAAGGCACCGGTAAAGAGATTTGCGTAAGCATGGGGCTCGGTTCCGAAACCGTTGGCTCCGTCTTCGGGCTTACCGGTATAGCTCAAGAAGTGCTGGTCGGCGTACTTGTGCTCGTTGACCGCGTCCCGAAGAAACGGCTTGCCCACCAGGCTCTGGCCGAACTCCTCCGCCAACTTGGTGGCGATGTTGGACTGACCCAGGTCGCCTTTGGTCTCTTGCTTCAAGACGTTGAGAACCTCGGGTTCGTGGAGAGCGCGCAGCATCGCGACCATATCTCCGAAAGACTCGTGGTAGCCGCCGGAAGGCACGCTGAACGAGGTGATGTAGGTGGGACGAATGGCGTCCAGTACGGCGTGGCCAACTTCGTGGGAGACCACGTCGGAATGAATGCCGGTGCGGTGTACGTTGCGCCCTTCGTCGGTATAGCTGAAAAAGTTGATGGAGCCGCCGTCTCGGGAGTAGAAGGCGTTGGCGGTGTTGTTACCGGCGTGAGGATGGATGATCATCTCGTCTCGGTCCAGAGACTCGGTGAAAGACCACGGAATCTTGCGAGAGGTATATTTCTCCGCCATCTCAAGCGTCTGTCGTGCGACGGCGTAGGTGTTGACCGAATCGAAGTTCGGGTCGTCGCCGGTGTAATGAAAGTTTCCGTTTTCGTCGGCCTGAGCCGTCGGGAAGTGACGAGGTACGCTCACTCGCAGACGATCATCGGCCGGTCCGGCCCGGAGAGGCCCGTCGAACTCCACGGTCGACCTGGGAAGGAGGTCGGGACCCTGGGGGTAGTACGTGAGCGACACTTTGTCACTCTTAACCTCTTCAGGTTTTCCATTCTGAGCCCCCCCAGATTTGGTGTTCTTCACTCGAGCTGCAGTCGAGTTCGGCTTATTTACTTTCACTATCTTCTCCTACTTAGTTTCCCTCAAGGAACATTAAGCCAAAGAGAACTGAAATTTTCATGAAAGAAGAAGATTAAGAGGAGAAATGTTACTTACAGCTCGCGCCCCATGACCAGAGTAACCACTTTGTCACCGTTGGAGTACTCGGCGATCCCCAGCCCGATGTCCTTCACTTTTGGCGCTAAGAGATTGGCCCGATGAGCGCCCGAGCTCTTCCAACTCTCCATCGTTTCCTGGACGATCAGTTGGTCTTCCGTCTGGTTGGTGCGGAAAATATTTTCACAGAGTTCGCCCCAGTTATAGCCGTATAGCTCGGCGCGGGTCCAAGCGTCGACCCTCTTTGGGTCCGGGCTTTCGTGACTAAAATAGTCAAGTTTCGCCTGCTCTTCGCTGTGGCTCGCGGCCGCGCGCACCAGTCGAGAGGAGAATTTTACCGGAGAGAGTCCGCTTTCGGCCCGGAAGGCGTTGATCTCTTCAAACAGCGAGACGACCGCGGGAGGAAGCTCGACCCCCTTCTTGGGTGCTTCTTGAGCCGTCACCGGCCCAAGAAGCACCGCCAAGAAAAGTATGAGAGCGAGTCTCCTCAGGAGTGAACGAGCTCCCCACCGCGCAAGAGGCGAAACGCGTTCTTGCCGGGGTAGTCGGCGGCATCGCCCAGGAAATCTTCGATCCGAAGCAGCTGGTTGTACTTTGCAGTTCGGTCCGAACGGCACAGGGAACCGGTTTTGATCTGACCGGCGTTGGTAGCCACGGCGAGATCGGAGATGAAAGTATCCGAAGTCTCTCCGGACCGGTGAGAAATCACCGTCGTGTAAGAGGCGCGCTGCGCTCTTTGGATGCAACTCAGAGTTTCGGTCAGCGAACCGATCTGGTTGACCTTGACCAGAATCGAGTTGGCGATGCCTTGCTCGATCCCACGCTGAAGACGCTCGTCGTTGGTCACGAAGAGGTCGTCACCAACCAACTGCATCTTGTCACCCAGACGCTTGGTCATCTCTTTCCAACCGTCCCAGTCGTCCTCGGCGATACCGTCTTCGATACTGATGATAGGGTATTTTTTGGCCCAATCTTCATAAAGTCCGATCAGTTGCGAAGCAGTTCGGGCTTCGCCGTCGCTCTTTTCAAAAATGTAGGAGCCTTCTTTGTAGAACTCGGTGGAGGCCACGTCCAGAGCGAGGAAGATCTCTTCACCAGGCTTGTATCCGGCTTTTTCAACGGCCGCTATCAACAGTTCCAGCGCTTCCTCGTTGCTCTTTAGAGAGGGAGCGAAACCGCCTTCGTCTCCCACCGCGGTCGACAGGTTCTTGTCTTTCAGGACTTTCTTCAGGTGGGCGAAGATTTCGGCACCGGCTCGCAGAGCTTCACGGAAAGTCGGCATACCGGCGGGAACGATCATGAACTCCTGGATATCGACGTTGTTGTCCGCGTGCTGGCCTCCGTTGAGAACGTTCATCATCGGCACGGGCAGCTGATGGGCGAACGGACCTCCCAGGTAGTGGAAAAGATGAAGGCCCAGGGATTCGGCGGCGACGCGGGCGTTGGCGAGGGAAACTCCCAGAATGGCGTTGGCACCAAGTCTACCTTTGTTTTGAGTCCCGTCGATCTCCATCATCCGGCGGTCGATATCGATCTGGTCGAGGCAAGAAAAGCCCACCAGCTCCGGAGCGATCTCTTCGATCACGTTGCTGACGGCCTGGGATGTACCCTTACCCAGGTACCGGCCTTTGTCGCCGTCTCTCAGTTCCACCGCTTCGTGGGCGCCGGTGGAAGCACCCGAGGGAACGGCCGCTCTTCCGATGGAACCGTCCTCGGTCAGGATCTCCACTTCCACGGTCGGGTTTCCGCGACTGTCCAAAATCTCTCTTGCATCTATCGAAACGATGTAACTCATACGCTCTTACTCCTCAAATAATCTGTTATTTGCAGTCTATGTTGCCCCTTAAGAAGTGGGACAAAACAAATTTCCTAGAAAAAGCCGGACACGAAGTTAATAGCCATAAGGCTCAAGGCTCCGACGGAGGCCGCTGCCGGAAGGGTAAGTACCCAGGCTATCAGGATGTTTTGCGCCACACCCCAGCGGACCGCCGTGAAGCGTTTGGAGGCGCCTACACCCATAATGGAGGAGCTGATGACGTGGGTGGTGGAAACGGGCATTCCCAGAAGCGCGGTGGAAGAGAGGATGCCCGCTGAGGTTATCTCCGCAGCGAAACCCTGCACCGGTTGAAGCTTTACCATTTTTCCACCCAACGTCTTGATAATGCGCCAGCCGCCCGCCGAAGTGCCCAGCGCAATCATCGCGGCACAGCTAACCTTCACCCAGGGAGGAACATCGAAAGTGTCTTGCACTCCTCCGGTCACCAGAGCCAGGGTGATGATACCCATAGCCTTCTGTGCGTCGTTCATACCGTGGGTGAGTGCGAGATACCCGCAACTAAACCACTGCATCTTGCGAAAGCGTCTACTCAGGTTCGTGGGCAGAGCTTTGCGAAAGAGCCACATAAAGCCGACCATCACAAAAAAGCCACCGAACAGCCCGAGTATTGGGCTTACCAACCCAGGTAGGATAACTTTCTTAACCACTCCACCCCACAGCACGCCTTCCGTTCCGGCGTTGTACAGCCCCGCTCCAACCAGTCCTCCGACCAGGGCGTGGGATGACGACGAGGGCAATCCGAAGTACCAGGTGATCAGATTCCAGACAAGCGCACCCACCAGAGCCGCCAGAATGATTCTCTGGTCCTTGACCATCTCGGGACTGACCAGACCGCTCCCCATCGTTTTCGCTACCCCCTCGGACACGAACGCGCCCACAAAATTCAGAATCCCCGCCATGATGACGGCGTTTCGGGGGTTGATGGCGCGGGTGGAGATCGACGTCGCGATGGCGTTGGCTGCATCGTGCATGCCGTTCACGTAGTCGAAAATGAGAGCAATCGCGATAACGATTATGAGGAGAACGTTGAGTTCAAGCATGCTTAATGACGACGCCCTCGAGCACGTCCAAGACATCCTCCATTTTGTCGACCCCGTTTTCGGCCGACTCGAAGATCTCTTTCCATTTCATGAGTTCAAGGACATCTTCCACGGATTTGGCACTCTGGAAGAGCTCCGCCACACCCTGGCGATTGACTTCATCGCCTCGACTCTCGAGCTTTCGCATCGAGCGCCGCAAATCGGTGATATCCTCGAATTTCGGAAGACGTTCCAAGGCCTGAATGAGGATATCCGCACACTCGTCCAAAATCGAGGCGAGTTCCTTCACACCGTGGCGAATCTGCTTGACCTCGTAGAGGGAGAGTTTCACTGCCGCGCCCTGCACGTAGTCCATAATATCGTCCATGTTGTTGGCCAGCATATGGATGTCTTCACGGTCGATAGGAGTGACGAACGAACGCGCCAGTTTAATCAAGATGTCGTGGAGGACCTCGTCGCCCTTGTCTTCGGTGTGGCGGATCGATTCCGCCCGAGAGGCGGTCTCACCGTCGCCGAAGTGGTCGAGCAATTCTTTAAACTGGCCGCATATCTGTTTAACCAGTTTAGCCTGTTCCTCGAAGAGTTCGAAGAACTTTTCTTCTTTCGGAAAGATGTTGAGTCGCATATCGGTCTCCTGCCGGAGGACCCTTTTACCCCCGAGAAGTCGATCCTTCGAAGAATCCAAGTTAGAGGGGATATTCCTCACCTGAGCGCCAAACACGGCCGCCATGAAGCCCCAAGAATTTATCCAAGCTCACTCTTCTATGACCCCGGCGGAAAGGTTTTCTGCTCTGGTAGAAGTTCTGACGGGCCCTCAGGGGTGCCCCTGGGACCAGAAACAGACCGCCGAGAGCATCATCGACTACGTCATCGACGAGGCACACGAACTCAAGGCGGCCCTCCACTCAGAAGATCGCGAAGAGACGGTCTCGGAGTTAGGAGACCTTCTCTTTACCGTCGCTTTCTTGACCCATAGTCTGAAAGAGAACGCCAAACCTGAGGATGCATCTCGGCAGTTAGTGGACAAGATGATCAGGCGGCACCCCCACGTGTTTGCCGAACAAGAGTTCGCGGACGAGAGCGAGTTGAAGCGGAACTGGGAGTCTGAAAAGCGCAAAGAAAAACGCGACCGGAGGCGTTACGACCAGGACCTTCCCGCCTCTCTCCCTCCACTGGAGAAGACTCGAAAAGTACTGGCCCGGGCCTCCAACGCCGGTTTTCGATACCGGCAACCGGCGGACGCCTGGGACAAAGTCTGGGAAGAGCTCTTCGAATTAGAGGTCGCCGTTGATAGCAAAGAGTTTGAGGACGAATTGGGCGATCTCTTTCTAGCCCTCTTGACCCTGGCTCGTATGAAGGGTGCCAACGCCTCAAACGGTCTGGCCCGCGCTACCGGGAGACTTTGCGACCGATTGGAAGAAGCTGAGCGGGTGGCCGGCAAACCGCTCTCCGAAGTCCCGTACGAGGAAATCAGGGGACTCTACCTTCGGGGCAAAGCCGCCGGGCAGAGTCACTCCGCCTTCTTCAATTACTGTGGCGTGAGTCCATGGCCGCGAGAAGTCCGGCGCGGAGTCCACGAGGCCGCCCAGAGAGTATCCAGAGAGGGGCTTGCCGCGGCACTTTCTCTCAGAGAGGAACGGGAGGCGCTGAGAGGGGAGCTGATTCGGTTTTGTGGTGCCTCGGCCGATTGCTCGGTGGTGCTGGTGCCAAACGTCTCCTCGGCTGCCATGGGAGTGGCTTCTTGTTTTCCATGGAGTAAGGGAGACCGACTCTTGCTCGGTCGCCATGAATTTCCGGCCAACACGGCTCCCTGGCTAGCCGCCTCCGACACTTTCCAACTGAAGCCTATCTGGTGGGACGATGATCTCCTGAGAACCGAGCCGGAGGTAGGCTACCACCGTCTTGAGTCGCTCCTGGAAGAGCATCGTCCCCGACTGATGGCCGTCTCGGCGGTCAGCTTTTGGAGCGGCTATCGCCACGATTTGGACATACTCGCCGAACTTTGTCACCGCCACGGTACCAAACTTTACGTTGATGCTATTCAAGCCCTCGGGGTTGTGCCGCTGGCAATGGGACGCGTCGATTTTCTGGCCGGCGGCAGCCATAAGGCGATGCTCAGCCCGGAGGGGGCGGGATTCCTCCTGGTGGATCCTGGGGCCGCGGCCGATTGGGTCCCTAGGCTCTATAGCTGGCTCAGTCTCTCCAACCCGGTGGAGTTTCTCGTCTCAGGTAAGAGCGGATTGCTCCCTAAAGACGCCCCTCCTCGAAGCGGGGACCCGAAAACCCTGGAAGGTGGAAGCATCAACGCTCTCGGCTATGCCGGATTACGGGGAGCGGTTCAGTTTCTCGAGGGAGTCGGAACTGACCGGATCTTTGCCCACGTTCAGAAGCTGCAAGACGTTTTAGAAGAGCAGATGGAAGGTCTCGGCTGGACAAGCCTGCGTTCGCCCGAACAAAAACATAGGAGCAGCATCCTCAGTTTCGACCCCCCGGCCGGAGCGGACTTGGCCCACTTCCAGCGAGAGCTAGCGCGACGGAACGTCTCGGTCGGTATCCCGAACGGACGGCTGAGATTCGGTCTCCATTGGCCCAGCACACTGGAGGAGATTGACTATGCTGTGGCGTGTTGTCGGGCGCGCTGATCCTAATCCAGGATGTCGGCCAAAGTGCGCATATAGAGAGATACGTCAGGTGCGAAGTTTCTCCGAAGCTTCTTGCGGTCCGGCCTGAGGGCCGCGAGGACGCGAGCGTCACTCAGGTACTCCAGAGCCATAACGTCCTGATAGTCGAACCCGACATCAGCCAAGGCCCTGAAGAGATCGTCCACTTCACTGCCGGTTTGGGAGCAGTAGTCCTTCGCGTGCTCCGACCACTCGTCGAGTTGATAGTTGACCGACTGAGCTATCTGTCGATCAGTCAGGTCGGTCAGGGTCTGTACGAGGTGTCCACAGTTGCAGCGCCCCATGTGCCCCCATTCGTACTTGGCCCCGCTGTCCAAACGGTCTGCGGTCTCTCTCAATAGTGATACCAACGGTTTTTTCTCTCTTGCCATAGCCCGATTCTAACAACTCATGCAACGGATTTCCAGACTGAAGTCAAGAGAGGGCACGGCAAACCGAAATACTCTCCAGGGATCGATCTATTTTTGAGGAATAGGCCGAACATATTCCCTTTTGTAGAACCGGAGCAAAGCTCAAATGTCCAATGTTGACGCCACACAACAACCCAAGACGCTGGAGGAAGCGATCGCCGAAATCGACAGCCTTCGCTCTCAGCTAAGCGGGTCCGATCTGAAGGTTTTTTCTCAGAATAGAGAGCTGCGGATCGAGAATCAGAAACTGAAGGAAGAGATACGCCAACTCACAGAGCAGTGCGTCACCCAAACCTTCAAGGTGCGAGGATTAGAAAAGAGCGAAGACAAGCTCAAGTCGCAGCTGTCCGATTCCGAGTCCAAGGTACAAGAACTGGAAAGCAAGGTGAGTGGTCTCGAGAGTCAGGTTGGCGACCTGGAAGGCAAGGTGCTGGAGCTTGGAGGCGAACTCGAAGAGTTCCGCTCCAAAGAGGTCCATCTCTCTCAAGAGCTGGAGACCGCCGTTCGTACCAACGCTGAAGCCCTGGAAAAAATATTGGCCGAACACAGCCAGCAAACGGATGCCAAGAACGCGGAGTATGCCGCTGCCCTGGCCGAGAAAGAAAAGGCGATCAACGAGCTCGAACAGAGAGTCGAGCAGTTTAAAGAGGAGTTCCTGAGCCAGGAGCTGACACTTGACGCCATCGATGCGCCCGCCACCGGCGGCACCGGCCCCTACGATCTTCTAACTAAGAAGATGGAGGAATTCCTGGGTTTTCCCGGTCGCGCCCTGGTGGAGCAAGTCTTTCGTCTCTCCGGAGTGGATCCGTCGTCCACCAACCCCTCGGAACTCGAGGAAACGTTCGAGGTTCTTCAAGACACCGCATCCCAGTTGGTGCGGGATGAAGAGCAGGAACAGGAGCTTTCCGCCATCCTGACCGGGGCCTGGCAAGAACTCGGGCTGGGCGGTGCGGCGGCAGCGGGCACGAAGGTCGCGTCCGCACCCGAAAAGATGGCCGCTCCCGAAGAGGAAGCGGTTTCCGAGACAGAAGCGACACAGGAGCCTGAAACCGCGCCTGACGTCGAGGAGGCCGCACCCGCACCGGTGGCTGACGAGCCGGAGCCGACGATCGAAGAAGCGGCAGCCGAAGAGTCCAGCGAACCCGAGCCTGCCGAGGTCGAGCCCCAGCCCAATCCGGTGGCTGAGGAAGCGGCTCCTGAGGCTGCGGCCGAGGAACAAGCACCGGAGCCCGAGGCGCAAGAACAAGCTCAGCAAGAACAAGCTCAGCAAGAAGAAGCCGACGAGCCGGCACCAGTCCAAGCCAATGACACGCCCGAGGAGCCTCCCTCCGAGCCTGATGCCGTCGAGGAACCTGCCGAAGAGCCCCCCACCCAGGAAAGCGTTTCCGCCCCATCCGAGGAAGAAGCGGCGGTCGAATCTCAAGACGAAACGACTCCTGAGTCCGCATCTGAGGAAACGGCTCCGGCTCCCGAAGAGGCACCTGCGGTCGATGAGCCGGAAGCTCCAAACGAGGAGGCGGCCGAGCTACAACAGACAGCAGAGCAAGCAGCCGACCCGGAGCAGGTCGAAGAGACCGTTGTGGCTGAGGAGCCATCTGTAGAACCGGAAGCGGAAG
>Ga0208701_100025_pt1 | contig 79735 bp, 85 predicted proteins | sample DeeseametaMP1482_FD_184188 | JGI IMG/M metagenome (GOLD analysis project Ga0208701, IMG submission 184188) | Marine microbial communities from the Deep Pacific Ocean - MP1482 (SPAdes) | ecosystem: Environmental > Aquatic > Marine > Oceanic | place: South of Fiji, South Pacific Ocean | collected... | reverse complement strand
AGGGCTAAGGATTTGCGCTGATCTGGCCATCGAAATCCGATCTTCCGGCGAAAATCCATCAAAAGTTCCGGGCTTTACAAAAAACGGAGCCTGTGTCCGGATTCAGCAGCTACCTTTGTGGTAGGCCTCCTTGGTGTTTTCGCCGACGATGGGCTAGTGAATGTCACCAGTGCTAATGCATCCGTTATTGGACCGGAATCCACTCAAACCGTACCTTTCGATCACTCCTCAATAATCCAAAGCCAAGCCTCTCTGCTTGTCATTCTTGACCAGATTGAATTTATTTGACAGTGCGTCAATCGCTTAGAACGTAGATACAAGGCGCATGATTGGAAGAAATGTGGCAATAGCCACGAATCCGGCAATCAATCCTCCTATCGCGATCAGGAGCGGCTCCAGGAGGAGAAGGGCGCTGGCTACCAATTGGTCTAGCTCCTCTTCTAGAATCGTGGCCGCGCGCGAGAGCGTGGAGTCCAGAGTCCCCGTCTCCTCGGCGACCTCTATTAAAGCTATTACCAACTTGGGAATGCGAGTACGTCGAGAGAACGATTCGCCGACTCCCCTCCCCTCCACGATATCTCCGTAGACCTTCAGGAGATCTTTTTGAAAATGAACGTTTTGAACGACCCCAATACTACTCGAGAGACTTTCCAGAAGTGGTAGTCCTATTTTTAGCGAGGAACTCAAGCACTCAAAGAATCGAACAGTTTCAAACTTTGTTATAAGCTTCCCAATCACAGGCGTGAGCAGGAGTAGCCGGTCTGTCTGGAGCCGAAAAGAGGAAGAGGAAGAGTATAGCTTTCGAAAGGACAATGCACCGAAACCAAAGAGCGTGACACCGATAACAATGAGGAGCGGATTTGTTATAAGGCTGGAAATCTGGATCAAAACCAAGCTCGGCCAAGGCAAATCTCCTCCCAGAAGACGAAAGAGGCCATCATCCCCGGGTGCCACGAAAAAGACAAAGACGGCTGCCACGGAGAGCATGACCAAAGAAAGGCAGAACGGATAAGCTAATGCGGACTGGATCTTCTGAGTTCTTTCAAGCATCTTCTCCTCGAGCCTGGCGAGTTTGTCCAAGCCGGAAGTTAGGGAACCGGTTTTTTCCGAAACGTAGACCATTTTGATGGAAAAACGGCCAAAGATGTCTGAGTGACGCCGCATTCCGCTGCTCATTCGTTCTCCTTGAAGAAGCGCTTGCAAACAGCTTATCATGGCAGGGCGCAGAGAAGAGTCGGCTTCGCTCTTGACCAGATTCTCCAGACTGTCTGCGAGAGACACTCCCGCATTCAGCATTGTATGCAAATGTTTAAAAAAAAGCGCCCTTGATAGGGCTTGGCTTTTCAAGGCACGACTTCTTTCGTTTTCTTAATTTTTGGGGAAGGCTGTCCTGACTTTGACAAACCCCACGTTTTCTGAGGTGATCTCTGAAAAGTCAAATCTCGGGTCCCACTCCAGGCTAATCTCTCTACCTCGAAGATCAACTTTGCCCGTCTTCCCTTCCTCCTTAACGGAGCCGGGACTCTCCGCCCCAGGGTCACCTCCGTACGCGATCACGCTACCGGTGATGTCGATAGTCCCGCCCTTCCTGTGGCTACCTCCGCCGTACGCAACCAAGTTAATGTCGGCCCAACTGTAGAGAAGGCCGCGAAAGGAGAGGCTTCTATAGCCTCCATAGACAGGACTAAAGGTGGAGATTGTAAGCTTATCTCGAGAGTAGATATTTATATCGAGGCTGGAGCCGCCGTTGTCTTTGATTTCGTCCCATTCATCTCGGCTAATGGTTCGCCCCGTGTCCATTGTCAACATTCGGCCGGCCTGAATCTTTGTCTCTCCACCACTTGTAAAGATACCTCCATCACCCGTTATGCCGCCATGAACGACAAGGTCTCCCTCGGTGGACAGGGTCGAGTTCGTAACGGTCATGCGAAGATGATCGGGATTTGTCTCCAGGCTAAAGCCCAGCATGCCACTAGAGCTTGCCCCTGTGCCGTCGCCCTCTATAAACTCGAACTTGTTCTCCGGAACAACCGCGAAACTGTCTACCCCCGCGGAAGAGGGAACAATATTGATGTCTACATCCTGGACGTCCCAGGCGAGGCCCTTGTAAGGGATGGGCTTGCCCTCCTTCAGAGGGGGCATGAGCATCTGGGGCTTCACCGAAAGCTGAGAAGGGGAAAGGGTTAAGGAGTCTGTCCGCGCCTCCTTAAGATCCGAACTAAGGGAAACCCCTTGAGACGGTTCCGGCTCGCTGTCTCGGTACTCCGAGACAGGCATGTCGAAATATCTAAAGGAGAACTCGTCCGTGCCCCACTTCCCATAAACATAAGTCCCACCTTGTAGCTGAACTCCCCCCGATCCGGCTTTCTTCACAGAGGACCAAGGCAACTGATAAAAGTCTTGCCCATCACCAGGGTACTCATCTTGAAGAGAAACTTTATCCTTCGGATAGGTTGCTACCATTTCACCATTTTTATGGTCGTAGCTCACTTCCGCGGTGTCCTCGGGAAAGAGTCGGCCTTCCTTGCCCCTTGCTGTTACAACATTGACATCTCCTTTGGTTCGAATTCTGGGAGGCGCGTCACTGGAAACGCTACTGAGACTCAAGTTGCCTCGGTCGGAGAGGTAGGCATCGAATTCGCTGCCAGCCATAATCACGGCATTGGGCACAGAAGAATCATGGGCGAGTAGGTGAACCGTTTCCATGACAGAGGTCGCTACAACTCTTTCTCCTTGGTAAGATGTGCCTTCCACGAGCAAGCATACGGAGCGCTCCGGGGTCGTATATCCCTCGTTGGGATCGTCGACAGAAGCGTTGGAACCCTTTCCCCTGGGCACAACCGCTTCTTCTCCTGATTCTAGATTGTTGACAGAGACGAAGGGGGTCTCGAAAAGGATGGAGGGGTCGGGCCTACCATCTCCGTCGGCCCCATTTCCATCCTGGTAATTAAAACGGATTCTAAACTCCGAGAGAGCTCCGTTGTCCGCACGAATCCTTCCCGTGACATTTCCTTCGTCCTCGACAATCTCCAAGTTGCTCTCGTCAACCACGATCTCACGACCGCTACCACCTCGCCAACTTGGGTCCTCGCGAAGTCTGGCTAGTGCATACTCGGTACCGGACTCAGTCGCGTCTTGAGCCAATTGATGAGAAGTCGAGTGTCTGCCCACGCCCAGTTCGGAATTCATTCGAAGAATCGCGACTCGCAGAAATATCCCAAGAACCAGGACCACCAGCATTGTTGATAGCAGTACAAACGCGCTTCGTCCGTTATGTATCACGGCGTTACCTCCATTAAATTAATTCGCGGGAAAAAACGAAGCCTCGATCTCGTGTGTGAAAGGAGTGCTCTCCAGGGACTGGGACCCTATGGCAAAGCTTTTCCCAGCCTCCTTGTGGGAAAATCCTTTCAGCCTGCAGGAGACCTCTTTATCCCACCCTTCTGGCTCCAGAACAACTTTGAATTCGAGGAGTCCTGTTGCGATGACCTGGTCTTTTTCGGCCGCATTAGAGAAGCCAAGCCCTGTCAGGGAGGCGGGGTTTTCCACCCACTCTTGAACAAGAGAAGGGGTCAGGAGCTCCTCGATTTCACTTTCCGGGCTCTCGGGTGCCGTGGACGGTCCGGCATCAACAGCCCGTCTGATGAGAATCTTGTGAGGACAATAGGTGGGTTGACTGCAGCTGACACCATAGTAGCTGTCATGATCTTCGGGAATCGCCGTAAAGTAGATAATATTTCTTTGCCAGAAAGGTTTGCCGTCTTCTTTTAGAGCGAATTCTCCCGTGTCCTGATCGACGGCCGAAAGGAACCACAACACGTGGTGATTCTCGATTTCATTGAAGCTCATCTGAAGACGACTAGCGGAGCGAAGATCCTTTTCCAAAGAAAAGTAAGCTTTCCTTAGCTGGAGGCCAACATCTTCTCGGCTCTCGGTTCTCCAACCAATCAGGAGACCAGACTTCATGATTTGATAAGGAATGATGAGAAATAAGGAAAACAGAGCCACGACTAGCAACAATTCAGGTAAGCTTATCCCCCTAAACTTTTTCATTAGTTGTCCGTGCTTACCAAGCGACTGCGCACGAGATACTGTTGTCCGCTGCCCGATTTGACCGAGTCGGAATGCCAATCCACTCTCACCTTCAGCATCTTTAAAGATGTTGAGCCGCTGGGCAGAAGAACCGGGGTTGAGGTGATCTGATATTGAAAAAGGGTTTCCCCGACTTTTATTTCGTCCCCAAGAGAATCCAAAGTTCCTTCTCTGGATTTGTAGAGATGGGCGGCCCTACTTAGAACTCTTTCGGCAATCAACCCTGCTTCCAAGGATTTGTCTTTCTTGTCTTGTGCTCTGAGACTTGATGTACCCACAGTCGCGAAGGCCACTAAGGCTAGACTCATGATGCCTAATGAGATTAAGACTTCGACCAGATTATGTCCCCTCGTCCTGGAAAGCATAGCTCCCTTAAGCTTATCTCAGGGGTAGGCCTATCCGCTTGTACAAAGTGACTGCTCTAAAAGACATCGGTCTTGCTTGCGGCTTTCCCAGAGTGGAATTTCAGATGGGTATAGGTTGGTAAATCTTACCCCTTACACCGTGTGGTCGCCTGTATAAACAGACTGGTGTGAAAACTTTTCTTTTATGCGTACGAATGAGAAGGTTTTAACGATTTCTGCACCGACAAAATCAAGATGAAAGACCCTTTTAACGCACTAAAAATTCCAGAAGACTGGCGAGAACTCAACCCTCCTCTCGACTCGAAATTAAAGACCTTTATCTCGGGAGACTCGGATGGCGACAGGCTTCGGGTTAAATACTATAGACAGCCAGGCGGGTCTAAAAGAGGAATCCGAGGATTTGTTTGGTTTGGGCCTGGATCTCAAGGCCCACCAGGCCACGCCCACGGGGGCAGCCTTTCGGGCGTTCTTGATGAAGCCATGGGGGCCTCCATTTGGAACGAAGGCAGGCTTGCCGTGGCTGCCACTCTGAAAGTAGACTTTCTTTCTATGGTTCGCTTGGGATCGATCGGAGAGTTTGAAGCTTGGATAGAGAAAGTCGAGGGGAGAAAGCTATGGACGCGCGCAAAGTTGAAGTGTAATGGAGAGTTTTGTGTTAGCGCGGAGGGCTTGTTTGTTGAAGTATCCTTGAAGAAGATATCAAAAACGTAGTCTTTGGCGCTTGTTGACATGGACTCCACCGAAAAAACACGGCAGGTTATTGTCGAAGCGGCAAGCTCTCTCTTTGTCGACCAAGGTTATTCTTCAGTGGGAGTTCGTCAGATTGCCGAGAAAGCTTGCGTGCCGCCCGCACTACTCTACCGATATTTTGGCTCTAAGCTTGAGCTTTTCGAAGAGGTGATAAGGAGCTTCGAAGGCCTGGAAGCTCTTTGGAGATGCCCATCGGAGAGACTTCCCGAGAAACTAACCAGGCTAGTTCTTCAAGATGATGATGAGCTCGGGAGCGTTCGGAAATGTCTGAGTCTTTTCGTGAACTCCGTGGGCTGTGAGGAGGCTTCACCTGTTCTTCGCCGGATTCTGCTTAACAGGGTTCTGCCAGCCATGTCCCCGCATTTCGTGGACAAGCTGTCTTTAGAGAAAGCATATCTACTGACCTCAATAATTTTCGGAGTCTTTATTGTAAGGGGAGTGATCAGGACCCCTGAAGAAGGTTCAAAGTTGGAAGAGCTTCTTAGAGACAGCTTCCGAGCTGTTATCGGCTCCTAGCACCTTTGTTATCGACTCCTTTTAGGAGTTCAAGGTTACTTGTGGTTAGGCGATGCAGGGCGCCTCTCTGAGCGGCATTATTCGTTTTTAGGTCCTTATACCTATCTCGGAGAAGGAGAGCATGAAGCGCCAAGGCCTCCGCTACCTCTTGCTTGTCACTTTCTGTTAAAGATAGAAACAACGTGTTTTGCTCTAAAGCCGCTCGAGATTTTTTGAACATCTTCATCTTGTCGCTGCTTGAGTAAACAGGGAGAGCTGACATCGGGCTCGTGGTAGAGGTAGCCTGGTATACGGCGAGATTTGTGAGAAGATAGGAACAGAGAGCGGTCGCGACATCATTTGGAGGCTGCTGGTTATTAATCGCCACGATGCGAAAAGCATGCAGCCGGGACTCTAACGCTGTTTGCTGAATCTGTGAGATTCTACCCTGCGTGCGCAGAGCTTGGGGTAGATTCGGATGATTTATTGGAAACGATGTTATCCCTCGATAGAACTGCTCGGGATAGTTCTCTTGAACTGGAGCCTTTTGCCCTTCGTCGAGAGTGGACGGGAAAGATTCGATTAGCTTTGAAGATAGATCGGACCGAAGTAGACGGGTGATGCCTGCTTGCGAGAAAACAAAGTCTTGTGCTCGACAAGTTGGAGTTAAGACCAAGACCAGGGCCAGCGAGATGAGAAGTCGAGGCATGTTTTTTAATCCTTAATAGGGGTGATTATTTCCTTTAGTGATTGATCCTGGACACCGTATCATCGTGCTCGGACTTTCTCAACAAGAACACCAGGGGCACGCAAGCGAAGCAGACATAAGCCATGAGAATGTAAACATTGATGTAGCTTAACATGGTCGCCTGCTCACGGACTAGGCCGTAGGTCAATTTCAACCCCTGACTCTCCGGCAACCCTTGAATTCTTTCTTGAAATTCCCGGTACGCGGGAGTGTAGGGGTTGACGTGAGTTACAAGGTGGTTTTGAAAAATCTGAGCCTTGCGAGAAATCGCAGTCGTGCAGAGGGCGATTCCGATACCGCCTCCTAGATTTCGCATTAGATTGTAGATACCGGATGCTTTCCCAAATTGAGAGACGGGTAGATAGGCGTTGGCGAGTGTCGTTAAGGGCACGAAGATAAACCCTATGGAAACTCCTTGCACGACGTTGGGGAGCACGATACTCCAGATAGATATCTGGGTATTGATTTCGCTAAGCCACAAATTGGAAACTCCTAGACAAAAAAAACCCATTCCTACAAACAGACGACCGTCAAAACGAGCTAGCAGAGGCCCGATTATCAACATGGAGACAAAAGCACCCATTCCGCGCGGAGCCACTGCTAAGCCGGAGTCGAACGCCGGGTAACCCAGAAGATTCTGCAGAAAGAGCGGCAAAACTGTGACCGAGCCGTATAAGACTGCTCCGACCACGGTGACCATAAAGGCTGCCACGGCAAAATTCCGGTCGAGGAAAACCTTGAGTTCCACGATGGGCTCTTCCACTGTCGTCTCCCAGTTTAGAAAGAACATTAAGGACACTGCGAAGATGACCGCTAAAGTGATGACCATCGTTGAGCCAAACCAGTCCTCCTGCTGGCCTTTGTCCAACATTATTTGAAGGGCTCCCACCCACAGAGCCAGACTTACGAATCCTAGATAGTCGATTTTGCGAGTCCTCTGCGTTTTGAGAAAAGGAGGGTCTTCGACGAAGAGCCAAGCCATAACAACAGCGAACAATCCCACCGGGAGGTTGATGTAGAAGATCCAGCGCCAGGAATAGTTATCCGTGATGTACCCTCCCACAATCGGCCCTAGGATGGGAGCGACCACGATGCCCATCCCGTAGAAGGCCATAGCTTGCCCTCGCTGTCGTGGCGGAAAACTTTCCAGCAAGACCGCCTGTGCGGTCGGTTGCAACGCACCTCCGCCGACGCCTTGAAAAATGCGGGCAAGAACGAGCATCTCTAGGGAGGTCGCCGCACCCGACAATACGGAAGCCAGTGTGAACAGAACCGTGCAGGTTATGAGAAAGTTCTTACGCCCGAAGCGACTTCCCATCCAGGCGGTCAGAGGTAATACAATAGCATTGGCTACTAGATAGCTCGTGACGGCCCAGGTGGCCTCCTCGGGTGTGGAAGACAGGCTTCCCGCTATATGTGGCAAGGCTACATTTGCGATGGAAGTGTCCAAGACTTCCATGAAGGTGCCGCACATTACCGCTATAGCTATAAGCCAAGGGTTGTGGCTTGGTCGCCAGGTGTCGGCTCCGGTTCCGCCTTCGAGCTTTTGGTTAGTAGAGGCTATGGAAGCCAAACGGTGGCCTCTACCGACATTCCGGGCCGCAAGACGAGTTTTTTCTGTTCTTGAGGACTCATCACGATCTTGACCGGAATCCGCTGAACAACTTTGACAAAGTTGCCGGAGGCGTTCTCCGGGGGCAAGAGAGAAAAGATCGCACCCGTACCAGCCTGTATGCTTTCAACCGTCCCTTCTAAGCCCGCTTCGGGATAGGTATCCACAACGAGACCAACTTTGAGGCCTGCCTCTATATGTTCCATCTGAGTCTCCTTGAAGTTGGCAACGACCCATACGTCGTTTTCGTCCACGAGAGCCATGGCGGGCGAGCCGACCTGTACGAATTGGCCAAGCTCAATGTTCTTGTGGGTAACTCTCCCAGTCGTGGGAGCAAACACTTTTGTGTAGGAAAGGTCTAATCTGGCTTGTGTGAGTTCGGCCTGTGCTCTATCCACCTCCGTCGCGGCTGTGTCCACCGCGGCCATCGCCACGGCGATTTCCGCTTCGCCTGCCCGTGCTTGTTCCAAGCGACCCTGGGCTTCCCCCACTCGAGCTAGCATTTCAGCTTTGTGAACCTGAGCCTTGCGAATATTTTCGTCCGCCACAGCTTGCGCCGAGAGAGCGTTGGCAAGTACGGCTTCGGAGGCGACCACATTTTGACGAGCGGCTTCTTCCTGGGCATCAGCTTGTACCGCAGCTGTTTTCACGGCCTCGAAACGCTGCTCGGCGACCTCCCTTTTCTCAAAGAGTAGGGCATATCTTTGAACGTCTCCGTGAAGCCGCTCGGCCTCTGCTTGGGCTTTGCTCAACTCAGCTTTGGAGCGGGATATCTCAGCTCTGGCTTGCTCAATGGCGGCGCTACTCTGCCCTCTTTCGGCCTGGGCCACAGCCACGGCCTGGTCTGCTGAAGAAACTTGTTGCACGGACACATCGATAGCGCTTGATCGTTCTTGGATCTGGGCCGAGGTGCTTCGCCTAGCTGATACCACCTGAAGCTCGGCCTCCTTCATTCTGGTTCGCGCTGCCTTCAAGGAACTTTCAGCTTTGGCTACGCGAGACTCAAAGTCGGAAGAGTCAAGAGTGAAGAGGAGTTGGCCTTCCGCGACAACGTCATTGTCGCGTACCAGGACCTCTGTCACCTGTCCACTAACCCGGGGGCTTATCCTAGTGATATCGGCACTGATCTGGGCGTTGTCCGTTACCTCTCGAACCTGAGAGAGGTGGTAAAGATGCAGTCCGTAAACCGCTCCTCCCAAAAGACTCAACGCCATGAGAATCCATCCGGCCCATCTGCGCTTCTTGGGGTTATCAGATTCGGTAGTCAGGTTGCTCATCTGGCAGTCCTTTCCGTAGGTTAGCGGTACGAAAAGCATCCAGAAGAAGGTCTGGCCGGCCGGAGGCGGAGGCCAACCGAATCAGTCCCAGATCATAGTTTGCCAAAGCATCCAGACGGCTGTAGCGAGCTCGTGCGAGAGCCGCTTCGGCCGCCAGTACCTCGAGGCTATCGGTTAGGCCTGCCTGAAAGCGATCTTGAGACATCTCTAGTTCCTGTTCGGCTAATCGAATAGATTGACCGGCGGTTACGAGGCTTGCTTGAGCTGTAGTCAACAGAGAGTAGGCGTCTCGGACTTCGAGTTCTATTTGAATAGCTACATCGACACGGTCCATCCGTGCCTGCTCGACCTGGCTCTCCTTGACCTTGGAGAGGGCCTCTGCTTCGCCCCCGTCAAACATCGGTATAGTGAGACGCAAACCCACGCTGTGGACAAAAGTGGAGCTTTGGGTGGGTGTGTTCCCGGAGAGGCCTGCGTCAGCCACTAGATCGAGAGCGGGAGAATCGGACGACCGTGCTTTCTGCAACTGAGTTTCCACCAAAGCGACCTGCTCATCTGCAATCTTGACCTCAAGACGTCCCTCCAGGGCTAGAGCGACAGTCTGCTCCACGGAGGGAAAGGGGTTAGGCAGATTGAGCAAGCCGTCTTGCAGAGCGAGGTCGGAGGTAAGGGGAAGACCTGTAAGCCGTAAGAGTCGCCTTCGGGCCGAGTCGATTTGCTGCCGGTCTTGCTGAAGCTGTAATTCACGCTCGGCCTGGCGTGTCTGTGCTCGTGTCACGTCCACTCCGGCGGCGATGCCGGCTGCCTCTTGGTCGAGTGCTTGTTGAACGAGTTTCTCAGCTAATTCTAGATCGGTCCGAGAGACGCGTTCTCGCTCTTCTGCTTCCAATAGTTGGATATAGGCGGCGGAAGTCAAGACGGTGAGGGCACGTCGCTCCTCCTCGGACTGGAGTTCGGACAACGTCCGTCGGATCTCTCGGCTCTTGATATCCCAGTGACGTGCTCGGTCGTAGACCCGATAAAGCATCTCCAGAGTGGAACCGAAGCTGTAGAAGGGGCCGATCCTGTTCGGTATGGGAAGCTCCGCTCCAGAGAGACCCTGAGAAGCCAGATTGACGCTTCGATTGTATTGAGCCACATTGAGATTGAATCGAGGTCTCAAGGCGGCGTACCCCGCTTCGACTTCGGCTTCGATCTCTTTGATTTTTTCTTGAGCAAGACGGGTGCGAAGATTCGATTGAACCGCATGGTCGATGGCGTCTTCCACACCCAGCGTCAACTGCTCTGCTTGAACGTTGGAGAAAAGACTCGTCAGAAGCAACGCCCCAAGCAGTCGATTCACTCATCTAGCTCCCGCATCCGCGACAATACACGACGCGACAACTTGATCAGCACATCGATCTCCTCGTTCTCGAGAACCTCGAACACCTCTTTGATGTCGGAGTGATGAAGGGGTCTAATCTGCTCGACCATTTTCTTGCCCTCGGGAAGCAGTTCAGCTAGCTTCACTCGACGATCTTCCGGATGGGGAATTCTCCGAACAAGAGCTCTGCGGACGAGTCCATCCATCACTCCGGTGATGTTGGCCGGGGTTCTCACTAGTAAGGCGCTGAGTTCTTTTAGGGGCACGGGTCCTTTTTGCTGGAGAATGGTCAAAACGTTAAATGAGGCTAGCGTTAGGCCGAATTTGTTGAAAGTTCCGTGACAACGACGCTCCAGAGCATCACAAAGCCAGACCAGATTAAGAGCCGCTTTGGAGGCCCCCACTCGGCACTCGGGTACTTGTTGATTAAGAGATTCAAAACGTGCCTCATAATATTTGTCTCGACTGAACTGAGCCATTGTTTTGGGACCTTATATTTAGGCGGCTAACCAATCAATGGTACATACGAACTATGTCGCTCAGAATTTGTCCAGAACCCTAACGAAGAAAGCGCAGGAAGGTCTTGGAACTCGTTCGTGACCTGCCGAACTAAAGCAGGTCACGAAACCTACTGGTCGACTGGATGGCCAATTTCTTCACCGCGCGCCAGAGGATTTACAAAGCAGACACCCTGAGTTTCGGGTCAGTTTTAAAGCGGAAGCTCGGTCCGAATTTATTCGCAGCTACCTTGGTGGAGATCCTGATAGGGCAAGAGAATTTTCGGTTCGATCTAAAGCCTGAAAAGTACTGCACCCCTTATCCAAAAAGGAGAAGAACTTCTCTAGGACGGTTCTATTGGCCAATCGCTGGAAGATTTTATCTTTAAGCATCTGTTGTTTGTTGTCCGTTTGAGGCAATTCCTTTGTGAGTTGGATTGAGGCTAGAAGCTTGAGACGTAATTGAACGTCGTTGTTGAGCGTGAGGAAGCGGGAGGCGAGGAGGCGCCCCTGCTTGCGATAGGACTGCTCTCTTTGGCCCCGCTCTTGTTCGAGAGCTCGTTGTTCCTGTTGGGTTTGCTCGGGGGTGTGGTAGGTGACGGGAGGATCTTGCGAGCCGGTGGAGCTTGTCTCGAGGTGTGTGCGAGCGGAGAACGACTTCAGAGGTGTGATAGACAGCTGTCCAGGGAATACCCGGTACCCGCCGTCTTGGATTTCGGAAACGATGTAGGCGGCTAGATTTTTGACACGGGGGCGGTGAGGAGCTGTCTTGAGGACGTTTATAATGAGCTGGTGCTCGTTCTCGCGGCAGAGTTTCCGGGCGACTCGCTGACTAACGCCGTGTTTGCGAAGTTCTCTTAAGCAAAATTTGTGAAGTGGTTCATCAGCACTGGATGTAGCAGATTGGGGTTGGTGCTCATTGGGGGTTTTAAATTTCTCCTGGTGCTTCGTTTTCTTATGTTGTTGTTGTTTCTTTAGATCCTTATCTTTTAAAAGTCTCTTTGGGAAGCATTCGGTTTGTTCGATGACGGCTAGTGAAGCTCCATGGTGACAAGCCTGGGAATGTTCGAGGAGAGAGGGTTGGGTCATGACACGGATGTCGTCATGGTCATGACACGGATGTCCTGATGACCCTGACACAGATGTCATGACCGGGGCGACGGGGGTAGTCAGGAGGGTCTTGTTCGGATCGGCGATAATGTCGTCTTTTTGGAGCACGACGCGCCAGCGATAGACGCGGTAGACGGTTCGCTCTCTGGAGATAAAGCCTTGGTCCTCCAAAAGTTTGGCGACTCGCGCCACGGTGCGGGAATCGACCTCGAGTACTTCCGCGAGCTTTCTATAGGCGAGGGTCACGGAGCTTTCACCGAAGCCGATGGTGCGCTGGCATAGATAAACGAGAAGGTCGGAGGCGGCCTTACTGGTGAGGGTTCGTAGATAGGAAAGCACGGAAAGCGGTAGCTGCAAGAATTTAATCTTGGGTCTGGATGTCTTCACGATAAAAAAAATCCCAAATTTTTTATTTCGGCAAAAGGGAACTAGACCAGGGCTTGAGAAGACTTCCAAAACAGGTATTTTGGTTGACTCTCGCAGTCCCCAGGTGGAACCCCCGTTGTAGCAGATGGGGGTTTTTCCGTTTGTTCGGCCTTGCCGATAAGGCCATGTTTGATTGAAGAATGATCAAATCCTTGTGGGCGACAGGCTTGCCGCTCTCGTAATTGCAAGGATTTGAGCGCAGTCACTTTGTACATGTGGCGACCTGGATTAAGGTGATATAATGCAGGGTGAGTTTGCTCTGAAGCAAGGTGTCCTGTGCTTAAAATCTTTATCTCGAAATCGTTTTACTACGTGCAAAGCCGAAGACTTATGACTGAGGAGCACAAGTTTGTAGCCCCTCAAATTAGCCTTGCTAGTCGGGGAGAAGTGCTAAAAAGTTCGGCTGGGATCTCCACAGGAGCGTTCTTCCCCTCGCTTTCCCCCCACTTTCTTCACTCCGACGAGGTCGTACACACCTTCCTGCTAAGCCCCGCCTGCCTTAAAGCCAGAGCCCTCTCCTGCCAGGAAAGCCCGATTCTCTTCAGTGTGTCACCTCTGATTCAGGAAAGGCTGGGAGCGGTTACCTTCTCTCCTTCCGAAACAGACATGTTGGCTGCTACTCTGAAGGAAGTTCTCTCTGGTCTATTGCTCTGCCAGGAAGAGCTTCCCCTGGACGAAAGGGTAGCTGAATGCATTCGGTATGTTAACTCCTTAAAGGCTAAGCGGGTGTCGGCGGCAGAACTTGCAAAACGAGTAGATCTGTCTCTAAGTCGATTCCTTTATCTTTTCAAGAGAGAGATGAAGGTTACTCTCAGGGGTTATCTAATGTGGAGGCGCTGCGTGGAGGGTGGAGTTTTAGTGGCGAAGGGGGTTAGTATCACAGAAGCAGCCCACAATGCCGGATTTACGGATTCCGCTCACTTCTCTCGCGTATTCAAAAAGCTCTTCGGGATCACTCTCTCCTCTGCTCTTCAAGAGCGCATGCCGGTACTGGTGATCGGAGATGTTGATGAACAAATTCTTCTCTAGCAGGGCGACCCAGAACGCAGACTGACGCGATAGCTTAAGGTGACCGGGCGTTCGTCGCGACGCATATGAGCATCATCCATGGGACAGCGAGGCTTATCCATTGTCTTGAAGTAGAGCCTCGTTGAACTCGACTTGACCAAGGTCCAAGCTCACGCAGCATTTCCCTCTCAAACTCGGCGGAACTACCAACAATCTGCATCATCATCCGTCCCACCAGGCCCAGCGGCCACAACTACCCATTTCTTTACTCTAGCGTCTTATGCGCAATGTCAACCCCCTCGTTAGCTACCTGAAAGAGTAGGTCCCATTCGGGATTATGTGCTTACAGGCGAGAGGGGAAATCTGGGCGAGTTCAGCATCCGAGACATCTTCTCCGGAAGCCCGAATCCGGTCCACGATGTCGGCCAGATTTTTGGTGTTCCAGACAAGGACTGCATTGGACAACAGACTTGCAAGAGAGTGTCGAGCTTCACCCCGATTGAGCTGAAGCTGAATACGCTGCCGTAGCTCTGGTTCGTGAAGGTATCGGAGAATGTAGATCGTCTTCGTCAGTCGGCCGAACTCGCGGAAAGCCTTGGCCAGGCGATCGGAGGGTCTGCTGGCCACGAGACGTTGCACCACGACATTCGCCGGGGCCGTGCGGTTGCGCAAGGAGGCCACCACGCGAACCATCGGGTCTCACTGTCCCCCGATCGGTGTCGTTCTTGAGCAGCGCATCCAGAACATACAAAGCTTCCCGAGTGCCGCACGAGATGACTTGCGTTCCCAACACCGAGCACAGATCGGAGACGTGAGTCAGGACCGTGATCGCCCGGTCGTAGTAACCGAAATAACGAGGGTAGAACGAAGCCTGCATCGAGTTCCCCTGAATGCCAAAGCGCTGGCCGTCTGAGGAAGAGGTCCGACCCTGGCCCCAAACGCTGCTCGCTTCCATGCCGTGATGATAGTTTACCAGCACAGTTTGGGACGCTTTCAACGAGCCCGGGTGGAGATATCCGCGCGAGACGCCCGCCAGCATATCGGTTGTCACTCCCTCGGTGGAACTGCCCATGGCGGCGATCCCCAGGTTGGTTCCATGGGCGATCAGCGCGGCCAACAAGGTGGTCGACTGGTCTCCATTGCCTCCGGACCGCGACTGGTAACCGGGAAGAGGTCGAAGGGCTCGCGGTTTGTCTTACGCAGATTGAAGGGGTCTGGTCGGTGATAGGCCTGGAGGGTCGCCTGGTCGATCAAAATTGGCATCAGAATCTGCCCGTGCAAACGCTGGCCAGAACTCTGGACCTGGCAAGCGGCGTCGTCGCTGCGGAGTACCTCGGGGAACCGCTCGGATCGGTCCATAGCCCGATCTTGACCCGAGTGGTGACGGCGATCTCGGCGGTTCTGGATGGCGGTCGGGTTGTTTTCATCGCGGCGAAGCTCTTAAAGAAGGGTTGTTACCGGGAGAACGATGTCGATGCGCGGGATCGGTGCTTTCGACAGGGCGGGAGCCTGAGGTTCCCGTTGCTGGATTCGTCAAACGTTTACAGCACGGAAACCGCCCCCTAGAGCCCACGGCTTATAATCACGCCATGATCGAACGACTCCCTCGCTGGTCTCGCTCCACCCTGGAAAAGCTGGTGGACCGGGGCGATGTATCCACTGCCGAGCCGCATCCCATCGGGGGTGATGAGGCGGGTCAGCTGCGCACCATGGCCTGGATCGTCGACACTTATATCCGTTACGACGAAAACCCCGCCATTGATCACGCGATGAACGAGCCGGGCAGAGTTCTTCTTGAGAAATCGGAATTGCACTACGAGCAAGGAACCTACCACACGAACGCGGCGATGCTGGGCCAGGACAAACAGGGTCGACCGGTCGCTTTCGTGATGCACCGCGACGACGGAGAGCTCGAAGGTTACAGCGTTCAGAACCTGGGCGACGCGCTCTATGTCCAGGGAGGCCTGGTGACTCCGGGTGGTGACGGTTTCTATCGTTCCGGGGCCGTCGACGGGCCTTCCGAGCCGAGCATTTTCGGCCAGGCGGTCGGCACCGCCGGCAAGTCCACCACTATATCGGATTCAACAATGAGGAGTTCGCCTCCGCAAACGATGTCGTGAAGGCCGACATCACCCAGGAAGGCGACACCATGATTTTCCGCGACACCGACGGAAAGACAAACCTCGAAGTCAGCCTGGTGCGAGGTGCCGCCGGAAACATTCTTCAAGTTTCCAACCCCGAGCGGGAAAGTTCAGGCTAGCTACGACAACGTGGGCATTCCCCAAAGCCTGGAAGGTCGAATCTTGATTTCCCGAGATGTAAATGTTATCGGTAAATGGCACCTTTTCGCAGTTCTAAGTGGCACCTATTACCAGAGTGCTTCGGGCCGCTTCTACCACTTCGGCAGATATCGTGCTGAGTTCATTAATCCTCAAGATTCGCTCAATCTGGATGAGGAGCCGCTGGAGGAGGCGAAAATTTCCACCGGTGATACGGACGATAGCGGCGACCGCTTGGGCGTCAGTGAAGTCGGTATCGTCGATGCCGAACCCGAGCAGCGCCGTGTCAGTACGAATGTAAGCTCCTCATTTTGTAAAGGTCTGTATTGGTGAGCAAATCCTACACGGCTGTAAAGTTGAGGATATCTGGACATCTGGACATGCGCTTCTCAAAGCCCGGCATGCCGATAAGAATGAGACCGGTTTCTAGCCGGTCAAAGACATCTCGTAAGTACTCTAGTATCGCGGTTGACAGGCGTTCGGACTCATCAATAATAAGAAGCTGGAGATTGCGCTGACTCTCTCCGAGCGGCGGCCGATGCTTTACCGGCGGTGCTCTTTGGTGGCTATAAAAGAGCCTGCGCTGGAAAATTCCATAGGTTCAGTCCTCTTCTTCGTATAGGCCTACCACAAAGGTAGCTGCGATGTAGTGAAGTAGGCTCCGTTTCTCTTAAAAACCGGAACTACAGAAGCTCAAAATCAAACAAACCATCGGTCCCCAGTAACGGAATCAGGCGCTTACTCAAGTTCAGAATGGAGTCTGCTCGACCTATATCGAGCCAGCCGCTCATCCTAGCTCGATACCCCATCCGTTGAGCGCGGAATATCCGGCTTTCCTCTTCAACAAGCAGAAACTGCAAAACAGGAGAGTATGATACAGAACTCAGGTAAGCCTCGCGGACCTTTTCTGGGGCGGCAAAGGGAAAGAGCTTGGCAAAGCTCTTCCCGCCACCGCGAGGAGCCTGGTGAACCTCGATGAGCTTCGGCTTGACGGCAAGGCGATACAGTTCCGGTTCGGGCTTGCGCGATATAGCGTCTTCAACCGCCTGGATTTCTTCTTTCCAGAGATAGATGTTTCTTTGTTTGCCTAAAGTGACGAGCCCATTGACGCTTTCGCGGACCTCATAGCCTTCAGGTATGGCAGGGACTGGATCCCCTGATGGAGCCTTGGCGAAGTAGTAGCGGGAGTTCCCTTTCTTCGTAGGCTTCCGGCATAGAAAGTAGGTTTCTCCACGGACATTCATATAGGTGTACTGCTTGGAACTCATGGCTTTACAAAAGGGGGAAATCTTTCATGGCATCCTGATACTCATTGGCCACGTCCCCCAAGCTCAGATCCTGATAGACACTCAGGCTCTCCCGATCGGAGTGGCCGCTGATCAGCTGCATCTTGGAGTCGATGATCCCGTTGCGAGCCAGGTGAGTTAGAAGATGGTGCCGGAAAAGGTGAGGGTAGACTCGTTTCTCGATGCCGGCCTTCTTGCCGTATCGGCCGACCAACTCACGAATCCAGCGCGTGGTGAACTTGTCTCGCCGGTGGGTCTCGAAGAGATACTTCGCTCGACGGGCTCTCTGCCCCATGATGTACTGAGCCAGCTCCCCCCGGAAGCTTGAGGGGAAGGGTACGTAGCGGTCTTTCTTGCCTTTCCCCTGATCGATGCGGATTCGCTCCCCCTTGACATCCACATCGTCGACCAGGATGTTGGCCAACTCGTTGTTGCGGACTCCGGTATAGATGAGCAGCTTGATCATGACCGTATGGACCCGATGATTCTCCCGGCGAACGGCCTCGCAATAACGTTCCATCTCGTCCTCGGTCAGGAGTTCCGGAAGCTTGCGCTCACGGGAGATCTTGCCCTTGAGCCCCAGAGACTCTCGGACGTGACTGAAGACCTTCTGAAGGTAGGCGTAGTCGGGGTCTTGTTTTTTGAGGAGACGGGTCAGTTTCTTGGCCATTTCTTTGGGTGGAAGGCGCTCGGACATCAGCTGGCCTCCAAGAACGACGGTTTATCGAGGTCGAGTTCGAACTCTCCGTAGGGATTGATGCTGGAGGTGAAAAGCGGTGTCAGGGCTCGAAGGTCCTCGGTGTTCATACGTTCGAAGAGGTCACGGTCCAAAACTTCTTCGACCATTAAGATATTGGCCAGGACCATAGCGTTCTGGAGGAGGTGAAGAGACCCGATGGTGAGTTCCTGCACCACGGGGTCGTTAGTTCTCAGCTCGGAACGACGGGCGAAGCAGATGAACTGGTTACAGGAGTTCCAGCTCTCGATGCCGTTCAACTGGTCGTGAACCCAGACGTGAAGGTCCGGTTCCGAGAGCAGGCGGCACAGGTAGATGGTTCGCTCGACCCGACCCAGTTCCAGGAGTGCCCGATATGTCGGGTGTGGCCGGTTGTAGCGGGTGAACCTTCTCAGTATGGACTCGATAGGCCCAGTTCTCTCCAGGATGGCGGCCGCGTGGCGTGCGTAGTCATCATAACGCTCCTCAATGAGGTCCCATCGGATGGCCCTAGTGGTCACGCCGGTGAGAGCCGGAAGCTCGGAGACGAGTCCCGAGAAGGGCAGATTTAGCTGGAACCTCTTGACCTGGCGGAACCGGGGCAGAAGGTCGAATTGGAGAGGCCTGCAGAGACCAAAGGCCGGTAGGCTCTGCCCTCCAGTGTCGACGCAGTTGGTTTCGATGGCGGCGAGGGTTCCATGATGAACCACTCCCTCGATCATGGGAGCTACCTCGGTGCAAGACGGACTCTTCACCTGGGAGTGGATGGCCACGGCTCCATGGTCGACGTGCCAGTAGACTTTGACTCCCCGACCTTTGTAGTGAGGATTCCACTCCGTGGTGAGATTGCGGTCCCAAGCCGCCAAAAACTTCCCGTCGGAAGCACAGGAGGTCCCGTTCCCCCAGAGTTTGGGATTCCTGAGTTCTAGGATATGGTTGACAAGGGCGATGTTCGCTTCGCGCAAGGCCTCCGGCGTGACAAACCGTCGCATGAAGTAGCGGAGGTCATCGTAGGAGCAGTCGGGCTTAGCGGCGGAATGGAGTCTCTGCAGACCAAGGTTGGTGCCAAGTCCGAAGAGCACCAGGAGCAGCCTCTTTCGGACCTCTTCAACCCCGAGAATTCGGCGCTGTCCGGAAGTGTGGAAATGAGCCGTTAGATCGACTCTGCGATCCACTTCGGCCAGGACGTCGAGCAAGTCAAGAACCCCAAAGTGAAGGTCAACGCGATCCTTAATCTCGCCGAGGATGGAGCGCTCCGGCCGTTTTGATGGAGTTGGGACGTAGAGATAGGCCTTACCTCCTGGTGTCCGACGGATCTCGGGACCACCGGCATCTTTGTCGCGTCTGCTCTGGTACTCATTGGCCTCCCGGAGAGATTGCTCGAGTTCGGACTTAAGAGTCTCCACGAAGGTCTTCGAACTCAGTGGAAGATTGAGCCTCTTATAGTAGTGGGGGCGCTTCTCGTCCCAATCTTGAGGTAAGTCTTTGTCGGGGTCGCGGAATTGATAGGCTCCTTGAACCCAGACCTCCTTGCACTTGAGGGCTTCTTCCAACTGGCTGAGAACACAGACTTCAAGGGCCCGTCGACGGATTCTCGGACCCTTCGGCCCCTCTTCAAGGAGAGTTCCCTCCCAGGCGCCCGTGGGGAGGTCTTCCGGTAGCTTCTCTGAGATGTAGGTCTTTTGGCTGTCGGAATGCTTGGCTATAAGAGCCAGCCCTTCCAGTAAGGGCTTCCGCTTGTCGTTGCCGGTGCGAAAATCGAGGACCTCCAGCATCGAGGACACCATCTTCTGATAACCACGGAACTTCTGCTGGACCTTTTTCGCTCGCGCGTTCTCCAAGGTTACTTGACCACGGTCCAGCTCGGCATAGAGGGCCTGCAGGGTTTCCTCACCCATCTCCTCGAGCATGACGGTCGATATCGGAGCGTCCGGCCGGTCGCGGCAAGCCCGGGCAAGCTGATGAAGTATGCGACGGGTCCCGTAGACTTTATTCAGGTCCACCTCCGTTTGGAGTGCCTCTCGACTCTTGCGCTCGACTCGACGAATGATGTACAGGAAGAGGTTGACCAGGTCGTCCGTGATCTCCATCTTTTGGGAGCATATCCAGGCCGCCAGCAAGGGATAGCGCCGGTTCGGTGGGTGCTGCCTCATCAGCGAAGCGTCTTCAGCTCGAACCCTGTTCCTCAGGTTCTTGATGCGGCGTTCGGAGAACCCCTTGAGGTCAACTCTGTCGAGAGGGAACTCTCTGAGCAGTTGAAGCTTCTTGGCCTCGTTGAGAAAGGTCTTCTTACCCGGTTTCCCTGGCGGGGTCTTTAGCCAATCGAAACGTGAAGTCCCATCGTCGATTTCAAGGAGACCATCAAGCCAGAGACGAGTCTTTTCGTCGAGTTTCGAGATGACATTTGAGAAGAGCCTGTCTTCAAACCCCTTGCGGGCAGACTGAGCCAGACGAACCAACTCGGCCTTCTGGGGTAGCTCGATCCCTTCGTGTCGGAGATAGTCGACGGCGGCTTCCACCCACTCCGACCGGGTGAGCAACTCTTCACCTTGGCCGTCAAGCCAATCGCCGACCAGATCCCGGTCTGTTCTCTCGAAGGCTCTTGTCTGGAAGTGTTTTCGAAGCAATCCCAGATGGTCCATCCAAAGGCGACTTCTCCACTCATACTCTCTAAAGACACTACCCGGGAGACCGAACTGGGCTGAAATATGGTCCACAACTTGCTGGGGGATATCTTCAGAATACTGGGGTGAGTACCCCAAGAACTGATAAGTCTTTAAGAAAACGGCCAATCCGAGCTGGTTTTGTTCTTGACGAAGCGAGCGGGCCAGCGCCACTTCCTCGGGACCCAGGAAAAAGTGATCGCGCAACTCGTCTTCGGAGAATCTTCGGAATGCGGGGTAAGACATGTGGCCTCCTCGGACTTCCGAGAAGACGTGTTTCCGGAAGTTTGAACGTGATTGTTCCACCGAAATTGCTGCTCAAAGACCATAAACCTGTCGAAAACCCATCGAAAGTTCCGGTTTTCCGAAAAAAGAGAGGCTACTTCACTACATCGCAGCTACCTTTGTGGTAGGCCGTATACTCGGATCCCAGATTTTTTCCACGTCGACTTTTGGGCTATAGACTTCTCATCGGTGGCTGGAGGAGTTGCGGAATGTAGAGAGTCCGGAAAGAAATCCGAAACGCGCCCTCTCTTGTCTTTCAACTCTTTCCGTAATTGTCGTCGGTAGGCAGCTCGAGCTATCTGGATCTCCTTCAGTGTGACGGTTTCTCCGGCATGCTCGGGGCTTATAGCTCGACACAAGAAATCGTTGCGATGGAATACAATGGACCCGATTCTCGATAACGTGACAGCCATCGGCGAGCCGTTCGAAGAGGAACCCCGGCATCATGAAGATGCCGGTGGGCAAGTCCCCATTTCTGCCTTATCTCCTCATCCTCGTCGGCGTTCATACTCCAACCACTCTATTCTGTTCTTGAAAACGAACGTATTTGAGAAGCCGTTGGCACGCCAGTTCACCAATACGTAAAACAAAGGCTTGTCGTTCTCATAAATAGTTCTTGAAACTATTTTCTTAAAATCCTACTATGGAACGAGTTTTGATAAGGAGTTTTGAATGCTGATTGGATATGCTCGCGTCTCAACTGGAGACCAGAATCTCGACCTTCAACTGGAGGCTCTAAAGAAAGCCGGCTGTGAAGAGATCTTCGAGGACGCAATTAGCGGCACTAGATCTGAGAGACCCGGACTCGATAAAGCCCTTGAACTGTTGCGCAAAGACGATACTCTCGTTGTATGGAAGCTCGACCGCCTGGGCCGTAGTGTCAAGCACCTGGTCAATATGGTAGGGGATCTACGTGAGAAAGGAGTTCAGTTCAAGAGTCTCACGGATTCGATCGACACAGGGACTCCCTCCGGTCGTTTCTTTTTCCACGTAATGGCCAGTCTCGCCGAGATGGAGCGTGAACTTACCGTCGAGCGAACTCGAGCGGGCCTAGAGACTGCCCGCAAACTGGGAAGAAAAGGAGGGCGACGAAGGAAGATGACCGATAGCAAGATCGAGTCCGCGAAGAAGTTGCTCCTCAATGGAGTGCCACCTAAGGATGTTGCAAAGAATCTCGGCGTATCCGTACCAACTCTCTATCGGTGGATTCCAGCCTCTACTCTACCTTGAACCGAACCTCTTCAAGGGTGCCAAATAGCGTTACAGAAAGGTGCCATTTACCGCTAACATTCACAGTGACGTGAGCGTAGATTTCGTTGCACAAACGCTCGTTTGTGCAACGCCACTTGCAATGGAACAGAAACGTTACATAAGGATTGGGTGCCAGCCAGCTATGTTCGAGAGGAGTTTCGGCCACTCCGATCCGATATAGCCGGTATGAGAGAGCAAGATCCTGAATCCGCCGTTAACCAAGAAGCTTTAACCAGACTTCAGGAGACCTTCAAAACCAACGACATCCTGAACGCCGTGGGACTGCTCGATGTTCTTGGGGCGAGATGCGGCTTCAGTGAAGAGGGGATTCGTAATGACTTCCTTCGTCTGCACTCGATGGCCCATGAGCTGATCAACGACGGGTGCGGTACCTGGCCCGAGGAGCCAGGGGAGACCATTTATGAGCTTGCCGAGGATCTGCTCGACGATATTGGAGATTGGTTGGTAGTCCTGCGACAGATCGAGAAGATGCTGGACAAGCTGGTGGAACTGAGGCCGGAGGAAGAGGAAAGTTTTTGAAGGCCCTTCTTTACTCTAGCGTCTTATGCGCAATGTCCTTCCCTAGCTTTTAATCTCGGGAAATGCCGGATAGGCTGGTTTCGAAGAGGCTTCTTGTCCGTCTTATACGCAATATCAATCCTCTCGTTAGAGGGCGTTATATTGCGTATAAGACCTGGCGGACAACGAAGAACTGCTGTCTCCAGCGAGAATTTTAGGCAAATTTGTCCCTAAATGCCTGCAGAGTAGCCAGCTCACCAGGCCACCGCACTTACGAGTCGGTGTTTCACGCAATATCGACGACGACTAACGAGGGGGTCTATTTCCGCCACGGACGAGAAAAAAGCCCGACACAATGGGCCTGAAACGCTCTTTAGAGGTCCCAGAAGATTGCGCGTAAGACGCTAGAGTAAAGAAAACGCTGCTCGACCGACCATCGACACGTTATGTCACGTTTCCGTTCCGATGGAGAATCACCCTATCACAAAGGTAGCTGCGAAATCCGGACATAGCTTCCGCTTCTAGCGAGGTCCGGAAATTTTTGTTGAATAGGAACCGTCATAGCAACGAGAGCCGGATAAAACGGAAAAAATCGTACGTTAAGAACGGGCTTCAGCTGGCCTGAAGTCCTACGGGGGCTCGGGGGACGTATCCCCCGTTTGAGGGGAGGGGGGGAGCGTTGTACGGCGACTTACTCGATCTGACTTTCGGTCAAGAGCTTTCGGCCCAGGTCGGAGATTTGGTAGCTTCTTCTGGAGCCTTCTTCTTCGGTGACCCAGTATTCTTCGTATCGCTCTTTGCGTCTGCAGTCCCTGAAGAATCGAGCGGTGTTGGTTTCCTGGGTGTGGAAGTTTGAGTGGGCCGTGATGAATTTCGCGATGTCGGCGGCCGACATGGGAGTTAGGCCGCTTTTCTCGCCCTCGCTGAGGGCCCAGAGGACTCTGGCGAGGTAACGGCTGCCTTTCAGGCGCTCTGCTTGCTCAGGTGGAGTGCCCGGCTCGTCGCAGCTCTCGCCGGCTTGCTTGAGGAATTGAGAGTGCGAGAGCTTTGAGAGTCTGGCGGCTCGTTGGGATGAGAGATTACCGGCCTGGTAGAGCTGGAGGGCCGCAGCGGTTAAGACCGCCTGGGAAAGTTTGTCATTGGAGGAGAGGCAGTTGTCGGGGATTTCGATGCTAAGTTGGTTCATTGTTTCACTTTTTTCGATATCCCGAAGAAGCTCCTCCGATATCCCCCTTACCAGGCCTACCACAAAGGTAGCTATGAAATGCGGACATAGCTTCCGGTTTTTCGGAAGCTCGGAAGCTACTTCACTACATCGCAGCTACCTTTGTGGTAAGGGTCTGGAGCGGCGGTTGCCGAAGGAAGACACGCTTGGAGGTGGCCCCGTGGGATTCGTGGAGCAGTTCGGAAAGTCTAAGGATGATGATGAGATGGGCGAGGTGGTCCGGCACTATCTGGAGAGCCGTGAGCGGGTTGCCGGCCTTGGAGAGCAATTCGAGTACGAGAGTGTGCGGGAAGTGATCCGAAGGCGAGATGAGTTGCTCGGGATGATCGGGCCGGGAAGTACGGCCGGACAGATCCAATGGATAGCGGAGCAGCTCGAAGTCTTAAGCAAGAACGCTCTGGTTTCCGTGGCGGACCTGGATCACGGCATGGCAGAGGAAATGATTTCCGCGGCATCCTCGACCGGAGAAGCCGCCCGCACCGTGCGCGGTATGGTTGGAAGACAACGAGAGCACGACCGGGAGATACGTAAGATCCAGGAAGAGGCCAACGATTATTGCCAAGAACTGCGGGATGAGACCCACAGAAGGATACGAGAGCGCCGCGAAAAGCGCGAGGAGATCGAATCTCGAAAACGCTCTATCTTGTGCGACTGCGGCCGAACGAAGCCGGAGGGCAATCTCTATTGCATCTATTGCTACGACGAATACCGGAAGCGTGGATAGAAGGCCGGGGCTCGCGTTCCTGGGCTACTCTTCGCTCGGGGGCTCAAGGAAGTCGGGCTGTATGGGGTAGAGAGAATCGAGGGCTACGGATAGACGATACGCCCAAAACTGATGATTTCGCGTGTTCTGGCTCATAGACCCAGCATAGATCCGATCTGAGCCGAGAACAGTGACGGTTGTCAACGGAAAACCGGAGCCTATCGTGTTCATAGTTTGGCAATCTGAGAGCAACAATCTGTTTAGGAACCGGCAACCTGACCGTCAAATCCGAGTCCTATGATGAAATTACAGACAAGACAGCTAGAGCATAGTGGTAACAACGGACCTGTAAGGAGTCCACCTGAATAGACCCCCTAACTAGCCCCGGATCGCACCTCCCCCGACGATCCGGGGCTTCTCTTTGGGCGGGTGCCGGGAGAAATGGAGAAGCGATGAAATCAGAGGCTATTCGGGAACTTGTCGTTCTCTACGCCCAAAGCTATCCGCTGCTTTTGCTGCTGTTCTTTCTGCTGATCGTGTGGACGTCGGTTCGGGTGACGCGGGCTTACTCGGCCTATAAGGGAATTGGGCCTCGGCGAGAGCGCGACTTCTTTGTGCAACTCTTCAAGGAACTGGAGGCGGGCAAGAGCACCCCTGAAGCGCTGCGGGTCTCGCTTACAAGAAACAAGCTCACCTACGGAGACGGAAAGATGATCGCCGGCATTCTCTTCGATCAAGAGCGAGACGGGAAGCTTCTGGAGTCTCTGGAGAAGGCCGGCATCTCGAAGTCGATTTTGTCGAGACTGGAAGAGTTTGAGTGTAAGACCTTATCGGTGGAGAGTCTTCGGCCGCTCTATGAGGCGATCACGACGCAAAGGCAGCAGGCTTGGAAGCCGCTTCGGCGGGAGCTTGTACTGCATGTTGCGGTGATTTTGGCCGCGCTGCTCACGTTGGTTTCCCCATGGCTGGTGTGGAAGGCCGTGGTGGGCGAGGGATAGGCAAAGGGGCTTGGAGTGGCTCTGTTAAAAGCGTTTAAATGTCCAAACCATCAAACGATAAACTCTTTCCACTGTCTTGCAAGGCTCACCGTGACGCACCGTCCTTTTATGCCTGTCTGGAGGAGTTCACCAATCCTCAGGTCGTGCGCCCTCAGAGCTGGGAGTTCGACGAGAAAGGGGAGCTTGTCACCCGCTGGGATCGACAGACTTATCCCTATGTGATTCGTGATTGTTTCGAAGGGAAAGAGCTTGGATGGACCACGGAGGAGAGCCGAAGAGCAGCCCGGCAGTTAGTCGATATTGTCCGAGAGATCCCACCGAAACACAATGAGCACTTGATGTATAGCGAGGTCTGTGCAACAGCGGAGAAAGATGTCGTTTTGAACACCTTTGCCTCCATGAAACATTGGCAGACCATGGAAAAGGGTCACGCGACCGTCACTCATTCCGAATTTCTACTCTGGAATCTTAACTTTGATGAGGAGCACCCCGAATGGGCTGCTCAATATAAGGGCCCGCTCTGGTTGGGTTATCAAGTTTATCGTCTCCTTAACAACGGCCTTCAACCTTATCCAGCATTCGGGGGTGCCATGATGTACTGGTTCTATCCGTCCCTGAAAAAAGAAGGACAGAAAGATCTTTTTGAGTCTTATTGTCCGCCGGTGCATGCTACGCAGGAACAGGCGAAGGTCTTGGAACGGGTGCTTTCATTTCATGAGCCGAGCTTGTGGTTTTCTAGCCAAGAGGAGGCGAGCAAGGCTCTCTCCGCCGTTCTATAGGATCAGATCAGGAGTTCCATTATGAGCAAACAACTCTACAAAACCCCCGACGAGATTAAAGGGCGAGAGCTGCGAAGGGAAGTCGAGACTCTGCTGAGGTGCGACCATCCCGCGATCCCTAAAGTTGTAGAATTCGGAGAAGGCAGAGGGAACGAAGAGTTTCTTCTGACGACCTTTCTTCAAGGGGAAAATCTTGAGAAACGAGTTGCAGAAGGGAGAAAACTCAACTTGGCTGACTCCGTCCTTATTTTTGGCCAGGTGTTTGACTGTCTCGAACACCTCGACGAGAAAGGGATTTTTCATGGGTTTATCTCACCCGAAAAGATAGTCATCGACGGAAGCAACAAAGCGGGGTTGATGGGCGTGGGAGCGACCCCTAGAGAGAAGAAACCTTTTTCTATAACGGCATTGGATCCCGAGACTGGAGAGAAGATCACGATAGAGCATCGTTTCGAAACCCACCCTTACTTTCCAAGATTCCTTGATTGGCATCGTGCTGCCCGTTGCCTGGCGTTTGGTCTGTATGGCGAGGATCTTTTGAAGGCCACCTATTTTGATCGGGATTATGATCACAGGGGAATGGCAAGCCGATTAAAGTCTCTAAGTCCAGAACTTCCTGAAGAAGTCGCTGAATTTTTGACTGTAGCCATGACTCAAAATGGAACATTCTCCCATCCGACTTCATTTTTTCTGCGGTTCGTGGAGGTCGCTCAGAAGTACACCAGCCCAGACGCCAAGGGGGAAAGTTGGTGGAAGAAGGCTGCCAGAAAAGTGATACCTCAGGGGATACGGAAATCAGGGAATTGAAGCACCGGTCAACCTTCCCGAACCGGCGGTGAAGCCTGAATCCAAGCTGAATAGGCCCGCTCAAAATCCTCGTATGCTTCTGTGACGCTAGCATAGCGTCCCTCGCTCGTTGTCGATAGCATTTTAGAAAGTACTTTTTCCACTTCCTCCGATTGATTTGGGTCAAGATGCCGCAGGGTCCTTATATTTCCCACCAGCTTATTCTGCATCATCTCCCCCCACTGCCCGTCTTTCAAGGGAGGCTCACCTGTTAGCATTTCAAACACAATGCACGCGAAAGTGTATTGGTCGGCCGAGGCCTTGGCGACTTCAGGTGCCATGATGAGCTCGGGGGCCGCGTATATCGGCGTTCCCATCGACGCGCCGGCCTGTGTGATCGTGAGGTCTCGGCCTCTGCTCTTCGACAATCCCAGGTCGATGATAACGAGCCTCCCGTTCTCATCTATCATGATATTCTCCGGCTTCAGATCACGATGGACGATGTTCTTGGAGTGAAGTGCTTCCAAACCGTTGGTGATATCCTTCGCATAGGACAGGACCTTTTCAGGCTCCGGGAGGCCGTTCGCCAGTTCATCCTTTAGGTTGCCACCCGAGTAAAACGGCATAACCAACCACAAGAAATCGCCACCATCGCCCGACTCGATGGCGAAACCGATGTTAGGATGATGCTCACCGAGCCCGACCCGGGCCTCTCGGAGGAATCTCTCACGCCCATTCTGGTATTTTTCAAGATCTATATTGAAAGTTTTTTCGTCTATTTCGCCGTCGCCGAGATCATATTTGCTGTCGGATTTCCGAGGCTCCCGATTCTCAAATACTTTCAGAGCAAAGGACTTGAGCTTCCCCTCTACCTCTTTGGTCACTCGGTAAACCGGCCCCTGGGCACCCTTGCCAATGAAGTTCTTGACCAGATAGTCTTGAACAAAGGTTCCCATAAAGGCATCCTTGCCAGCCTCGCCCCGCAACTTCTCACGCTCTTTGAGGCTCCCGACTTCCCGGTTGGCGAGAGCCAGAAAAGCGATCGCACCAAAGAAGGAGATGGGGAGCAGATAAAAAGCCAGGGGGTGTAGGACTCTAGCTTCAGTTAGCTTCGAATCGGGGATCAGCCTCAACGGCTCTTTTTGCCAGACCCCTTTTCTGAGGTCGTCGACGGCGATGACAAGGTCTTCCGATTTGGCATACCCCGGCTTCTCAATGAAGAACTTGACATATTCTCTTTCTTCACCGTCTTCGATCCGTGTGAATGTCTTGAACGTCGTGACATCCAGCGGATCGGCGTCGGCCCCGGTATACCCCCTTAGGTCCGATTGCTCGCTTTGACCGACGAGCTGCCGAACTTCGGCCCCCGAAGGTAAAGTAAAAACCTTAAAGCGCGTGTTGTCAGCAGTCTTGAAAAGAGAGGGATCAAAAGCATTCAGCTCATTGGAACCTGGGCCCGCGACGACCAAATAGAGTAGAGAAACGAGAAAGGTTACAACACAAAGACCACCGCCCCAAAGTTGCCAGTTTGTGTTCTTGAGTCTCATTCTCAAGGTCTTCTTAACGAAGGATGCTCTAGCCTTCAACTAGTATTCCTTGCCATGGAAGAACCACCGAGCATTTTAGTCGTTGAGGACGACCTGGGTATGCGCGAAATTCTGGTGGAAACTCTTGAAGAAGAAGAGTATGTGGTTAGATCCGCCAGTTCGGTTGACGAGGCCCTCTCGTTAACCCCGAAATTCAGTTTTGACATCCTGGTGACTGATATAAGAATGGCCGGACCGGACGGCGTTGAAGGTTTCGTTCTTCTTAAGAGTAAGCTGCCTAAGCTCCGTTGCATCTGTATCACCGGTTATTTGAGCGATGATGTTTCTCGACGAGCGGTGGAGGTCGGAGTGGATGATTTTGTCTTCAAGCCTTTTCACTTGGTCGATATCAGCAGTGCCGTCTACCGGTTGGTTCACGGCAAAAGCCTGAAATCGTACTATTACGACCTTGTAAATAAGCTCCCGGTGAAGATGGTCATTGCTGTGACTAATTTCTTCACGAAAGATAAGAACGTCACCCTGAACAAAGCCAGGAATAGGGCTTTTCAATCTCTCTATATCAGTATTAAGTCGCAATATACCGATGCCACATCGGCCAATATCATCTACAGCGCTTTATTGAAAAACGAGCGCGATTACATCGGCCATTTAGAAGAACCCAACGAGAGTGTCGCCGGGGAACTCGTTCATTCCTATAATGACATCCATGACCGGCTCTCTTCCTTAGCCCAGTCGAAGCGCCAACTTTTGGGGAAGCCCGAGATACCTGTCACGGAGTTTCGCCACTTTTTCGATCTTGTGAAGAAGAATAAGATTTCACCAGATCAGTTTCAGATGTCGGCTGAGTTACGACGCCTTTCCAAAGCCCAGCTAAGGCAAGCACCCGAACTTTTGGAGATGAAAGAGCTGATGTGGCCCGATGTGGTTCCGGCTCCCCCTTTCTAGGGAAGTAGTGGCTCGTGCTGAATAAGCCATGGTGTCCGAATTCGACCGAGTCCAGAGTTTAAGAGATCAGAAGGCCCGGAGCGAGGGGCGCTCTACCAGCCAAGAGCACACTGAGCTTAGAGAGGAGAAGGTCAAATGGATACCCGGCAACGCTTGGCCCACTTTTTTTCGATTGTTGGCGTGCTGTCACGGCGCGGGCCTGACCTTACCGGACTCGCTCGGTAGCATAGCGAAAAAAGCACCTCACCCTAAAATCGGGGAACTAGCCTCACGAATCGAGTCGTCGCTTTCCAAAGGCTACCCTTTGACTGAAGCTTTCGCTCCTTTAAGAAGTCAGAAACCCCTGCAGTATGAAATGATCCGGCTCGGAGCGAGCACCGGCCAACTGGATCTGTGCCTGAAGCAAAGTGCTGAATATTCGGAGCGAGAGTATCATCACGCTCTCAAGCTTCGGTCGGCTCTTACCTATCCGGTACTCATCGTTGTTTCGGTTACGGTGGGGTTCTTATCGCTCTGCTACACCTTTCAAGATGCCATCCGAGAGAATCTCCAGATTCTAAGTATCGAGCCGCCTCTTTTTTTACGCGCTCTTTTCACATTCTTCGGTCTTTTCCGGTGGGAGGTATTGGCCGTCGTGATTCCCTTTGGCCTTCTGACCTGGGCCAGCTTTGCCAGAGTCTTTTCTTGGCGGAGGGTTCGGTTGGAGCTTTACAGGCTCGGCCACCTAACGCCAGGTTTGGGGCAATTTCTGCGAGCTGTTGGGACCGCTAAATTCTTGAGAGCACTGGCGATGCAGCAACAAGCCGGCGCTCCCATCGACAAATCGCTTGCTCAAGCTTTGGAAGCTACCACGGACCCTTATTTCATCAAGAAGAAAAAGACCCTCATAGAGGACGTCATCAAGGGTGTACCACTACCCGGAGCTTTAGAAGGCACAGGGCTTTTCGATAAGAGAACACTGTCTTTGATTACGGTGGGAGACGAGTCGGGAGAGCTTCCCAAGCTTGTCACCGTGGCCGCCGATATACTGCAGGACGAGATCGATCACAAGATGGAAATGTCGATGACTCTCATCGAGCCGTTTGTTCTGGTCGTATTGGGGATTCTCGTGGGTGGCATCTGCTTGACCATGATGCAGGGCATGAATCAGCTCGCCCAAGCGTTATAGCTTTAGGTGTCGCCTTTGTTCAGAAGAAGAAACGTCTCTTCGCGTTCGGTCACCATTATTTTGCCAGGATAGGCTTCCCGGCTGGCTTTCATCTTTACGGTAAGGGCTCTGGCGTTTGTTCTTATCACCTCGAAATGTTCGACATCGTTGGTGAGCGGTCTCGATTTACCGTGGGCGATAATTTCGCTAACGGCATTTGTCATCAGGGCTTCATCCAATGAAACCGCTTTCCCAGGCTCCGAGGGGAAGGTGGCGGCGGGGAGCCTTCCCGTTAAGAGCCGCCGAGTCTCCGGGTCATGCCAAAAAAAGTCGACCTCCAGCGACCAACTTTTCTCTCCTTCTGAATTTGCCCCGTCGGGTCTGTGAACAGCGAGGATCCGGGAAGTCGACTGAACCCCTGTTTCATCGGATTCGATGAGCACACGTTGAAGTTTTTGGAACGATAAGGCCGTTGAGACAGTGAGGTCATTCTGGACCGTGGAGGCTCGAGCGAACTGCTTGCCCAGTTTGTGCATGGTAACGGTGGTCGCAAGAATGACCACGGCAAGTCCCATATAGACCGCGAGTTCGGCCAGGGTGAGGCCTCTGAAGCCGCGAGTTCTCAAGAGTCACCTTCGCTCAAGTGTATCTGGTACGAGACGGTTTTCTTGCCGATCTGACTTGACCAGGCTACCTCGACCGAGAGATGAATCTCACCGCCGGCTTGGGTCAGGACGGACTGCGAAACTTCGAAAGCGACTCCTTCGAGGCTTCGGATAGACATTTCCGTCCGACTGGGGAGCCAATCCTTAAGGTTCGAGTTTACTTCGGCGGCGGCTGAAAGAAGAAGAGCGTTGGCTTGAGTCTGCTGCTCATAGAGTTGGGAGGCTCGTAACGAGGAAGTGCCCGAGTGCATGATCACCATCATTAATAGCATTAAAAGACCCATGGCGAAGGCGACCTCTATTAACAGGGCGCCGTTTTTGGGGGCTTTTTTTCGCATTGGACGTGCCGATGGTAACACTCAAAAAGATTCGTTTCGGTGATAGGTATCACCTAGAGGAAGAGGAATCGTCACGGATCCGGGTTCACCAGAGGAGCTTGAATCGGTCTGGGTCTGGGAGACTCTGAATTACCTTGAAAAGGTTCGTCGAAGTACTTTGAATCGGTTGAATGGCCTTGAACAGGGCGGAGAGAGACTGTCCGAGACTCTTTGAGGTTCTCAGAAGATTTCAGAGTCTCTCTATGCTACTCCCCAAAAATTGGACAGGATCCTTAGTTAGATAAGGACTAAACGATCGGCAGTTGGAAAGAACAAAAATGAGAAGAAAACACTCTCCCCAGTTGAAAGCCAAAGCCGCTCTCGAAGCGATGAAAGGTCTCCGTCCGGTCAACGAGATCGCCGGCGATTTCGATGTCCATCCCGGCCTGGTGACACAATGGAAGAAGACCGCTACAGATGGTTTGCCGGAGCTTTTTAGCAAGCCGGACAAGCATCGAAAACGGGATGACGAAGCACTCACTTCGCGGCTCTACGAAGAAGTCGGTCGGCTCAAGGTAGAGCTGGACTGGTTGAAAAAAAAATCTGAGCAACTGCGATGAACGGCGTCAACTCATCGACTGCGATCACCAATCCATCTCCGTACAACGACAATGCGAGCTGGTCGGGCTTCCGCGGTCGACCTACTACCACACCCCAACCGGCGAGACCGAATGGAACCTGATGTTGATGCGCCTACTCGATGAGAAGTACACCATGCAGCCATATTTTGGAGTATTGAGAATGACTGCCTGGCTCCGCGAGGACGAGGGCCAGGCGGTCAATCCCAAGAGGGTTCGACGCCTGATGCGACTCATGAGGCTTGAGGCTATCTACCCGAAGCCCAACCTCAGCCGCAAACACCCTGACCACCGCATCTATCCCTATTTGCTCCGCGGCCTCCCCATCACCCGTCGGAACCAGGTGTGGAGCACCGACATCACCTATATTCGAGTGAACGGTGGCTTCCTGTACCTCGTAGCCGTAATGGACTGGTACAGTCGCTACGTGCTGTCCTGGGAGCTGTCGAACACCCTGGACAACACCTTCTGTATCGACGCCTTGGAGAGGGCTCTAGGCAGCTACGGCCAACCCGAAATCTTCAATTCGGATCAAGGCTGCCAGTTCACCAGCAAAGACTTCACGGATATTCTCCTGAACCGGAGCATCCAAATCAGCATGGATGGGAAAGGAAGGGCTCTCGACAATATCTATGTCGAACGGCTTTGGCGCTCGGTGAAGTACGAGGAGGTATACCTGTCCGACTATCAGTGCGGTCGAGAGACCTACGAGGGACTGAACCGCTACCTCTATTTCTACAACGAAGGACGGCGCCATCAGTCACTTGGATATCGAACGCCGCAAGAAGTATACATCGAACGAAAGGAGCCAAGAAGCCGGCATGGAACCTGTCTAGCCAGCACCGCTCTCATACCGGCGAACCCCGCCTGGAACTGAACAGCGAAACCCCTAAAGAAGATCCACTAATCTAATGATAAACTGCCGATCTTCTGTCCAACGAATGGGGAGTACCTAACTCAGGGTTACTCAGAGAGACTCTGGGGGTGATGAAATGGTCACACGCCTGTACAACCCCAAAGATTCGTTTCGGTGATAGGTATCACTTAGCGAAAGAAGAACCGTCACGGATCCGTGACTAAAGATGCGGTATCATAAAACCAAGATGAAGAGGCAAAGATTCCAATCGAAGGGTTCAGGGGTCCTCGCCATGGTGTTGGTGGGCGGGCTGATGGTCCTGTTTAGCTACGCTCTGATGACCGTGGCGGGCAACACCGCCATCTTCGTGGGAGAGAAGTACACCAGCGAACAGAAAGCCATGTGGGCGGGCTTTTCGGCCATGGAAAAGGCCATGCAGGAATACAAGAACGGCAATTTCAGCTTCACCGAGCAGGTGATCTTTCGAACGAACGGAGCCGAGGCACTTTTGACCTTTGACAAGGAAGCGGGTGTTCCGTATAGCACCAACAATTTCTCCGAGTCGACCGCGACGGTGGGATGGAACAATACCCTGGTTCCGAAAAACAGTGTGCACCTGGTGACGGTGTGCCATCACGGCTTGGGGCACGTGGTCTACGAGAAGATCGTGAAGAACCATTCCTTTCCCTGGTCGGTGGCCAGTAACGGCTCTATTACCGGAAACGACATGGAAGTGTTCAGTATTCGTGAGGCGGAGTATATCTTCAACGGGATCAGCGAGGAGGAGAAAGAGGAAGCGAGCGTTCTGAGCAACTCGCCCTCGGGAGGGACTCCGGGTTCTCCTTTTTCCATTCTGCTTACCGGTAACTCCGTGGTGACGGGGACGGCGCAGACGGTGGGACAGGTGAGCGCCATGGCCCCCTCGGAAGTGAAGGGAGCGGTGAACGAAGGGGTTCAGTACAAGCAGGAGATCACCATCCCCAAAGTGGCCGTCGACTATAAGCCGGACCCCGCGGATACCCGAGTCTACGGCCCCGGAGTCACCAAGATATCCGGCAAGTTTGAAGCTCCCGACGGTGTAGTGATAGGCGATGTGGAGTTTGACGACGGGTATATCTACGTGAAAGGGTCGGCCACGGTGACCGGAAAGATTTCGGGCTATGGGGCCATCGTGGCTGAAAGGGATATCATCGTCACCGGTTCCATGAATACTCACGCGGATCTTGCCGCCTTGGTGGCTGGTCGGAATATTGAGATCACGGGCTCCGGAGCCGAAACGAGTTCTTTTCAGGGGCTGATTTTGGCCGAGGGCTCGTTTAAAGCTAGAGACACTACTCTCGTTGGTTCGGCTATTACACTGGACAAGAATGGTTCGGTGGAGCTAGAGCGGGTCCGCGCCGTCAACGCCAAAGACCTCACCCAGATAGATATCACTTATGCGGTGGAGTTGAAGAAGGCGGTGAGTCCTAACGTCAGCGGTGATTCAAATCTGGGGAACAACGAACAAATCGGGATCAAGTACAAAGACGATTTCGTGGCTTTTACGCCGGACAATTACGACCGGCTCGAGCTTCTGGCGCTCACGATCATTAGAGAGAATGATGGGCCTGGGAAGATCATTGTGCGGAAGACCCATCCTGATGGGTCCACTAGTGATTCCACGCAACCGAGCAGCACCATGCAAAACAACTTTATTTTAGCCTATAATGCCTGGAACGCTTACGAAGACCAGGTTGAGACCGATACCGTGGTGACGGAAAACATCTTCCAACTTGACTTTAACAAGTTCCTAAGGGTGAGCGGTACTTTCCAAGATGTAGTCCAGGGTATAAAGCCCATCGCTGCTGAAACTGGTCGAGAACTACTTGGCGACTAAAAGTATCGAAGAGCCGACAAGCCAGCTCTCCGATACTTGAAGATATGTATCCCTCTCTAGAACCCGCAGGCTCCGTCAGCGACCTCGGTGGGAGCCTCCACGAATGGACCAGAAAGAATCGTCACGACACCCGTGTTTCCGGCCCCTCCAGGCTGCGGCTGGTCAAGGGTTGACAGTTGCTCTATCTCTAAGAGCGACAGCGTTGAATCCGACTCTGAGATAAGATATTCATCATCATTCGTATTGTTCTCCAGATCCAAGCAGAAAGTGGAGTCGTCGCCGCAGGTTAGTTCGAAGGCGAAGCCTGTTCCGGCGCTGTTGGTGAAAGTATTGCCTTTGACGGAGGCGGCTATGTCAGAAGTGCCGCCAGAGACAAATCCCATTGCACCCTGAGCATTGGCGATATCGTTGTTGTCGGCAATGATCGTCATGATTGATGAACCGGTCGTCTGAACGAGAATACCAATCGCATCGAGATTGCTGAATGTGTTGTTGCTAACATTCCAAGTCCCGGACGAACCATCAAGCTGGACACCTCCGTTACCAACAACGTTGGCGATCTCACAATTCGTAACAGTCCCCCCGTCCTGGCCGTCCCCATCGACGGCATCTTCACCGCTCGTCCCATCAATCCTCAAGAAATCCAGAGTATTCCCGTCCGCCAGGTCCACAGGACCGGTCAGTTGCGGCCGAACACCGGTCCCCTGGGCGAGCACGGAGCCGGAACCGAGCAGTCGCTGGCCATCCTTGAGCATGATGGTACCGGTGTAGTTACCCGGTAGCACGATGATGTCGGCATTGGTCGGAGCATCCGCCACGGCGGCCTGAATGGTGGCGTAAGGGTTTCCGCCTTGAAAGGAGCCTGTACCGTCGTCCCCATTGACCGCATCCACGAAAAAGCCGTTGACGGCTTGCACGGTGATGGTCACGGTCGCGCTGGCGCTCCCGGCATCGTTGGTCAGGGTGTAAGTAAAGATGTCCATTCCGGTGAAGCCGGCGGCCGGGGAGTATGTGAATGACCCGTCGGGGTTGATGACGACTGTTCCGTTTTCACTGCTGGTCGCATCGAAGGCCGTGATCGAGGCCCCGTTGGGTATGTCGTTGTCCAGTACCCCGTTTGCCGCGTTCACGACCAGTTGAGTATCCTCATCGTTCGTGTAATTGTCGTCCACCGCCACGGGTCCCGGGGACGGTGGATTCGTGTTCGTGAAGACGAAGTTTTCCGAATCTCCACAACCTGATAAAAAAGTTGCTCCCGCTAGAAGCAGGATTACTAGGGTCTTACGCATGAACATGTCTCTTCTTTCTTGTCCCTGTGAAGTTGTGTGAAATTTGGCTTCACAGGGACGGTTTTTTCTTTCGCCTTTTACCGGTGAAGGGAACCGTTTCTGAGATTGATCATGTCCTCCCTGCTAGAGGTTAGCGTTTCGAACCCGGCGTTTGCGTTCTATCCAGACTCTGCTTGCAAAGCAGCCTGAATTTCTTCGATGGCTTGTTCATCGGACTCGAAATTTGTTTCCGGACTAATCACAAGCATTTTTCTGAGAACCTGGAAGACGTCTTCAGAAATGACCGCGGGCTCGGGGAGGGGCAAGAAATCCTCTCCTCTCCCCTGCGTTCTTAAAGCGGTGTGGAGCCACCTTGTTGCTTGTCTAGCGACCTCCTTATTCTCGAAATCATAGGGCTTATGCCCCTCTAAAATCTCATACAGCTGGATTCCAAGGCCAAAGAGGTGAACATCTCCTAAACAATCGATTTGGCCTATATGCATCAACTGATACCAGAAAGTCTGATGAGGCAAAGTCATTGTTGAAGTGTTTTGGCCACCCATGTCATAAAGCGATAGCGAAGGCACCGGATCTAGTAAAAGAGACCCCTCTGGCGTAATGAGAAGGTCCGAACGGAGAGTCATGAGAAAACCGGGCCTATCGAACTTAGAGTAGAGGGCACACAGGCTTTCCGCGTACTGAAGCCTTTTATCAGTGGATAAAGATTCGGTGCGAGACGATTTAGGCAATAAGGCCCACTGAACCAGTAAAGATTTCCGGCGAGTCCTGCCGTCGACCGTTTCCCATCTTACCGGTTTCCGAACTATTTTAGAGTCTTGAAAAATGCGTAAAAAGGGCTGTATTATACCCCCTCGCAGATATAGCTCTTCCTGCGTTGGCTCTTGTTTCCGTTTCCGCCAGGGTCCAATCATGTACACACCTACCTTCCTTTCGATTCTATGCGTCAGGGGCTGATTCCTCAGTGACAGGGATCAACTTTGTCCTATGCAGTCTTGAGTGAGTTCTCTAGCTTACTTAAGGCCTGTAGGGTATCAAGGCCCTTATCAATCCATCCAAAAAATCGATCTAGGACTGTTCTATTGGCCAGGCGTTGGAAGGTCTTGTCCTTCAGCATCTGTTCTCTGTTGCCGGTTTGAGGGAGTTCTCGAGCGAGCTGGAGGGAGGCTAGGAGTTTGAGACGGAGCTTGACCTCTTCAGTCAGGGTCTGGAAGCGTGTGTAAAGAATGCGGCCCTGGTCACGGTAAGATTGTTCTCTCTGTAGTCGCTCTTGCTCGAGAGCTTCATGTTCTTGTTGGGTTTGCTCTGGAGTACGGTAGGTGACGGAAGCTTGTTCGAGAGGCTTTGAACAAGACGAGGAGGGAGAAGATTGTGACGTTGAGGTGGGTGCTGCATTGTACCCTCCATCTTTAATCTCGGAAACGATGTAGGCGGCTAGGTTTTTTATGCCAGAACGTTGGGGAGCTGTCTTCAGAACCTGGGAAATGAGGGTGTGTTCGTGATTGCGACAGAGGTCACGCGCAACTCGGTTGCTGATGCCATGCCCTTGTAATTCTTTTAAAAGAATCTTGTGAAAAGGTTCATCATCAGCCCTTCGGATGACAGCAGGTTGGGGTAGGGGCTTGATAGGGGGGTCGACCTCCTCGTCTTGCCTCACGTTCTGTTGTTGTTTCTTTAGATCCTTATCTTTAATAAGTTTCTTTAGAGGGGTCTCTGAAAGTTCGCTTGAGGCTACTCTAATGGTTGATAATTGGGGGTCGGCGTGTTCGATGGAGAGCGGGGGGGTCATGATCGACTGATCATCATGGTCATGATCGATCGATCCGCATGGTGCGGATCGATCGATCATGACCCCCCCGCTCTCGGTAAGGTAAGTACCGGTAGGATCGTTGAGGACGTCTTTTTCCTGCAGAACGATTCTCCATCGATAGATCCGATGGGCGGCCCGTTCGCGGTGGATGTGACCTTGCTCTTCGAGAATCTTCGCAGCGTTGGATATCGCGCGAGTCCCGACATCGAGACAAGCAGCGATCTGAGTGTAGGAGAGTTCGATAAAACCTCGGCCGAATCCAACGGTTTTTTCACAGAGGAGGAGAAGAAGGTCGGCCGCTGTTTTGTTTGATATTGATTTGATCCGGGCGGCCACTGAGTGTGGAAGCTGTAGAAATTTAAGTTTGGGTCTGGATGTCTTCACTGAAAAAAATCCCTAGAATTTTATTTCGGCAAAAGGGAACTAGGCTAGGGCTTCAGAAGACATAGAGCAGAGATTAAGTTCGGTGACTCTCTTCTGAAGTCCCAGGTGGAACCCCCGTTGTTGCAGATGGGGGTTTTTCCGTTTGTCCGGCCTTGCCGATAGGACCATCTTTGATTGAAGAATGATCAATCCCTTGTGGATAAAGATCTTGATCTCGTCCCTCAGTGCGTTTATTCAGACTAAAGGTTCGTCAATACTTGAGGCCATGCCGATTTGGTCGATTTTTAAGATCGTCACGATTCGGGGTTAAAAGCTTGTCTGCGGGGACGACCGACCTCACACAGAATCAATGCCCCGGTTCATAGAGCACGAAACGCTTTCGTGAGTGCTTCTAAGGCATCGTCGGAGGATGGGAAAAACTTATCCTTTTCAATGATAAGTAGACGCGAAATGACGTCCGACAGTGGTTCTGGAATTCTTTGCGGCAGATGATAAGGGCGAAATGGAGTGATTTCTTCTTTACGGATGAGGTTCATTACCCAAGTGTTGATAGTTGGACCCTCGTCAGAATGAAGATCGTAAGGGGGCGTGGCCTCGTAGAGAGTATAGATGTGGTGGGCGAGTCGTAGGGTGGCAAGACTCGGATGGAGATTCGTCCCAAGGTCCATTATCGTTTTCCAGAAGATATTTTGAAGCGGAGAGGTTGAGGTGTCCTGAGCTTTTCCGGCTTGCCCATAGTCGTATAGATACAACGAATAGCTTGGATCTAGCAAGATGTAAGGCTCGCCGTCTTCCTGATCGGTTTGGTACCGTCGCTCGGAGTAGGACATCATGACTCGTTCGAGGTGCGACAACGTATCGTATGCGGCGATAAGGGGTCCTGCAAGGCGGTTGCAGGTTTCAAGTGGTAAAGGCAGCTTCTCGTTGAAATGTGGAGGAGCTTCCCATTCCACCATGAGGAGCTTCTTGCTCCCAGCCATCTGGATCGACCAGTTTTGGGGTTGAAGAAACCGCTTGTCGAACATGATTTTGGCGAGGAAGCTTGAGATCTCCCAGTAGGAGTGATGTTCCCAGCGGTTTCTATAGCTAGGAGGTTGAGGCGCCTTTTCGGGAGATCTTTTCCAGAACATGAAATCTTTGTTCGTGCTGGACTGGATAGGTCCCTTAGCCCGCAGAGAACATCTTTTTCCACCAGGGCCGGCTTCTGCGCTCTTTCCAGGTGTCTATTTCTGAGCGCGCCTCTTTCAATTGCTCGTTGGCAGTCTGAGCTTCAGCTTGAACTTTCGCGAGCAGCTCTTCGGCCAGGCGGAGCCTTTCGGCGTTTGCATTCGCCTCTTCGAGAGCCTTTTGCCGTTCTTGGTCTCGCTCTCGTAGAAGCCTCTCGGCTTCCTTTCGCTTGGCTTCAGACTCCTTGACCTGCGCTTCCCGTTGAACAATGCTTTCGGCATTTTCAGTAAGTAAAAGCCGGTGTTTCTTTAGTTCGATCTCGAGTTCGACGGAACGCCTTTCGGAGCGAGTCACCCTGTCCATCATGGCCATGTAGAGTTCCACTGGAGGACCTTGAATTGGTCTAGAAGACTCTGAACTACCGTGAAAAGGGTCGTCGAAATGGTCTGAATCGCTTGGGTTGCCTTGAAGCACTTCAGGTTCTTCAAGGCTCTCAGAGTCAATTTCAAGGTCTTCCAAGACCTCTTCAGAGTCTGCCAAATGTTGCTGAGTCCATTGCTCAAGATCGTCTAGCCTGACTAACCAGGCTTCTTGCCCGCCGGAGGTTCTTCCCTTGCCAGCCTTAAGTGTGCCGTCGTTCACGGCCCGCCAGATTTTACTTTTTGAGACGCCAGTGTGTTGACTGGCTGCTTTTAGGGTTAAGCGTTTCATGCTCTTTCAGTTAACTGTTTCGGAGCGTTTCGCTTCATGGTTAGGGAAAAATTTCTACATGCATTTGAAATGCCTGAGATTCTTTGAGTTGTTCAGAGGAGTTCTGAGTCTCTCAGGACTACTCAGGATTGAGGGGTGATGAATTGGTCGCGCATCGTTATTTTAGGGGCGAAAGCTGGCCCTCTCCCGGATGCCAGGGGTGCACGACCATCGAGTGGCCGACTCGGACAGCGCCTGTGTTCAAAAGTTTGTAACTTGGTGCTCACATTTTCGATACAACGGGGCAACATGGCGTCTTCATTGGGGGGTTACGGTTGGTCCATGAACATTCAAATCATCAAACACATCTACATGCAGATCCCCAGACAGCCGCTCAAGTTCTTCGGCACGATGATTTCATCGGGTCTTGAGCGACAATTCATTCCCGCCGATCCACGAGCGGCCGTGCTGCCTGAAGAGCTGATACCGGAGGGGTCGGTACCGTTGTCCGGTCAGGGCCAGCCAGACTATTGCTTGCCGTTTGATCTCGATGGAGTGCGGTTTCACTGGAACTGAGGAGAAAAGTCATGAAAAAACGCAACTTGATTATCATCGCTCTTATTCTGGCGGTTTCGGCGGTGGGCTGGAAAATGTTTGAGGAAAAAGAGCAAGAGAAGATTCTGGAAGCGGAAGTTCAGAAGATCGTTTCTTGGAGCAAGGACGTGATCAAGGGCCGACCTATTTACGTCTTTCACATCGGGACCAACGATAGTTCTCTTTCTCTTCAGGCGTACACACAGGAGAGCGAGGGGTTGGTGTGGGATTCGACTGTGACCCTGTTATGGTTGGACCGCGCATCGTCTACGATAAAATGGAGGCTTGTAGATTTCAACGAAGGCACAGATAGACCCAAATACAATGTCTTCGCGAATGGGACTGATCTGATCGAAGGGACTCGGCTGAAGAAGGAACATATCTCGGAGCTCTCAGATCGTCTTTCGTCGGATCCGAAGACAAAAGTTCTCCTCTCAAACGTTAAGGATCTGAAACTCAACTTTGACGCGGCTAAGACCGGAATACTGCTGATGGAGCTGTCGGTAGAGAAGGACGGGGTTGTCGTGACGGAGTCTTTTAATCTGACCAAGAGATTTAACCCGAAAGCTTGGGAGAGTGGGCAGAGAGCCACGGAAACCGGGATTCAGTAACTGGCCATTTACCGGAGCCTGCTGTGTTCATAAATCTGTAAAATCGCGGATACAACCCGGTAACGGTCTCGCAACATGGAGTTCGAATGGGGTTTCTACGCTTGAAGTATGAACATTCGGTCATCATCATCACCCATAAACTTCCGCTCGCACATCCACCAACAAAGACACCTCCGATCTGATATCGACAAGAGCATGACCAGAAACGCCCGATCGTTCGGACGGCAAACAAACCGCCAGGGCGACCAGGTTGAGCTGAAGGGCCGGCAACCTCGTCGCCCGCAATTGAGTAAAGGCGACCAGGCGGAAGGGCAAAAAGCAAAGGAAAAGCCTGGGCGTACCAGCCGGCCTAAAGATGAACTCTTTGCAGAGTTCGGTGAGTGTTTGTCGGGCTGTTTCGAAGGGCACCAGGTCGCCCAGATCATGGCGGAGGCCCAAGAAAGGGCGGCCCAAAGCGGACAGGATGTGGAGCCGTTCGTGGCGGCACTGGCCTTCAACAAGGCGCGGGCGCGAATGAGAGAGCTTATGCCGGGAGCTTCGGAGAATGAAATTCGGGTTGAAGCGGCTAGCAATCCGGAGTTGGGGAAGGTTGTGGCCTTGGCGGACTCTTGTTCGGGCCGTCAAGAAGGAGGGTGAAGTCGAGAACAAGGCCGGAAGCGAAGATTGTCGTTTGTCACCGGATAAAGTGATGAGTCTGACGGCCGAGCAGCGGGAGACGATGAACAAGGTCTGGGAGATCCAGCAAAAGATGTCGGCCGACATGCGAAAGTCTTTCGAGGAGATTCAAAATTTGATCCGTCAGACCAATCTGGAGATCAGTGAGATGTGGCTGGAGGGCTATCAGAAGAGAATGGCGCTTCAGGATAAGCAGTTTCTGGCGTTCTTACAGATTATCGCTGGACCGAAGGAATAGGGGTCGTTTTGATGACAGGCGTCACTGATCGGAAGCCTCGGAGCGGCGTAGCATGACGGCATGGCTCCTATAAATCAGGAAATAAAATTCATCACCGCGGACAACTATCCGAAGGCCAAAGCGATCAATAGCCAGGCCGCGTCAAAGCCCCAAGTGAGCGCGAAGAGCGAGAGCGCAGTTGACACCTACTCGCCGAACGGGACCAGCGGGAAGGACCCGCAAATCTTGAACATGCGGCGGGCGGCTCAGGAGAGCGGGCGGACGGCGACCTTCGGAAGAAACGGAGGCAAAGGGGACCCAACAGGTCTTCCCAAGGGATGGGGCCACAGCGTGCAAGCGGACGGAACGCACGCTTACCGGAATGGAATTTTGGATGAGTCGGCTTATCGACCGAAGGTGACTGCTCGGAAGAAGAAGCGAAACGCCCCGTCGCCCACTAAAGCTGAGACGAAGAAGAATCCGGAGCCGCCTCCAAAGAAGACCTCCACGCGAGGTTGGAAGCCTGAAGCGATACCGAAGTACAGGGTTTTGCCGAAGGAGCCGGTGTCGCCACCGGCGGCTAAAGCGGCCTACCACAAAGGTAGCTGCGATGTAGTGAAGTAGGCTCCGTTTCTCTTAAAAACCGGAACTACAGAAGCTCAAAATCAAACAAACCATCGGTCCCCAGTAACGGAATCAGGCGCTTACTCAAGTTCAGAATGGAGTCTGCTCGACCTATATCGAGCCAGCCGCTCATCCTAGCTCGATACCCCATCCGTTGAGCGCGGAATATCCGGCTTTCCTCTTCAACAAGCAGAAACTGCAAAACAGGAGAGTATGATACAGAACTCAGGTAAGCCTCGCGGACCTTTTCTGGGGCGGCAAAGGGAAAGAGCTTGGCAAAGCTCTTCCCGCCACCGCGAGGAGCCTGGTGAACCTCGATGAGCTTCGGCTTGACGGCAAGGCGATACAGTTCCGGTTCGGGCTTGCGCGATATAGCGTCTTCAACCGCCTGGATTTCTTCTTTCCAGAGATAGATGTTTCTTTGTTTGCCTAAAGTGACGAGCCCATTGACGCTTTCGCGGACCTCATAGCCTTCAGGTATGGCAGGGACTGGATCCCCTGATGGAGCCTTGGCGAAGTAGTAGCGGGAGTTCCCTTTCTTCGTAGGCTTCCGGCATAGAAAGTAGGTTTCTCCACGGACATTCATATAGGTGTACTGCTTGGAACTCATGGCTTTACAAAAGGGGGAAATCTTTCATGGCATCCTGATACTCATTGGCCACGTCCCCCAAGCTCAGATCCTGATAGACACTCAGGCTCTCCCGATCGGAGTGGCCGCTGATCAGCTGCATCTTGGAGTCGATGATCCCGTTGCGAGCCAGGTGAGTTAGAAGATGGTGCCGGAAAAGGTGAGGGTAGACTCGTTTCTCGATGCCGGCCTTCTTGCCGTATCGGCCGACCAACTCACGAATCCAGCGCGTGGTGAACTTGTCTCGCCGGTGGGTCTCGAAGAGATACTTCGCTCGACGGGCTCTCTGCCCCATGATGTACTGAGCCAGCTCCCCCCGGAAGCTTGAGGGGAAGGGTACGTAGCGGTCTTTCTTGCCTTTCCCCTGATCGATGCGGATTCGCTCCCCCTTGACATCCACATCGTCGACCAGGATGTTGGCCAACTCGTTGTTGCGGACTCCGGTATAGATGAGCAGCTTGATCATGACCGTATGGACCCGATGATTCTCCCGGCGAACGGCCTCGCAATAACGTTCCATCTCGTCCTCGGTCAGGAGTTCCGGAAGCTTGCGCTCACGGGAGATCTTGCCCTTGAGCCCCAGAGACTCTCGGACGTGACTGAAGACCTTCTGAAGGTAGGCGTAGTCGGGGTCTTGTTTTTTGAGGAGACGGGTCAGTTTCTTGGCCATTTCTTTGGGTGGAAGGCGCTCGGACATCAGCTGGCCTCCAAGAACGACGGTTTATCGAGGTCGAGTTCGAACTCTCCGTAGGGATTGATGCTGGAGGTGAAAAGCGGTGTCAGGGCTCGAAGGTCCTCGGTGTTCATACGTTCGAAGAGGTCACGGTCCAAAACTTCTTCGACCATTAAGATATTGGCCAGGACCATAGCGTTCTGGAGGAGGTGAAGAGACCCGATGGTGAGTTCCTGCACCACGGGGTCGTTAGTTCTCAGCTCGGAACGACGGGCGAAGCAGATGAACTGGTTACAGGAGTTCCAGCTCTCGATGCCGTTCAACTGGTCGTGAACCCAGACGTGAAGGTCCGGTTCCGAGAGCAGGCGGCACAGGTAGATGGTTCGCTCGACCCGACCCAGTTCCAGGAGTGCCCGATATGTCGGGTGTGGCCGGTTGTAGCGGGTGAACCTTCTCAGTATGGACTCGATAGGCCCAGTTCTCTCCAGGATGGCGGCCGCGTGGCGTGCGTAGTCATCATAACGCTCCTCAATGAGGTCCCATCGGATGGCCCTAGTGGTCACGCCGGTGAGAGCCGGAAGCTCGGAGACGAGTCCCGAGAAGGGCAGATTTAGCTGGAACCTCTTGACCTGGCGGAACCGGGGCAGAAGGTCGAATTGGAGAGGCCTGCAGAGACCAAAGGCCGGTAGGCTCTGCCCTCCAGTGTCGACGCAGTTGGTTTCGATGGCGGCGAGGGTTCCATGATGAACCACTCCCTCGATCATGGGAGCTACCTCGGTGCAAGACGGACTCTTCACCTGGGAGTGGATGGCCACGGCTCCATGGTCGACGTGCCAGTAGACTTTGACTCCCCGACCTTTGTAGTGAGGATTCCACTCCGTGGTGAGATTGCGGTCCCAAGCCGCCAAAAACTTCCCGTCGGAAGCACAGGAGGTCCCGTTCCCCCAGAGTTTGGGATTCCTGAGTTCTAGGATATGGTTGACAAGGGCGATGTTCGCTTCGCGCAAGGCCTCCGGCGTGACAAACCGTCGCATGAAGTAGCGGAGGTCATCGTAGGAGCAGTCGGGCTTAGCGGCGGAATGGAGTCTCTGCAGACCAAGGTTGGTGCCAAGTCCGAAGAGCACCAGGAGCAGCCTCTTTCGGACCTCTTCAACCCCGAGAATTCGGCGCTGTCCGGAAGTGTGGAAATGAGCCGTTAGATCGACTCTGCGATCCACTTCGGCCAGGACGTCGAGCAAGTCAAGAACCCCAAAGTGAAGGTCAACGCGATCCTTAATCTCGCCGAGGATGGAGCGCTCCGGCCGTTTTGATGGAGTTGGGACGTAGAGATAGGCCTTACCTCCTGGTGTCCGACGGATCTCGGGACCACCGGCATCTTTGTCGCGTCTGCTCTGGTACTCATTGGCCTCCCGGAGAGATTGCTCGAGTTCGGACTTAAGAGTCTCCACGAAGGTCTTCGAACTCAGTGGAAGATTGAGCCTCTTATAGTAGTGGGGGCGCTTCTCGTCCCAATCTTGAGGTAAGTCTTTGTCGGGGTCGCGGAATTGATAGGCTCCTTGAACCCAGACCTCCTTGCACTTGAGGGCTTCTTCCAACTGGCTGAGAACACAGACTTCAAGGGCCCGTCGACGGATTCTCGGACCCTTCGGCCCCTCTTCAAGGAGAGTTCCCTCCCAGGCGCCCGTGGGGAGGTCTTCCGGTAGCTTCTCTGAGATGTAGGTCTTTTGGCTGTCGGAATGCTTGGCTATAAGAGCCAGCCCTTCCAGTAAGGGCTTCCGCTTGTCGTTGCCGGTGCGAAAATCGAGGACCTCCAGCATCGAGGACACCATCTTCTGATAACCACGGAACTTCTGCTGGACCTTTTTCGCTCGCGCGTTCTCCAAGGTTACTTGACCACGGTCCAGCTCGGCATAGAGGGCCTGCAGGGTTTCCTCACCCATCTCCTCGAGCATGACGGTCGATATCGGAGCGTCCGGCCGGTCGCGGCAAGCCCGGGCAAGCTGATGAAGTATGCGACGGGTCCCGTAGACTTTATTCAGGTCCACCTCCGTTTGGAGTGCCTCTCGACTCTTGCGCTCGACTCGACGAATGATGTACAGGAAGAGGTTGACCAGGTCGTCCGTGATCTCCATCTTTTGGGAGCATATCCAGGCCGCCAGCAAGGGATAGCGCCGGTTCGGTGGGTGCTGCCTCATCAGCGAAGCGTCTTCAGCTCGAACCCTGTTCCTCAGGTTCTTGATGCGGCGTTCGGAGAACCCCTTGAGGTCAACTCTGTCGAGAGGGAACTCTCTGAGCAGTTGAAGCTTCTTGGCCTCGTTGAGAAAGGTCTTCTTACCCGGTTTCCCTGGCGGGGTCTTTAGCCAATCGAAACGTGAAGTCCCATCGTCGATTTCAAGGAGACCATCAAGCCAGAGACGAGTCTTTTCGTCGAGTTTCGAGATGACATTTGAGAAGAGCCTGTCTTCAAACCCCTTGCGGGCAGACTGAGCCAGACGAACCAACTCGGCCTTCTGGGGTAGCTCGATCCCTTCGTGTCGGAGATAGTCGACGGCGGCTTCCACCCACTCCGACCGGGTGAGCAACTCTTCACCTTGGCCGTCAAGCCAATCGCCGACCAGATCCCGGTCTGTTCTCTCGAAGGCTCTTGTCTGGAAGTGTTTTCGAAGCAATCCCAGATGGTCCATCCAAAGGCGACTTCTCCACTCATACTCTCTAAAGACACTACCCGGGAGACCGAACTGGGCTGAAATATGGTCCACAACTTGCTGGGGGATATCTTCAGAATACTGGGGTGAGTACCCCAAGAACTGATAAGTCTTTAAGAAAACGGCCAATCCGAGCTGGTTTTGTTCTTGACGAAGCGAGCGGGCCAGCGCCACTTCCTCGGGACCCAGGAAAAAGTGATCGCGCAACTCGTCTTCGGAGAATCTTCGGAATGCGGGGTAAGACATGTGGCCTCCTCGGACTTCCGAGAAGACGTGTTTCCGGAAGTTTGAACGTGATTGTTCCACCGAAATTGCTGCTCAAAGACCATAAACCTGTCGAAAACCCATCGAAAGTTCCGGTTTTCCGAAAAAAGAGAGGCTACTTCACTACATCGCAGCTACCTTTGTGGTAGGCCTTCATGCGGAGATTTATCACTCCTCAAGCGCTTCGAGATGCCAATGTCGCGTTGGTCAACCATATTCTGGAGCTGAGAAATCCGAAACTCTGGGGCGAGGGCACTGCTTGTGCATCGGATGGGAAGTTTCTGGCCGCCTGGGATCGCAACCCGACGACAGAATGGAATCCACACTACAAAGGCCGCGGGGTCAAGGTCTATTGGCACGTGGAACAGGGAGCGGTGGCCATTCATTCTCAAGTGAAGAGCCCTTCATGCACAGAGGTAGCTCCCATGATAGAGGGTGTCGTTCATCATGGCACTTTAGCCGCGATTGAGACGAACTGCACAGATTCAGGAGGGCAAAGCCTACCGGCCTTCGGTCTCTGTCGGCCTCTCCAGTTCGAACTGTTGCCACGATTTCGCCAGGTCAAGAGGTTCTCACTTAACCTGCCCTACCCAGAGTTGGCCGCGGAACTACCGGCGCTTTCAGGGGTTACCGCGCGAAGCATTCGATGGGATCTCATAGAGGAGCGTTACGACGACTACGCGCGGCACGCCGCCGCGATCCTGGAAAGAACCGGGCCTATTGAATCTATCCTCAGACGTTTCACGCGATACAATCGCCCCCACCCTACATATCGGGCTTTGCTTGAGATCGGGCGAGCCGAGCGGACGATCTACCTTTGCCGTCTGTTGTCGGAACCCGACCTTCACGTTTGGGTTCACGACCAACTGAACGGTATCGAGCACTGGAACTCTTGTAATCAGTTCATCTGCTTCGCTCGTCGCTCCGAACTGAGGACCAACGATCCTGTTACTCAGGAACTGATAGTCGGCTCGCTCCATCTTCTCCAGAACGCCATGGTCCTGGCCAACACTTTGATGGTCGAGAATGTTCTTGATCATCAGCTTCTTGAGAGAATGAATCAAGAGGACCTCCGATCGCTGACTCCTCTCTTCACTTCCAATATCAACCCTTACGGCGATTTTGAGCTTGATCTGAAGAAGCCGTCGTTCCTGGAGGCCATCTGATGCCTGATCGTCTCCCGCCGAAAGAAATGGCCAAAAAGATCACGCGCCTTCTCAAGAAACAAGATCCCGACTACGGCTACCTTAAGAAGGTCTTTGCCCAAGTCCGGGAGTCTCTCGGTCTCAAGGGCAAGATCTCCAGGCCGAAAAAGTTGCCCGAGCTACTAACGGAGGAGGAAATGAAGCTTTTTTGCGCGGCCGTCCGCGAAGAGAATCACCGAGTTCACACCGTCATGATCAAACTCTTGATCTATACCGGCGTCAGGAATTCGGAGCTGGCGAATATCCTCATTGACGACGTCGACGTCAAGGGCGAGCGGATTCGAATCGACCAGGGCAAGGGAAAGAAAGACCGCTACGTGCCCTTTCCTTCGAGTTTCAAGGGCGAACTCGCTCAATACATCATGAGCCAGAAGGCACGGCGTGCTCGATACCTCTTCGAGACTCACCGGAACGATAAGTTCACGACTCGATGGATTCGACAGCTCGTAAGCCGATATGGCAAGAAGGCCGGCATCGAGAAAAGGGTTTACCCTCATCTCTTTCGCCACCATCTCTTAACTCACTTGGCTCGGCGCGGCATTGTCGACTCCAAAATGCAATTGGTCAGCGGGCATTCGGACCGAAAGAGCCTGTCCGTTTATCAGGACTTGAGCCTGGGCGATGTGGCCGAAGAGTATCAAAACGCTATGAAAGACTTCCCGAATTTATAGGTGTCCCAGAATGTCTTCTAAACAGCTCAGCCATACGAACCGCCGTGGAGAAAAGTACTTCCTCTGTCGGAAGTTGACCAAGAAGGGTAACCCTCGCTACTATTTCGCCAAGTCTCCATCGGGTGAGCCGGTCTACACTATCCCTGATGGCTATGAGATTCGCGAGAGCGTCAACGGACTCGTCACGCTTGGCAAGCAGCGAGAGCTCTATCTTCGAGAGTCTGAGATCCAGGCTGTTGAAGACGAACTATCAAGAAAGCCTACGCCGGAGAAGTATGGACTTGCCGTAAAACCGAAGCTCATCGAGGTCCACCAGGCCCCCTCTGGCGGACCAGAATTGCTCGCGAAACTCTTCCCTTTTGCTCACCCGGCGAAGGTGCGCGAGGCTTACCTGAATTCTCTCTCATACTCTCCCGTCATGCAGTTCCTGCTTGTCGACGAGGAGACTCGGGCATTCCGTGCCCAGCGCATGGGTTACAGAGCAAAGCTTAGCGGCTGGCTTTGGATAGATAAAGCGGATTCCATTCAGAATTTATGTCGGCGCTTGATCCCGCTGCTCGGGACCGACGAGTTGTTCGAAATCGATATCGAATTCTGCTGAGTTCCGGGCCTATCCGAAAAACGGAAGCTGTGTCCGGATTTCGCAGCTACCTTTGTGGTAGGCCGGTTCCTTGGAAAGTCCCTGGGTCTCTCCATTTGAAAGAGAAGATGATCGGGAGAGCCCGGGCTTTCTTGAAGAGGCAGAAGTTGGAGAGAGTGACTTCGGTGAACTGGAGCGAGGGGGCGGAGGTGGCTAGAACGGGAACGACTCCGCCGGTGTCGTGGGCGGTGATGGGGGTATCGCCCGAGCGGGCGTAGTTTTCGATGAGTTCTCGGGAGCGGACGACGACGCCTCGGCGGCCTTTGCGGGGCGGAGTGGCTTCGATGCGCAAAAGACCCTGGACGAGGGGGAGGGGGACTCCGTGTTTTTGGCATAGCTCCGCTAGCATGGGCGTAGGGTTCTTTGTTTAAGGCTGGGGTCCCGCTTTTACGTTTGGCTCTCTTGACGCTTTTTGAGCGCTTTTTCGATACTGGCTGTGGCCTGTTTGGCATCGGTTTTGGGGAAGGAAAGCCGGACGGCTTTCCCTTCGATGTATCCACTGGAGTAAGCGAGCCGATCGGGGACCGATGAGGGACGGCTTTTAATGCCGTCCAAGCCGTCCTGGTAACCGGCTTCCCAACTTTCTGGATCTTGTCTAATCATAGAGGTCCAGTAAGGATTTGAGTTCTTCGAGGACGGCGGGATCGGATTCGGTGGCTACCAGGGCTCTTCTGATGATCTCGCTCTGATTGAGAGTGGTCTCCTTCTTGAGGCGGTCGAGAAGGTCGGAGAGGCGAGGGGAGAGGGTAATGTTCATGCGCTTGGCTGGGTTTTCGAGTAGGGGGCTTTGGATGGTTTCGAGCTTCTTGGCAAAAGTGGGGATGGTCTTGGGCTCTCGACTGAGCTTGCGAAAGATGGCCCTGGTGAGGAGTTCGGGTCCTCTTTTGGGCTCTCCGCCCAACCGGGAAGCGGTGTTGGCTGCGAAGTCAAAGAGGGGAAGGCTGACGAGAACAGAGGTTCTGGGTGGAGATTTGGGCTGTTTGGCCTCTTGGAGCTTCCAAGCGGATTGAGTGGCGATGGAAACGGGAGCTGAACAGATGTCGCACGACGCAGTCATAACTTGCTCGATGACCCGACCGTCGTCGAGTTCGTAAGGCGCATAGTTCCAAGTGCCGGGCTGGAGGGCTTGGCACCTCTCGCAGGGGACCTTGGTTTTTTCTCCGGGGACACGAATTTTCATGAGGAAGTCTCGGAAGGGTGGAAGGATATGAGGAAGAGCGCCACCAGGTGGAGTTCGTCTTCGATCCAGTAACCTTTCACATACCACCTTTCGTTTTTGTATAAGGGTTTGAAGACCCAGACTTCGACGTCTGGAAGGAAGTGGTGAGGGGTTGGAGGCGGGGCATCCTGACCTCTTGCATGAGAGACGATGGAAGCAGCCTCTTCGTTCGAGATCTGTTTGTCGGCGAGCCAATTCTTGCCCCAGGCAGAGCGGTGCTCGTGCTGGACCTCGTCGGCCGCGATGGCTGATATGAAGATTCGTTTAGCATCTTTAAACCCCATGGCATTATACTCAAATCAGAGTATGTCGACAATTCAGAAATAACGGCATGGTTCCTCCGGGTCGGTGACCCAGCGGCCGAAGGCGGCGAGGTGCTCTTCATCCCAGCGCTGAGTCTCTGAGAGATCAAAAGGATTCTCCGTGTAATCCCAGATGTGGAGGAGGAAGTTCAGGACTCCTTGCTCGGCTCCGGAGAGGGGGACGCGCTCGGGGAGGCGATCCAGATCGCCTGCTTCAAAATCCGTCGGGAGATTGCCCCTGGCCACCTGGTGGGCGATGCGGTGGAAGGAGGTGGCTATTTTTCGCCATTCTTCGACTCTTGTCATGGGCGTCTTCCATTCTGGTGGCTGAGACCGAGTGCCTCTCGCTGTTCGGGAGTGAAATCTCTTTCAATCTGCTGTAGCTGGGAGAGCAAGAGGTCTGCCCACTCGAGTTCTCCTTCAGATCGCGCCTTGGCTTCGCGTTCTTCTAGGGAGAGGAAGTCTTCGAGCTCTTCGGCCTGGTCCGGGCTTAACATTAAGAGATATCGGGTTTCAGGGTTTGGCATTGTGAATTATCCTTTTAGAATGTGGTATAGAGGCCGGTTTCTTGCTGGATCAGGTCGTGGAGCATATCGCAGTAGATATCGCTGTGAGTGCTGACCAGCTGCCAGGCGACCTCGGTGTAAGAGATTCCGAGGTTCTTCTTTTTCTGAAACTGGACATTCCCGAAGCGGACGGTGTAGGTATCGCAAGGGTCGAGGATGATCTGAATGAGGTTAATCTTCTCGCACCCCCGGATGCGGAACTGTAGGCCGTCCTCGAGGTCTACGAGGGAATGAGCCCCGAGCAGGGCCAGAGTGGGGACTCCGAGTTGATTTGCGATGGTTTGGGCTATCATGGCCTTTGATTCTCCTTAAAGTTCTAGGTAATAAGGTAGCTAGCCCGTGCTCTCACGGGCTTTTGAAAGTCGTTTGGGGATTGCTATCCGGGGAAGCCTCGGGATGTCAGCGAGCTACTCCCGCTTCACGCGCTCTTTCGGCGGGTGAGGCGGTCCACGGCATCCCGCTTATCGCCGGAGGATGTGTTCGTGTAAATCTGTGTGGTGTCGACCGAGGCGTGACCAAGAATCACGGCGATGGTGAAGGGATCAACGCCGGCCTTTTTCAGTTGGTTTCCAAAGTAATGCCGAAAGGCGTGGGGAGTAATCTTGGCCGATAGGCCGACCTTCTCCCGGAGCTTCTGGATCTCTCGCTCGGCCTCTCGGCTCGGCAAGAAGCCGTGAGTCTTCCAAGGAAAGAGCGGCGCCTGCGGCCTGGTCGAGAAGCCACGTTTCTCGTTAAACTCCAGGAGCTTTCTCACGCAACTTCTAGCCACGGAATTAAAGGGAACCACTCTCGACTTCTGGCCCTTGGTGATGCTGTGGACTAGATAGACTTCTTCTCTGGGCTCTCCCTTCCAGGCCACGTCTCCCACGGTGAGCCTGGTCATCTCCCCGATCCTCAACCCCGTATGGCACAGGAACAGGATCATGAGGTAGGTCCTCTTGCCCCAAGTGCTTCGAAGGTTGATCCCGTCCAGCAAGAGCCTGAATTCCCAGTCTTCTGGGTACTTATCGGCATTTAACTTGGTCCTCACAGCTCAACCCTCCTCATCACGTCTTCGGTCTCGCCGATGACGAAGGCTCGGCCGATCTCCACCAGGTGGGCGGCCCACTCCCGGCTCTCTACCAACGATCGGAGCAGGCCTATCGGCCTACCCATATTAAGAGCGGCTCGGATGGCGGCTGCGCTCCCGCTTTTCTCTTCGGCTTCCACAACAACGACCAGCTGCGACATCCCCGCCAGGATGTGATTTCGCTGGAGGAAGTTTCTCCCGCCCCGGTACCCTACGAAGTGAGGCACGAACTGGGATAGAGCCGCCCCGGTCTCAACGATCTCTTGGAAGAGTTCTTTGTGCTGTGAGGGATAGACGCAGTTCAGGCCCGTGCCCATCACCGCGATGGTCCTGCCTTTGACGTCCAGGGCGCCGCGGTGGGCAGACCTGTCTATCCCTTCGGCCAGCCCGCTGATTACGGTCACCCCCGCGCAAGCCAGCTCCGAGGCCAGACGGTAAGCTCTCTGCTTACCCTCCTCGCTCGCTCGACGGGAGCCGATGACGGCCACCGATACGGAATCCGACGTCTGGAGTTCTCCCATATAGAAGAGCCTAATGGGCACGTGAGGGAGTCCCATCAAATGACGAGGATAGAGCGGGTCCCCGTAGTGGACCTCCCGGATTCTCTCCCAGTTGGGCATGGGTCTTTCTTGATGTGGTTGAACCATTGATTTCTCTCGCTTTCTACTGTCTCGAGGAGCCCCTTCGAACGAAGAACCACCAACCTGTATTACTTCGACATGGCCCCATGCAGACCTCGTAAAAACCCTGTAAAATCAAGGTTTTTTGAACTTTTTCGGAGTCCAAAACCACCCTCTAAATCACCCCCGAAAAAGGGCCGGAGGCCCCGGCCCGGGCTCTGCCCGGGCATCTTCTCCCCGCTCCGTAGCTGGATGGCCGGGCCGAGCCTGCCGGCGGTACCCAAACCCCGTCTGCGCGAGCCGAGCCTCGGGAACGCCACCCCGGCTTCCTCCGGGGTATTTGAAAAGGAATTTTGTTTTTAAAGAATTGCTGACCAGAGGGCAGGAGCAGTCCAACGGTCTTGCCATCGTATGACCCTGGCCAAAGAGCGAACAAATGGTTCGTCCCTCCCTGGTTCTTTAGCAGGAACCAGCCTGACCTACTGGGGCTGTGGTAAAACCCTCGGAGGTATCAGCTTCTAAGGAGAGCGAGACTTCCAGTCTAGTTTTGGCTTTCCAAAAAGCTGTTGACCCTCCCCGGGGTTTTTCCACAGCATGGGGGCTAGGCGGGCGCGAAGCGGGGGCCGGTGTAACTCGATTGTGCTGACCTTTCAGTTGGGCTCCGGGGTTTCCAGGTCAGCGGGCGAAGCCCCCGGTTCCCAGAACCGATCTCCGGTCCCCTCGGGACCGTGATTGGGCCACGGATCCACGGTGATGAACCAAAAGCAGTAAGGAGAGCCGGCCTTCCCAGTTTAGCTAACAACTTCCGAAAAGCTGCCGGCTTTCGCGCCAGTCTCGTCACGGACTGGGGCTAGGGGGCCGCGAAGCGGGGGCGGCAAAACCATCCTGATTTCTCCTGGCCAAACTCGAGACGGTACCCCTCCTTCAGGTCGGATACGGAAAGGACGCGGTCCGCCATGACAGCCATCGTCTCGGAGGCCAGGCCTGCAAAGCTACGAGCTACCGATAACGCTATCCCCGCTTGGGAGCGCTGTCACCAGATGTAGTGCTCGGGCCCGGTTCCCTCGTAAAACGGCTCTCCGTCGAGAATATCGAGAAGATGAGCACGGAGTTCCTCAAGGTTTCTGCTCTTATCATGGGCAGCCTCTCGAACTTTATGGAGTCTCATCTCTGCGTCCTCAACCTTGTTTTGAGTGACCCGGAGTTCTAGCCACTGCTGGTATTGTTCGTGGACTTGTCGGCCGAAGTCACCGACAAAGACGAGAGCATCGCAGTGGGAGCGCATCTCCGGTTTCAACTTTTGGCCCTTGAGGAGAGCCCATTTGATGGGAATCCCTTCTTCGCGCGATCTGTCCACCGTACCCATGAAGTGATAATGTTTTTTCTCGTCTAGATACAGGGCGACAACGTGGTTCTTCCCGAGAGTGGGGTCCAATCTGGTCCCAGCCAAGGCGCGGAAGGTTTGTTCGTCAAGTTCTGGGATCGGCGGTAAGGCAGTTGTTTCCATTTTCTGATGTTCTTTCTCCATCGTTTGAATTCCGCCACTTCTCATTACGAGCAAGAGCACGGCTCCTTGTCAGGGTGTGGACTCTGGCATTTCGGACATTTGGACCATTCAGTCCAATCAAAATGAAAGATGCCCGGCTTGGCTGGATCGGCATCGGCTAGTTGGAGTACGACAAAATAGCAGTCTTGATGCTGGTTGTCTTGAGTGTACTTGACGATCTGGGCGTGAAGCGGCTGCTCGGGGTCGACCTCGGCGAAGACACCGAGCATATCAGTGATGCCTAGGTTCGGATGCCGCGAGCTTTGGATAAGTTCCGGGATGTCGATGGGACCCGGGTAGTAGCGAAGAGAGTCGAAAGGGAGCTTGAAGCCTCTGGGCGCCTTCATGGCGAGGTCGAGAGTGAACCGGGTGGAAAGCTCGGAGGAGCGGATGAGGGTCTCTAAACTGGGTTCGGGTTTGTGGAGTCGAGAGCCCTGCCCTATGACGATGACGGAGTACCCTTTGGAGGCCTCGGCAACGATTTCTTCCAGGGCCTGATAGGAACCGAGAAGGAGGGGGAATTCGTCTTCCACGATGTTCTTGTACTTCCAGAGAGCGCGTCCAAGCTTTTTAGCTTGGCCGCTATCCATGGTGATGGCCGTCTCCTGAGCTACGTGGAAAGCGGCGAACTCGTCGTGACGCTGGATATCCACGAGGGCCTCCGTGAAGTCTCGGAAGTCCTGAGAGGAGGGGAAAGTGATGCTGGAGACCTTTTGATAGCTGTAGCGGCCTTCTTTGTAGTGAGTGGTCCAGGGCTTGGACGTTTCCGAGATCTTGAGGAGGAGGTTGGTGTCTCGAACGACGCTGGTATCGAGGATGAGATCGGTGACGGGGTGTTCTTCGAGGAGCTTGAGACCCTGAAAGCAGTAGACGAGGAAAACCGAGGGATCGCGCTTTTGTCGCCTGATGAGGTGCTCGATGAGACTGACCCAGTTGGTTTCCCGGTTGAACTGGAGGCGCTCATAGTAACGGTGGACCTGGTGGGTGTCCCCGAGACGGGGGAACCAGACGGTGAGGCCGGTGTAGAGGCGACCGTCGCTGGGAGGAGCCGAAGAGGCTATGACGGTGTCGTTGTAGGCCTGGAGGAAGTGTTGGCAGCGTTCATAGAGCTGGTCGTCCTCGGTGGCCTGGCGGATGGAGTTGACGACATGGAAGAGGTCGAGGCTTTCGTTGCGGCCGACGGCCTTGAGGTCCTTGGAAGCTTGCCTGAGAAGGTTCTGAGCCGTGGAGCGGGGGATCTGCTGGATTCTATCGACGACTCCATGGAGTCTCTTTAAGGCTTGGGTTTGGCAGTTGAGAGCGACCATATGGACGGGGGTCTGATAGGCTCTGTAGGCGTGATTGCACGAATGAATAGCGAGTCTGGCCCAGTCTTGGGGCGTTTCAGGGAGTTTTGTGCGGGTGTTTTTCAGGAAGTCTTGGTAGTCCCAGCCGGTTTTGGGTAGTCGGAGTGAAGAAGCCACGAAGGTATGAGCGTAACGCCTGACCTCGGCGTAGACTTCGGCGGCTCCGTTGTAACAGGTGTCGAAGAAGATGAGGTCCACGGGCTCGGTGCGCCGGCATCGGCTGAAAGCGACGGTGAGAGCAGAGCTGAGCTCGCGATTGGTGAGGACGTTGCCGGTTTCCATGTCGGGGAGCATGGATTTGAAGAGGAACGGCTTGATCGGGTCGGCGCTGAGGATGCCATGCTTGATGAAGTCGGCCTCGGTGAAGGGTGTACCGAGCGGTAAGAGGCGAAGTTCGTCGGGGACGAGGTTTTCGGTGGGGTCGAGATCACCGATAACACCTTCACCGTGCCCCCAGAGGCCGATAGCTATTCGGGTTTCGGGGGGAAAGCTGTTGAGAGCCGCGGTGATGAAGGCGGCAATCGGGCGCGGGTCTCCGGTGTCGATGCTTTGGACCTTCTTGATGATGGTGGAACCGGCGTCACTGATCTCAAAATAGACAGTTTGCCGACGTGGCTTGGCCATGTCGGCCAGGACAAGAACGGAAACTTCGTCTCCGCCCCTGACACCATCGGCGATCTCTTCGATTTCCTCGGGGACTTCGCTGCCAAGCGTGGCATCATCTCCGGCCATGATGAGGATCACGGCGTACTTGGGAGAGTTGTTGTCGAGGGTGAGAACAGGAGGGGGGAGGTCAAGCCGCCAGGGCTTGACCTCCTTGAGGATCGATTCTCGTTCGGGGCTATAGTGCAGAGCCAAGGTTCCCTCTCCCTACTCTGGTTGGTTCTTACACGAGAGGACCGGCCCTGCCGTGAGGTTGTTCGGTATAGATGGAAGCTTCGATCTCGGTGACGGTATCGAATTCGGCGAGAGACTGTAGGCCGGGAAGATCCATTCCCCGGGCGGTGTAGATATTGCCTCCGATGTGGTTGAGCTGGAATCCATGGTCTTCTTTGAAGCGGTTGATATCCGGGCCTGAGAACTCTCCCTCGAGAGCAGCGCTGAAGCGCTCTGCTTTAGCGAGTTCCCAGCCTCGAGCCTCCATTCGGCCAAGGAGGCCGGGGTTAAGTTTCGATTTCCAGCCGCTGATGTCAACAGGCACAGCATGGCCAAGGCTTGGCTCTGTGCTCTCTTCAGGAAGCCCTACCGGAGTTGGTAGGCCGACAGAGGGAGCCTCGGGCACCCCCAGATCAGGGAATGGCCGGGGCTGCCAACTGACAGCGTGGGAGTCCTTGAATATATCGATGCCGACGACGTTGCCGGGATTTGTAGGGACGGAGACTGGGGGTTGACGGTTGTTGCCGTGAAACTTTGATGTATGTGAGTTCGTGGTGATGTTCATGTCTCTACGATAAGAGGCGAAGATGACTGGTTTATTGCCGTCTTGTAGCGATAGTATTGATCTGAGATTGCGGTTTTTTGAACATTTGCTGAAAGAAGACTGAAAGGGAAGGGGCGGCCTTTTTAAGGTCGAGCCTAACGCGCGGATTGGCCAATGCGGAAGGTCGTTACGCCCTGCCCATCGTCGCCGCTATCGGGCGTCAAGCCCGGTTTCTAGCGGAGCTCTCGGCCCTGGTCTTGGCTTTCATGGCTTAGGCGGTTTCTTTCTGTAGGAGGGTCATGACGGCGTCTCTACGCCGTTGCTCGGTCGTGTGGGTGTAGATCTGGGTGCTGGAGAGGCGCTCGTGACCCAAGAGGGTCTGAACGGTGGGTAGACCGACTCCGGCGGAGACGAGCCGAGAGGCGAAGTAATGGCGAAAAGCATGGGGTGTGATCTTGGCTGAAAGGCCGGCTTTCTCGCGAAGCTAGGCCCGGCTCGATAGGCCGCTAACGGGTTCTTTACACCCCTCTTAAATGACGTCAGTCCTGCGGCGACTGGGGCAGCAGGCTTTTATTAGCTAAAGAAGCGCTCGGACTGCGTATAGAAGTTCTTCGGGGGTGAAGGGCTTTGCTAGAATGGGAATTCCGAGTTCTCTAGCTCGCGCTAGTTCGGGGGCGTCCGGGCCAAGACCGGACATGATCAGAAGATGGCGTTGCAGTTTGGTGCTTTGTAGATGCTCGATGAGCCCAGCTCCGCCGAGGCCGGGCATCTGAAAGTCACTCAGGATGAGAATGGCCTTTTCTAAGCTTGGCAAAGCTTGCTCCACCGAGGAAAAGGTAAGCACGGAGAAGTGGGGCCGGAGGACTCTTTCGACGTGATTGAGGAGTAAGGCTTGGTCGTCGATGACGAGGATGGTGTTAGTGAGCATGCACCCACGGTAAGCCGAGGAAGTGGACGGGGTATTGCCGAGTTGTAGCGATCGTGTTTCCGGCAGATTGCTAATTCATTAACACGCGGGGATCGGTCGGCCTATCTTTGGCGGCGATGCTAATGGAATTCCAACAGAGCCCTAATGCCTATTTTGCGCCGACACCGATAAAATTGATGTAAACGCAAAGCGCCGAGCTTTGCCGAGAGGAGAATCACTATAAGGAAATAGGAGGTTTTTATGAATCTTGAAAAGAGGAGACTTCAGAAGCTATTAACCACTGTGCTCCTGGCTTTCTCGCTTGCGCTCGCAGGCTGTACAGGGGAGAAGCCGGGTTCTCCAGCCCAAGCAGAGACTCCGCGGATCGCTGCCTCCCCTGTGTCCCCCACGAGGTCACCGATCCCTCTTGCCACGGTCACCGAAGAGGACCGTGAGGCCGTGGAGCGGGCTAAGGAAGGCGTTGAAGAACAGCGCTTCGAGAAGCAGAAGAGGATTATTTCAGAGGCCGTGACGGCTTTGTACGAAACCTATTACGCGCTGGAGTTCCTGGCCCAGGAAAAACCGAAAGAGGCTCTTTCCGCGATTGAAAAGGCTATCGGGAAACTAGAGATCGTTCTAGCCCGCGACCCGAGTCTGGCCCTGGCTCCGGTGGCAATCATGGTTCGGACGGAGGACCTGACGGCGGGACCGAATGATGTAGAGAAACTGGTCAAGGAGACGGAAGAACTCTTGGAGGACGGCAAGGTCCAGCAAGCTCGTCAGATTTTGGCCACATTGGCGTCTGAGACGGTGATTTCCACGACAAGTATACCGCTGGGCACATACCCGGATGCCTTGAGGCTGGCGGCCAAGAATATTGATGACGGCGAGCTTGAGGAGGCTGCCTCGGTTCTTAATGGGGCACTATCGACACAAGTGGTCACGGAGGTCCTGATCCCTCTCCCTTTAGCGAGGGCGGAAGCGGCCTTGGACGCGGCCGAGAAGTTGGCCGAGAATTCGTCTAGAAGCGATGAAGAAAGCGCGGAGCTAGAACGACACCTTGATTCGGCGGAGAAATCCGCTCGGTTGGCTGAAGCCCTCGGTTATGGAACGGAGGCGGACTTTAAGGCGTACTTCGAAGAAATCGAGAAGCTTCGCGAGAAAACATCCGACGGTAAGGCCGGGGAAGGCTTCTTCGATAAGATTAAGGAGTCACTGAAGGGGTTGAGCGAGCAGGCTAGCTGGTTGGAAGTATAGTGTGTCGATCGCACCGATTTCTTTAGAGTTGCATTCATGCCGACATGAAGGCATAGACACGGAAAGGAAATGTCATGAGTCATTTAATCGCACTTACGTTCGATGATAAACTGGAAGCCCAAAGGGCGCGTCATAAATTCGCCGAGATGGAGAAGCGCCACCTGGTGGAGCTGGAAGACTCCGCCGTGGTGTTCAAGGATGAGAAAGGCAAGGTTAAGATCGATCAGACCTTCGACCTCACCGCGGCCGGTGCCGCATCGGGAGGGTTCTGGGGCCTTTTGGTCGGTTTTCTTCTGAGTCTTCCTCTGGGAGGTCCTCTTTTGCCTTTCATCACCGGCGTGTTCGGAGCGGGATTCGGCGCTCTTAGCGGTCATCTGGCCGACTACGGGATCAATGACGAGATGATGAAAGAACTCGGCAAGGATCTCGACGACGGGAGAGCCGCCCTTTTTGTCCTCGTCCGTCGACAGACGGTGGATAAGGTTCTGGATTCCCTGAAAGAGCTGAGCGGTCGTGCTCGGATTCTTCAAACGTCTTTCCCCAAGAAGCTCGAGGACCAGTTCAGGGAGGTTCTGGAGTCGTCGGCTATCCAGTCGACACCGATGATCCACTAGGCTCCTTAGAAAGGCCAAATGTAGGGGATGAGGATGCTTGCCGCTGTCAGGCAGAGGATGTTGAGAGGTGTGCCCACTTTGAGGAAGTGCTCGAAACGGTAGCGACCCGCCCCGTAGATCATGAGGTTCGTCTGGTAGCCCATGGGGGTCATGAAGGCGGTGGAAGCGCCGAAGGTGACGGCGACCAGGAAGGGTCGCGGGTCGATCTGCATGCTATGGGCCGTACTGATGGCAAGGGGTGTGAGTAGAGCGGCCGTGGCGTTGTTCGACATGAGGGCCGTCATCAGCGAAGTCATGAGAAAAAGTGTGGCCAGCACAGCCCGAGGCCCGTATTCGCCAACTACGGAAAGGAGAGTTTCGGCGAGAAGTCGCGCGGCACCCGTGTTTTCCATGGCGATACCGAGTGGTAAAACGCCGGCAAGCAGAAAGATGACTTTCCACTCGATGGATTGATAGGCTTCTTCGAGGGTGAGAACTCCGGTAAGGCACATGGCCACACAACCGGTAACCGCAGCGACCACGACGGGGACGATCCCGCCCGCGGCGAGAAGGATCACCGCTAGTAGAATAAGCAAGGCTTTGAGGGTTCCCACCCTGGTGGGTTTGGGCTCTTCTAGTTCTGAGACGACCACGAAATCGGGATCTGAGACTAATTTGGGGAGTTGATTTTTGCGGATTCTCAGGAGTAAAGCCGAGCCCGCGCTTAGTATGGTGTTCAGGAGCCCTTCGTGCTTCAACCCCCCGTGCTGGCGCAAAGCGAGTACCAGCGCCTCGTAACGCTGGGGGAAAACATGTTCTTCGTTCAAGGTTCGTCCGACCAGAGAGGAACTGGGTGCGATCACGGCTTCGACCAGAGTAGTGTCTTCGCCGCCTAGGGCGAGGTCCGTCCAACGTTGCTTGGGAAGCAGACTCACTCCCTCTTGCTCCTCAAGTTCTCTCAATCTTTTGACGTCGCATCGGATTCTCAGGATATCGCCGGACAAAAGTTCCGGGTCCGCTTCCAAGAGGATGTTGTCGTCTCGGACCACCTGCAGGATGTCGAGGTCGTCTATCCGGTAGAGGTGAGACTCGAAGCTTCTTTTGCCCACCGACTCCGATTTGGGCAGGACCACGACGTCGGTCACATACTCGGCCATCTCGAAGCTGTCGGAGAGTTCGCCATTCGAGGTGGTTTCAGGTAGAAAACGATGACCGACGGTGAAGAGGTAGAAAGCTCCGAGCAGATAGAGACAGATGCCCAGGGGAGCGAACTCGAACATACTGAAGGGTTCGAGCTGGGCCTGTTTGGCCAGTGAGCTTACCAGAATGTTGGTGGAGGTGCCGATCAAAGTGCACATCCCCCCAAGAAGTGAGGCGAAAGAAAGCGGCATCAAGAGCTTGGAGGGGCTCAACTTGGTTTGCCGACACACGTTGAGGATAACCGGGATGAGAAGGGCCACGGTGGCGGTGTTGTTGACGAAAGCGGAGATGGTGCCTACGCAGAGCATCATGATCCCGAGCGCCGTTAGGTAACCTTTCCTGGCCAGACGGGCGAGCTGCAAACCGAACTTTTCGATTGCCTCGGTTTTGGCCACGCCCGCCGATAGGATGAACATGGCGGTGACGGTAACAGTGGCGGGATGGCTGAATCCGGATAGCCCCTCGGTGGGGGTGACGATGCCGGTCAGCATTAAGAAGACTGCCACCGATACCGCGATGAGATCGACGGGTAGCCGCTCTTGAGCAAACAGGATAAGAGAGCAGAGTAGTACTCCGAATACGGTCAAGATCTCCGGTGTCATTCTTCGTAATCTCGTTCCATTCGACTAAGTTTTGCTTTCCAGAACGACCATCCTGTGACTCAATAGAGTTGACGGTAAAGCCACGCCGCACCATTTTCGTTAACGGAAGACTAATTCTGCTCAAACCTCATGCTTACTCTGGCTTGAGATAATATATGCGCGAAAAACTATATTAAAGGAGGTCTATAATGAATCTTTCAAAGTGGAAACCCTGGAATTGGTTTAAGCAAGAAGAGAAAGAGTCATCCCGGCCCGTGCCGGCCCGGTATGAGAATAACGAGTCTTTGCTTCCGGTCTTGAGACTTCAAAGAGACATGGACCGATTGTTCGATAGCTTTTTTAAGGATTTCGGTTCATTTCCGTCGTTGGTCGGCTTCTCCGAGATGAGAATGCCCCGGCTGGATATTTCGGAGACGAAGGAAGACTACCGGATTGCCATCGATGTGCCTGGTATGACGGCCGACGACATCGATATCACGGTGAAAGACGGCGTTCTTCGGATAAAAGGAGAGCGGACCAAGGAAGAGACCGGGGAGGAGCACCGTACGGAGCGTGTCTACGGTATGTTCGAACGGGTGCTCTCGTTGCCTGACAACGCCGACGAGAGCACTATCAAGGCCGACTTCAAGAACGGCGTTCTGAATCTTACCGTGAAGAAGACGGCGACGGAGCTGCTCGAGGAACAAGCTCGCAGGATCCCGATCTCTTCGGGATAGGCTGGTGGTGTTGCCCGGGATCCCGGATCCCGGGCAATCGTCGTATTTGGGTGTCCCGGTTCGGGTGATGCCCCGCCGGGCCCCGTCCCCTTTTTGGCTTTGAAGAAGGGATGGAAGCTTGAGTCAAGATCTTGCCTTAAAACCCACTGGTAGAATTTTCGGCGGCCTGGTTGGCGACTTGAAACGAAAGGCCCCTTTCTATCTGAGCGATTTCCGAGACGGTCTCAGCTCTAAGGTCGCGGGAACCACACTGTTTCTCTATTTCGCGGTTTTGGCCAACGCGATAGCCTTTGGTGCTCTGACGGGGGTTTTGACCGACGGCCAGATAGGCATTAGTGAAATGTTCGTGGTGACAGCGGTCGGGGGCGTGGTTTACGCGCTTTTTTCAGGCCAACCGCTGACGATACTCGGTGGCACGGGACCGATCACGATTTTCACGGGGATTTTGTACGCAGCCTGTCTTCAATGGGATTTACCTTTTCTACCGGTTTATGCCTGGGTGGGGATCTGGGCGGGGTTGATACTTCTGATTTGCGCGGTGACCGATGCGAGTTGTCTGATGAGGTTTTTTACCCGGTTCACCGATGAGATTTTCGTTGTGTTGATCTCGGTGATCTTTATCTCCGAGGCACTGAAAGATGTCCACGAGACATTTGCTTCCCCTGAGTTTCCTCTGGACAGCGCTCTTTTGACCCTAATCTTGTCGCTGGGTACGTTTATGATCGCCAGAGGATTGAGGCGGGCCGTGAATACACCGTTTCTGACGCGGCGCTTTCGAGAGTTTCTTAGTGATTTCGGGCCGAGTCTTTCCATCGTATTGATGACGATGCTGGCCCTTTCTTTCCCGGAGGTGAAGCTGGAGATGCCGATGGTGCCTCCAGAGCTGGCACCCACGGCGGAGCGCTCATGGCTGGTTGATCTGTTTTCGGTGCCTACTTGGGCGATCGCGGCCTCGGTACTGCCTGGAATCATGGCGGGGATACTCCTCTTTTTGGACCAGAACATCACGACCAGGCTTGTCAATTCGAAAGACTACATGTTGAAAAAGGGGGGCGGGTATCATCTCGATATCGCCGTTGTGGGTCTCCTGGTCGTGGTGGGGAGTTTGTTCGCGCTGCCCTGGATCGTGGCGGCCACCGTTCACTCGATCAATCACGTGAAGAGTTTGTCCGAGACGGAGATCGTGGAGGCGGAAGGAGAGCGTCTGGAGCTTATTATAGGCGTGCGGGAAAACAGGTTGTCAAATCTTGTTATTCACGTGTTGATGGGGGCCTCGTTGTTCTTGCTTGACATGATCCGAGTGATTCCGATGGCGGTTTTGTATGGTTTGTTCTTGTATATGGGAATCACGTCCTTGACGGGTAATCGATTTTACGAGCGCTTGATGTTGTGGATCACGGACCCGAGGCTTTACCCGGACAACCATTTTACTCGTTTTGTGTCTCGCCGGACGTTAAACGTTTTCACGGCTATTCAACTGCTGTGTTTGGTGGCACTGTGGGTGCTGAAGAGTTCCAAGTTGGGAATTTTATTTCCCTTGATGCTCGCGGGATTGGTGCCGTTTCGGATGTTTCTTCGACGATTTTTTCCGGGGCCGGAGTTTGCTCTTCTGGTAGCTGAGGATCCGGGGGAGGTTGTGAAGAGGTTCCCTCCTGAGCGTAGATTAGCGGATTAGTGCTGCGAGGGCGCCCGACATTGCTTGGTATTGCTAGTTGTGTGCACTGCGTTTGTAGCGCGAGAAAAATCTCGGCTCAAAGAGCCGAGACCAGTTGGGGACGAAGAATGCCTCGATTGCGCCTTGGCATTCTTTGTTTTCGCAGAGATTATTGGGTGATCTCTGGTGGAAGTGGTCTTTTGTCGTGGGTTTGACTTTCCTGTTGGTTTTCCGCAAAGGTTTCGGCCGGTTTTTCTTTTTTGGCGCTCATAGCCCGAGTGAAAATCAAGGGCCGAAGGCCCCGCGACAGCGGGGTTTACCCTTGATTTTTTAGCGAGGGCTATGATAGGTCTGAGAAGTGAACCGGCCGGTCCTTTGCTCAGCCGGAGCTGAGCTTGCGAAGCGGAGGCGGTCAGTTGGATTTACTTACTATCTTTTCTTCTGGGCCTGCCATATAACCATATGGCGGGCCCAGCGCTATCCAGGGTCTGGAGCGGTGGGGATTCGTCGACGGGAGAGTCTCGTTCGAGCGCTCCGACAACGTGAGTTGTCGTCTTGCGTAGACTCCGGAGTCTCCGCGCAAGGCTGCTCTGACTGGGGGCGGAGAGCTGGAGTTTCTGACCAGACTATCAAGGGTTTCTTTGGACACGGCCCGATTTTTTTGTTGATCACTGCATTTGTGGGGCTCGAAATCAAGGGCCCGAAGGGGCCTGCGAACCCTTGATTTTGAGCCCCACAAATGCCACGTTGACTGGTGAATCGGGCCGAGTGTCCGGGTGGGGCTAGGGGGCGCGAAGCGGGGCCGGTGTATCTCGTTTGTACTAACCTTCTATGGGGCGGGCCGAGACGGCCTCACGGCCGTGGCTCGTTTGCACCGGCCTTTCGCGGAGGCCGTCTCGGGAGGTTCTTTTCTTCTTTTTCACGCATGAAATGGGAGTATCAAAATAGGATTGGGGAATCAACATGCCTTTTGACCTTTCTGAAATGAGCGAAGAGCCGTCCGGTATCGATCCGAACATGGACCCTGGCTTTCAGAAGCTGATTATGCAGAGAGAGTTCGGAATGGCGAAGTCCGCGACGGCTTCGTCCGATGAGAATGAGACGGCTGTGATCGCGTTGGTCACTAAGTTTGAGCTTTGGGAGTCCAACGAGAACGTGAAGAAGCCGGTCTTTATTGGTAGCGAAGAGGATGGTGACCTTGTCACCGGTCGGATTCCCCTGGCTAAGATTGAAGAGATTTTGGCTCTTCCCGAAGTGCTGGAGATTGAGCCCTCTAAACCAATTTTTCCCACTTTGCGTGTTTCTATTTCGGAGACGGAGGCCTCCTCAAATCAACTGCCTCCAGATACCCTTTCCAACGGAGGTGAGGGTGTTCTCATAGGTGTGGTCGACTTCGGGTTTGACCTGAGTCACCCCAATTTTCGAAACGCCGATGGAACAACGAGGGTCACGGAAATATGGGATCAGCTCGGACAGTATGGCCTGTCCGCACCCTACGGCTACGGGCAAGCCTATAAAGAAGTCGATATCAACCAGGCACTGCGGACCGAAAACGTTTTTGCCACGCTGGGCTATGACCTTTTCAAAGGGTCTAACCCTGCCTATGGAACTCATGGAACGCATGTCGCGGACATCGCGGCGGGGAATGGTCAAGGTACCGGAACTCCCGGTTTCGCCCCTAAAGCCGAACTGATGTTTGTGGATGCTACTGCTCCAATGCCCGCCGGGACCACGGAGGCGGGCAAAGGCATGGGTGAGTCCGATAACATCATAGACGCGGTGCGCTATATTTTCGAACGGTCCAATGGAAGGCCGACCGTCGTGAATCTCAGTTTGGGGACTCACGCGGGCCCTCACGATGGGAAGGGGCTCATCGAGCGTTCTATCGATACCCTGGTTGATGCGGAGCCTAACCGTGCCGTGGTGATTGCCGCCGGCAACAGCTATATGGAAGATTCTCACCAGTCTGGGCGCTTAGAGCCCGGTACCTATGTGGATGTGGAGTGGGGAGTTCCTCATGATGTCCCGCCGCAAATCGTAACGGAAGTTCAGACCTGGTACCCCAAGGATGCGAAGGTGCGTGTGGAGCTGTATGCGCCCGGTGGTCAGTTTCTAGGAGGCGCGGACCCGGCGGACGGTCGCCGATGTGTGATCGGCTACGCTCTTGGGGCCTATCTGTCAAACCGTACCAACCAAGACAGAGGCCGGGATAATGTTATCAGCACTCAGCTTTATCCTGGAATGCCCGGAGGCATCTACAGGATAAGACTGGTTCTGTTGTCTGATGAGGCGATTGACTTCCATTCTTGGATCGAGCGCTGTCCCTTTGTAACAAAGTTTCGGCCGCCCACGGATCAGAGCATGACACTTGGCTCTCTCTCGTCGGGACGTTTGACGCTCACCGTTGGAGCCTACGATGCAACTGTTCCTGGTACACCGCTGAGCGTTTTCTCAAGCTCTGGCCCGACAAGGGACGGACGAAAGAAACCCGAGGTTTCTGCTCCAGGAGAGAAAGTCTTGGCCGCGCATGCTGGGATACCGAATCGATCGATAGGGCAGTCCGGGACTAGTATGGCGGCTCCCGCGGTCACTGGGATCATCGCTCTCGTCTTCGCGGAGGCGAAGGCTCTCGGGAAAGACCTCTCAGTCCATGAGGTGAGAGATATTATCATTAAGGCGGCTCGGAAGAATCCACCTGGTGGAGATTGGGATCCCCGTTATGGCTATGGCAGAATATCGGCTCAGGCCGCCCTGGAACAAGTGAAGGCCTTGGCCAAGGAGATGGAGCCTTTCTAGGGGAGCTAGATATTGGTGCCGTCCCACCAAGGCGGCGGAGGGTATACGCCTACTTCAAGATATGACCCGTAGATGTAGGTGTAGTAGGCGGCGTTTCGCACGAGGATCTCTCTGTTCATGGGATAGACGAGGTTCAGGTATTGGCGAGTCATTTCATAATTTCGTTCGAGGTCTTCGAGCCGTCTCTCCAGATCTTTGGGTATCCCGATCGGGGGTGGGTTCTGGGGGAGTTGCGGGTGCGGCTGATAGGGTTGCGGATCCGGAGGAAGTGGCTCTGGGTTCTGCGGATGGGGCCGCCGAGGAGGCGGAGTCTCTTGCTTCGGCCTTTCGAAATGGCTTCGCAAGATCTGCTCGAACGCGGCGGATCTGTCGAGGCCTTCCTGCGAAGCGTATGTATCGAGCTGTTCCTTGAGCTTCGGATCTATGGAGACAGTAATCCTGACGTTTGACATTGTTAGACTCCTTGACTGAGTGGGTGAGCTTTTCGGTAGTTTTCGCGCATTCTGCCTACCGCCATATGCACGTAGGTTCTGGTGGTTGAAATGGATGAATGGCCGAGTAACTCTCTTACTTCGTAGATGTCGCACCCGCCTTCGTAGAGGTGAGTGGCGCAAGTATGGCGGAGGCTATGGGCCGAAAATCTTCGGCCCATAGCCGCGTAGCGCTGAGCAATGCCGAGGGCCTTGCCCGCGGCTTTGACTGCTCTATCGACGGTGCGATCCGAGATGTCGAAGATCTGGTTGTGGTAGTTGAGGGCTTGGATGTAATCGATGATGAGGCGCACGGTCTCATCATCAATGAGAACGTATCGATCTTTGTCACCCTTGCCTGCTCGGACGAAGAGCGTTGCTGCGTGAGGATCGAAGTCGGCGACGAGTAAGCCGGTGAGTTCGGAGCGTCGCATCCCCGAAGCGTACAGGAGTCGAATGATGAGATGATCGCGGGGATCGTCTTTTGTATGCTCGAGCATGGCGTGAATCTCGGGGACGGTGAGAACGGCCGCTAAACGGGACCCGCTCTTCTCGGAGGCGAGAACCTCGTTAGAGAGTTCTCGATTCCATTCTTGGTCATAGCTGGTTCGACGTCGACGAGCGAGCGCCGCCGGCGCCTCGGCCAAGACGTTGAGGAGATCACGGGCGGTGGGCTCTTTGTGGTGTTTGATGCTGCGAGCGAGGAGACGGAGCTGGGCCTCGGCCTGCTCCGAGAACTCCGAGAGGATTTCGAGGTGTTCCTCGGGGAGGCTGTCTGTGAAGAGAGTGGGAGAGAAGGTAGCTTTGCTCATCGGTCCGAGCTTTGCGGAAGCAAAGCTCGGACCCTCCGGGAGGCTGGGATTGGTGGCTCCGGGCCCGGAGCCACCAATCCCAGCCCTGTTTGGCCAGGCTTCGCCCGCCCAAACAGGGCGCTGGCGTCCGTCATACGGTTGCAAGCGGTTTCTTACGGTTGGAGGCGTTCGTATGAGGGATTTGGGCTCCCTCATACGATAAAAGGCCCTGATCACACGGTCATAAGACCGTTTCACACGGTAAACCGGGATAAAACGGCCTCCAGAGGCCGTTTTATCCGGTTTACGCGGTTTTTTGGCCCGTTTTGATCTCAAAACGGGCCAAAAAACCGCCGCGCAATACTCGCAGCGCCCCTCTCATACGGTGTGAGGCTAAAACGCCAATAATATAAATATACGTTTGTCCGAGTATCTGGGGCATTTCCGACAAAACGGCCGTAGAAAGCTTTCTAAGACATCCGAATTCTGTCAAAGACAGTCCACGGAAAAGACACTCACTCGAAGAAAAATGGCTTTAGACGGCCTATGGTGAGCCCACAGGGGCATTCTGGGGCAATAGCGATCAAGGCGAACCACAGGCCCGAGCTAGAACTCTATTTTGTCAACACCATGTACCCTGGGGGACAAACGTCGACAAAATGAGGCCACATTGAAGGGTCTGCCCCGCTTGGGCAAGGAATTGCTGCTCTGTGGAGAGTTGGAAACTTGATGTGCCCCCCGAGCCGTATGAAATCCGGTACCGCGAAGCCAAGTATGCCTTTCTTCTGATCATGGGGGGCGACGGAGACCTGGGAGGGCACCTTCACCCTGATTTCTATGAGATGGTGAGAGCGGTCAATGAAGACGTAGCCGTCCTGGCTCTCGTAGAGTACCCTGAGCCGGAACCGGTGGAGGTCGAAGATGGATTCCTCGAGCCCGAAGAAGGCAAGACCGCGCGAGTCCTGGAGTTTCTACCTTCCGTCACCAAGCCCGCGGAGTTCTTGCCTGAGATCAACACGGGCGACCCTCGGCCCATTTCGGACTTTCTGGCCCGGGCGCTGGTGAGCTTTTCCGACCAGACCAGGATCGCGATCGGGTTCTGGGGCCACGGACACGGAGTTTTTCAGGATTTTGACCCTGAAGAAGTCGTTTTTTCGCGAAAGCTCCGTTTTGGACCGCTCGGCCAAGCCCCAGAGTTAGCGACGCCCATAACTTACTCCATGCTTCTTGATGAGACTTCGGGGAACGCCTTGACGAATCGCGAGGCGAGGGCTGCTCTCTCGGTGGCTTTTCACAGGGCCAAGCGAACGGAACCGGTGGACATGCTCTTCTTTGACACCTGCATGAACGCTTCAATCGAGGTTTTCACCGAACTCCGGCCGTTCGCTCGAACCTTTGTGGCCTCTTCGCTACTCGTGCCAGGCACCGGCTGGGATTATAAGCTCTGGATCGAAGAGACCAGACGACAGGGACCTGAGACGGCGGGAGAGTGGGCTTATCTGGCCGTCGAGGTTTTTGGGAAGACCTACGATCCGAGGACCCGCGACGAAGACGACAAGGAAGCGCAGATGGGAGCTTTCATGACTTCGAAGGACTGTGACTTCGTCGAAGCGTTTGCCGAGTTGGTTCGAGAACTCAAGAACGCTGGGGGAAACGGCATCACCCTGGCCATGGAGGCCGCCCGAGCATCCGAATATACCGTATACAAAGAGAATATCGACATAGGCCACCTGGTGGCCATCCTCCTGGAGCTGACCGAGAACCAAGCCGTGGCCAAGTCGGCCGAGCTGTTCTTGGGAGCGTATAGAAAAGCTCGAGTCTGCCTCTCCACGGCTCCGCCTGAGAGAGAGAAGCTGACAGGAATGTCGATCTGGTGCCCCGCGCAGGGAGACGTGCAGAAAGTCGGTCGATATTACGGGGCGCTCGAATTTGAAAGACTGGTGGGTTGGTCTAATTTTCTTGCCTGCTTGCCGACAACAGGGTCATCTACGTCAAGCTAAGAAGCCTCGAAAAATCAAGAAGAAGACCCAAGAAGAGGAGTACACTCATGGAAGCCCAGATTGAACAGTTCGTAACCTGGTTGAAGACAATTGACAATCTCCAGGACGCCAAGACCGTGAAGGAGATCGACCAACTTCAGGACGACTGGAAGGCGGCCGCGGCCAACTTCGGTGAGATGGTCGCCCGAGTGAAGAAGCGAGAGAGCACCGAGATGCTCGATGAGCACTCCAAAGAGGTCAGGGATGTTATGGAAGCGTTTGGAAAGATGCACAAAAGCTATAGTGCCTGGCAACAGTTTTTGGGAGAGACCTGGGGATAATGAAGCAGCTATCTTGGAACGCTGGTCGACCGTGCTAGAGAGAATTAAAGAACTCACTGAGTTACTTGGCCAGATCGAGGGGTCAGAACTGGACCCTGAGCATGAGCAGAGAATGCGAGATCTGCGGATGCGTTGGAGCCACGCGGACACGAGCTTTCACGCAGGTTTTTACTGCCTAAAGCGCTACGGTCCTGACGACGTGCCGACCGTGGAACCGGCACTTTCGGACCTGAGAGAGTCATTCAGGATGCTCGAGGAGTGCTGCAGGGAGTGGCGGGAAGAGATGAAGCGGATTCTGCCGGACGAACACTAGCCAATCGGCGAGCTTTCTGTTCCGGTGCAAGGCCCAAGGCCTTCAAGAAGTGGCGGCACTCGCTGGGAAAGATGTTTTTACTGCCGGGATCTAGCGAAGCGGTTGTTGAACCGTCCCAGATCGGATGCAGAACTGAGTCCTCGAAGTATGATTTCAGCCAATATCGCGCGATTTATAGCGACCTCGTTCGTAGCGATTGCACCTTGCGGTTTTTTGTAGTGTTGCATTTCCCAGTAGCGCATATCGCCATCGCGTCGGCGGAATGCGGCTAACAGTTCTACGTCGGAGAGTCCTTTCACTTGGTCAGAAGTTAGCACTGTGAGTACTACAACAGTTTCCCTCCGACATCCTGTTGGCGTGGAGCAGCAGGGAGTCTCTTATGTAACGTTTCTGTTCCGTTGCAAGGCAGACCCCGAGCCCTCGAGAAAGTGGCGGCACTCGCTGGGACGGTTCCTGCCCGATGAGTTAACCGGGTGGTTGTATCTCCTCATAGAGGCGAATTCCAATGAGACCATGCTTGAAGACGAAGATTTCCCTGCCGTTTGAGTCGGGGACCTTAAGAAGAATGCTGAAGGTGCTTTCTTTGACGGGGACGCCGACGAGGATGGTTCCGTTCAAAAGCATGATGGCTAGTTGTTTGTCTTCGGCGATGGCCTTTTCGATCAAACCTTCCGGGACCGGGGCCTTGTTGGCCGCTCCTTCCTGAGGGACCTGACCCTTGGCTCGGGTGGCCTGGTGAACCTTGATGTGGTCTTTTAAGTACTCCTGATCCTCCGCGGCCGAGATGGTGAAGGTTTTGATCTTGGGGAGCTTGAGTGGTTCGCGCCGGCCACGAATGGAAATGTCGAAGTCGAAGATCCGAAAGCTTTTTATCTTGGCCTGAGCCTGGCCGACGACGGTTTCGAAGATCAGGTGAGTTCTGCTCTTGCGATGGTGCTGAAACCAATTTATCTCGAAACCAGAGCGCTCTCGCGCCTTCTTGAAAAACTCAGCTCGACTTTTCTTCTTCATGGGCTTGGGCTCAGCCGGGCTCGAGTCCAGAGGGGCCGAGGGGGGTGTTGAGGTCTGTATGGCCTACCACAAACATAGCTGCGGAATCGTGCCACAGCTTCCGCAACACTTAAAACCCGGAACTATGTAGAAACTAGTCCTCCGGTACCGGCGTCGCGGTCGAAGTAGAGCGGCGCTCCCATTCCGGTGTGCTTTCAGCTCGAAATCCTACTCCGGCAGTAAAGGCTGAGTCGGCCGAGAATCGGAGGGATTCCAAGTTCGTGAGTTCCTCCTTAGAGTCGACCCCCATAAAAGAGAACAGGCGCCAGCGCCCATCAGGATAGTGCGTCGCCAGCAGAAGGTAGTACTCCGTTTTGTCATTTAGATTTGTAATTTCAACGGGTATAGCCCTATCAACCTGACCGTCTTCGTCGTAGTCTTCTTTCAAGCCGGCTACAGGAGGCTCGTCAGGAACTATGAATCTCCCTTCCTTCCATAGTTCTTGCTGTTGCGGAGTCAAGCCCAATAGTCTCGCCTGCTCTGTTTTTGGTATGAGGGAGCGAATCTTGTCGAAGGTTAGAAAATCGAACCGGGGAGTCTCGGGATCCATAACCGGAATTGCAGGAGAAGAAGCAGGAGCTTGGTCTACGCCCAAACGCGTAGACCAAGCCACAACCCCTAAAATGAGTCCGATGAAAAGAACCCTTGCGAAACGCCGGTTTTTGATAATCTACTACTTACTTCTTGCTCTTATCGTGAGGGACGACAACCTCAACCGTCTCGTGGGTCGAATTCCCCGCAGCATCAGTCGCTTTGTAAATAATCGAATAGACGCGTCTCTGTCCGGTGCCACTTCTCTCGGCTCGAACGAATAAGCGGCCATCGGAAATCTCGACATCCCCTTGAGTGTTGCCACTTCCTTGAATGTCATCAGGCTCATTCACTTGGACTTCAACAAATTCGACTTGTGGATTCGGATCAGCATTGTCCATCGCGACAGCTTCAACATCGATTTCAACCATTTTATGGTTCGGTGGCCATAAAATGGTTGGATCAGCAGTCAAAGTCAGCACAGGCGGCTCGGTATCCGAAGGTTCGTTCGCAACAGCTTCAAAGATCTCGGTGAGGGCAGCCTGAAAATCTTCTTGACGCGCACCAGGTAGATAAAAGTATTGACCTCCTGTCTCTGCGCTGATTCTGCTGAAAACCACGCGAGCAGACAAAGGTCCTGTCGTTTGAGCTCGCACTCCCTCGACCGGTCCGCTAACACAGTCTCCTGTCAAAAGGGTATGGACGACAATTCCGTCAGCTCTGAGGTCTGCGATCAGACCGTCAATATCGCCGGCGTTAGGGGAAGCGTCGGTCACTAGAATCATTTGTCGCGACCGCTCCTCATCTGTCAACAACTGTCGTCCTCTTTCCAAAGCCTGAAGAGAACTTTCGGGACAATTACCCCCGCCACTGGGAAAGAGTCCGCCGACCCAACTTCGGATAACGTCTTTGTCCTCTGTCGTGCCAAATGAATTAACGGAGTCTTTGAAAGAGACCAGAGACCAGGAAGCTACATTCTTGCCTAGACCGCTGACGATGAAAGCATCGAGAACAATCTTGACACCTGCTAATTCGCCACCCATCGAACCTGTGTCGTCGATGATAAGAGCTGCAGCTTTTCTCACGTCAAGATCGACCGTTTCAGCGTGATAGGGGGAATCATTTCGGATTTTACCGTTCTTAATCTCAAGAGTGTCGACCGGTGAGCCGTCCGCACCGGATACGCCAACCTCTGCGCTCGAAAAGAGTTGCATATTTGATAGCGTCCCGATTTGAACATTTGCCCAAACAGTATCAAACATGCTCGCGTCATCCATTTTCGAAACAAGGCTGGTGACATATCGCACAGATTGATCAATACCATCTGGTCGTAGACCCTCAACCTCTCTGCCAGAAGCAATGTAAGCGAACGGTGAAACGCCAAGTGCTGTAAAGACGGCACCTATCTGGTCTCCCGGTTGGTCTGGATCGACATCGTCAAGGACTGTCATGCTAACCTGCAAGGCAGTTCCTGAAGGAATGCCTCCAGCGGGAAAAGTCGGCAAATGCCTAAAGCCCGAAGTGTCTGAAAAGATGAAGCCGTACCACTCCCCTGGCATGTGTGGCCCGGTTCGATTAGTCGTAAGCCCAATGTCTAGGGTGACAACGGGGTCTGTCGTTTGTGCCCCTAGATAGGCAAAAGCAGCTTCACCTTTTGTTTCATTGAGCCAGTCAAACTGATTTTCTTCCGAATAGACCTCCGGAGGGAGTGAGAGGCTCGCTTGAATTCTCGAAAAAGGTTGAGAGCTTGTCCCTAAACGTGTTGGAACCCGGTGAAAAGCCACAGACTTACCTTCACTCGCAATCTCGCCATCGACTTCAACAGTCTGGTTTAAAGTCGGTCTCTTTGATGATGTACTCGACTCAAACCTCGCCAAGCTGGTGTCGGAAGGATTTAAAGGCTCAAGTCCACGTTCTTTGGCGTATGTAATTTCCTCGTCAAGGTCGATTAATAAGATGTCGTCGGCTGAAATTTCATCAGGAAGTTTCTGGGCGAGAAACTCTAATTGACGGTCACGGTCTGCAACCGTCTTCGTTCCACCCTGAGAGGTTAGCGGAGAGTCACCGCTCTCACACCCTACGACAAAAATGAGTAATAGGAACCCTAACAACAAAAATGAGGATTTAATAACCATACGAACCCCTCCCCGGGCTTAGAAGTATAGGATCGGTCCCTGAACCAATCACTTCAGAATCTATGTGGCATTAAATCATTTTCACCTGTGACCAAGTGGTCAATTTGGGTTGATGATTTTTGGGTCACAGGTCTGGGAAGTCTTTCATTGCGTCCTGGTACTCATCAGCTAGGCTATCTCTGTCGGAGTGCCTGGTGTCGATCAAAGCTGAATGCTTGGGTTCCGCAATAGTTTCGAACCCAGGAGAGATGTCGCCACCAGACCCTATGCTTCCACATATAGTGGCTGAAGGCCACAGGGTGTTCCGGTCTGTCATCATCGAGGCGAACCGTCTGCCCCATGTCCGTCTTCGAAAGCGAGAGCTTTGGCCCTGAAAGGCCGGGCAGCCATCAACCTCTTTCTTCGCAACCTGCCGCGTTCTCTCTGGCGACCTCCACTCGTCCTTACGGACTCTCGCCAACACTTTTGAGCGCCCATTCTCGGATCGTGTCGCTGACCCTGAATCCTTCGGAGGCGAGCTGACTTAAGCTGGGTGCCAGTAGGGGAAGTATGCCCTTCCGAACGCTTGTGACAAGGACGCCGACTGTTCCCATGACGGGGAGCTTTCTCTCCAGCGCTGCACGGCGTGCCTCTCCGTCATCGAGGAGGATGAGTTTAACGGTGTTGTTATTGAGCGCCAGGGCTATTGCTTCTGTTTCTCCGGAACCGATTCCAAGAGCCCCCAGCTCTGCGGGAACGGTAACTGAATGCTGCTTGATCCATCCGAAGTCTCGGACATCTGGAGCGTTGTAGCCGAGTCGTTTGCCTTCATCGAGTTCGTGCACGACGGCCATCGGAATGGAAATCTCGGTAAAGAGAGCCTCTAAAACCTGGAGGTGTCCGATTTTATGAAGATAGTAAATGGGAGAGGTGTTGCAGGCGATCATCTGCTTAGAGCAGTTCTAATTCTGCTGTGAACTCCTGCGGGCTGGGATCATAAAGGTTTACACCCGCTCGCCCGAGCTCTTCGAAGAATTGAATGCGAGACAGGCCCGCCAGCTGAGCGGCCTTTCCGGTGGATAGCTTTCGGGCCTGATAGAGCTTGATCGCGGCGGAGGTGAGGATCGCTTGCGAAAGCTCCTCCGGTTTGGAAGCGGAGCGCGAAAAAAGTTCGTCAGCAAGTTCTAGATGAAGCTCGGTCATGGCTCTATTCTATGATCTTCGCGCCGGATTGTCGAAGTTCCGAAGACTAGGACTAGGCGCGCTGCAAAAGGCGCGAGACGGTCGAGGGGCTGACCTGGAAGAGTCTGGCGGCGTCCGCGGCCGTCTTCTGGCCGGAGGTGATCAGGCGCAGGATCTCCTTTTGCTGGTCGGCGGAGAGTTTGGGGCGGCGGCCGCCCACGCGCCCTTGCTTGCGCGCGGATTCTAGACCGTTGCGGGTGCGCTCGCGGAGCATCTCGCGCTCGAACTCGGCGAAGCTTCCGATCATCTGCATCATCATTCGGCCCGCCGGAGTTGTGGTGTCGATCGATTCGGTCAGACTTCGAAAGCCGGCACCAGCCTGATCGATCTGGTCCATCAGTGTGAGCAGGTCTTTAAGAGAACGAGAAAGCCTATCCAACTTCCACACCACGACGACATCGTCGTTGCGGAGTTGCCCAAGCAGCTCACGGAGCTTCGGCCTGTCCCAACGACCACCGGAAGCCTTCTCCTGGAAGATACGTTCGCATCCGTAGCTCTCCAGAGCGGTCACCTGGGCCACCGACTCTTGATCCTGGGTTGAGACCCGCGCGTAACCTAGAAGCATTTCGAAAACCTATTGCAAATCATCTTGATTATGCAATACGTTTCTGCAAGCCACGAGCCCTGTCGTGACGTGTGAATGTTAGCGGTAAATGGCACCGTTTTGCAGTTCTAAGTGGCACCTATTACCAGAGTGCTTCGGGCCGCTTCTACCACTTCGGCAGATATCGTGCTAAGTTCATTGATCCTCAAGATTCGCTCAATCTGGATGAGGAGCCGCTGGAGGAGGCGGAAATTTCCACCGGTGATACGGACGATAGCGGCGACCGCTTGGGCGTCAGTGAAGTCGGTATCGTCGATGCCGAACCCGAGCTTGCTCCAGCGCCGTGTCAGTACGAATGTAAGCTCCTCATTTTGTAAAGGTCTGTATTGGTGAGCAAAGCCTACACGGCTGTAAAGTTGAGGATATCTGGACATGCGCTTCTCAAAGCCCGGCATGCCGATAAGAATGAGACCTATTTCTAGCCGGTCAAAGACATCTCGTAAGTACTCCAGTGTCGTGGTGGAAAGGCGCTCGGCCTCATCAATAATAAGAAGCTGGAGATTGCGCTGACTCTCTCCAAGTGGCGGCCGATGCTTTTTGAGTGTACCGCTCTCTTTGATCTCGAGACCCAACTCAATGCAGATCCCGATGTAAGACATCAGGGCAGTCAGCTCTTTTTTGGTCTCTCGAAGCGTGCACCCGACTGTGGGTGTGTAGAATGCCGAGCGGGATTGGGCGAGAGCTGCGTAGACCTTTAGTTCCGAAGGCCCCCGAGACCAGAGTGTTATCTTAAGAAGGCTTTCATTCCATTTTGCGTATCGCCGGGCAGAAAGTGTTTTACCGACACCAGCTCGACCATAACAAAGTCCAATGTATCGATGCTTTCGAACAGCGTTGGCGAACTCAACAAATCGGCGGTGCTCTTTGGTGGCTATAAAAGAGCCTGCGCTGGAAAATTCCATAGGTTCAGTCCTCTTCTTCGTATACTCGGATCCCAGATTTCTTCCACGTCGACTTTTGGGCCATCGACTTCTCGTCGGTGACTGGAGGATTGGCGGAATGTAGAGAGTCCGGCAAGAAATCCGAAACCCGCCCTCTCTTGTCTTTCAACTCTTTCCGTAATTGTCGTCGGTAGGCAGCTCGAGCTATCTGGATCTCCTTCAGTGTGACGGTTTCTCCGACATGCTCGGGACTTATAGCTCGACACAAGAAATCGTTGCGATGGAATACCCGGATCTCGCTTACATCGCGGGGGTCGTAACGAATTGTCACTGGCTCCCCAACGTAAGCGGCCAATGTGGGCGATGTGAAACGCAGCCCTTCAAATCGGATCCCATCACGCTGAACTCGCCGGGATCGGGCTACCATGACCAAAAGCGAGTCCAGTTCCTCCAGGGAATCTGGCATCCGGGGGAGCCAGCCTTCGCCGCACCAAGCATCCAGAGGTGCTTCTTGGATAGCGCTGTGGACACGACCGTTGTACTCGGAGACGATATAGCTACCTATTGCCTTGTCCAACTCCGGCAGTGAAAGACGTGGCGGAGAGGCTAGCTCTCCATTCTGAAGGTGACCTGGTAGCTCCGACAACAGCTCAGTGTTTATGGTACGGAACAGGCGTTCCACTTTACCACGGCCTTGTGGCCTTGCGACGGTAGAATAGACAATCTCGAACCTCAGGTCCATTGAGACCTGATCAAGGTGAATACTTGTGAAGTCTGAGCCGTGGTCGACGTACAGCAAGTCCGGAATGCCGCAGACCTGCCAGTCAGGATTCCCTTTTCTCCAAATGGCTTGCCTTAGAGCGAGCGACGTGTTCAGCGCCGAGGGAGCCCCGTAGAAAACCAGATACCCCGCGACGGCTCTCGAGTAGTCGTCGATGACAGTTGTGAGCCAGGGCCTGACCTCCTTGCCATTGGCATCCAGAGTAATGAGATCTAATTGAGTGTGATCGGCCTGCCATACGGCGTTGGGGCGATCGGCTCGGTGTCGATAAACTATCTCAAACTTATCACGAAGGGCCGCTGAGCCTTCGTGGGCCAGCGTGACAAGAGCGGGATTGAGCCTTCGGATGATATTCCTCACCGTACTATAGGAAGGGGAAGACCAACCTTTCTTCTTCGCAAGCTTGCCAGCCCGGCGATAAACGGTCGCAAAGCTCAATGGTGGTTTCAGTAAGGACAGGCCCTCTATGAAATCTACTAACTCCAGGGGAAACTTTCGAGAGCCGATTTCTGGCCTGGAAGCTCTTCGGAGACCTGATGGGCCCGATTCTCGATAACGTGACAGCCATCGGCGGGCCGTTCGAAGGGGAACTCCGGCATCAGCCGCCGCTCTTGTCAGCGGAACGTTGTCGTGAAGATGCCGGTGGACAAGTCCCCATTTCTGCCTTATCTCCTCATCCTCGTCGGCGTTCATACTCCAACCACTCTATTCTGTTCTTGAAAACGAACGTATTTGAGAAGCCGTTGGCACGCCAGTTC
>Ga0208701_100024_pt1 | contig 83582 bp, 77 predicted proteins | sample DeeseametaMP1482_FD_184188 | JGI IMG/M metagenome (GOLD analysis project Ga0208701, IMG submission 184188) | Marine microbial communities from the Deep Pacific Ocean - MP1482 (SPAdes) | ecosystem: Environmental > Aquatic > Marine > Oceanic | place: South of Fiji, South Pacific Ocean | collected... | reverse complement strand
GAGGAACGGGAATTTTCTTGAGTTCGATCGTGAGATTCTTGACCTGACCGGCGGAGAGAGACAGGTCGACGGTCTGGGGAATGTGACCCTCGGCTGTAGCCAGAAATTTGTACTTTCCCGGAGCCACTCGGATGTAGCCTTGCTCTCTTGGCTTGTCGACTTTCTTCGGAAGTTCGGCTAATTTGATCGCCGTTCCGTCTGAGGTGCGTGGATTCAGCTTCGCCGCCGGTGCCGATAATCGGACCGTTCTCAACTCCCCGGCTCTGGCGTTGTCCGACGTTTTCGAGCCCCAGGAGTCTCTCCGAGCCGTCACTTTCCGAGCATCCGCCGGCAAGTACCTCACCCCCAGCGGATCGCTTGCGTCGGGATCTTTGACCACCGCCCCGTCCCAACCAGTTTCAGCTTGCGCAGGCCGAACGACGACTGTCGTCTGGTCCTGATCCACGAACGGAGAACCGGGCTTATCCACTCCCGACCAGCCCAGGTAGAACAGTCCGCAGCCCAGGAGCAACGCGGCTAAATAGGTGACAACGCTTTTCAAACCAGGGTGTGACACGCTAGGGCGTGTCACTATTCGGCGTTTTTTGGCTCAGAAAGTACATTTTTGTCTCCTTGGAGTGAAAATTTACGCCTAATACCGGGCGTATTTAAGAAAATTTTCGCTTCAAGGAGGCGGGTACCCGCTTGCGGGTGATGGACGCCTGAGGCGTGAAACGCGGAATAGTGACACGCCCTTACATCTTACAACGAAAAAGAGGCCGGTGCACGGACCGGCCTCTCGCTCAAGTCGCCCGGAAAGCCCGGGTCGTTCTTCTACTGCGCGGCCTTGGGGGTGCCTGATTCAGCAGCGTTGGCGATGATGGAACGGATCAGCTGGGTGCTTCGAACCAGGTCCGCAATCTCCACTCGCTCACTCTTGGAGTGAGGTCGGTCTTCTCCGGCTCCCAAGCTGATGGCGTTCATCCCGTGTTGGCGAAGCGCAATGGCGTCGGTGCCGGCCCACTCGATACGTTTGAATTCGGGCTCAAACCCGAGGTCTTGCATGGAGTCGGCGGCCAGATTCATAATCTTTTTCTCGTCCTCGGAGAGACGCAAATGCTCGGGCGGTATGACGGGCGCGTTTCGAGCGGCTTCCTTAGCGGCTTGAATTCCTTCCGGTGTGAAATGCTCTTCACCGATCGGCTCCTCACCGTTGGCTAGCAGATGACGTCCCTGAGTGTAGAGTTGATTTGCTTCGAACACGTCGACGGCAAAGCCGTAGTCGGCGGTCAACAGTTTGGGGTCCATGGCTCTGGCTCCCAGGAGTCCGCCCTCTTCAGCCACGGTAAACAACAGTTGGAGGTCGCCGTGGGGTAGATTGTGTTCTTTGATCTCTCTGACCGCTTCCAAGATTTCGGCCACACCCGCTCTATTGTCCCCTCCCAGAGCGGTCGTCCCATCGGAGTTGATGTAGCCGTCTTCGATCACGGGTTTCGAACCCACGGCCAGCGGGACGGTGTCCATGTGAGCAGCGAAGAGAAGGGAAGGCACGCCTTCCATGTTGCCGGCGATGTTGACCAGCAGATTTCCGGTGTTTCCGCCGATCTTCGAGCCCGCATCGTCTTCCGTTGCTTGCAGGCCCATCTCCGCCAGTTCCGATTTGATCTTCTCGGCGATCAGGCGCTCGTTCTTGGTCTCACCTCGGACTGTCACCAGCTCCAAGAAATCGTTCACCAGACGGTCCTGGTTGACGGGAGGGTCGAGCTTATCGGAGGGTACCGAACGACCGGGATCTTTGGGGTCGCTGGGGGGCTCATGGCGGTGGAACGGTTTGACTGCTGTTTGGTGGGGACGAATGTTCATACCGACATAGTCTCAGAGTAGGGCCCCGGTATTGTTAACGTTTCGTAACCTGATTCTTTGATAGAACGAAAAAGAGGCGGGTGTCCGCCTCTTTCTCATCGTCTGTCAGATTCGACTATTTCTTCTTGCCGCCACCCTGGGGAATCTTGGGAGCTTCCTGCTTCTTGGTCTCAGCGGGCTTCTCGACTTTCTTAGGCGGGGCGGCCGAATCGGCTGCTCCGACTTTCTTGTCGGTCTTCACTTCGCTGGCGGCCGCGGCACCGGCCACTTCCTTCGGCTTGGCAGTCCCTTCGGCTGCGGCGGCCTCACCGGCCTTGTCTTTCTGCTTGGCTTTGTCGGCCTTATCTACGCCGTCGGTCTTATCAACTTTCTTGTCCTTATCCTTGTGCTCGCACTTTTTGGCTTTGTCGGCTTCGGCCTCTTTGTCGCACTTCGCACACTTATCTTTGCCGAGAACTTTGTCGAGCGGATCCTTGACTTTGTCGGAAACTTTGTCCTTATTCTGGTCGCCTTCCCCTTGCTTTCCGCCTTCCTGGCCTTGCTGAGACTCACCGGCCTGCTGGGGTCCACCCTGTTCGCCACCGGCTTGTTGAGGTCCGCCGCCTTGTTCACCTCCGCCGCCTCCGGCTTCCTGAGGGCCACCGCCGCCTTGCTCGCCGCCGCCTTCTTGACCGATACCGAGCTTCTGCTCGGCAGCTTTGACGACGCCCTGGTCGGCCTGTTGAATGGCCCCGGACTGAGAACCTTGCTGATAAGTTTGACCCAGTTGCTGGGTGGATTGCTGAACGGCGTTCTGGTCGCCGGACTGCTCGGCTTGTCCGACTTGCTGCAGTCCCTGGGAAAGAGCTTGAGTCAGCTGAGCGCCTTGATTTTGACCTTGCTGCTGGGCACCTTGAGCGCCACCGGCCTCTTGAACTTCACGGCCGAACTGGGTGGAGTCTTGGGCGCCTCCCTGTTGTTGTTGCTGCTGAGGACCTTGTTGCTGAACACCCTGGTTGGGTTGAACTCCGGCTCCGCCTGTGGGGCGAATTTGGTTCTGATTTATTCCTACTGCACCGATAGCGGCCATAATATTTACACACTCCGTTTTCGTTTCGTCTCTTGTGGACGTCTTTTCTAGATTCAGAATAGGGGAGTTTGTGGTGGTATGGAGCTGTGCAAATAGCACGTTTTTGTAAAAGTTGTGACAAAAATGTTACCAAAACGCAAAAAAGAAGCGACTCTTCCGACGAGTCACTTCTTTTTCATCTCTTTTTCAGAGTCTAGGCGGCTTTCTTTTTGCCGCCACCACCGGTTTTGGGTGGCGCCGCCGCTGCCGGTTTGGTGGTCTTCTTAGGGGCGTCTACCTTCGTATCGGCCTTAGCATCGGTTTTAGAATCGACCTTCGAATCGGTTTTCGCGTCGCCGGCTTTGGAGTCGGTCTTGGCGTCTTTGTCGTCGGCGTTCTTGTCTTTATGCTTGTCGCACTTACCGTCTTTCTTGCACTCCTCGGCTTTGTCTTTACCGAGCAGTTCCTCAAGTTTCTTCAGCGTTTCCTCGTCAAACTTCGACTCTTTGCCTTTCTCGGGGCCGCCTTGCTTGTCGCCGCCCTGTTCGGCACCTCCGCCTTCTTTGGCTCCGCCGCCTCCGCCGCAGCCACCACCGCCGCCTTTCTGGCCTTCCTCCCCTTTATTGATTCCGAGGAGCGACTCCGCTGTTTGGCGGACGGGACCCGGGACCTGTTCCATCTGTCCGGACTGTGCGCCCTGGTCGTAGGTCTGCTTGAGCCCTTGGAGAGCTTGCTTTCCCGCGTTCTCGTCACCCGAGGATTGAGCTTGCATCACCTGTCCGATGCCCTGAGCGAGAGCTTGCGTCAGGCGCTGAGCTCCTCCGCCTTGTCCGGCTCCTCCCGCCTGCTGGGCTTCGCGGCTGAGTCCCATCTGGTCGCCACGAGGGCCGCCGCCTTGTTGAGGTCCTCCTTGCAGGGGAGCCGGTCCGAAACCACCTCCGCCTAGAGGACGAAAAGCTTGAATAGAATTAGGATTGAGAGCGTTGATAGCCATAGTATAGTCACACTTCTTTCTTTATCTCGGTTCAGGGCCCCGATATTTTTCCGGGGTCCCTGTTGAGTGATGGTCTATGTTTATTGTATGGCTGAGAGACGGTCGTACAAGGAAATATCTTTAAGATTGTGTGTCGGATGTTTCAAGCATGTAAACAGTTTCCGGGCCAAGCGTTTACATGCTCGGTCGTTTTTCAAGAACTCTTCCAGTTCAGCGAATTCGAGAGATGCGGCTCGGGGGGAAGAAGATGAGTTCGGCGCGGCCCACCAGACCACTCAAAGGGACCTGCTTGAAGATTCGGGAATCACGGGAGAAATTACGGTTGTCGCCCATCACAAAGATGTGCCCCTCTTCCACGGTGACGGGGCCGTGATTCCCAGTCATCGGCTCAGGGAGAAAGTTTTCTTCAATCTCTAAATCATTGAGGAAGAGCTTACCTTCCCGAATCTCCACGATGTCATGCTCCACTGCAACCACTCTCTTAATAAGAGCACTGTTTGGCCCGGTGTAGGTAGGCGGGGGATGAAAGACCACCACGTCCCCACGGGACGGCTCGGTAAAGTCGTAGATAAGCTCATTCACCATAATGAAATCATTCACTTGCAGAGTCGGCAACATGGACTCCGAAGGGATGTAGAAACTTCGAACCACGAAATGGATAAGAAGCAAGGCCACGACTCCGGCCCAAACAACCGCATCGACCACATCCTTAAGTTTCGTCCGCCGGACGAGATCGAGGGCTCTTATTCCGGCGGGCTCAAGAAAGAGAAGAAGGCGTGCGATCGTCAGGAGGAAAAGAAAATAGATGAGGACGGTTTCGGTCAATAGGGAAACGCCCTCCTAGCGAAGATAGGCGTGACGCTTGACTTCATCAAAGAGCGCCTCGTTTCGCTCGATGTCCATGGCGACCCCGAGATCTAAACCGATAAGAGGCAGCAACGACTCGGGGACGCGACCGCCGAGGAGCTTTTCGGAAGCCGCCTGGACGTTTTGTTTAGAGTAGACGTCCGGAAAGGTGACAAGTTTGGTTCGACCGTCGGCTCCTCGACCAAGCTTCGCCGTTTCATACTCGATCCTCACCGGCCAGCCGACTGTCACATCGCTATACAGCTTCTTGATCGTCTCGGGATAGGCTCGGATACAGCCGTGCGTCACGGAGTTGCCCACGTTGAGGGGTTGATTGGTGCCGTGAATACCGGTGCGAGTGAGAGAGAGGCCTATCCAGTGAGTCCCCAACGGATTATCGGGCCCCGGGCCGACCGGACCTTTCTCTTTGGCCCAGGACGGAGGATACCAGGTAGGGTTTTGGATCTTCTCAATGATGTGGTACTGGCCGGTAGGCGTTTGAAAGCCTTTCTCGTCGCCGATCGAAACGGGCACGAAGCGGTCGAACTGGCCGTTACGAAAAAGATAGAGCCCGCGTTCGGGAAGATTCAACACCAGGCCGTTCTTGGGAGGGTTTTTCGGTAGAACCCGCTCCCCGGGGACGATCAACTGCTCACCGGGCGGAAGGTCGACGGTGAGGGGAGAGAAGCCGTTGGCGAATGCGAGGTGGTCGACTGCCAGTCCGTAGCGCTGGGCGACGGTCAACATGCTTTCCCCACTCTTCACGGTGTGAACGACGTTTCGTCCTACGATCTTACGGACATCTTCCTGAGCGAAGACCGGCTGCCACGCCACCATAAGAAATAGGAGAAAGAGGCCAGGGAGACGGATAAGCTTTTCGAACGGATGAATCATATGAAGTACTCCAATGTGCAGCGGCAGTTTTCAGCGACAATTTTGTGGTCCCTTTTCCTGATGGCAATGTGTTCCTTTGCGACAGCTCAGGAGAGCGGTACAGTAAGTGGAACAAGGGTGCGGGCGGAGAAGTTTCCTCTGAGCCTCACCGCCCCCGCTGATTGGGAGGTCTTCACTTCTAATCCCGAAGATCCCGATGAGCTGATCTTTCTGCAAACTCCCAAAGACGCGCCCTACGCGGCTACCGCCGGCGTGAGCGCTCATCTGGTGCAGGGCGACTGGGACGAGATCGTGAGGAGGCAGAGTTACCATCTCCTGGTTCGCGAGGGAGTGCCGCTCGCTACCAATGAGGAGTTGAAACTCCGAGGAGCCAAAGGACACAAATGGGTGTTCAAGGACACCGGTCCGGGTGGCGAGTCGAAGGTGTATTACAGGCTCTATCTCTTATTGCCCGCGTCCGTAAGTGGCAAAAGACTGCTTCTTCTGCAAGGGGCCGCTCCGGCCGAGAATTCTCCGGAATTCGTACCGTTGCTGAATAGCTTGGCGCGAAGCCTGGTTTGGGGCTTGCAGACAGACTAACGCTCTGTCACATAAGAATATTCGGGCTGGGCAGCACGCGAGCTATTTCCCCCACTTGGGAAACCCGTCGCCCTGCGCCTGATAGATTCTTTCGGGTAGTTGGACCACGACGGGTTTTTCTTTGGTGTGGAGCCAGAGGACCAACTCCGTCAGGGCAGCATCGGTCATGGAAGTGCAGCCGGCCGTGGGCTGTCCCGGGCCTCGCTGGAGATGGAAGAAGATGCAGGATCCCATCCCCGGTGAGGCTTTAGGGCAGTTGTGGCCGACCACCAAGCCGAGCCGATAGAGGTCGATCTTCATGGTTTCGGCGGAATCCCAAGTGACTCCGCCGACCTTGTCCGGGTCAACAACCTGATTGTAGTACTCGCTGTTCCTGTCATCCACACACTGTTCATCGGTGACGACCAGGAAATCGAGATTCTCCGCGTCGTATCCGGTCGGCGGCTTGGGGTGGCCAAAGGCTTTCAGGATCGGGAAAACCCCGGCGGGAGACCGCCCGTCCCCTTCTTTCTTGACCTTGCCGCTTTGAGGAGTCTTCATGAGAGGGGAGGAACCCCAGGCTAGCCCCGTTCGACCGAGGTTGATCGGGACCGCTTTGCCCACTTGCTTCCACGGCGAGGTCGAAGACTCGCGTTCAAAACGATACATCCGCCCTACGGGATCGTCCCAATTCTTATTGGACACGACCACCAGTTGGCGGCTGTCTTCGGGAATCTCAAACGACTGGGCTGACAGAGGGTTGACGAGCAACAGCAGTAGCAGTATGAGGATTCGTTTCATGGAAATTCCTTTCTTCAGGGCTCGAGCCCTAGAACGGGAGTGACTTGAGGCGCCCAACCTCGATTGGCGGCGGGGCTGGCCGGGGAGGGGTGGAGAATCGATCCGACTTCGGAAAGTCCCGGAACCTGTTTCTTGACGGCCTTGAGCCGTTTTTCGGCGAACTTGCCGACCCCGAAGGCGCGTCCGATCTGAAGGGTCTGCAAGATCTCCCGAAGGCAGTCGTCACAAGCGGAGAAAAGCCTTTCTCGCTCTTCTTTAGGGAGTTTGTCGGGCGTGCGGTTGCGCCCCGAATCCTCGAGAAAGATCAGCGGACAGTAGTTGAACACCACGAATTTGTCGGCAAACTTGGCTGGGTCCGGGAAATGCTCCTGAAACAGCCCCCAAAGGCGCCGACCCGAAACCTCGCTTCGAGAGCACTCGAACCCTTCGATAGGTCGCTTGGGGTGCGGATTCTCAGGCGTGCCTACCGGTCCCTCGATGCCGAGCCAATCGCGCACCAACTCGATCTCTCCAAAAGGAACTCCGGTTTGAGCCATACCCCAGGGACCGGGATTCATACCCAACAGGAGCGTCCTTCCGGGCGGGCCGCAGAGATATCTTTCGAGATAAAGCTCGGCCGGGACGGAGGCGTAGGTGAGGGGATTGTAGACGTGGGTCACCGGGGTGTCGAAGCTGAGTCGAGTGAGAGCTACGTTCAGATTTCGTAGGGCGGATTGGAGCTTTTTTTTCTGACTGCTCACGACTTGAGCTCGCGATGATGAGCCTGGATCTTGGCCATCGTCGAAGCCAGGGGAGCCACCGTTTCCAATTCGAGCAGCGGTAAGGAGAGGCATCTCTCGGCGAGCATCTCAGTACGGGGTAGGGGCCGTCGAGAAAACGCCTTGAAGGCGTGGTGCTGGTGGCAGGCCGGGGAAAAATATTTCCGTGTGGGTACTCCCTCGGCCGCCAGCGCCTCGGCGAGGCGGTCTCGGCTGATCCCAAACTTCGACGGATCGACGACCACGGTGAAGTCTTTGTAAGTTGTCCGACTGTCAGGGGTGATTTCTTGAAATCCCAGCCCCGGTATCTGAGAGAGCTCCTCTTTCAAGGCATCGGCCACCTTGTTGCGGTGCGCCACCACCTCTTCCAGCATGGCAAGGGAAGCCCGTGCCAGGCAGGAGTGCATTTCGGAGAGGCGGGCGTTGAGCCCGCTGAAAACAGTATCGTAGCTTCCGTCGTTCCCATACTCTCGACCGACTCTCAGCTCCTCGGCCAACTCGTCGTCATCGGTGCAGACGACACCGCCTTCTCCGGCCACAACCATCTTGGTGGGAGTCAGACTGAAGACCTGGCACCATCCGCCTCCGCCGACTTTTCTGTCTCGGTGAATGGAGCCGAACCCGTGGGCGGCGTCGAACATCAGGCGGACGCCGGCGCTTTCGCATAACGCCTCGATCTTGGCCAGCGGGACCGGATTGCCGAAGCAGTGCACGGCAAGCACGGCGGTCACATCCTCGGTCTGCAGCACTTTCTCCAGGTCATCCAGACAGATATTCATCGAGTCAGGGTCGACCTCTACGAAGACCGGCTCGAAGCCGGCCCAAACCAGGGCCGTGATACTGGCCAGAAAAGTGAAGGAGGGAACGGCAACCTTGGGTTTGGCGAGGTCGGGACATCTACGACGCAAGGCCTGCAGGCACAACATCAAACCGGAGGTGCAAGAAGAGACACCGATCGCGTTGGAGACTCCGACGTAAGCCGCCGACTCGTCCTCGAAGGCGGCCAGTTCCGACCCTTTCGTGAGTTGGCCGGTGGAGATGATCCTCTCGATCGTTGGCAGAACGATTTCGGGCGAGGGAAGCCGAGGCTGCGCCATGGGTAGGGGCGGAGAAAAACTCGGTTCGCCACCGAGCAGTGCGGGTGAGCCAGAAGGCGGTTTGGACATGCTCCACGAGTTTTCCATCGCATTGATGAACCCTTCGCAGAAGGCTAAAGCTCCCACGGTTCAGAAGATCAGCGGGTGCAGATTGTGAGCCGCACCAAGATGAATCGACAAAAGTCCGGCCGCCTCTTGGGTGAGTTCCTGGTGGGCCTCGGACTCCTGTTTCTCGCTCTTACCGCCGATGTGGCCATCCTTCACTCCGCTTCCGTCGCTTCCACTCGCTCGGCTACCGAGAACGAAGCGTTGGAACTCGCTCGCAACACGATGGAAAGCGTGATTGCGAAACCTGAGTCGGTACGCAAAGAGCAGACTTTCGAAGTGGATGGCACGTCTTTTCACAGACGAGTCTGGTTGGTACCCTTGCAGGGCGACAAGCAGGGGCTCGTGCAAGCTGTTGTGGAGCTTGAGTGGGAGCGTGCCGATAAGATACAGCAGGTGAGGTTGGAGCGGTATGTCCGAGCTCAGTAAGGAAGGCGCCGGGTCGGTCCTGGTTTCGGCGGTTGGCGCCTGGCTTGGTCTGGGAGCGGGTTTGGCCTTGATGGTCCTGTCTCTGTTGGCCGTGACCGGACTGGTGGTGGGAAAAGACAGTATGAGCAGTCCCCGAAGTCAGCTGGACCGCAGCCTGGGGCCTGATGTGGGTGCCGTCGTTCCCAAGAGCGCGGAACTCTCCGAGGACGGTCGCACTCTCAGTTTGAAAGTCTGGAACGCCGAAGGTAAGGAAGAGAGCGTTGTCTATAGCGTCTGGGAAGACCAGCTGACTCGCACCACAAGCGACGGCCGGCCCAGGCTCGTTGCCCGCTACCAGGAGTTTCGTTTCTTACTTGAAGGTTCGGCCCTTTCGGCCACCTGGCGGGATGAGGTTGGTCGGAAGAAACAAATTTGGGCGCTGGATCGATGGTGAGAGCAAGAGTTGCAGCTAGAGGCTACCTGATTCCCGTCCTTTCCATCTGTGTGGCCATCGTCACTATCGGCTTCTTGTCGTTGAGTCTCCATTCCGCGAAGTCGGAGGATCGCACGGAGGAGCGACGGGCATCGCTTTCCGCCTTCTACGCCGCCGAGAGCGGGCTCCTCCTGGCCGAACACACGCTCGTGGGCAAAAAGATGGAGGCGCCGCCGACGGGTGTTTGGTTGACGGGTGAACTGCCAAAGAGTCAATCTCGTTATCGCATCGAAATCTCCAATACCGACTATTCTAAAGAAGCGTTCACCCTTCGTGCCTCGGGACAGTGTCCCGGCGAACAGGGCGTTTTGGTCCACTCCGAAATAACAGCCCGGGTGCGTAAAGATGCCGCTCAAGGCTGGAAAGTCGAGTGGCGGAAACGCCAATAAGACGAGTGAACCGCGAATCCCTCAAGAACCTTCGACCGGAAGAGATCAAGCGTCTTGAGGCTCTCTCTAAGATCGGCAAGCGGATCAACACTCCGGAGCGTTTTTCGGAAGCATTGAAAGCCGTTCTTGAGACGGTCGTGGACACGATGGAGGCCGAGCGCGGCGCCCTATTTCTGGCTGCCGAGGGCGAACAATCCCTTCCCGTTCTTGAGTTGGCGCTCGACACCACCTCGGCTCAAGAGGAGCAGGGGTTTCGGTACAGCTCGACCGTGGTGGAGAAAGTCTGGAACACGCTGCAGCCCGTGGTGGAGTTTGACACCGAGGACAGCGACGATCTGGCCGACCGTGCTTCCATTGTCACCGAGGGGATCCGCTCCGTGATCAGCGTGCCGCTCGTCGGCCGGCAGTCCAAGCTCGGCGTGCTCTATCTCGACACCGTGATCACCAACGCTTTCACGGCCGCCGACCTCCAGATGCTGGATGTGATCGCCGATGTGGCTTCCACGGCTTTGGAGCGCGCTCGTTTTTTCGACGCCCTCCAAAGCCTCAACGACCAGTTGGAGAAAAGAGTGGAGGACCGGACCTCGGAACTGGAGTCGGCCCGTCTGGAAGCTGAGCGAGCCACCAGGGCCAAGAGCCTTTTCCTGGCTAAGATGAGCCACGAGTTGCGGACTCCTCTGAACGGGATTTTGGGCCTTACCGAAGATCTCGCTCAGCGGGAAGACGATCCTGCCCTGCGCCTCCAACTGCAGCAGGTCATTCAGTCCGCTCGGTCGCTCGCCACTTTGATCAACGGGGTGTTAGACTTCTCCAAGCTTGAGTCGGATCAGGTTGTCTTGGACCAGCATATTTTCAGCCCTGAAGAAGCGGTGTTGGCCTCGCTTGCCAATATCAACTACGAGGTCAACCGAAAGGGGTTAGACCTCCAGGTATGGGTGGACAATGCGGTACCGCGCGAGGTCGAAGGCGATTCCACTCGACTGAAACAGATCCTGATCAATCTTCTGAGTAACGCGGTGAAATTCACAGCCAAGGGGCACGTCCGACTGATCGTGGCGGCGCCGCAAAAAGACTGGCTTCTGTTTAGTGTGACCGACTCGGGAGTGGGCATCCCTCCAGAGAAACAGGGAGAGGTATTTAAGCCGTTTTCTCAAGCGGACGCCTCTACCACAAGGGAGTACGGCGGTACCGGGCTGGGTCTTTCGATCTGCCAGTCTCTGTCGATCTTACTTGGCGGCCGGCTCACTCTGCAGAGTGAGGTAGGGCAGGGAAGCCGTTTTGTCTTGGAAGTGCCGATGAGGTTTGTGACCGACTTTCTGGTGCCTGACTACACCGGGCTCAGTGTCTGGGTATCGGTGCCCAGTGCTCCCCAGAAACAGGCTCTGGTGAAGGCTCTCAGTGGTTGGGGATGCCAAGCAGCCGAGAGTATGGATAAGGCCGATCTGGTGGTGCGCAAGATGGGTCACGGTGCCTCGGCTCGACCCTCTATCGTCTTGCTCGATCCTGGTCAGAGCTCCCGGGAAGAGAGTGGTGAGGGGGCACGGCGTCATCTTATGACTCCCGTGACCCGGACAATTCTCGTGACGGCAATCGAGGAACTCCTCAATCCTGCATCATCAGGGGAGAGCGTACCGAGTAGTAGTCAGGTCGAGGGACCGAGTCCGCCGGAGGGTTCGACGATTCTGGTGGTGGAAGACCACGAAATAAATCGACTGGTCATCAAGAAGATGCTGGAAGGCTGGGGATATCACTGTCACCTGGCCAACGACGGGGATGAAGCCTTGGAGATGATCGAGCTACACAAGCCTCGCATCATCCTCATGGACATCGAGATGCCCGGGAGAGACGGCTATGCGGTGGCTCGCGAGGTGAGGGCCTCGACCGGCGCCGAGGCCCGGGTTCCGATTTTGGCCGTGACCGCTCACCTGGCCAACGACTTGCGAGAGCGCTGCCTCGCCTCGGGCATGGACGACCTTTTAAGTAAACCGATCTCCCGGCCCGCGCTAGCTCAACGCCTGGTACGCTGGGAAGAGTTTTTGGCCGGCAAATGCGACCGAGCCGCCGTGAGGTTGGGAGACTTCAAGGAACTGAGCGGGTGGCCCGGCTGTTTCTTGAGCCCCATTAATTCCAAACTCAATACTTTGGCCATGCTGTGTGCCTCAGGTCAGCCGGACGGTATTCACGAATCCCTACTGGACCTCGAAAGATTGGCTTTCAAGGCGGGGCTGTTCGACTGGGGAGGGCGTTGCGTGGCTCTCCCCCGACCGGTCAATCTGCAACTTTCTCGAGATCTGATTGCGAGTTTTCAGCAGGAGTGGAGGGCTCTGGCTCCAACCTTGCTCGGTCAGCCAAAGAGCGCCGCGGCGACCTAGAAGTTCAACCGGAAACCCCGTTGACAGATTGCGAAGAGCATTTTGTTCCTCCGGAATGGGACATTTTCGAGTAATATCGGGAATATTTCGCGACAAATGGACGATTTCGGAGGGACAATAATGAACGAGCAAGATGTCGGCGGGGTTTCCGGTTGGACTTCTAAGCGCGCTCACCAAATGGAGATCGATGCCACTTCGAGTAATTAAAGGATTCAAGCCTCGCGACTGGGCCAAAGCAGCTTACGCCAAGTATTTGAGGTCCAAGAGCGACAGCTTTCTGGTCGACGCTTGTCCAGGAGCGGGCAAGACGAAGTTCGCCGTCATGGTAGCGGTGAACGAGCTTCATCGGGGAGCCGTTGATCGTGTCGATATCGTGGGACCTTCCGTTCACATCTGTCGACAGTGGGCCGAAGAGATGGCCGCCTGGGGTGTTCATCTGGATTCGGAAAACGACCAGGAATCGGCGGACTGCGTGGGCCGAGTGTTCACCTACCAACGACTGGGCATGGGTCAGCAGGCGCTCCGGACCAGCAATCGTCACCGCAGGTTGGTGATTCTCGACGAGATTCACCACGCCGGCGACAACTGCACCTGGGGCGACGCGCTCCGTCACGTCTTTTTCAACGCCGAGCGGCGTTTGCTGTTGAGCGGCACTCCTTTCCGCTCAGACGGGAATCCGATTCCTTTCGTTCATTACTCCGGAGGGGATCACGGTATCTCTGTCTCCGATTACTCCTACGGCTACGGAGAGGCTCTCCGTGACGGGTATTGCGCTCCCCTCTACTTTCCTCATCACGACGGCGATTTCCAATGGGAACGGGGCGGGGAGGTCTACAGCCACGATCTGAGCTCTCGACTGAGCCGTCAGATGGGAGCCGACCGTCTGAGAACGGCTTTCGCCCCGGAAGGTCAGTTTGTCACGGAGTTGCTGAAAGAAGCCCATCAGCATCTCATGCAGCTGCGTCTCGACCATCCCCAGGCGGGTGGGATCGTCTTTGGAAGAGACGTTGCCAACGTTCGCGCTCTGGCTGAAGTCTTGGAGCGGGTCAGTGGAGTTGAGCCGGTCACCGTGACCAACGACGACAAGGATGCAGCCGGACGGATCAACCGTTTTCGAAAGGGAAGCACGCCCTGGCTTGTCTCCGTGAAGATGGTCTCCGAGGGAGTCGACATCCCTCGCCTTCGAGTGGGAGTCTATCTCTCGCCGGTGCAAACAGAGATGTTTTTTCGACAAGCGGCGGGGCGCCTGGTGCGACTGGTTCAGGGACTCGAAGATCAGGCTGGATATCTCTACATACCCTCGTTGCCGAAGTTGGTCGACTTTGCCGCTTCCATGACAGCTGAGCGGCATCATGCGATCGGTCAAACCTTAGGTGACGGAGAGCTGCCCGGCGATCCCGAAGAGCGGTTGCGAACAGAGCCCGATGATGAAGAGATGGACTACCGGTTTCTCTCTTCGGTGGCCGAAAGAAGAGGGGTGGTGGAGACTTCGCCCTCGGACAAGGGTGGACAGACCTTTTTCGACTTCGCCTCCGACATGGTGGAGGAGCCGGAAGAAGTGGTGCAACCGATCGCCACGGGTGAAGGCTCGGAGGTGACCAGGCTCCTGGCCGAACAGAAAAAACAACAACGACGTCGGGGTGGGGCGCTCTCTTCTCTGGTCAATGAGCTGTACCGTAGCCACAAGGTTCCGTACGCTAAAATTCACGCCCATCTGAATTCCCTGCAAAAGGTGAACGGGCAAAGTCAGTGCACTCTGGAGCAGCTCGAAGAGCGTGAAGAGCTTCTGAGGAGCTGGCTAAGGGAAGGCTCTCCACCGCAAAAGGTGGCCCAATAATTTGTGCCTTGGAAGGCGCGGGAGTCTGACCGCCAAAGGCGAACGCCCCCGCTATGACCACCATAGCTGAACCGCAACTTTCTGTTCACTCCTCTCAACGCCAGCCCTCGGCCATCCGAGTGGCCAGTATCGCTTTCGCCGCCCGCAAGGACGACACCGAGGCGGTCAATGTCGCGATAGGCAACGTTTCTCTCCCCATGCATCCGGCCATGCAAAAGGCGCTCCGAAGTTTGGGTAGTGAGGAATTCGCCGATGGAGTCGTTCGATATACCGCTACCGTCGGTACCGACCGGGCCCGAGCTGCGGTCAAAAAGATTCTGGCCGCCAGCGTCCCGGAAGGGGGCACGGAAGAGCTGCACGTGCAGATCACCGACGGCGGCTCCCAAGCTATGGAGTTGATGATCCTCGCTTGCTGTGGACCCGCGGGGTCGGAGGAGAAGCCGCTCCTCATCATCGACGCGGCCTATACCAACTATCTCGCTTTCGCCTCACGACTGGGTCGGAGGATCGTCTCGCTGAGGCGCTATCTCACCGAGGACGGCCGGTTTCCCCTACCGGACCAGGACAAGCTGAAAGAAGTCTTCGAAAAGTATCAACCAGGGGCCGTTGTCATCATCCCTTACGACAACCCGACCGGCAGCCTCTATCGAAACGAAGACCTGAAACGGCTGGCCCAGCTCTGTGTGGAGTACAACTGCTGGCTGGTCTCGGATGAAGCTTACCGCGAACTTCACTACTCGAAGGAAAAAGCACCCTCGGTCTGGAGTCTTGGAAACCGGGACGTCCCCGGGATCGAGGGGCGGCGGATCGGTATCGAGACCGCTTCCAAGGTGTGGAACGCGTGCGGATTGAGGATCGGGGCCCTGGTCACGGACAACGCTCAACTACACGCTCAGTGCGTCGCGGAAAACACGGCGTCGCTCTGTCCGAGCGCCCTGGGTCAAGCGGTCTTCGCCGCTCTGGGAGATGAGACGGAGGCCGATCTGAAAGACTGGTTCGCCAGTCAGCGGGACTACTACGGCAGTCTGGTGGAGAATTTCTATCGAGATATGAAGGCTGCTCTGCCCGAAGCCATCGTTTCGAAACCGGAAGCTTCCCTCTACTCGGTGATCGATGTGGGCCCTCTGGTCGGCCCTGACTTTTCCGCTCTCGAATTCGTGATGTGGTGTGCCACCGAGGGACGGGTGGAGACACCGGAAGGGCCGCGAACTCTTCTGACCGCGCCCATGGAGGGCTTCTACGACCGGACCACCAACCCGGACAACACGGGGCGCACTCAATTCAGGGTTGCGTTTGTGGAGGGGCCGGACGTCATGAAGACCATCCCCACCCTCTTCAGCAGCTTGCTGAAGACCTATTTGGAAAGGGGTTAGACGAGTCTCATGAGCGAGGATAACGAGAAAGGCTATCAGGAGCAACTGCTGGCCTTGATGCAGAAGTTGATCGCAGCCGACGGAGTCAGTAGCGATGAAGAGAGAGCCTGGCTGAAGCTGCTCGAAAAAGAATACGGTCGGGAGGGAGAGGGCGAGCCTGAGTTTTGCCCGCTTCGGCTTCAGGATGTGGTGAAGACGCCCGGAGAAGCCGAAGAGTTGATCGAACTCTTGCTGATGGTCAGTCTGGCTGACGGCGAGACCTGCGCTTCCGAATGGAGACTGATCCAAGAAGTGGCCCGCCTGGTAGGAGTCAGTCCGGAAGAGACCGAGCGACTGCGTTCCGAGACCATCCTGGCAGTGGACCCGTAAAGACGGAGCACTAAACGTTGGCTAAACTCTACTTTCGATACGGCGCCATGGGTAGCGCCAAGACCCTGAACCTTCTGGCGGTTCGTCATAATTACGAGTTGCAAGGGAAGAAAGTGATTCTGCTCAAGCCTCGTCGCGACGATCGGTTCGGAGCCGACGTGGTGCGTTCGCGGGCGGGGCTGAGCTACCAGGCCGACTTGCTGATCGACGACGACACGGTCTTTGCTGCGGAGCTTTTTCAAGGCTTGCACTGCGTGTTGGTGGACGAGGGGCAGTTCCTAAGCGCGGACGTCGTGGAGGCCCTTCGGCAGGTGACTTTGGAGCACGATGTTCCGGTCATTGCTTACGGTCTCAGAACGGATTTCAGTACCAGGATGTTCCCTGGCTCGCAGCGTCTCATGGAACTGGCCGACGCCATCGAAGAGATCAAAACGACCTGCATGTTTTGCAATCGCAAGGCCGTTTTCAACCTTCGTCACGACGCGGAGGGAAAGGCTATCCTGGACGGGCCCCAAGTGATGCTGGGGGCCGATGCACGCTATTCACCGGTCTGTCACGCTTGCTACGTGAGCCGCACCGGACAGTCGATCGCGTCCGAACAAACCGAAACCGTGGGCTCCTAGGTTCAGTCGGAGCCTGGGCGCCCGCGGGTCGGAAATTCGATACCCGCGCCTAGGGCGTGTCATCAATCAGCATTGCCAGCTACACGAAGTACATTTTTGTGTTCTGGAAGTGGGATTTTCCGCCTAATACCGGGCGTATTTAAGGAAAATACCGCTTCCAGAGCGCGGAAATGGACAAGTGCAGCGCCGAGAGGCTGATTGATGACACGCCCTAAGCCCAGACCACTTTCTGGCCCTCTTTGGTCCAGCCTTCCAACTTGTCACCGTAGGCATCGTCGATGGTTCGGCGCTTGATCTTCATGGTGGGGGTGAGAAACTCGTTTTCGATCGCCCACTCCTCGGGAGCCACCACCAGACAGTCGAGCTTCTCCCAGGCTTCCACTTTACCGTTAACGCTGGCCAGCAGAGCTTTCAGCTCCGCTTCGACCTTCGATTTGTCCATGGAGCCGGCTTTCTGCTCCTCCCGGAGAGCCTCCGACAACTGCACGATGGCAAGCGGTGCCTTCAGTCCGGCACCGGTCACGCAACTCATCTCCACGTTGGCATCGGCGTTCAGCAGATTTTCGATGGGGGCGGGGGCGATGTACTTGCCCTTTTGAGACTTGAAGAGCTCTTTCACCCGGCCGGTGATCTTCAGCCGACCCTGGTCATCATACTCACCGCGGTCACCGGTCTTAAAGAAGCCGTCCTCGGTGTAGGACTCTTTGGTCAGTTCCGGCTCTTTGTAGTAGCCCTTCATGTTACCAGGACTCTTGAGAAGGATCTCTCCCTCTTCACTGATTCGAGATTCCGCTCCCCGAACCAGATGACCGACATAGCCGACTCGCGATTTGCCGGGCAGGGACAGGTGAGAGTAGATGAAGTCTTCCGTCATGGCGTAGCCCTCGAGGAGCTCAAGGCCAAGTCCACGGTACCATTCGATCAGCTCCGGAGGCACGGGTGCCGATCCGGTGATAGCGATCCGGGCCGAATCCAGGCCCAAACCCTTCAGAATCTTTTTCTTCACCAGACCGCCGACGATCGGAATGCTGCTCAAGAAATCCAGTTTCTTGGGAGGCATCTTCTTGAAAACACCCTGTTGAAACTTAAGCCACAATCGGGGAACAGAGTGGAAGATCGTCGGGCGTGCTCGCTGGAGGTCTTGAACAAACGTTTCGAGCGCCTCCGCGAAATAGAGATGAACCGGTACCACGAAACTCAACATCTCGATGGCGCAACGCTCGAAAGCGTGAGCTAGAGGGAGGTAGCTGATCATGCGGTCGCTTGGGTTGACGTTCAGCAGGTCTTTGACCACCACGGCCATGGCGATGGTGCTGGCAAAAGTGTGCTCGGCTCCCTTCGGCTGTCCGGTGGAACCCGAGGTGTAGATCAGCATCGAGGTGTCGTCGGCGTCTCTGACCGGACTGTCGGTCATCGGCTCCGTCTCGGCCACGATCTCATCCCAGCCCTTATAGTCCGTCTTGGGTGCCAGAGGATAGGCGATACAGGGTAGATCGCCCGGCACGGCGCCCTTCTGGCTCTCCCAGGTGTCGAGTTTGCCTACGAAGAGGAGCTTGGATTCGCTGTGGTCGAGGATGTATTTGATAGTGTCCTCGGTCAGGGTAGGGTAGAGAGCTACCGAAACGTACCCCGCCATCCAAATGGCCAGGTCGGTCATCATGAAATGGGCGCAGTTTTTGGAAAGAATTGCAATTTTCGAACCCGGCGGAAAGTCGAGTGACTTCAAGTGAGCGGCCATCCGGCGAACCTGATTCATGGTCTCGCTCCAGGTGTAGTCTTTCACTTCACCGTTGCCGATCGGCTGTGTCATATAGACTTTATTGGCACAGTCTTTTTCGTGGCGGTAGATTCTCTCCAGGACCATCTCTTTTGTTGCGGTTTTCGTCACGGTACAATTCCCCTATAGAACGGATTCGGCTAATTGCTACATCCAGCACAAAAGTCCTACTTGTCACCATACTTGAAGTCGGTGATGAGGGGAAGGTGGTCGGAGGCCAACCTTGTCAAAGAGTTTCTCGGAACGTAAGACTGAGCGACCTCCATCTCTCCGCGGTAGAAGCAGTAGTCCAGATGCCTTACCGGAAAGGTCCCGAACCAGGTCTTGGCTGGACTGGATTGAGTGGGTTGCCAGGAACGAGTGAGCCGTCGGTACTCCTTACTGGTGGGCCGGCAGTTGAAGTCGCCGGTCAGGATCTGGCCCCGGTCGGGGGCCATCGGGAGTTTCAGTAGGGCCTTGATTTGCGCCCTACGCTCCTTGAGAGTGAGTCCCAGGTGAGTGTTGTAGATGTCCAGCAACGAACCGTCCGGAAGTTGGACGGTGACGCGCTGCAATCCACGAGCTTCTTGAGGAAGCACCTGAGCGGCGGGGGGCAGAAGGAGTGGGTCCGTCTCCACCACCGGCAGTCTGGATAGATAGCCGATCCCGTATCGCCCTCCTCGCATCCGCACCAGGGGAAAGAACTCTCCCTCGGCGGGCCACAGCTTCTTGAGCTCGTCCAGCTGTCTCCGTCCGTTGGTGCGCTTGCAGCCGTCGTCGAGCTCCTGCAAAGCGACGAAGTCCGGCTCGTGCTGGTGCAAGACTTCGGCGATGCGCCGAAGGGAGATTCTTCCGTCCAGGCCGATGCAGCTGTGCACATTGTAAGTCATCACTCGGAAGGTGCCGGCGGGCTTGGGAAATTTCTCCACCATGCTGGACTTGGGTAGAAAGTAGGGCCGCCGCGCGGCCATGTTGCTCACTTCTTCTATGGTCAGAGGCTCATTTGGAAGAGGGAGCGTGGCGGGCAGATAAGCCACTTTTTGTCGGCGCGCGATCAGCCATAATTCGTAGGGGCGGGATTCCAGCCCCCGAAGAAACTTCCCGATTCGCCGAATGGTGGGGACGCGTTTGGAGTGCAGAGTTCCGATGTGAGTCAGACACTTTCCGCTCATCAGCCTCAAGTGCAGACGAGCCAGGTCGTCGGACTCGCACAGATGTTGGGCCAAGCTGGTCCGACCGGAAAGAAGACGCCAGGAGGCCCAACCCGTGCGCGCGGCCAGAACGACTGCTCGATACAGAGATTCCCAACCGTCTTCGGCTTCCAGGTGCTCGTCGATATGGTCTCGTGGAAGAGAGGTGTCGACCAGAGGCTGGGCCTTGTAGTGAGAGAGCACCTTGGCCAGGGCCCGGCGCTCGTGTTCTTTCAGGTCATCGAGACTGACCAGCACCACGCCGGGTGCGTCGGTCGTTTTCTGTTTGGGCGTGGGCCACCAAAACTGGCGTCTGAGGGGACGCGACAAGATGCGGAGGGTTTTGACGACTTCTGCGACCATAACGTCTTACAATACCGGGGCGAAGAGGCGGGCTACTTTCACCCCTAACTTGAAGAGGAGTCCTCGGCTGTAGTAGTCCTCGGGCCCCACCTCCACGCTCCTTTCCAGATCTCGGTTCAACATCTCTTCCATTTCGGCGCAAAACTCTCTGTCGCACACGACCAGATTACCCTCGAAATTGAGTCGCATGGAACGGTTGTCGAGATTAGAGGTTCCTACCCACCCCATGTCGTCGTCGATCAGCATGCACTTCTGGTGAGGGTAACCCGTGTGATAGCGAAAGACCCGAATTCCGCTGTGCTCGATCTCCAAGAAGGAGCTAAAAGAGGCCATATACATAACCAGCATGTCGTATCGTGCGGGCAGGATGATTCGGACGTCGACCCCTCTGAGGCTGGCAAGAATCAGGGCTTCGATCACCGACGGATCGGGGATGAAATAGGGGCTCGCGACCCAGAGCCGCTTTTTCGCCTGTTGAATGCAGTGGACGAAAAAGAGGACGCCACTGGGAAGATTGGAGGCCGGCCCGGTGGCCACGTAGAGAGCCTGCTGGTTGGCGCCCTCAGGTGCCGGAGTCGGTTGCCAGTTGAGTTCGGGAAGGTTGGCGGTAGCCCAGTAATAATCCTCAGCCCAAACGAACTGAATGTTCTGCACGATCGGTCCCCAGGCGATGGTGTGGGTGTCGCGCCAGTTTCCGTAGAACTTGCTGCTCCCGCAAGAGTCGTCGTGGACGTTGATCCCACCGGTCAGAGCGACTTTGCCGTCGACGACCACGATCTTGCGGTGGTTCCTGAAGTTGTACTGAAGCTTGTTGAAGCCTCCGCGAGTGGTGTAGAACGGGTGCATCTCCACGCCACGGCGGCGCATATCGTCTATGTATTCCTGGCTCAGGAACGTCATGCATCCGAGTTCGTCATAGAGAACGTAGACCCGCACCCCATCGTCTGCCCTGGCTACCAGTCGACGTTTGAACTCGTTGCCGATTTCGTCGTCACCGATGATGTAGAACAGGACCAGGATATAGTCTTCGGCCTCGTCCACGGCTTTGAACATAGCCTCGAAGGTCTCCGCCCCGTCGACGAGGATATCCACTTTGTTGCGGCCGGTGAAAGGGAGATCGGTTAGGCGCTCCAGGACTCGAGTGGCCGGGGTCATGGAGTCGGCTTCGAACGTCGGTGCCGTTCGAAAGCCCTGGAGGTTGTCCATGAACTCCTCCACTTCCCGGTAGCGGTGGTGGGTCAGGGAGTGGTCGCGGAGCAGTTTGATATACCCGTGAAACTTCTGACGGCTGAGCGTCCAGTACAGGGGAAGGGTGAGATAGGGGAAGGTCAGCAAGGAGATCGACCAGGCGATCGCGCCGCTGGCCGTTCGGGCATTCAAGATGGCGTGCAGTGCCGATGCCAGACCCAGGGAATGGAGGAGCGATAGACAGAGGGCGATGACCCAACCAATGGAATCCATGCCGCTGCGTTCTGGGTCGGCTAGGATAGTCCCGTTTTGCATAGGTATACTCGAGGTATTGGGGGACCAGGGGAAACAAGAGCGAAGCGACCCCCATGAACGAATTGGGAATTAACACCATCAGACCGCAGTTGGAAGACGTGGTCCAAGCCATCTCCGAACGCTTTGAATCGGCCGACCGAGCACGAGACCTCTCGCTTTCGATGCAAAGGAAGATCATTAAGCACTGCTCCTTGAGTATCCGTGCACTTCATCGGCGCGAATGGGAAGAAGCCGAAAAGCTTATGACGACGGCGCGGGAGCTTCTCGACGAAGCCGAAAAAGCGGTGGCCGACTTTCCCGAGATCTACTACGCCGGGTTTCTCCAGGACGCTCAAAAAGAGTATGCCGAAGCGCGGCTGACTCAGAGCCTGATAAGGGGTTCGAAACTTCCCTCACCCAAAGACATCAGGGTCGACTTTGCGCCTTACCTCAATGGAATGGGGGAGGCCGTGGGAGAGATGCGACGCTACACTCTGGACCGTATCCGCGCCGGCAATCTGGAAGAATCCGAGCGGGTGCTGGAGATTATGGACGAGATCTACTGTGCGCTTATCGGCCTTGATTATCCGGATGCCATTACCAGAGGCTTGCGCCGGACAACGGACCTCGCCAGAGCGTGCTTGGAACGTACTCGGGGCGACCTGACCAACCACTTCGACCGCCGTCGAGTGGAGAAAGCCCTGGCCTTTATCGAGAGTAAACAGGTTTAGAAGTCGGACTTTATCGGGGTTGCCACGGGATGGGGAGAGGTCAGGTCGATCTCGACCGGCCGGGGCGGCGGTGGAGGAGGGGCGACCTCTTCGGCAGTCGGCTGTACCACGGTTTCTTCCACCACGGGGGGGGCATTCCGAACCGGCGCGGGTGCCGGCTGTGAGTAGGTGTCTTGGAGGCGGTCCGAGGACGGTTGCCCCGAAGAGTCTCGGGTCGGGTATCCGGGGTCGATCGATTCCTCGAAGGTCTCGGGATTTTCCTCTGGCTCGGACTGGTAGGGAGCGCTGAAGTCTTCGGTGGACGGGGGGAGCGCTCGAGGAATGAACTCGGGTTGATAGCGAATGTCGGGCCTTTCTTCGATCGGGTCGATGTCTCGGACCAGAGGTTCGCGCTCTTCAAGAAGGTTTTCGGGCACGCTCTTCCAGCCGCCTTGCTCGTTGTCGCCGAGGTAGATAGCGAGATCATCGTCGCGACCCTCGGGCACGACGCCTTCGGAGCTCTTTTTCTTACCGACGACGGCCTGGAGAACACCCTTGAGTCGAGGCACTTTGTTGTACCAGACCAGGTGGGTCGACTCGGTATCGGTGTCGTCGGACCAGGCGAGAGCTTCGACTTGCACGCCGCGGAAGCCCGACTCGTAAAGCCGGTCGGCCAGATCGTAGGCCAGGTAAGAAGGCGCTTTCTTGTACAGGATGCGGATCCGCAAATCGTCTTTTTGGAGCCAGTCGTGGTCTTGCAGGAGGCGACGGACGGTACGACGGTTTTCCGGTTCATAGGGAAGAATGAAGGATATACCGTTGGCATCCATGGCGTCGTCTCCGACGATGCTGGCGGTCCTCATCTTGGAAAAATTGAAAGAGCTGTAGAGGTTGGCCAGATCGACCATCTGCATCAAGGTCAGGTCGGTATCGAGATTCTGCTTGACAACTCGTGCGAGTTCATCAAGTCGGCTCAGCATGGAGGGCTCTTTGAGCTTGCGGCCGAGCGCTCGTACGACTTGCTGCTGGCGTCGGATCCGGCCCCGGTCTCCCTCTTCGTCCATTCGAAAACGAGCGTAACCCACCGCTTGCTCCCCGTCCAAGACCTGAGGGCCTTTCTTTAGGTGAATGTGAAGCTTACCCCAGTTGTCGTCGTAGTCCATGTTCTTTTCCACGTCGATGGGGAGACCACCCAGAGCGTCCACGACTTCTTTCGCGCCGCTGACTTTGAGAATGACGTGATGGTGAATCGGTATGCCCAGAAAGTCACTGACAGTTTCACGGGCCTGCTCGATTCCACCGTAGGAATAGGCGCTGTTGATCTTGTCGTAGCCGATGTCGGGAGCGATAAGGACCTGAGTGTCTCGGGGAATACTGACCAGATTCAGAAAGTTCGACTCTCGGGAGAGCGACATCACCAGGATCGTGTCGGAACGCGCCCCTTTGGTGTAGAGGATCCCTTGATCGTTGTAGTTGTAGTCGATACCGACAATGAGGATGTTGAGCCGTTCGGTACTCCCAAAGACCCGCTTGCCGGCTTCCTCTTTCTTGAGGATATCCAGCGGAGAAAAGTTGGAGCCACCCGCCTCGGCCACGGGGCGAACGATGTATTCCGTGTAGAGAATGCCACCGACCAGAGCGGACAACCCGAAAGCCCAACAGAGTATGTTCCAGAATATGAAGCGCTTCATGCTCGGAGTTCTCTTATACCATCGGGGTTTGAGAGGCTTGGGTTCGGGGTTGGTCTTGTCTGGTTGGCTCATTCTATCATGCTTGAATATGAATCAAGGATTCCCTCCGCGGAGGGACACAAAACAGCGGTTTGTGTTGGCCAAGTTATACTCCACGCCGGCCTTTCCGTCAATGCGACAAAAAAGGGGTTTCCGAGGCTCGGGGGTAGTCGCGGTCGTGTTGAATCTCTCCCCACGAACCGACCCGCGGACCTTGAGGGTGCTCCGAAGGACGTATGAGATCCTGGCTCGGAACCGGGTCACTGTGTCAGGCCACGTGTTCACCACACCGAGCTTGAGCGACGGAGCGGCGGACTCCCACCTGGACTACGGCGGAAAGCAGTGGTTGTGGGATTCTTCGGCTCACGCCATGAATCTCGCTCACACCGAGCCCGAGATCGCCCGGGCCGAGTTGCGGGCCATGATGGCGCATCAAACGACCGAAACATCAGCCGACCACGGCTTCGTTCCTCACATGAACTATTTTCATGGGGACGGTCGGCTGGTTCCTGAGTGGGCCAAAGAGCATTTCCAAGACTTCTTGGCAAGCACCGACGGTTGTCTGGTGCCCCGGGAAGGGCGAGAAAAGTTTCTGACCTCCTACTGGTCTCAGGAAAGCCACTCCGACATCACTCAGCCCCCTATTCTCGCTATGGCGGTGCTGGAGGTGCATCAAGCTGACCCGGACCGTTCGTTCGCAGAGGAGATGGTTCCAAAGCTGAAAGCCTTCTACGACTACCTCGCGAGGCGACGAGCCGACGAGGATGGTCTGCTCCGTATCATTCACCCGTGGGAAAGCGGTTGGGACAACTCCCAGCGCTGGGATGAAGCGATCGGAGTGGAGGGGGTCGAGCGCCATCTCATTGATCGCCGGAAGATTCGATTGCTGTCGAAGTACAAAGCTTTAGATTGGAACCTGGACAGGATTGTCGATTCGCGAGACTTCCTGGTCAAGCCGGTCGACTTCAACGTCCTCTATACGAAGAACCTGGATTGTCTTGCCGAGCTGTGTGAAGTCCTGGGCGATCGATCGGGAGCGAAAGAGTATAACGAGAGGTGCGGACGAGTGGTAGCTTCGATCCGTTCTGCCATGTGGGACGGCGACAAGTACGTGGACATTCTGCAAACGCCGGGAGGCGACCGTCTGTCTTCCGTCAAGAGCGCCGCCATGTTCTATCCCATGATGGTGGCGGGCGAACCGCGTTCTCGACATCTGATACATCAACATCTGGCCAACCCTGAAGAGTTCGCCCCGCCGAAAGGATTCATGGTCTCGACCACGTCCCTCGACGAGCCCAGTTGCGACGGGAGCCAGTATTGGCGAGGCAATGTCTGGGGGATCGTCAACTTTTTCGTGCATTGCGGGCTTCGGGAATATTTGAAGACTGCGCCCGGTGATGCTGTGGCAAGGACGATGGCCGAACGGATACGCGATTCGATGTTTGAGCTTTTGGACGAGGCCGATTTTTACGAATATTTCCATACCCGAAAAGTTGACGAGGAGCCGCGCGGCTACGGTGTCCCGTCGTTTGGTTGGAACGGGCTGGCGCTCTTTATGGATCGGGAGCCCGCGTTCGGTTCACTGTGAAAAACCTCGGAGATCGCCGAGGGCACAGAGGGGTTTTGAAATAGGAACCGCTCCACATCGGTTGAAAGCCGCCGGTGTGGGACGAAAATGGGGCCAACACTTTTTGCGCAGCCGGTCGACGGTGGAGAAGATCCTTCGGGCAGCTTCGCTTTCCGAAGACGACCGGGTGTTGGAGATCGGGCCGGGCGAGGGAGTCTTGACTCTGGAGTTGTGTCGCCAGGCCGGACGGGTCCACGCCTTTGAGGTCGATCCGGCTTTGGCTCAGGCTCTGAGAGAGAAGAAGATCGAGAATCTTCTGGTGCATGAAGGAGACTTTCTCCAGCAAGACCCGGCGGCGTGTCTGGGATCGGATGCCCGCGACCTGGTCGTGGTCGCCAACCTTCCGTATTACATCACGGCACCCATCATGGAAAAGCTATTCTGGCAAAGGCCGGTGCCGGTGGGCAAAGGTATCTTGATGATGCAGGAGGAGGTCGCCCAACGAATCTGCGGGCCGGCCTCGCGCCAGGCGGGAGCGCTGACCTACATCACCGGGGCCTTCTTTGAAGCGGAATACCTCTTCAAGGTGCCGCCCGGCTGTTTCTCCCCTCCACCCAAAGTGGATAGCGCCGTCATTGCCCTGAGACCACGCCCATGGAGCTTCAACCCGACCACCTCTCAGACCGCTCTCTACGAACGTCTCGTGTCGACCGCTTTTCAAGCTCGCAGAAAACAGTTGACCCGTTCGCTTCGGGCGGTCCATCCCGACATCGCTCAGACTTTAGAGAAAGCGGGTATCGATCCGCGCCGGCGCCCGGAGACCCTGGAGGTCCAGGAGTTCTGGGAGATTGCACGGAAGCTAGACCCCTATGAGTGAGTTGACTTCGAAATTCCTGGCCCAACTAAAGCAGGACATCCCCTTGATGGCCCAAGATGCCGGGCTTGCCGGCACCAAATTGATGGCCCTGGCCCAGCGCATTGAAGTGAGTGAAGAGCGAAACGATGTTCCCCTGTCACTAGACCATGACCAGGGTCGACTCTTCTTGCAGATCAAGCATCCCGCGGTGGCTCATCTTTTGAGTAATCCTCACCGGCGCCGTTCGGACTTGCTCTTTATCGCCAGCAGCATGATGAGCATTCTCAACCGCGAAGAAGAAGATATCACCGACGAGCACGAGCGAGAGTTTCACGCTCGCATCCTGCGCTTTGCTCTGGAAGAAGGTCAGGGCAGTTGGGCGGGGATAGCTTAGCACGCCATCGGACCCTGCTCTCGGCCGGGGCTGTCGCGTTTTCACTCGCGTTCATGCTGGCCCTGGTGGTCGGCTCGGGACAGATCGGTTGGTCCGACATTTTTGGTGCCGAGTCGACGCTGGGTAAGACGATGTTCTGGAAGCTTCGCTTCCCCCGGGCCGTGGCTGCCGCCGCCGTCGGAGGCGGACTGGCCCTGGTGGGAGCCGTCCTCCAGTCGAGTCTGCGAAACCCTCTGGCCGACCCGTTCTTGCTGGGCGTTTCTTCCGCGGCCGCGGTCGGTGCCGTTCTGGCCCTGGCTCTCGGTTGGCCTGGAATGCGCTTTGGATTTTCCGTTATCAGCGCGCTTCTCTGCTTGCTCTTTTTAGACAAGGTGGCTTACCGAAGAGGTGTCTTCTCCACTCACAACCTGTTGCTGGCAGGTGTCGCCGTGACCTACCTACTTTCGGCTGCCACCGGCGTGATTGTTCTGTTGGCCGACCCGACCCGCACCCGCGGGCTGCTCTTCTGGCTCATGGGCGGGTTCAGCATGCTGGACACGACCTCGACCGCTATCTGCGCCGTCCTGGTAGGAGTGGTCGCTATCTGGATGCAGTTTGAGCACGACAAATTGGACACGCTGGCTCTAGGAGATGAGTCGGCCCATATTTTAGGGCTCCGGCCGAACCGCTTCAGAAGGACTCTCTTTCTGGCTTCGGCGATCGTGGTGGGACTCACCGTCGCAACGGCGGGCGGGATTGGGTTCGTCGGCATTCTCGTGCCGCACATCGCTCGACTTTTCTGTGGAGTCACTCACCGAACTCTGCTCCCTCTCTGCCTTTTTGGAGGCGCCACACTGACCTTGTTGGCGGACACCTTCGCCCGCACGGTCATCTCCCCGCGCGAGATACCGGTAGGGTTATTGACGGCCCTCTTGGGTGCCCCGTTCTTTCTCCATCAACTACGACGTGGCAAGGGGTTCTGAGGCGCCATGTCTTTCCAGCTTCGAGGTGTCACGGTCAGGCGCCAAGGACAAAAGGTTTTGAGTACCATCGACCACGGCTTCGAGAGCGGTCTGGTGAGCGGCGTGGTGGGTCCCAACGGGAGCGGTAAGAGCAGCCTCCTTCGGACGCTCTACGGCTATCTTGAAGTGGACGAGGGCTCGGTGATACTCGAAGATCGAGAGCTGACCCGATGGAACCCTAGAGAATTGGCTTCGCGGTTGGGGGTATGCCCTCAAGAATCCGAGCCGTCGCTCGACTTTAGAATCGATCAAGTACTGGCTCTTCCCCTGGGTGGCGATCTCTCTACCATGAAAGAGCAGTCCGCTCGGCTTGATTTCTTGCGATTGGAGACTCTGTACGATCGGACCCTTTCGCAGCTTTCCGGCGGAGAAAGGCAACGTGTCCGCTTAGGGATGGCCCTCATGAAAGAAGCTCCCTGGCTGATTCTTGATGAGCCGATCAACCACCTCGACCTGGCCACCGGCTGGTCTTTGATGCGGTATCTCCAGAAACCGAGAGAAGGGGGGGTTCTTCTGGCACTCCACGACCTGACCACGGCCGCTCACTACTGTCAAAATCTGTTGGTGCTCAGAGATGGAGAAAAAGTGGCGGCCGGCCCTCCGAGAGAGGTTTTGACACCGGAACTTCTCAAGACCGTTTTCCGTCTCGATGCCAAGATCGAATGGTCGACCGAACCACCTGGTCTGAAGGTTCTGGGGGTCGAGGTCGGGTGACCGACAGTCTGCAGGATTTTCTCCAGGAGCTAGCCGAGGCCGGAGACACTCAGGGGACCGGCTCCGGGTTTACTTTGCGTTCGGACAAAGCCAGGGAAAAACTGAAGAAATTCGCTCTGGCACATCCCGAGAACTACTTTCTGCTGGTGCTGGCCGGTCTCCACGCATTGGGTGGTCGTTGTTTCTCCATGCGTGTCGATGCCGATGACCTGGAAGTCCGAGCAGATTGCCGGGTGGAGCCCGAATGCCTGACCAACCTGTGGGAGAGTGTAGCGGGCGGCAAGGAGGGAGAGGCTGACGCGGGGCTGCGTTTGCTGGGACTCGCCATTCTCACCTCTGTCCGGTTCGGGAGAGTGGATTGGACGATAGACTCCTGCGATTCCAGACTTCGACAGTCGGTCAAGGGGGAGCAACTCTCCGAACCATCTTGCGACCGCTTATCCAATCCGGTCGAAGGCACCATCATCCAGGTCAAACGAAAAGACGTGAAGTCGGTCGCCTCGCGCTTCATCTCGCAGCTCTCTCGACGAATCTTGGCCCGCGATTGGGATGAGGAGAAACTCATCTCCGAGCGTGTCTTTCTGGGCACGATGAAGAGCTTTGAGTTTAATAAGAAAGCTCTCGATTGCCGGGCGGAAACCTCGCCCGCGTTGGCCGTCTTCCGGGTGGGCGAGGGGCTTGAGTCTTTCGGCGGCAAGCACCTTTTCGTCGAGAAGGGCGAATTGAACGTGGCGGTCGTTTTAGGCAAACGAACCGAGTTGCCCGGGGAGGCCAAGAAGGTGTCCTGGCTCTGGCACGGTTTGAGGATGGGGGAGACCCGTCTGGGGCTGAGCTACGACTTCTGCCGGGCCTTCGCTCTGGCCGACGACCTCCGCTGCGACCTGAGCCTGACCTCGGTGGCCGATACCTGGGCTCGGCAGAAAGCGGTCAGACTGGCTCGGGAGGCGGTGAGACGCGCCCTGGAGTTACTGGCAGTTCGATATCGAGAAATTCAGGGAGAATACTACCAAAGTCAGGACGGGGAGATGGAAGAGTGTCTGCTGGAGGTGCTCGGGAAGCGGATCGACGTCCGTCGCAATCGCCACCGGATGGGGAGTTTCAACGACAGCCTGCTCCGTTGTCCGTTTTTTCAGGTCGGCACTCCGGACGGCCGCAAACGTCGCGCCGACCTCTTTGAAATCTGGGAATGGATCGAGAAAGGTCAAAACCCGGCTCTCTTTCGGGAAGAGTCGGAGTGGCAAGAGGTGGAGGCGTGGGCCGATAGACCGGTGGTGATCTATGCATCCCGAAGGCACAGCAGTACGCTGATAGATATCTTTGGTGAGAACGCTTTTCACCGTGGGACGACGATCGCTCGATCTATCGAAAAACTGGTGGCCGGCGGGAAGGCCTTTCTGCCTCCAACTCAGCCCGTTTTTTCTGGAGAGATCGTCATCGGCGACGACAAACTCTTCTGGGCGCTGGAGATTTCCGAGCAGCCGGGGGTCCTGACTGTTCTGCGCAACAATCGGACCTATTTCCAAGACCGAATCCTCTCCTTGCCCGACGGGCTTCAACTGTACGGGGAGGTTCCGTGGGAGCCAAACTTCGGAGGCCGGTTGTCCGACCAGGAACTGGCCGGCAAATTGGTCGATTCGGTGCGCCTGGCGATCGCGACCGAACTAGACAAAAAGACGGAGAAGCCGTCGACCGGTGATTATGAAGCCATCTCTTCTGTGATCCGCTCTCTCGGCTCGGAGTGGGCAAGCTGGGAGAAGTCCGGCCTGGCCAATCTGTGCTGGCTGGTCGGTCGGGGGAGAGCGAACGAGTGGATCAGCCCTTCGAGTTTGGCGCTGAAAAGAGAACAGGAGGGCTTGCCGTTCTACTACACCACCGTCGAGCAGGCCGAACAGCGTGATCCGCACTCCCTGGAGGAACTCCCTTTTCACCTTATTCTGAGTACGACATGCCTGCAGGCTCTGCCCTCCGACTTCCATGACGTCCAGGGGGTCGAGTTGCTCCACGCTCGCCCGCCGTACACCTTCCCCGAAGCAGATTGGGTCTCCGTATCGGTGGACCGCGCCTCGATCCCGCGAGCCCCGGACGACCTCCTGGCCGTGCGTGTGGGCTTCCCCGAAGTGGGTGCTGACCGCGTCGGGCAGGGTGTCGACCTGGAGATGAATTTGCGAGGTCACAAGCTCCAGACTCGTCCGGTCAGCTCCTTCGTCGGGCCGGCCGTGATCTGCTTGGAACTGGAAAAGGGTTGGCCCGACTCCCGAGGACGCCACCTGATCGACAAAGACCAGATGGAAGCTCTCAAGTCTCTCCTTCCCGACATTCTCACGGAAGCCGGAAGGCTGCTGTGGAAGAGTCTGACCGCCGACGGTCTGCAACGGTTGTATCATGAGGTCCAACGAACGGTATTGGTCGACCTTTGGTCCGAGGGAGAGCGAGATTTCGAAGGGCGAGTCCTGACCGCCGGCGGGGGGAGGCTGTCGATGGGCGAGCTTCGTGGAAAACGAGAGCTACGCTACTTCAGCGATTGGACCAAGGCTTCTCAGGTCGAGCCGGACACGATTTTCTTGACCGCGGTGCAGGTCGAAGCGCTCAAAATGGTGGGGGAGGTCGAGCTCTCGGACAGCCTGCAATCGAGCGTCGAGCCGCTTGCTTCCCCGAAAAGCGAAGTGTCCGCAGCTACTTCTAGGCCCGCTGGTATCGAGCCCGCAGCAGCTCTCACGAGCCGTCCCGCGCCGGTGCCGCCCTCCCCGGAGACTGGGAAGAAAGATGCCCATCAGCATCCCGTAAGTCGACCTGAGCGGGAGCCGTCCCCGACTACGGTGTTAGTCCAGCATCGACAGAGTGCATCCCTAAGTGAAGAGCCTGAGCTACCCCTGACTAAGAGAGATGATCCCGGCAACGTCGACCCCACGGTCCAAAAGCTTGTAGCGATCTTGTCGTCACTCCTGGAGAACCATTCGGTGCCGTTTTCGAGGCAGTTTGAGCTTTTCTTGTCCACCACTCGAGAGATCGAAGCCCTGGAGTCGGTCCTGAAAGAGGAGAACGGCAAGCTTTTCGTCAGGGCCCTGGACGACCCGAGTGAGGATCAATTGCTGGCGTTGCTGGCGGCGGTTTACACTTACTTCAACCGCACACTCGAGCAGGTCGACGACTCTCACGAACGGGCTTTCCACCAGGCTTTGGTGCAATTCGCCATCCGCAGGTGATTTTTGGTAGGGATCTAACTGGCTTAGGGCCTGTTACCGCTCAGCATCTTCCGCTTCACGCGTCCAGTTCCGCCACCTTGAAGCGCAAATTTGCTAAAATACGCTCGGTATTAGGCGCAAATTTGCACTCCAAGGAGACGAAAATGTACTTTGTGAATCAAAAAATGCTGAGCGGTAACAGGCCCTAGAGTGACCGAAAAACAATGGAATGAATTCATCGACAAACTGGATTTCGCCGAACTGACCGGGCGCTGGAATCTGTTGCCTCTTCACTGGCTTGACGAGGAGTTTCCCCCCGGCCTGAACGAGCTATCGTCCGATCTTGCATCCAGTCTTTTGGACCTTCGCGCCATCGAGGAAGAAGACGAGCGACTGGAACAGGTCAAGAACGTATGTCGAGAGTATCGGCGCCGGCTTTCCAGTCAGTCGATCTCTCTCGACTCTCGACTGACTCCACCCGGAAGCCGGGTCACTCTATCTTATCTCGATCTGCAGAACCTCGGAGAAGGCGATTGTCTGATCGCTCCGGGGGCCTGGGATCGTGTCGGTTACAACATCGCCGAAACGGCTCACCCCGGCGAAGACCATCTGGAAAACGTGGGCGAGAGTCCCGTTCGCCAGGAGCCGGGCGAACTCAAGTTTCGCAACCTGCTTCTCTTCCCCGACAAAGGTACACCCTCGCCCCGCAGTTTTCGAGCGCTCTGCGAGAAGACGCTACGCCAGGCCCGCGGGCTCGGAGCCCGCACCATCACGATGACTCACCTCCATCTTCCTCAAACCGGATTGGCCGACCGATTCGCCGCCGCCGAGGTGGTGAGCGCAGTCCGCCAGATGCTTCGTGAGAGCCCCGGTGTGAGGGTCGATATCCTGACCTTCACTCATCGCAATTTTGAAGACTACCAACACTGGTTTGAAAGTCTCAAATCACTGACCAGAGCAGAGCAAGGGGAGAGCCGGCCACCCGACGAGAGTGCCGAGCCGGACTCCGAGGATTCCCAGTTCGAGGTCGGCGATACGCTCCGAAGTTTCGCCAAACGTTCCAGCGATTTCGCCAATGAAGCGACAGCCTCCGTCAAGGAATGGTTTTCCCAGGCCACTCGCGAGCGGGAGAAATCACCTACCGTCCACCCAGCCGGTCTGGAACTCAGCTTCGTCCACCGACAAGCTTTGAACTCTCTTTTCCTGGGTCGTGTCGACCGGTACGAGTGGGACCAGAGCAAGCCGGTCGAGCACTATCTGCTCTGTCTAGCCGAGACGGTGAGGGCAGAGAACGAATCGCTGGAGACGACGGAGTTGGCCTCTTCTCTCCGTCAGTCTTGGGAGGTTCTGGGAGCTTCTCACCCCCTCCGGCGGTACTACCGACTGCTGGCGTTGCGGCTCCAGGACGAACCTGATGAGAAACTAGTAGCCTCTCTCGTGGAAGAAGCCGTGGAGTGGGAGGATCGTCCCCTTCTTGCCTATCTCCACCGTTTTCAGGAGGACCCCTCCAGGGAGTCCTCAAACCGTACCTTGCCACCGGTTTATCCGGCAGGCAGCAGGATGACCCCCTGGAAAGGAACGCCGGAACATGAGTGACGCGAGCGTCGAAGAAAGAATTCAATTTCTCGAAGAGCAGAATGAGGGTCTCAAGCGATCCGGGATTCTCCTCCTCGTGCTGGTTTTCGTGATGGGCGCGACCATGATTTACGACAATTTCGCGCGCGCCAAGGTCACCGAAACGGAGGGCCTCATCATCAACACGGCCGCCGGCAAACCACGCGGTGCTCTGAGTGCCATGCCCACCGGCCACCTGGGGATGCTTTTCTACGACTACGAAGGTAAACTGCCCGAGAGCGTGCAGTACGCTTCGATACCGTACCTTGACGGTTTCGCCATTTACGACCGAAACGGACGGCCCAGAATCTTGCTCGGGATGGACGACAAGGACAACCCCATCGTGGCGGTCGTTTCGCCCGAAGGTAAGACCCTATTCTCGGCCGTTCCGCCGGCGGTGGGCGAAGCTGCTCAACCTGGCGGGCAGCCGGGCGCGATGCCCATACCTGCCGCCACACCCGCCGCGGGCGCCCCGCCTGCAGCAGCAGCGACCCCCGTAGCGACGCCTACTCCTTAGAACAAGTCGGAATAGGTGCGCCCCCAACCTATCAGCGTCGGGCGCCTCATGGCGCTCCTCAAACAATCGGTCGGTCGAGCCTTTAGTACCGTGCTGGTGACCGGAGAGGTGATCGATCCTCTGCAGAGTCCGCGAGGCCATCTGTATTTCCGTTTGTCGGACGGAGAAGCCGAGATCCGCACGGTTATGTGGCGTCAAGACGCCGAGCGCCTGAGGCACGAACTCACGCCCGGCGACCAGATCACGGTGCGGGGTCGTCTCGACGTCTATCCTCCGCGAGGTGAGTTGCAACTCGTGGCGATGGCCCTGATGCAAAGCGGGAAGGGGCAGAAGTTGTTGGCCCTCGCCGAGCTCAAGCAGAAACTGAAAGAGGAAGGCCTCTTCGACCGTCCCAGGCGCCCCCTTCCAGCCTTCCCCAAAACTATCGGCGTGGTGACCTCGGTCGGCTCAGCCGTTATCCACGATATCTACCAGAGCGTTCAAAAACGTTTCCCTGCCTGTCAGATCATCTTGAGTCCGTCCTCGGTCTCCGGTGAACTCGCCTCCCGAGAGTTGGTCCAGGCGCTGAAGAGACTCGAAGGCCGAGCTGAGGTGGTGGTTTTGGCTCGGGGCGGCGGCTCGTTCGAGGAATTGCTGCCGTTTTCCGACGAAACTCTAGTCCGAGAGGTGGCCGGATTTTCGGTCCCCGTGATTGCCGCCGTGGGCCACGGTTCGGATTCGGTGTTGCTTGATTTTGTGGCCGATCACACCGCGCCCACGCCCACCGCGGCTGCGGTTCTGGCCACTCCTGACCGGGTCGATTTAGCCCGCCAACTGACCTTGCTCCGTAACCGGGCGATCCGAGGAGTGGTACGAGTCGTTCAGGTGCAGCGCGGTCCGCTGGAGCGGTCCTCGGCGTTGGTGAAGGCGCACCACCCGGCTAAGATCCTGGCTAGAGCCCGGGAGCGACATCGCGAGCTGAGTGAGAGATTAGGGAGGGGTCAAGATTTCCGACTGACACACCTCAGAGTTCGGCTAGAACAGTTGGCGGGAAAACTCGGAACCCAGCGTTTAGCGCGGCTAACACAGGCCGAACGACAACGACTGAAAACCTTGGAGCGGCGGTTGCTCCATTCCGGCGCTCGTTTCCCTGTTCCTCGGAGAGCAAATCTGACTCAGCTTACCGAAAGGCTCAAGAGCGTAGGGCCGAAGAGCCTGCTGAAACGAGGTTTCGCCATGGTGTATACGGGAGGCCGTCTGGTCACCGGCGCAGGGGGCAGGACCCAGGGTGAAGAGCTTGAACTGCATTTCGCCGACGGCAGGATCGTTGCCGATATAAAGCGAGTAGAATCCACCACCACCGAGCATGTCACAGACCAACCCCCCAAACTATGAGGAAAACCTGGCCCGCCTTCAGCAAGTTGTCGAACGACTCGAGCGCGACGCCTTGGGATTGGAAGAGTCGCTCACCCTCTTTGAGGAAGGCATGAGTTTGGTGGAGCAATGCGATGAGCAGTTGCGACGAGTCGAGGAGCGGGTCAAAGTTCTCGTCTCGGGGTCGGAGTCGCTCGCCACCAGAGCCGAACTGCCGGTTGAACAGGTATCAATTGAAGATTCGAGGGAGCAAAATTAAATGACGAACCTGGCACGTCCTACCCATTTGGACTTCCCCCTGAAGTCCTGGTGGGCCGAGCGTACGGAGTGGGTGGAGAGAGCTCTGGACGAGACTTTCCCAGAGGACGACTCCATGGCGAATACCGTAGAGATGATGAGATACTGCCTCTTCAGCGGAGGCAAGCGGTTTCGCCCCATCCTGGCCTACGGAGCGGCGGAGTGTCTGGGCAAATCCGGAAGAATCGCCACCGCGGCCGCTTGCGCCTACGAGATGATTCACTGCTTCAGTTTGGCCCACGACGACCTGCCCTGCATGGACGATGACGATATGCGTCGAGGCAAGCCCACGGCTCACAAGAGGTATAGCGAGTGGGGCGCCCTGTTAGCGGGAGACGGGCTTTCGATTTGGGCCTTTCATAAGATCTCCGAACTGCCTGAAGGTGTGTCGGCCGAGGTCGGACTCAAGCTTGTCCAGGATCTGGCCCTGGCCAGTGGGCACAAAGGCATGGTCGGGGGTCAAGTGATCGATATGCAAGCACAGAACGGAGCGGTCGACCGAGCCGGTCTCGAGGCTATTCACAGGGCCAAGACCGGCGCCTTGATCTGCGGGTCCGTCCGCGCCGGAGCCATGTTGGCGGGCGCCGATGACCGGCAGCTCGAATGCCTGACAAACTACGGGAAAGCGGTGGGTCTCGTCTTCCAGCTGACCGATGATATCCTGGATGCCGAAGAAGATCCGGACGGCGTCAGCTTCGTCTCGCTCATCGGTATGGAAGAAACCCGCAAGTTGGTCCGCGAGTCTACCGAAGAGGCTTTGAGAAACCTCGAGTCTTTCGGGCAGCCCGCCGACCCGCTGAGAGCCCTCGCGCTGTTTCTCGAGGACAGGAAAGGGTAGCAAAATCCACTCTACCGAAGAGCAACTCGAGGCGCTAGCAAAGCACCTCTCCAAGAACTCCAAAGACCTGGTGTTCTGGTCGGGGGCTGGATTTCTCCATTCCGAACTTCCGGAGTCGCTCATCACTGCGGTCGGTCAGGAGTGGTCGGCGCGGGCGGCGCAAGCTTACCTGAGCTACCTTTCCGTGTCATCCAGCGAAGCTTTCGAGTCGACCGGCCAGAAGCTTGTGGTGGTGGTGGCGTGCCCCTGTCACCCAAACCAACTGCAGGGTCTTTTCTTGCTGGCGGATGCCGGTCTTCTCTCCTCCGTCGTGCTCTTGGAAAGGCGAAAACCGCGAGCGCTTGCCGGCGTCTTTGAAAGACGCGGCTCGGCCACCGGCGTCTATCTCGGTGAAGTCGGTTTGTGCGACTGTGGTTGGGTAGAATGGGACGGCTCCGACAAGGCACTGTCCAAAATGAATGAGGCGCTCGAGGAAGCCCAACTGGAAGGTCCCGCATTCGTGGTAGCCTGCTGCCGGGACCAGGAGGCCTCGGAAGAGCCGGTTCAACTCGTTTCGACCGAAACACGATTTCTTAAAAGGTACTCTCAAGGGGTCCGAGGGGCACCGCCTTTAGAAACGGTGTTTGGAAGATTCTTGCGTAGCCTGGAAACGCTGGTGCCGGCGGAGTCTATCTTTTGGGTGCCGGATAGCATCGAAGACCTCCAGGAGTTCAGGCGGCAACTGTCCCTGTTTCGCAGAATTCAACAAGGCACGCCCGGACGCCCCGTGGTGGTGCTGGACTCCGCGGTGCTGCCTGTCGTTTACGTGGATATTCGCAACTGGTGCGAGAGCAGCGATCGAGACAACCCCATTTTTTTGGTCTATCACTCCGGTCTACCTGCCGCGGATTCGGCCTCCGCCGGGGGACTCACCGACGGTATGCTGCTGCAGTCCATTCCCGGCCTGAACCTATCCGTGCCGGCCGACGAGGAGGAGGCGCGCACTCTTTTTGTGGAGGCCGACTCGCTCAGCGGTCCGGCCGCTCTGACCTTCTGTCGAAATCCTGCCGTCGGATTGTCACTGAAGAGCAAAGCCAGTCCCGGACGTGGTCGGATGCTCAGAGAGGGCAAAGATTTGGTCCTGGTGGCCATCGGCTCGACCGTATTCCCTTGCCTGTTGGCCGCCGAGTCGCTCCAAGCGGTCGGCCTCTCGGTGGCGGTAGTCGACTTGCGGTATCGCAAACCGCTCGACAAAAAGCTGATCGAGGGGCTGAATCGGTTTCCCTTGCTCGTCTCGGTGGACGAACATCCCGAGGCCGGAAGTATCTCCGGTCATCTGTGGCGCCCGGATAGCGCCGGCAGTAAATTGATCCGACTGGGAATCGAAGTCGAACAAGTTCAAAATATGCTGGAAGGGGAAGTGGAAGAGGAGCTGACTCTCGAGCACTTTGGGCTCCATGCCGAAGGCATCGCCAGAGTTGTACGAGAGAGTCTGCGCCTCGCTCCACCATCTGCCTTTGGCTGAACGCTAGCTGTATGAAAATGGGGTGTTTTTTTGGCTGAATCCGAGCACGACCGCCGGGTTTCTTCTCGCGTTGAGGAGATCTTGAACGGGTGGTGGCGGCGCGACGGTGAGAAGTTTCGTCGTTGCAAGACTCTCGACGTCAGTATGGACGGTGCGCTTGTCGTTCTGGATACGGAGCTCGAAGACGAGACGGCTTTCGAGATCCATCTGGACATGGACGCGGAATGGTCGGTCGCGCTCAACGCCGTCGTGCTGTGGCAACGCCCGATTTTCTTCGGGAGGCAACAGCTGACCGCGGTGAACTATCGGTTTCAGCAGGCTTCCGACCAATCCATGTTCGGTCTTTGGATGCAGCGCAAACTAAAGAGCGACGCAAAAAAAGGTCTGCAGGAACATTTGGCGCCCATCGTTCTGTCTTCTCCCAAGCCTAAAGCGGAGCAGCCGGTCCTGGAGACGGCACCGAAAATTCAGTTCGTGGAGAGCGGGTGGAAGAAAGTACTCGGAAATCTTACCGCCAAAATTCCCTGGTTCGACTCCGAACCGCTTCCTCAGGAACGGCGTCGCGAGAGTCGAGGACAAGTGGGCTTGAGCTTGAGCCTGGAGACGGAAACCGAGATAGCACCGTCGGAACTGCTCAATATCTCTCTTAGCGGAAGTTGTATTTTCGTACCATATCCGGAGACACGGAACGCTCTTTTCTCCTCGGAACCGAAGCTGGAGCTTTCCGAGAATCAGCGAGTGGAGCTGGTGGTTTCCAACAAAAGTCTCCTCTTGGGAGGCAGGCGTTGCAAAGCCGATATCGTCTGGTACCAACGAGCCGAGGGTCCCGAGGGGACGATGGGATACGTGGTCGGCATGCGATTCGCCGAGTCCGCGCCAATCGTGAAAAAGAGTTTCGTGGGCGACTTGCTGAAGCGGATTAACTACAACGTTCGACAGGTACGCTCGGAGCTTCGTTTTCCACGAAGGCTGCCCGCGAGAGTGGAAGTTTCCGGCCTTGAACCGGTCGAGGGATACACTCTCGATATTTCTGCCGGCGGGGTCTGCATCGTCTTGCCAGAGCAACTGGAAACCCCATGTAACGCCGTGGTTAAGCTGAAATTGGCGGCCAGAAAAAAAGACCCGGACATCGTTTCGCTGTCATCTCGACTGCTTCGTGTCACGGTGGACAATGAGGGAAGGAACTGTTACGCTGTTGCCTTCCGAAAAGGGCAGTCTCAGGAGCGACTCCAGCTCTCCCGGTGGTTGGCCGACCAACTTCGCATGCAAGATTTGGATGAGCTAATCCCCGAGTACGTCGGGACTGAAGAGGGAGCATCGGAATGACCGAAGCAAATATTCAAGAAGGCCGACACCTCTCGGTCGAGCTTTCATCGGCTGACGACGCTTCTATTTTGAGAGTAGTAGGCGAATTGGTCGGCAAACAGGTTGCGATTTTTCGGAGAGCCTGTGGCCAAGCCCAGAAAGAGAACTTCCTCCACAGGATTGTCGACCTTTCAGAGGTGGAAGAGATCGACGGTTATGGGATTGCCGGACTGGTCGGGTTACTCGCTCGACGCCGCCGTCACGGTGGCAAGGTCATCCTGTGCGGACTGAATCCGGACCTACGCTTCAAGTTCGAGGCCACCAACTGCGATTCGATCTTCAAAGTGGCTGTTTCTCAATCGGGGGCTCTCGAAGCTCTCAAGGAGCAAACCTCGTGAGCCGGACGGTGGCCGTCGAAATCGGTCCACGGAAGGGCGCCTCGGGACGGCGGGAGATTTTGTCTCCTTACATCAACGTCTTGGGACTGCCGTTCTTTCTTTTAGCGGCGATTCTGAGCTTCTACAGTGGCTATCTCCTGCTGATGCAGCCGGAGACGGCATCCGACGCACCTTTTCCCTTTTGGGCTTACTTTCTTCATTGCCTGGCGGCCTTCCTCACAGGTCTGGGCGTCTATATCGCCCTTGGAAAGCACGAAGATTCTCGCCTAGGTTGGTCCCTCTTTACCGGAGTTTTTAGCTTCCTGGCCGGACCGGTGGGCGTGGTGGGAGCCATCGTCACCTATTTCGCGGCCCGCGGTCAGCCGAAGCAGATGCCACTGACCGAAGTGGTGAAGGCCGAGATGTTCGTGACCGTGGCCGAGGAGGAAGAGCCGGAAGACGTCCAGTCGTTGAACTTGAAGATTTCCGAGCAGGCTCAGGTCGAGCCGTTTATCGATATGCTGCCTCTGGCCGATATTCAGACGGCGATCGCGATCGTGAATCGACTTCGAGAGCGAGGGGACCGGTCGGATATCGAAATGATCAGGGAGATCAGTCAAGATCCGCGTCCGGAAGTCTACCAATATGCTCTGGCCATTCTGGACAAGATGGAGAAGGCGTTCGCGGGAGAAGTCTATGCCCTGGCCCAGGAGATCAAGGAGCACCCGCAAGAGGCCCAGTTGAAGATCGATATGGCCAAGCTTCACATCGACTATATGGAGAGCGGGCTCCTGGACGAAAGCCTCTCCGATTACTACTGGGAACTCACTTTGAGTTACCTCTTCGAGGCGAAGCTGGCCCATCCGGGCAAGCCTGAGTTGGGGGCGGACTTCGCTCAGCTTCTGGCTAAGAAAAGTCTGATACCGGAAGCCGGCCGAGTAGCTCGGGAAGTTCTCAAGAAGGAGCCGTCCTTGATTCAAGCTCAGCTCCTGGTCCTCCAAGACCTGTTTGAGAAGTCGGTGAGCGAAGAAGAGACGACGTCGTTGAGCGTGGCACGCAAAACCGCGCTGGAAAACGCCTGGGCGGTTCGAGTACCGGCCAAGCGAAAGCCGGGAATGGGTCCCACCTACGACCTGGCCCGTTTTTGGTTTGGAGAAGAACATGCTTGACGTCGTTTTTATGTGCGAGGGGACCTATCCGTTCGTGCCGGGCGGAGTTTCAAGCTGGATCCACAGCCTTATCGAGGGCATGCCGGAGTTAAAGTTTGGAATCGTTTATCTCGTCCCCTCAGAGGAAGACGAACTGAAGTTTCGCTACGAAATGCCGGAAAACGTCGTGGACCTGGTCGTGGTGCCGCTTTACGATATCGTTTTCAAACCTCAGTCGAAGACGCCCTTTCAGGCTGCGGCTTGGCAAGAAGTGACTCCCTTTGTTAAAGGGATACTCAGAGGCGAGTCGGTTGGGTTTGATCAGGCCTTCCCGCACCTGAGCCCACGGGGCGACCGGGAGCCGACCCTGACGGTAAAGGAGCTGGCCAATAGCTATCAAGCGTGGGAAGTCCTTACCGAAGCGTACCGGGAGAACTATCCGAAAGCTTCTTTCAACGATTTTTTCTGGTCCTGGCGATACGCGTTCTTGCCTTTGTTTAAGCTCTGTCTGGCCGAAGTGCCCAGGGCTCGCCTCTATCACACCGTGACCACGGGGTGGTCGGGCTTCTTGGCCGCCGTTGCCGCTAAGAGATACCAGACCCCGTTTATAACGACCGAGCACGGTCTGTATGTGAACGAGCGCCGGATTGAGATTTCCCAGGCCGACTGGATTTTCGTGGATGCTCCCCGTCGAGGAGCTTTGGAGGTTGGACTGGGGACCTTCAAAGAGATCTGGATCAACCTCTTTCTGGCTTTAGGAAAGCTCTGCTATCAGCACACCGATCATATCTACACTCTTTTCGAAGGCAACCGGCGAAAAGAGATCGAGTTCGGAGCTCCCGAAGAAAAGATTGAAATCATCCCCAACGGGGTGAATGTGGAGATGTTTCAGAGTCACGAGATTCGAGCTCTCAAACCCTCCGGCGCCTTTCGAGTCGGACTGGTCGGTCGGGTTGTACCGATCAAGGACATCAAGACCTTCATCAAAGCGGTCCGATTTATGTCGGCCGAGATCGACGATCTGGAAGTCTACATTCTCGGTCCCACCGACGAAGACGAAGACTATTTCGCCGAATGTCAGACCATGGTGGAGGCGCTCGGGCTCTCCGATATCGTGGTCTTCACCGACCGGGTTGATGTCCGAGCGTGGTATCCTATCCTGGATGTCCAGGTGCTCACCTCGATTTCGGAAGGGCAACCGCTGGTGCTTTTGGAGGGTTTTTGCTCGGGCTTGCCTGCGGTAGCCTCCGACGTGGGAGCATGCCGAGAGATCATTTACGGACGTAGCGCCGAAGACAAAGCGCTGGGCCCGGCCGGAAGTGTCACCTGGGTTGGGAACGCTCGCCAAACTGCCGAAGCTGTGATCGCTCTTCAAAAGAATCCGGCTGAACTCAAAAAGCGCGGTGAAGCGGGCCGCCAGCGCGTGATGAAGTACTATCGTCGCGACCAGATGCTGGACGACTACCGATCAATCTATCACTCCTACACCGATGGTCGGGTAGGGGAAGGAGTGAAGGTCTAAGCTATGGCCGGAATAGGTTTCCAACTAAGAAGGTTCACCCAGGAAGGCACCCTGCGAGGGTTTATCAAGGGGTACTACAACGCCGCTCTGGTGGCGGCCGGGCCCTGGGTCTTGACGGTCATCAGTCTGATCGTGATCGGCTACCTGATGCGTCAAAACGCAGCGCGGACAGAGCTGTTCCTGGAGACGATCATCTACATCTATGCGTTCAGCTTGATCACGACGGCTCCGTTTCAGCTCATAGTGACGCGCTATTTAGCCGACCAACTCGACGCTCAGAAGTTGACGGCTCACATTCCGTCGTTTCTCTCCGTAAGCATCGTTTCGGCCGCCTTCCACTACCTGGTCGGGTTCGTGTTCTTCGCCCAGGTCGATGTCAGTTGGGTCTACACCATGATTTCTTCGGCGCTGTTCGCGATGGTGAGTCTGGTTTGGCTTCTGCTCGCGTTCGTCGGGGCGGTGCGCGCTTTCCACCTGGTCGCGACTTCCTTCACAGCGGGCACGATCGTGGCTATCGTATCGGCCTACTTTCTCGGCTTGAGAGTCGGCGATGTAGGATATCTCCTGGGTATGCTGGTCGGCAACTCCGTCATCGTCGCCATCGGCCTGGTCGCTCTGGCCCGAGAGTTCGACTCGGCCAAATCGTTCGACTTCGAGTGGCTCTCTTTCTTCAAGAAAGCACCCTCGCTGGCTCTGGCCGGCGCTATCTATTACGCGGCCATCTGGTCCTCGATCATGATTTACTGGTTTACGGTGGGGGACCCGGTCCAGCACCATGTCCTCTACGCCTATGAACCGCTGGACCTGGCCTCCTTTTACGCTCAGATGACCATCCTGCCCGCGGTCATCATATTTTATGTTCACAACGAAACCGGATTCTACGAAGACTACCGCGGGTTCTACAACGCGGTGATGGCCAGAAAACCGCTGTCGGTCATCGAGAGACAACGAGAGATCCTGACCGAAAATCTGAAGGACGCTCTGGTCAATCTCACCCTCATTCAAGCCGTCGTCACTTTCACGACAGTTTGTTTCGCCGGTCAGATTCAGCAGTTCTTAGAGATGTCCGAACTAGAACGCCAGCTTTTCGTCAACATGACCCTCGGCGCGTTTCCTCAGGCGATTCTTCTTTTCGTGATGGTGATCATGTTCTACTTTCAGCTTTATCCGGAGTCGGCCGTGACGGCCACCGTAGCGTTGATCGGTTGCTGGGCCGTGGGCGGATGGACGCTATTGGCCGGGGAGAACACCTACGGACTCGGGCTACTAGGCGGAACGCTATTGGGACTGGTTGTGGGGCTTTACCTTCTTTTCAATAGGGTCGGACGGTTGGAATATCTGACCTTCAGTTCCCAACCGATGGCCGAGGAGAAGCCCTTTCGAAAAGACATGGTAGCGGCGACCGGCGGCTACGGAATTTACTACATTCGCAACGGACAACGTCAGAGTGTTCCGGTGCCCAAAGGAGACCACGAATGAAACGGTCGTTCGCATTCGTCTATGAGATAGCGGCACTGTACGCTCTCATCGCGATGATTGGCTATTTTTTTAACGACGGAGCCTGGAGCTTCCCCGGGGTCGCTCTTCACCCGTTTCTTCTGGTCATCGCTATCGAGGCCAGCCAGCACGGATTGAGGCCGTCTCTACTGGCCTCTTTCGTGGGGTTGGGGCTTTACATTATCGGGGCTGGTGGTTTGGGAGTCAATGATGCTCTGCCCATTCTAGCGATGTTGGCCACCGGTATTCTGCTCGGCATGGTTCAGGAGGCACGCAACAAGCAGTTGCGTGAAGCTCGCCACGAGTTGGACCGCTCTCGAACCGAGCAAGAGCGGTTGCGCCAGCGGATCCAGATCCTCACGGAAGCGAACAACGAATTGAACGAACGGATCTTGGGCGAAGTCAAGACCGTCAGCTCTTTTTCTGAAATCGCCAGACGACTTTCGGTCCTCGACTCCAAGGATCTCTATCCGGCCATCTGCGATCTGGTCAACGACTATCTTTCCGCCACCCGCAGTACCGTTTATATGCTGGCCGGCGATGAACTGCTGGTAAGAGCGGCCAAGGGGTATGTGGTCGTGCCGGAAGAGCTCAAAAGGATCACCAACAAAAACAGCCTGGCCTGGAGAGTCGTCACGGAGAAGAAGCCGATGTCGGCGCTCGATCTTCTCCGAGAAGGCGACAACGGCCGGGCTAAGATGAAGGAAGGGGAGTATCCCATCTTGATTGCAGCTCCCATTATCGAGGAGAGCACGGGACACGTACGGGGCGTGGTGTGCGTCAACAACTTGCCCTTCTCCAAGTTCCACGGCGCATCCACCAAAATTTTGGGAGTGGTTGCTCGCTGGGCGGGTGACTCTCTCTACAACGCCGAGTTGGTAGAGCAGCTTCGTCGCAAGGCGTCGCAGGGATAGGGGGTCAAATGTCATTCCTCTCAAAATTGCTGGAAGGCTTTCGCAGTCTCGTCTTAGGGGGCGACCCGGTTACCCCTGAGGAGAGTCGCGACTCGCCCCGTATTCTCTGCCAGTACCGAGTCAATCTCAACTACAACGGAGACGAGCACAAGGCTTCGATCGTCGACATCGGCACGACCGGGATGCGGTTGATCGGTGTCCCTCAAGTCAATAAAGGCGACCAGTTGAGCATTTCATTCCCCTTCTCCGAACACTTCAACGAAGACAAAGGATTTGACGTGGAGGTGATGTGGTGTCGGGGCGGTTCCGACGAAGAGCTTTCGGCCGGAGTTCGCTATCAAAAGTTTGGCGAAGAGCTGAAAGGCACCTGGGTCTACACTCTGCTGAGTGAGATCGGACTGACCGGATCGGCGGTATACCAAAAGCGAAAGCACGTGCGGCTGGCTACCACCCAAAAAGTGTTCCTTCGAGACGAAGCCACGGGCCGGCACATCCTCGAGGGGCGGGTCAACAACCTTTCGGTCGGAGGAGCTCTGGTGGAGAGCGCTTTCAGCATGAAGAGAGACCGCAAGGTGTTGGCTCTCATCGGGCCGTCCGTCAACTCTCCCACTCTTTCCATCCACGCCAAAGTCATCAACAGTCGCTCCGACATCGAAGAGGGATGCCATCTGATATCGTTGCAGTTTGTGGAGCTGAACAGCGAACAACTCGGGGCGCTCGAAAGTCTGGTGATCGCGATGTTGGAAGGTAGGTCGCTCGCCTAATGAGCCTGCGTCATCGGTTCGGCCGTCTGTTCGCCCTCCTGTTTTTGGCTTCGTTCTTGGCGGGTTGTGCCGTTCAAGCCCAGATGGAGTTTGAGACCGGAATGGACCAGCTCCGGTCCAGCCGCTATGAAGAGGCCGTAGAGAGCTTCACTCGCTCCTTGCAGAAGGCGCCGAGGTTTGCCCAGGCGTACATTCGAAGAGGAGAGGCCTACCACCGGCTTGGCCAATACGAAAAGTCTCTTGAGGACTATCGAACCGCCATCGACCTCTATCCGCGAGATGCCAACGCATACTATCAACGCGGCCAGGTCTTCGAGGAGATGGGTGACCACCGTCAAGACGCGTTGGCTGATTTTGACAAGGCTCTCGAGCTCAACCCCAAAACGGACTACTTTTGGGCTGCGCGGGGCAACATCTATCTCAAGCTTCTGCAATTTGAGAAAGCCGTTTCCGACTACAACGAAGCTATCCGACTCAATCCCAAGGAAGTCGTTCCCTACAGCTCCCGAGGCAACGCGCTACTGGAGTTGCGGCGGTTGGACGAGGCCATCGCTTCCTACAACCAGGCCATTGAACTGCAACCGGAAGACGCTTTGGCTTGGGCCGGTCGAGGCTACGCTTATCTGGAGAAAGGCGAGTACGAGAAAGCCCTCACCGATGCCGAGGAAGCGGTACGTCTCAATCCCTATCTGGGAGCCTCCTATCTCACCAGGGGCTACGCCTACATACGAGCGCGGGGGGACTACAAAAAAGGAATTGCCGACTACACGAAAGCCATTGAACTCGACCGGGAAGAAGCCAAAAGGCGGGGTAAAAAGGTAAGCTTCTTCTACGCTTACGTGGCCAGGGCCGACGCTTATCGAGAAATAGGGGAGTTGGAGAAAGCGCTGGTCGACGCGGACGAAGCAATCGAGATAAATCCCGCCTATCATCTCGCTTTCTTCTCCCGCGGAAAGATTCATCAGGCTCTCGGCCACCAGGCTGAAGCGGCTCGTGATTTCGATAAGGGAGTGGAGTTGGTGTCAAAAGCTAAAGAGGCCGACGCCCATACCGCTCGGGCCTGGTTGCACATGGAACAGAAAAAGTACGATCAGGCCATCGTCTCCTATCGGAGAGCGATCGACTTGGAGCCGAAGTCGGCTGAAGCTTATCGCGGTCTGGCCAATGTCTACCGGGCCCAGAAGCAGTATCCGCAAGCACTGGAAGCCTACGACAAAGCGCTCTCCCTGGAGCCGTCCGACCCTTACGCTTATTCCGCGAGAGCGGGATTGAAGGTCGATATGAAGCGGTGGGCCGATGCCATGGAAGATTTCAATCGAAGTCTGAAGCTTTCGCCGCGTTTCGCCAGCGGCTACTACGCCAGGGCCGAACTCCACCTGGCTCGAGGTGATAAGGCCGAGGCTCTGGCCGACTACCGGAAAGCGTTAGAGTTTGCCCCCGATGAGGCGCTGAAAAAGCTGGCTCGACAGAAGATCGATAAAATCGAGAAATAGAGAGCTTCAGCTCGCCTGCAGGGTGCGCTCGACAGCCTTGGAAAACTCTTTGCCGTCGACCACGGGCTGGGAAGTCTCGGGCTTCATTTCAGGAGGGAAGAGATATCGCCACTGGGTCATCTTGTTGAGAGCGCTTTTCATCTCTTCGTGACCGATTTGCCGCTCCTGGTCCTGTAAGACGGACTCGATCTGACCGACGTCGTGAACTCCCAGTCTCTTTCGCAGTGTGCGTCTGGTCTTCAAAAAGACCGTCACCCTGCCTTTTCGACCCGGTGGGTGACAGTTGAAGAGCAGGGGCGCGTTATCGGTCGAGGTGATCTCCCGATCTTGGAGGGGTTGGAAGTGGAATCCTGAGTTGGGCCGTTTCATCGTGGGCCCATTATCTTTCAGATTCGTAACGAATTTGTAAACACCAGATTAACGTATCCTCTAACCGCTACAGAGCCGATAGCCCGCGTACACGGTCAGTCCCAAAAGAGTGGCTATCCCGAATGCAAACACTCGCATTCGATGCGGCACGTAGTTGCGACCGACGTGGATATAGCAATGCAGATAACGACTGAAGACGAAGGCCCAGGCCAGAATCAAGGTGACCTGATTGACTCCTCCCGTACCGTACAGGATCATACAGACCGTGTAGAAGAGAACAGGCGCCTGGAACTGATTGTCCAGATTGTTGGAGCATTTTAAGACCGAGTCGTCCGGCCAGGCCTTGCAGTTCAAGGCGGTAGCTTTGAGATCCACCCGGGTCGTCTTGACCGCTCTCAACTTCCTTTTTAGAAGCAGAAGATAGAGCAGCATGACAAGCGTCACGTGGGCTAGGATCGGTACGAAGATGAGTTGGGAAGCCATCGTATCTCCAGTCATTTGGTAGCGCACCAAATCGGTAAGGAGCGCCGTCCGTTATTTTCGTCGAACTCGAACTTGAGAGTTGTGGTCCACCCTGGAGTGGAAACTTTGATCCGATATCGCTTGTCATCGGTAGAAAGGCGTATGAATCTGTAGGAGTCGTTGAGAGAAGGCTCGGTGGATTGAAAATCGTCTTCGTTCTCTTCTGAGAACGGGGAGACTTCAGACTCAAAAAAGCGAGCTGCAATGTCGCGATTGTAGGAGTCCCGCAGGTAGATTCGGACTTCGCCCGACTCGATCCGCACTACTTCGGCGTGGAAATCGGCCCACATCGCCACCTGCCCGCCGACCTCTTGAGTGTGGGCATGCTCTTCTTTCACAACCGGCTCTTCGGCCATGACTTCGACTAACGAGGTGCGAGTCAACCACCAGCCCAGTCCGAGGACGAGCGCTCCCGCGACAAGAAACCAGCCTACCGTTTCACCTCTCGCCTTGGAAGGCTCTTTTCCACCGCTTGCTAGATCGCCGGTTTCTTCACTTTGGTCGCGAACAAGCGGCTCCAGGATGGGATAGCTCATAAAGCCGATCAAAAGAAAAGTGACTCCGAACTTGACCAGGTTGGCCAGAGCCTCATCCCAATCGAGCGGCGTCGGGTCGGCCCCGTGGGCCAACAGAACGGCTATGAAAGGAAGCGCATAAACCACGGTATCCCTTCATTGTACCTGATGAGTGCTCCGGAGACCAGAAACAGAAGTAAGACCCAGACGACATTCCAGATCCTGGTTCTATGGGGTAGAGACAGTTCGAGCAACTTCACAGCTCCGCAAAGCAGCGCCAATGTGCCCAAAGTGAAGTGGTGGAGATAGACCCCGATCGCGGTTTCGGAGTAGGGAGCGCCGGTGTGAACATGGGTCATCAGGATTCCCCCTCCAGCCAGCGCCAACACCGCTACCAGGTGGGCCTGCAAACTGCTGACGTCGACACCCTTGCGCTTGCGAACGAGGTTGGTGCCAAGCCCGATCACGATCATCATGGTGGCGATGATCTTATGAGCTAGAACTTCGGGGTCTGTAATCGGTTTTTCGTTGGAGAGGGGGAAGGCGTCGAAGTCGCTGAAGATCATAAGGAAGAGACCTCCCGCGCTCAACAGTATCGGCCCCATGGCGCGTAGCCTTTCCACCCCCGGGAGTTCGAGCATCTGGTAGGTCAACCAAAATGCCAGGCCAAGTACCAGCCATCCGAAAATGTGATGCATCATTTCCGAGTAGGCGAGTTCGTCGGGCGTGTTCAGGAGGCTCAGGTTGGCCAGTTCCAGCCCGGTGGCCCGGTAGGGAGGCTCTACGCCCTTGACACCCGCGGCGTACTGATAGACCAACCGGCCGCCCTGGGCGCCGGTGAGGTAAAGCGCATAGAGAGCTCCCGTGGCGGCCACCAGGTAAGCGCGAAAAAGGTTCACATTCGGTCGAGTTTGTAGAAACGAACGGACTGCTACCAGAGCGATGAACGCCCACGAGCAGATCGTCGCGAACGATTCGTGACGACTCAAGGGCTCCTGTGGGATGAGCGACCGGGCCGCCCAGATCTCGGCGAAATTGCCCGTGATGAAGGTAAAGAGAATGCCGACCGTTCCCATAATCAAGAGGGCGTTGCCCGCCCACAGAGCCTTCTCGTCTTGGCGCAGATAGCCGTAGAAGTCGAGGCCCACGGCCACGAAAAGAAGCGCGATCGGAAAATGCACGAAGGCAGGGTGCCAGGTGGCAAAATATTGGCTGAGTTCCATCTATAGGTTTCCTACTTGTCTCATCGGAGGCAGTATACGATAGACTCTCCTCCGATCTCAATCGCTGTTACCCACAAATCGTCGACTCAACACGAAGGTGTCGTTCTGTTCACATGAGAAGCCTGCGGTTCGACACTCCAGGAGGAAAGGGCAATTTCTGTGAAAGAACTTTCAAACGCGGTGGTCATCGGAGCCGGCACTATGGGCTCCGGTATCGCCCAGACTCTTGCGCTGGCAGGGTTGCGGGTCAATCTCTACGACCTCAATCAAGAAGCCACCAGCAGAGCGAAGGCCACCATCGAGAAGAGCCTGAATAAGCTCAGTTCCAGAGGCAAAATCTCGGAAGAAGCGGCAGGCTCGGCCCTCGACCGTATCCATCCCACCACCGATCTCGATTGTACCGGAGAAGCCGACGTGGTGATCGAGGTCATCATCGAGAATTTGGAAGCCAAGCGTCAGCTCTTTAAAACGCTGGATGAGAGCTGCCCTAAAGAAACCCTCCTCCTTACCAATACGTCCTCGCTCTCGGTCACCGACATGGCCAACGCCACCACCCCGGAGCGCCGGCCCCAGGTCGCCGGCATGCACTTCTTCAATCCCGTCCCGGTGATGAAGTTGGTGGAGGTCGTGCGGACACCGTTTACCTCCGACCAGACGTTTCAAGCCGTTTGGGACCTGGCCGAGAAGTGCGGCAAGAGCCCGGTAGAAGCGAAGGACACCCCGGGATTTCTCTTCAACAGGCTCATTTTGCCTTATCTGAATGAAGCCATGTGGGCCGTCTTTGAGGGAGTCGGGCGGATCGAGGACATCGACAAAGCCATGCTCCTGGGAGGAAACATGCCGATCGGACCTCTGGCCCTGGCCGACCTGGTAGGTCTCGATATCTGTCTTCACGCCATCACGGCTATTCGCGACGAAACAGGCGAGCCGAAGTATCGTCCCTGCCCATTGAATCGCCAGATGGTGAGAGCCGGATACCTGGGCAGAAAGTCCGGCATCGGCTTTTACGACTATCGCGGCGATGAGAAACGACCCGTCGATCTCTCCGTCTTCAAATTTTAAAAGAACTCCCCCGCTAAGAGCAGAAAGGACCTCTCTCGATGAAAGGTATGGAAAACGGCCCCGGCCACGATGATAGTTTCCCCGATTTGAAACTCTGTTTCGATCAGGGCTTGGCGGTCATCATACTGAGCCGGCCAAAACAGTTGAACGCGCTGAATCAATCACTTCTCGAACAGTTGGACAAGGCCATCGATAAGATCGAAGCCGACGAGGAGCAACGAGTCCTCTTGATCACCGGTTCCGGCGAAAAGGCTTTCGCCGCCGGTGCCGACATTTCGGAGCTGAGGAGCCTCTCCACCGAGCAAGGCAAACGCCTCAGTCGGCGAGGGCAGCGGCTGTTCGAGCGTCTGGAGAAGAGCAGGCTTTTCGTGATCGCCGGCATCAACGGGTTTGCGCTGGGTGGAGGCCTCGAATTGGCTATGGCGTGCGACATGAGAGTTATGTCTCACCGCGCCATGGTGGGTCTTCCGGAAGTCAGCCTCGGGATCATTCCCGGCTACGGCGGGACCCAGAGACTCACCAGGTTGGTCGGCCCGGCCCACGCGCTGGAGTTGATCGCCAGCGGCCGCAAGATCGACTCTCACCACGCCTGGCGCATCGGTCTGGTGAACCACGTCGTTCCGGCCGAGAAACTACTGGAGACGTGCCGCGGTATCGCTCTTGAAATTCTGGAAAACGCCCCTCTTTCGATCGCGGCAGCCAAGCGATCGGTCCGAGCGGCGTTGGAGGGAAGTCCGTCGGACGGATATCACGTGGAAGCCAGAGAGTTCGCTGCTCTCTGTACCACCGACGACGTGGAAGAGGGCATGAAGGCCTTCTTCGAAAAGCGCAAAGCAGAATTTAAGGGCCGTTAACTCCGGCTCACGGGAGGCAAACATGGAAAAGAAAGATATCGTCATCGTAGCTGGAGCTAGAACACCTTTCGGTAAGTTCGGAGGCAGCTTCAAGGACCTGACAGCAACCGATCTCGCGACTATCGCGTCGAAAGCAGCCTTAGAACGCTCCGAGGTGAAACCGGAAGAGATCGACCACGTGATCTTCGGGAATGTGTTGCAATCCAGTTCGAACGCGGCCTACCTCGCTCGACACGTCGGATTGCGCTGCGAAGTTCCGATTCCGGTTCCGGCCTACTCGGTCAACAGACTTTGCGGTTCGGGATTTCAAGCGATCTTGAACGGTGCCATGGAGATTTATCTGGGCCACGCCGATGAAGTGCTGGTGGGTGGAGTGGAACAGATGAGCATGACCCCTCACCACGTCTATTCGCGGTGGGGCGTGAAACTCGGTGAAAACCCCATGATCGACGCTCTTTCCGCCGGCCTCACGGACAACTACTGCGGTTGTCCCATGGCGGTCACCGCGGAGAATTTGGCCCGCGCCTACGAGATCGATAGAGAAGAGTCCGATGAGATCGCTTATCAATCTCACATGCTGACGGCCCACGCTTGGAAGGAAGGGTGGTTGGCCGACGAGGTCGTGCCCGTGACCGTCCCTGGTCGCAAAGGCGAGAAGACCATCTCCGAGGATGAGCATTTTCGGGCCGACACTCAAAGAGAGAAGCTAGCCAAACTGCCTCCGCTTTTCGCCAACGGTCAGGTGACCGCGGGAAACAGCTCCGGAATCAACGACGGGGCGGTGGCCCTGGTCATGACGACCGCCGAAAGCGCGGAGCAGCGTAGCGTCAAACCGCTGGGACGCCTGGTCTCCTGGGGTATCAAAGGTGTCCAGCCCGATATTATGGGTATCGGACCGGCGCCCGCTAGTCGGGAAGCGCTGCAGCGAGCCGGTCTGTCCATCACCGACATGGATTTTGTGGAAGTCAACGAAGCTTTCGCTTGCCAATATCTGGCGGTAGAGAAAGAGCTCGGTTTGCCCCGCGACATCGTTAACGTCAACGGCGGCGCCATCGCTATCGGACACCCGCTGGGTGCCTCCGGCGCGCGGCTCGTCCTCACCTTGCTGCACACTCTGCGTCGGCGGGGCGGCAAGTACGGTTTGGCTACGGCCTGTATCGGTGGTGGCCAGGGAATCGCCGTGATCGTGGAGAGCTTCGGGTAGTCGATGGCGGAGAGAAACCCTCTACCTTCCACCGGAGTGGAGCAAGCACTCGAACTGTTGCTCCAACAGATAGAGCCTGGGACACCCCGGGCCTATTTTTTGGAAGAAGCGCTCGGACTCGTTCTGGCCGAAAAGTTGATCGCCGGTGAGCAGCATCCTGCCGACGACACGTCGGCTATGGACGGTTACGCCGTGCGTACCGATTGCTTACGACAGGCGTGTTCCGATACTCCCGTGAGCCTGCAACTGATGGAAGATATCAAGGCTGGAAGTCCGCCGACAAGAGTTCTCAAGGCAGGTCAGACCAGCCGCATATCCACCGGTGGGCTCGTCCCCGAGGGAGCCGACGCCGTCGTGATGAGAGAAGATGTCGAGGCTACGGACGGCGTGATCATCTTTTCCCAACCTGTCGAGCTTGGTCAAAATATCCGATACGCAGGCGAGCACATCAAAGAAGGGGAGGAGTTGCTCTCTCCGGGACAGCTTCTAGGGCCGGCTGAGATCGGCATGGCGGCCTACCTGGGACGCGAGCAGATCCAATGCTTTCCGAGAGTGACGGCCTCGGTGCTTTCCACCGGGAGTGAGTTGGTAGGTTCCGCCTCGACCGTCGAGCGCGGCCAGATCAGAGACAGCAACGGTATCTCGCTAGCTTCGGCGCTCCGAAGTTGCGGCTGCGAGGTGCTCACACAAAAACGTGTACCTGACCAACCGGATGCGTTGGAGAAAGCACTTTCGGAGGCGTTCTCAAATAGCCAGGTCGTCCTGACCTCCGGTGGCATCTCCGCCGGCTGGCACGATCTCGTTCGACAACAGATCGAAAAGCTGGGTGGAGTCTTCTCCTTTCACAAGCTCCGCATGAGACCGGGCAAACCCTTGGCCTTCGGGCGATGCGGTGAGTCTTTCTTCTTCTGCCTTCCCGGAAATCCGGTCTCGAGCATGGTCACCTTCGAAGTCTTCGCCAAACCCGCTCTCAGGAAGTTGGCGGGAGGGACGTGGCAGACCCGGACCAGGACGGCTGTGCTCACGGAGCCTATCGAGAAACGTCGAGGTTTTACTATCTTTTTTCGGGGTATCGCCGAGAGTGATGGTTCGAGTGGCTTGAGGGTGCGACTTACCGGCCCGCAGGGCTCCCACATGTTGAGAAGCCTGGTCGAGGCGAACGTGCTCATTCGGACCGAGGAAGATGCGGAAACGATTGAGGCAGGAGCGGAAGTCACCGTCCTGCCTCTTCGAGAGCTTTGATTTAGCCGGCTAGAGCTTCGTTTGCAACTGATTCAGTGCAAATCGACTGGAAACGATGAGGGAGGCGTAACCGCCGATGGCCAGCACTATTTGAAGGGGGACGTTGATGTACCAGGCGGGACCCTGAATGTAGACCAGAATGTTGCCGGCCAGGAAGAACCAGAATCCAGCAGCTTTAAACCAGTATTCGGAACCCATATCGGAAATGTATCCGAGATTGGCCATCGGAGAGATAGCGGGCTTCAGGTCCATTCCCCGAGCGTATTGGGCCATACTGACAGGGAAGAGAATGGCTGCTGCAAACTGAACGACCAGTGCAATGAGTCCAAAGATGCCGGAGACCAGCACGGACATAAACGCGATGCCGTGTTCGCCGGTGAAGCTTGCATAAATTTGAAAGCCGGTCATCATAAGAACGACCGTCGGCACGCAGAAGAGCATACACGCTAAAAAGAGTATCATCGCAGGACCGAGTCCCTTACCAAGCAGCACGGCGGGATTGTCGAGTTCCGGGAACTTTTCAGGGGGTTTATCGTTTTTGATGTTTTCGCTCTCTGCTTCGAGATCTTCTAGAATTCCGCCCAGAGCGACGGGGATAGGGAGAACGGTGAGTAAGCAAATTCCGCCGAGAACAAGCTTCTTCCAGATATCGGAGTCGCTTGATATTTCAGACCATGAGCCACGTGACATGAAAACAACCTTTCAACGTAAGTGAGTAGTCCCTTTCCATGGTAGCGGTAAAAGGCGATAAAAACAATAGCAAGGCATTCCCAACCGGTGCGTGGTAATATCTCCTCATGTCCGAGGAGCAAGATACATCGCTCACGCTCACCGAGCATCTCGAAGAGTTGCGGAGCAGACTTTTTTGGAGCATCTTCTGGTGGTTCCTGGCCTCATGCCTTTGTTACTATTTCGTGCCATTTCTGCTGGATTTCGTGCGTGACACCTTTCTGAACAAGAACGTGCAACTCATCTTCACCCGTCCTACCGAGGCGTTTATCGCCTATATCAAGGTGGCCATGGTAGCGGGGCTTTTTCTCGCTTCACCTGTCTTGCTCTATCACACCATTATGTTCGTCGCGCCGGGCCTGAAAGCCAATGAGAAGAAATGGGTCCTGCGCTTGGTGCCCGTCTCCGGAATCCTTTTCTGTCTGGGTGTGACGTTCGCGTTCTTCGTTGTCTTGCCGGTAACGATGCACTTCTTTCTGTCTTTTCAAACCGAAGCGCTCAACCCGATGTTTCAGGTCGGAGACTTCCTGGGATTCGTTACCGGAATTCTCGCTCTTTGCGGCGCCTCTTTCCAGCTCCCGTTGGTGTTGTTCTTTCTTTCACTGGCCGGCATAGTCAACTCCAACCAGTTGCGAGAGGGTCGACGTTTCGCCATTTTTCTCTCCGCTTTGGTGGCCGCCGTGGCCACCCCCACCCCGGACGCGTTCACCATGAGTGTGGTGGCGCTTCCGCTCTGGATTCTTTTTGAGATAAGTGTTATTCTTATCCGGATCACGGGCCGCTAGTTTCTGGCGGTACCAGAATATGAAGTGTACGAGATATGATGAGTTCAACTTTATTAGCTTTTAGCTTAGGACCCTGGGAAATCGGGCTCCTTCTGATCATAATGGTGTTTGCTTTCGGACCGAGACGAATTCCGGAGATCGGAAAATCGGTCGGTGAGGCACTGACCTCCTTCAAGAAAGCAACCCGCGAAGTGGAAGAAGAAGAGAAGAAACAGTCTCTTCCACCCGCAGAGTAAGGAAAAGGACCGCCCCTGAGGCGGTCTTTTTTTCATGAGTTATCGTGGTCGGTCGGGGGAGGACTCAGGTCGGGTTCTCCGGAGAGGTCGTAGGCGAGGATGGCCAGTTCGTGGGTCAGGTTGACGTTTCGTATCACTGTTCCGGTGGGCGCCACCAGCGAGCGGCCGGTAAAATTCAGAATCGCTTTGACGCCCGATCTGGTCAGCAACTCCGCACACTCCTGCGCCGCCTCCGAAGGCACCGCGAGTACGCCGAGTTCCACATCGAGCTCTCTAGGGAGAGAGGCTATACTCTGGACTTCCAAGCCGTTAATATCCGTGCCCACTTTCTGCGGGGCGCTATCGAAGATATGAACGATATCAAATCCCCAGCGCGCAAAACCGGGGAAATTTCCGAGTGCACTTCCGAGGTTACCGGCACCGAGTAAAACCACCCTGCGGCGACGATCGAGCTTCATAATAGAACTGATACGCTTGAGCAGGTCGGCCACCGGATAGCCCAGGCCCTGAATCCCAAATTCTCCAAAGTAGGAAAGGTCTTTCCGAAATTGGGAAGCTTTAATACCGGCTGCAGCCGCTATGTCCCCCGACGAGACGATGCGGACGTTTCGATCACGCAATTCGGCCAGGCACCGAAAATAGATCGGAAGTCGGGCCACTGTCGGACCTGGAATTCGATCTTTTCTTTGAGACGGAGATTCGGGTGAAGTTGGATTCTCAGACAAAGGTTTTTAGCCTCATACAGAAGGTTTCGTAAGTCTTCAGGAGGGTTCCTTGGGCGCGCCTGATGTAAAAATTATCCCATTTCCCTTGAAAATTGACCAAGCTTTTCTCGTTTTTGGCAGGATTCCCGGAAGTTTGCCTTAATTTTTTTGTTAAAGCGTGCGCGTGGAGGCGCCAACGTCCAAGGGAGGAGGTAAGCGACCGTGCCACCTAAGAAAGCCAAAGCAAAAAAAGCGAAAGCTAAAACAACAAAAAAAGCCACCAATAAGGCTAAAAAGACGACAGCGAAGGCCAAGAAAACTACAGCTGCGAAATCTACTGTAGCTACGAAGAAGGCCTCAAAGGCGAAGAAGACTGCAAAGAAAAAGTCGGCGCCCCGCAAAAAGGGAACGCCCGTCAAGGAAATGTAGCTTCACCGTTTATCGCTGTGAGCAGAGAGCGGCTGCCTCCTACCCGGACGCAGTCGCTTTTTCTTTTGAGCACCTGTGTCTCCTAGACTCGTTTGAGCCAAAACAGATTTTCGAGTGCCGAGCCTAGGGAAAGGATGTTCCTTCGGTCGGCGAGATGGTGCCATGCGTCCTTGATTTGTCCACGACGCAGCGCCTGCAAGCCGTCGGAGAAAGAGAGAGCCACATACTGCTGAACCGAGGCGTCCCGGAAACAATCGACCATACAGGCCTGGCAGCCGTCTCGCACTTTCTGGCTCCCGTCGAAGTCGTCGATGTGGCACATCGGCTTGTTCCAACTATTGCATCGCCACAGTAATAAATTCCAATCCAGGTAGAACTGCTTCCAGCCACCCAAACAGGGAAACTCTTCCTCAGCAGAATCGAGATGAGCATGCATATCGGAAAGGGACGCCTTGGGGTTCAAAACGGGAAAACGCTTCTTAAGTTTTTGCACTCGGTCGATCCAGTGATGAAGCTCTTCGGTGGTAAAAGAGACCAGGTCGGATTCGGACGCTCCTAGATAACTTGAGTCCAGACTGGTGAGGGGAAAGCTGAAAGTGACGGCTTCAAATCCAAGATCGCTGAGCGTCTCCGGTAGACTGTCGAAGTCGGTCAACAGTCGGTTCAGAGTGACTGAGGCGGTGGCGCCGACACCCGCTTCTTTCAACATCGGCATGTGCTCTTTAATCTTCTTACACACCCCTTTGAGACCGCGATTTTCTTCGTGTTTGGCGAGGTCTTGGGAATCGATGGAGATGATAATTCCGGAAAGGTTCGCCTTATGAAATTTCTCGATCGTTCGGGGCGATAGAGTGGAGCCGTTGCTGACCATCAGATTGACCATACCGAGCCGGTCGGACGCTTCCAGTAGCTCGACCCAATTAGGATGAACCGTAGGCTCTCCACCAGTGAAGACCATGAAGCCGACATCGTGGGATCGGAGAATTTCCAGGCTGCGCAATCCGTCTTCGAGACTGACCCAACGGCTATGAGCTCGCTCTAACTTGTCGCGACTGAAATTGCAAAAATCGCAGGCCGCGTTGCAGACGTTTGTGATGGCAAATTGGCAAGTGGAAGGCCCGCCGTCTTTGAGTACGCTTTTGAGTATGTCGGTCCATTGTTTCATTGATGTGTTCCCGTGAGGGTGACGAGTACGACACCCACCGTGATAACGAAAATCCCCATCCATCGTCGGGCGGAAACCTTTTCTCCCAGAACAGGTCCGGCGGCCAGGCCGTTCAGGATGTAGGTCGCTGCGGTCATAGGTAGTATGTAAGAGAGATCGGCTCGAGACAGCAAGGCCAACCAAGTGAAGAAAAAGAGCGCCATGAAGATGATCGACAGTGGAATCTGGGGAGTTTTCAGAACCTTGAGTATCTGAGTGGGGATCTTGCCGAAACCCTCCCAAGAGAGGGCTCCTACTTTACGCATTCCGGCTGCGATGAAGAGATCCCCGATGGTGGACATCGTGACCGCAAACCCCACCGCCACTATGATGAGCAGTTGCTCCGACATGGCCGACCACCTTAGGTACCTCGGCCAAAACCCCTCCACTTTGTGGCCGCGCTGCCGCCACAACCTGGAGGGATCGACCAAAGAGGCAGATAATTAAGAAGTAGGATGAACGAAGACCTCATAGAGTTTCCCTGTGACTATCCGGTGAAGGCAATGGGCTACACCGACGACGATTTCGAGGCCCACGTTCTCAAACTGGTCAGCAAACACGCCGAGTTGACGGAGCCCAGACAGATCTCGAGTCGCTCGTCTTCTAACGGGAAATACACGAGTATTACGGTAAGCGTCTATGCGCGTTCTCGAGAGCACCTGGAGTTGGTTTACGCTCAGCTCAAGGAAGATGAGAAGATCGTCTACATTCTCTGACTTCTAGCCCCAACGCAGGAGCACCGAACCCCAGGACAGACCGCCGCCAAAGCCGGCTAGCAAAATCAGAGAGCCGGGTTTGACACGGCCTTCGTTGAGAGCTTCGGCGAGTGCCACAGGAATCGATCCCGCGGACGTATTGCCGTACTTGTCGAGATTGATGAAGAATCGGTCGAGACCACTACGCCAACGCTTCGCCGCGGACTCGATGATCCTGAGGTTGGCCTGGTGCGGAATGATGAGGTCCACATCGCTGATAGAGACTCCGGCTTTCTCTAAAGAGCGCCGGGAGGATTCGACCAGGATATTGGCAGCGAAACGAAAGACCGATCGACCGTCCATGGTCACCTTATAATCCTCGGGCAAGGAGCTTGGTGCGCTGGGTCCGGCGGCAATCGCGAGCGCACTTCCCGCCGCTCCGTCGGCTCCGTAGTCGAACCCGAGCAGAGCGCCTTGACCGCTGCGCCGGAGGACACATGCGCCGGCGCTATCGCCGAACAAGACCGCCGTTCGACGATCCTCCCAGTTGATGATACGGCTCAGAGTGTCTCCGCCGACCAGGAGAACATTTTCGATACCCTGGCTCTCCATCTGCGAGATCGCGGTCAGAAGCCCGTAAAGAAATCCGGAACAGGCGATGTTGAGGTCGAAGGCACCGGCCGAGTGACATCCGACCGCGGCGGCCACTCGGCATGCGGTGGCCGGCATAAAGGTGTCGGGTGTGCAAGTGGCCACAACGACGAGGCCGATATCTTCGGGCGAAACCTCGGAAGCCTTGAGTGCGGCCGATGCCGCCTCGATGGCGAGATCGCTGAGGGCCTTGTCTGGGTCAAGAATTCGACGTTCGCGAATCCCCGTGCGGGCTGTGATCCAGTCGTCGCTAGTTTCGAGAGATTGGGCTAAGTCGGCGTTCGTGACGATCCTGGATGGTAGGCCCAAGCCCATCCCGGCGAAAGTCACCGGAATAGGGTTCACGAGATACCGTTCAGAGCCGCTTCGATCTCCTCGGAAGAGTTCGCCCAACCAAACTTGGGACGAAGGGAACTGTCTCCCAACTCGTCCTGGACGATACTCAACACCTTGAGTTTCTGGGTAATGGAGTTTTTCACACGACCCTCTCGAGAGTTCGCGGCTTCGCCGCCACCGGGAAACTTAAAGCTCATATAGGGATCGGAGGGCTGACCAAAGATGAGGTCAAGGACTCTAAGGCTGGCTTCGTTCCAACGATCGTAACGATCGTAATCGAGCTCTTCGAGAAGCCGCTCGCCGATATCCGTCAGCCTGGTGACAATTTGAGACGCTGTCTGGGTTTCCAACTAATACCTCCGCCCAACAAATGGAAGTGTTTGCACGAATTTGTGTGTCGGTCGGCCAAAATCCTGCGGATTATCGGGTTCTTTTGTTGCATTTGGCGATCCAAGTCCGAGCGTCTTGGTACTCGGAGTCTTGTTCGAGAGCCAGTTCAAACTCGGCGCGCGCTTTTTCAAACTGATCACGGTAGTACCAGCAGAGGCCCAAATTGAAGCGGGTTCTGGGGTCTTCACCGTAGTGGTCGATAGAGAGAAGAAAGGCACGGTGGGCTTCGACGTAGCGGTCCAAACGGTAAGCCACTCTACCGATCTCGAAAGCCACATCCACATCGTCCGAGAGGGGATAGATCAGGTCCAGACATCGGGGTAGAGAGCGGATGAGTTCGTCTTCCATCTCGTCGTAGTCCTCGTGTTCTTCGAGCAGACCGGCCAGGATATCATCCGAGAGTTCATAGAAGACCTGGGGATCGAAGCCCGTCAGACGCAGTAGGTCCAGACAGAGGCGTAGCTTGCATTTGGAGACCTGTTCGTCGACACTCTCCTTGACCCTGAAGCGGTCGATAGCGTTGAAAGCGTCGAGGTCTAAGCAGCGGTAGCGCATTTCCGCTATTTCGAAATCGGTCTTCTTGCCCGGTGATGGGAAAACGACGTGGGAGAGTTCCATCGTTCCGTCTCGTGTGGAGGTATGGTAGGCGTGTCCGCCGAGTTCTCGCGCCATGATCCCAAAGGCGTGGAGGTTGGCGTTGAAAGAGAAGCCACCGCCGTGTGGGACCAGTTCGGGCTCTTCCAGTTCAATCATCTGTTCCAGGGCGGTAAACGACTTGTCGGCAACAAGAAAGCAGGTGGCCGACTCCGACCACTCACGGGAACGTTGAGCCAACCGCATGGAACTTGTAGGGAACGGGATGTACGTTTCCCCCCGAAGTCTGCGGTAGTGTTCGGCCACGGCGTTCCAGAGCGGCTCCGCGTAGGTTACGGATTCCTTCCCGTACTCGAACGTCAGCTTAATCCGCTCCCCGAGATCCTTCATTTTAATGGGATCGACCCCATTCTTGAGACCTTTCACGCTCAATTTCGTGAGGCCTCGAAAAAGCTCCCCGTCTTCCACCTTCAGAACATCGTGCGAAAGAGAGTCCAAAATATAGTTGGCAATGATGAAGACCGGGTTTTTGCTAGGCAAGGAGAGAGAAGAATGGGACGGGTGATAGAGAGTGGGTCGGGAGTCTGTTTCGATATCGAATTGATGGAGAACGATGTCGCCGGTCTCTAACGGCTGTCGAAGGTTGGGGTGGTCGACCAGGCTATCCAGGCCGGAGCGACCCAATTCGGCAAGATGGAGCCGAATTTGCAGCGGCTTCCCAAATAGAGCTTCGGTCAGCGGCCGAAGTCGGCCAATTTCCTGCCACAGGAAAAAGGCGTGCCGACCGGTCCCCGGACCGATCTCGAAGACTTCGATCGGCTCTTCCGCGAAGATCAAATCCTGCCTGGCGAAGTCTCTGATCAGGGCCAGCACCGAGCGGACCCACTCGCGGGCCAGCAGCGGTGTATTCGTGATGTGGAACGGGACATCACCGTCGTTCCAAACGGAGACCCCGCCTTCGGAATAGTAGTTCCTCATCCAACTCCAGATGATGGAGTTCTCCAGCGGCTCTCCCTGTTCTACTACCACGGTAGAGGGACGCGCTTTGGTTTTTTGCTTCATTTTGGTTGTGTCACGAGGACACGCCCTTCTCTTTGTCTCATTTTCGCTCAAGATTTTGAGTCCGTCTCGCGGATCCTTTCGGAGGTCGAAGACTTTGAAACCGACGAGGGTTTCGTGGCTTAGTGGAAAATCCCCGGGGATGGCACAGAAAAGTAGCTACACCGACATCGTCCACCATATCGTGAGGGATTCGGAAGAAAATCTTTCTCTCAATGAAATCGTCGAACGACTCACTCAGGAAACTGAGGACAACCCGCCCAAGAACGCTCGCTCCACGACCCGTTCGGCGATGCGAAACTCTATCCTAATTCAGTCGGTCGGTCGCGATCAGTTCAGCTGGATGCCGCGTCTGCTTAAAGAGGCTCGTATCCGAGTCACCCTGCATCATCACGACATGTCGGAGCACAAGATCCATTGGGACACCGATGCGCTGCTGATGCTATGGCCCTCCTTCGACGAACCCGAGACCAGGCGAGAGCGCGAAGATGTAACCTGGTCGCTGGAGTCGGGAGCTCAGGTGACTTTGAGCCTTCAAGAGGAAGAGGAAGTCCTTTTCAGTGAGATGGGTTCGGTGCTCAAAAGTTGGCTTGAAGAGGTCGGAGCCAAAGCGGGAGACGACCTGGTCGTGGTGTGCCTCGAACCGGCCAAGCATCATTTCGAAGTCGTGTTTCAAAGCCGCTCCGAGCGCAACGACAAGTTGATCGGTGGGAGAAACCGCTCGGTCAAACGGAAGATGGAAGAGTTCCTCGCCACCCAACGAGATCACGTAGCCAAGCCCCGAGAGATTATGGCCTCTCTGGTCGCAAGCCGCTCCTACCACGACTCCATACCCCCCCAATCACTTTCGAACTTGTTACCGGAGGGAGTGGTCGAGCGCTACGGGGTCAGGACACCGGAAGATGAGTTTGATGCTGAAGCGAAGCCGGAATCCAAGGTCATTCCTTTTCCCAAAAAGCCCGAGGAGGGTGAGGAACGAAAAGAGAGCGACCATCACAAGAGCAGTGTAGCCCTCGACATTCCGTTTAACACGGGCCGCGAGCTGCCCGATGAGAAGGCCTACCTCGAAGGCTTGCAGATGCTCCACGACAGGGGCAAGATCACCCCCGCGCTTGCGATTCACGTGCTCAACCTTTCTCGGATCTGTTCGCCGGCCTACGCTCTTCTTTCGCAGACCTCCGAATACAAGACCGAGGCCCTCGATTTAGCCGGGCAAGCAGTCGTGGCCTCGGAGCGGCGCATCGCCCACGGGTTGGTGGAGTCGTTGATCACCGGGGGCGAGTTCGCCATCGAGGAAGCCATCGCCGACTATCTGGAAGCGCGCAGTTTCCTTGCTCGCGCCTTGTGGCACGGCGGTAGTACGGACGACGCCATTGAGCAAGCCATGCACTGTTTTGAAGTCGACCCTGAAGACCCGGCCGTCCGCGAGGACCTTTTCGTGATGCTCTTCGATACCGACCGTCACGACATGGTGGTCAGACTGTTGGAGTCGTTTCCGGGTGCCTCGGTGACGGAAGAGTTGTACCACAAGGCTTTGGCCGAGTTGCTGGAAGACCCGGAGAGCCGAGAAGCAAAGAAAGCCCTGCGTAAAGCGGTCAGTCACAACGACTGGCTTGCCGGAAGGTTTTTAGGGGAAGACCCCAAGAAAGCCAAACGCTCTTCCGTCGAAGAAGGTACTGCGTACGAGGCTGCCTACGGGTTCCTGTGGCGTCGAGAAGACGTCATCTTCGACATGCTCGAAGAGATCGTTTTGGCTAAGCGTTAGGGACGGCGGGTCAGTGGTCTCGTCCGAAGAGTAGAGTCTCCATCTGGTCGGCTCTTCGGGCCACTCGCGTCATGGCGTCACCCAGAGCCGCCGGGTCGTGCTCAAATTCTCTCACCGGCAACACGGCCGTGAACATCACTTCGTGATTCAGAATGCCCACTCTGATGTGGACCCAGTGAATGTTCTGTTCCATCAGCCGGATCAGCTGCTCTTTGCTGCAGCGATCGGTAGAGACCACGGGACTTAAGATGCGAAGGTAGGCTATGTTGTCTTCGCTCTCCAGGACGACCGTCATCTTCTGCTCTCTCGGACCTTCGTCTATTCTCAGCACCGCCGAGCATTCGGTGTCGTTGGGGTCTTCGGCGTGGATGATCTCGAAGCTGAATTCGCCCCGAGAGAAATAGTCTTCGAAGGTACGGCGAACATCGTCCCAGATCATGAGGTCGGGCTGCCCTTTCTGAGTTGCCGATAGTAGTGAATGGTCGACAACTGCTTGAGACACCAACGTTGATGCGAAGTCAGTGGCTCGGTAGATTGAGTTTCCCTGGCGTCGGCCACGGCGAGTTGGGAACGACAGTAGCGCTCGAGCAGTCCTCCAATGTTGGTGAAGGTGGCCCACGCCAGTCGAGGGGGATAGGTGCCGGTGGAGAAGCGAGTCCGTTGTCGCGGATGCAACTTGATATAATGCAGAGCCGTACGGGCTTTGGCCTCGGCCAACCGTAGGGCACCCTCCACATTGGCTCCTGTCGGTGGCTTCTTGATGTGATATCCGATGGCTCGATAGTTGGTCTTTCTTACCAAGCCAATCGCCATGAGACGCAAGCCCAACTCCTGATCTTCCCAGCCGTACTCTTTGAAGCTTTCATCAAACAATCCGGCTCGATACAGGTCGTCGACTCGAACGCTGACGTTACTGGTCCAGAAGAACGATGTCGAAATGTCGGCCATGGTGAATTTTGGCTTATCCGGAATCTCCGCTGTCTCGACGTGATTGACCCATCCGTTGACCACACACTGTTGATACTGCTCATGAGCACGTAGATGCTCTTCCAGCAAGTGATGGTCGGCCAGGACATCGTCGTCGATATAAAGCATGATCTCACCTTTACTGAGACTGATACCGTGGTTGCGGGCGGTCGCCAGAGCCGAATGAGGTTGATAACCGTAGGTCAATCGGTAAGGAACATCCAAGCTTTTTGCCATCTCGCCGGTGCCGTCGGTGGAACCGTCGTCGATCAAGACCACTTCATAGCGGTCGGGATGTATCGATTGGTCGCCCAAACTCTCCAGGACCAGTTTCAGGGTCTCCTTGCGGTTGCGACTGCAGAGCCCCACCGTAATCTCCCGGTCGACCGTGCGAGAAACTCCCTCGGCTCTCATTTCGGCGGTTTGTGTCAAGACTGCTCTCCTTTGTTTTTAAGGTGTTCTCGTCCACTTCGTAGGTACTCGCGCTCAGCCAGGAGTGAGGTGGCCAGCGGCGCCAGGGGACCGTCGGGTTTCTTGGACAAGTAAGACTCGTAGGCTTTGCGGAACGGAAACGCCGTCAGAAGTCCGGAACGAAAATAGTTGAGCGGATGAAGTCCGCTGCGCAAACGCATTCGAAGAGAGGGATATCTTTGGAAGAGCTGAGCGGCGGAGAGTCCGTCGTTGCGGGCGTATTCGAGCTGTCGCTCGATGGAGATCGGCGGCTTCAGATGATAGACGTAACCCCTGAGCACGAAGTGCCTGGAGACCCCGATCTGCTTGAGTCGAACTCCCAATTCCGCGTCCTCCCATCGGACGAACCCCTCATCGAACATTCCGGCTTCCACCAGCAGCGATTTTCGAATCGAAGCGTTGGAAGTGCACAGGTAGTTTTGGGAATAGTGGTAGACGAGATTGGGCGGTCCTTCGGGGAGAGGAAGGCCCGGGATATTGATGACCGGTCCGCGCACCAGACGCCTCAAATGTCCGCGATGAGCCTCTTCATGATACTCCAGGAGATCTTTGCACGGAAAGACATCGTCGTCGATAAAGAGGATGTGGGTGCCTTCAGCCTGCGAGATTCCGAAATTGCGCGTCGCCGACGTGCCTTGACCCTCTCGATGAAAGATCCGGAGCCGATAGCCGACCTGGAGCTTTTCCAATCGCAGGGTGGTGTCGTCGGTGGACCCGTCGTTGACGACCAGAACTTCAAATTTTGATCGTGGGTAGGACAGATTCTCAAGATGTGCTAACGCTTGAATGAGAATTTCGGCGCGGTTTTTCGTCGGTATGACCAAACTGAACACAGGGCTGAACACGATGGTTGATTTAAGGGCGGATGAAGAATTTACCTGCCCAGGGCGTCCTTCGCCGCGTTCAGCCATTGAGGATCGGCGGAGTCGATCCAGGTGACGGTCAGGTCGCGGCATTCCAAGGGGACCGCCCAACTCACCGTGTAACTTTCGTGACGCGACTCGGTGCGGAGAAAAAGAGGCTGTCCCGTGACTTCGGGGAGCACTTCATCCGTAATGACCTCAAAGCTATCCAGGGGTACTCGAAGTCCCACTCCGTTGGTTTTTAAAACGGCCTCTTTCCGAGTCCAAATATGAAAAAAACGTCCGCTACCAGGATCATCGAGCACGAGGTCGCTCTCGGTACCGGTGAAAAAACGCTTGGCCAGGGCATGTCTGTCGACTCGCCGGTTGATCCATTCCAGATCGACTCCCAGACACTGCTTGAGACGCGTGTCCCGGCTCACTCCGAGAATCGCCCTGCTTTCCGAATGACTCAGATTGAAGGCGAGGTCTCGGTCTTTCAAAAGAGGTCGACCGTTGGGACAGACCGCCAGCTGCTCTTCCTCAAATTCGAGAAACCGAAGGAGTTGCCGCAAGACCGACTGTGTGGCGATCAGGTTTCTTCTGGCACCGGCGACCAGGTATCTGGCCGCCCTCTCCTGTACCGACTGAGGCATGGTGAGGAGAGCCGAATCCAATCGTTCGGCTTCCCAACGACAGTCGATGTCAATAATGACGAGGCTCACAGCAGGGGAGAGGGCTCGATCACGACTCGATCATAGATGCCGTCGAATCGATTCTTGACGGCTTCCAGGAGTCGGTCAGCCGGTGCCGAGACGACACACTGCTCGACCATCTCCTCGGGCAGAATCGCACTCATCTCTTTCCAAGCTCCCTGGCGAGAGAGTTGATGGAGCTTCTCGTGCAAGTCCTCCATGCCCAGGGAGGACAGAACTTTCTTGTAGTTTGGAGTTGAGGCGTAAAAGGCTAAGCGCTGCAGAACGGCGGCCCGACGCTTCTCAACCCCTGGCGTATCGGTGACCACCGTGAAACAAGAGCCCACAACCGTAAGCTTGCCTAGTCCCTCGGGTCGCTGAGCTTCTCCTTTTTGGATAGCCGGTAAGGTGACTTCTTCGATGAACCGACGATGGGTGAAAGGGTGGAGAAACACCACGTCGGCAAGACGCCCCGCCGCTTTGGAAATTTTGGGTCCCACCGCCGAGAAGCCGACCCTGGGAGGTCCGTAAGGATGCCGGTCGGGAGTGAATACGGGACTGTTGAGAGTGCAACTGAAATACTCTCCCTTAAAATGAGGTCGCTCCCCCTTCTGAAACCTGTCAAATAGGTGGCGCAACAGCTCCACATACTCACATAAAGCATCCACCGGGCTTTCCGGCCACACCGCATGAAACCGTTTCGTGATGTGGGCTCTCACCTGGGTGCCCAGCCCGAGAGTGAAGCGACCCTCGGAGAGTGCGGCCAAATTTGTGCTGGTCTGAGCCACGCAGTAGGGTGAGCGGGCGAATGCGACCGCGATATTCGTGCCGAACTCCAACTTCTCGGTGGATGCGGCCACAATTTGAGAAAGTAAGAACGGGTCGTTGGTCGTGTCACTCACCCAGGCTCCGGAGAACAGCCCCGTTTCTTCGACTCGTCGAGCCCAACCACTCAGACCTTGGAGGTCTCCTTCGTATCCAGCGTCAAACAGCATAGCCTCTCATTCGAACCTCTATGAGGAGGACCCCCTCGTCGATCGTTGAAAATATTTCTATGTACATCGCATCGTTGGAACAGCCGGCCGAAAGGTCGCCCATCGCGGACCCGCACCGACCGAATCTTACCCCTCGGCTCGAGACGGGACAAGACTGGGCTCGTCCCGATAGAGCACCCTTATTGACCGGGTATCCGTGCCACGAGTACCGTCAGGTGCTCGGGATGATCTCCGGAACCTCGGCCGATGGGGTCGACGTGGCCAGGGTGCTGTTTCCCCCGGCGGACCGCGAAGAGAGACTGGAAATCCTGGAGTTCGATACCGTGCCCTATCCGCCGGAACTCAAATCGGAAGTGCTCAAAGCCGCCGCCGACGAACTCACCCTGAGGCAGACCGCCAGACTTCACGCGCGTTTGAGCGACTTCTTTGCCGAGGTAGCAGCCGGCGCGGTGGAGCGCAAGCCGGTGGCCCTCATCGCCAGCCACGGTCAGACCGTCTGTCACCTTCCCGAATCCCAAACCACCCTCCAGCTTGGCGACGGCTCGGTGATCGCCAATAGGACGGGCGTGGTCACCATCAGCGATTTTCGAACGGCGGATATGGCTTTAGGCGGACAAGGGGCGCCCCTGGTTCCGCTATTTGATTCTCACTTGCTCGCCCACCCGACCGTGACCCGAATTGCGGTCAATCTCGGCGGCATCGCCAACGTCACCGTCATCGCTCCGCAAGCGACTTCGGTGTGTGCCTGGGACACCGGTCCCGCCAACTGCGTCAGTGACGCTCTGTGTCGACTTCGGGGGAGGGGTGAATTTGATCCCAACGGAGAGAACGCGGCCAGAGGGATGGTGGATGAGTCTTTGCTGGCCCGATTACTCGATAGGGACTATTTCCGACGGAGCCATCCGAAAAGTACCGGCTTGGAAGACTTTGGTGAGTCTTTCGCACGGAGTTTGCCTCAGGACTTGCCCTTTGAAGACTGCCTGCGCACGGCGCTTGCTCTTTCTGCTCAGAGTCTGGTGGACGCCGTTCTTATGGAAATGCCGCGGAACGGCGCGGTGGAGCTGGTCTTTGCCGGAGGGGGCACGGCGAATAGGACGTTGATGTCGGAAATCGCCGGCCGTCTGGAGAAGTCTACTCACTCAGCCGGAATCCCGAACCCCCCGAGCCGAAGCTTTAGGGAGTTTGGGGTAGGGGAGGAATGTCGGGAGGCCGCCGCCTTCGCCTTTCTCGGCGATCGCACGGCTCGCGGACTGGTCGGTTCGGTACCCTCGACGACCGGGGCACGGAAAGCGGCTATTCTTGGCAAGGTTTCCTTCCCCAGTCCTTAGCGCAATAGCCGGCTCTTTTTAGCAGTAGTCGTCTTGTCCAACGGGGTGGTTTACCGGTAAACCACTCTGTTAACTTTTTCCGATTTCATTTAAGCATGAGGTTTTCTGACTGGCCATGACTGGTACATGTGTCTATGATAGCCACTGCCGATGGTATGTGAGAGCTAAACTCACAGCCGTCGACAACTATGCTCACTCCTCTTCCGGGAGCCTGTCTCACAAGCAGGCTACGACGGGCGCCGCCCGCACCCGAGAAAGGAACTTCGCTTGTGACTAAAGATAGTGTGAAAGGCCGCTCAACTGAAGCTATGCTGAAGAAAGCGCAAAACCGCGAGAGAATCGCGCAGTGCAAACTGGAACGACTGAAAGCCCGTTTCGACCGACTCGAGCACGAGAAACTGGCGTACAAGATTCAGGTCGACGAAATTCAAGACGACTGCCTGAGATTGGCCGAAGAGCTGTTGGCCGTGAAGGCCGAGAAATCTCGAGTCGAGCAAGAAGCCTCCATGTGGCGAACCCAGCTGTTCGAACGCATGGAGCTACTGGATTTGGCGCGCGATCAGGTCGCTCATCTGAGAAACGAAAAGGCGAACCTTGAAGAGCAAGCCAAACAGGCCAAAGAGACCAATCTCACCAGCCATCAAGAGCTCAAGCGCAGGGATCGTGAACGCAAGCAGTATGAGCTGAAAATCGAAGAGTTGGAATCGGCCCACAAGCAAACTCGGGATCAGTCCGAGGAGATGCTGGAAGCTCTTACCGACGCCAAACGAGCCATCGATTCTCTGCAACGCTCCAACGATTACTATCAACGAGAAATCGCCGGTCTCAAGTCGATCGGTGCGAGCCTCACGGAAAAGCTGACCAAAATGACTCAGCAGCGAGACCGCTACCGTCAGCGTTTGAACGCGCGCAGTGAAGAGTTCCGTTTGGAGCAAGACCAATCCGCCCACTTGCTTTCCGAAGTGGAAAGACTCAAAGACGAGCTGTATGAAGTTCGCGGCAAGCTGATGACTTACCAGATCGAAGACGATGTCCGCGAGATCAAACAGGCGGGTGCGGACAAAGCAAGTCGAGCGGCGGAAGTCAAGTACGCCGAAATTCCGGCTGCTGAAAGTATGGTCTGTGAGACAGCCGAACCGCGGTCGCTACTCTCTCGGGCCACCAAGAAAGTCAGCGGCTGGTTTAGCATGTCCGACAACTAACTTTTTAGGGGTGTCCACACACCCCTAAAGGTCTTGAGGATTTTCGTGCCGGTCTCTTCCGGCCGGCAGCCTAGCCGTCCTTATCGGTCAGGACGAGTTTGCGTTTCTCCGTTTGGACGACATCGTGCTCTTTCAGCGTGAGGGGGCACTCTTTTTTTAAGGTCGTCGTCCAGTATTGCTCGTCGATCAGCCGTAGCAAGTAGGCCTCGGCTTCGGAACCGTTGAGCGTTAGCTTGACCGAGTGACCGTCGAAGAGGAAGCTGACTCCGTCAAGCTCCAACGCGCGGTGCTCTTCGAGCAGGTGCTCGCCCTTCTCACCGCTTCGCTCGACCAAGCACCATCGACAAGGTGCCGACTGCTCTTCCTTCACTTCAAAGCCGGTCTGACCCATTCGTATTTTGTTTCCGTTGGAAAGTTGCGAGCCTTCCTCCAGAGTGAGACCGGTCACGATCTTGCCGTCGAGTAGAGTCGCGTTGGTAGAGGAAAGGTGAACGAGAACAGGCGAATTTTCGCCGTCCCACTCGATTCGGGCGTGGGTGCGACTGACAGCGGGGTCGGTCAGGACCCAGCGCCTGCTATCGCTGGGATCGTCGCCGGCTGCAGTGTCGCGACGGCCCAGCAGTGTAACGCCAGGCTCCAGGTTAAAGGTCGTTCCTTTATCAGGTCCATCGGTAGTGTAGAAAGAGTAGCGAGCCATCGGGCCTCGGTTCGTCAAGAGAGGCGCTGTTCCTACGAAGACCGTTTTCGCAATCTAATCCAAGCGGGTAATACGACTACAGAGAGGAAAGTGTTGACCAGGAGACTGATAGTTACCAGCCAGCCCAGGCTGGCAATGCCACGATGGTCTGCAAGACCCAGAGAGGCGAAACCCGCCATGGTGGTGGTAGCGCTGAGGAGGATAGCGGGCCCGGTGCTGCAGGACAGAATACGATCGTGGCCGAGCTCGCGAATGCGCAGTACGCTGTGGAGCCCGAACACGCAGCCAATTCCGAGAAGCATCGGGACGGCCACAAAGTTCGCCGGGTTGAAGTCCCAGTGGAAGAAGCCCATCAGCCCCATGAGGATCACCAGGCTCAAAGCGGTCGGGGTGGCGGCCAAGAAAACGTCCTGGACGTTCCGCAGTATTGCCATCAAGATGATGAGCATGGCCAGCAGGCTCAATCCGATCCCACGCCAGTGTGTATCCAATACCAGCCTTTCGAACAGCTCAATCAGAACCGGCTCTCCGCTGACTCGCGGATGCACCCCTCGGATGTCGTTCAGGAATCTTTGCAGGTTCTCGGGTTGCCAGATGTCGACGCGAGGGAACACCCGCAGCACAAATTGACCGTCCTGGCGCAAAAGTCGACTGGTCAGTGCCGAGGGGAGTTGCTGCACCTGCAGCGGATCGACTTTCTGACGGAGCAGGAGCGGCTGAAAGCTTTCCAGATTGACAAGCGCGTCCTGACGCAAGACCTCCAGGGCATCCATCACCGGACCGGGCCCGCGACTCTTGAGATGAGCCTCGAGTTTGTCCAACTGGCCTAACATTTGTGATTTTTCAGCAGGTGGTAGCTCAAGTCTTCGATAGATATCGAGAAGCCGCAACGCTTCTTTCGCCCGGGCCGCCGGAATGTTTTTAACGAAGTCAAGAAGTTTTGTGAGCGCATCGCGTTGGTTCAAAACCTCTTTGACCGACTCTCTTTTCTCGGGGGTCACCACAGGTAGGAAAGTCGAGAGCGAGATGACTTCCGCCACCGAATCGAAATCTCGAAGCTGCTTCTCAAGGACTCGGGCCTCGTCCAGGGTGTCGACCGCAATCAGAGCGGTCAAGACCGAGCTTTTTCCCTCGGCCACCAGAGCGAGTTCCGTGCGGACCGACTCCAACTGAGGGTTCTGCATCTTGAGCAGATGAACGTTGAATTTGACGGACGGCGCAACGGCAAGAGCAAAAACGGTGGCGGTGGCGGTGCAAAGAAGAAAATACTTGTCGAACTGGCAGACCTGTTTTTCTATTCCTTGAAACTCTTGGCGCCCCATCTCCGGAAGTCGCACGCCGCGTGCCTCCAAGACTCCGAGACAAGCGGGCAGGAAAGTGCAGGAGGCGAATTGACACAGAAGCACTCCGCAGAGCGCGATGGTGCCCAACTCGGAGACCCCTCGGAAGCCGATGACGGCCAGTACACCAAAGGAAGCCGAAGTCGTCAATGCTCCATAGAGGGTGTCGCGTCCGGCCCCATCCAGGGCTTTCCCCATGGCGGTTTCCGGAGGGTCTTCTTCTCGACTTTCAAAGTATCGGAAAGCCATGTGGATTCCAAAGTCAAGTCCCAAGCCGACCAGGATCGGTACGTAAGTCACGGTGATGAAGTTCAACCGGCCAATGGTGTAAGACATCAAACCAAGGGTCCACAGCAGCCCCACAATCAGTGAGCCGAGAGCCAGTGTGGGCCGCAGAAACTCTCGAAACCCAAATTGGAAGATGATGAGAACGAGGATAAAACTACACACGGTACCACGAATAGAGTCTCTGGCGATGGTCCGGCGTTCGTCCACGACGAGGACAGGCTCACCGGTCAGCGAGAAGGTGAGTCCTTCGAATCGGTTTCTTAAGACCTCTACGATTTCGCGAACCTGCGCAACCGCCGGTGCCGCCTCTTCCAACTGTCCCTTGATCTTCGGACGAACGAGGACCAGCAAAGTGCGGCCGCCGTCCAGACTGAGATCCACGACCTCCGGCACTTCTCGGAAATCACCCAGGTAGCGAACCAATTGCTCGGACTCAGGCGCCAGGGCGGGTACGAGTGTAGCGTCTTTGTTCTCTTCCGGATCGGTGGAGGTCGCTTTGACGAAGGCTTCCAGTCCTTGGGCCAACATCCTCGACCCCTCGGTGTTGCGCGATAAAGTATCGGCGACGGTCACGAGGTCGGCCGGACTGGTGAGGTCCAGTTCGCGCGTACCTTCAAGCGCCTGATTGACTCTGGCCTTGATTTCATCAAGCTTTTCCTGGGTCAGGTAATAAAGTCCGGAACTCAGGAAAACATCGGTCGGAAGAGCGTAGAGCGGGTCCTCCAGCAAGTCCGGGTACTCGGCGAAACCTTCACCCAGCATCAAGGCGGCGCTTTGTCTTTCCTCCAAATTGCCGCCGGAGATGATGACCGCCATGTCCTTGGCACCCGGGAGCATCTCCCGCCATTTGTGGAGTTCGGCAATCTCCGGGCGGTCCGAGCGGAACAGCACGAGCCAGTCCGTGTCCAGGTTCAGATAAAGGCGAGCCGAGACGAGCGAACTCAAGATAAGGATGATGGTCAAGAAGAAGGTTAGGCGATAATGACGAAAACAGAAAAGCCCAAGCTTGCCTTGCAGAGATGAGGCACGATATGAACCTTCTTCAGGAGGTACGGTCGGGTGAGAGCTCAGCTCGGTCGATCCTCCAACCTTGCGGACCTCTCGTTAGACGAAAACGTCCCACGAAGCGGCGCTGCTTGCCCCCTTCAAGAAAGGCCAGTCGAACGAGAACATCAGCTTGACCGTCCTGGTTCAAGCGTTGGTCGTTCACGGCCCACCTTACATCCTCGATATCCAAGAAAGCGTCTTGGAAAGAACTGTACGAGAGATCACGTTGCCACTCCGGCGTGAGCATGGCGTAGGCTTCGGTCATCTCACCCTTACCCAGGTGGTTTAAGTATTCCAAAAGAGTACTTCTGGCTTTGAGTGCCCCGTTTTCGAAAGAAAAGTTCTGCGGTTGGTTTGGCTGTTGATACTGCTGGTTCTGAGCCGGAGATTTCCACCAGAAGAACACGGCGGTGGGAATCGCTCCCAGGCAGATCAAAGCCAGAGCAAGCTTGAGCGCTTCACGGAAGATATCAGCGCCGTCTTTACCGAGCTTTTTAGCCTGCTGTCCGGCGTCGACGGCCTTGGCGCTGATGACCCTCGAGACGCCTTTGCTGACCAGAGTCAGTTTGGTTTTTGTCTCCCGCATCTTCGATGATGCAGGTGGGGCACCGTAGTCGACCGGCTGCTGCGGGGCGTAAGCAGCGGGAACGGTAGCAGGCGCGGTCGGCCGCGGGACCGCTACGGTTTGGTCGTATTCGTCCTCATCGTCGTCGTCGTCGGTCGAGTCGTCGGCCAGCGGCGAGGGAGCCGGTGGCGGCGGTGCGGGTTCCGCTTGCGGGGGTGGGGGTGGAGGTGGCGGCGGGGCAGCCGCCACGGGAGCAGGCTCCGGCTCGGCGGCGGCCGGCGGCGAGGCGGGCTCGGGCTCGACTTCGGCGGGAGGGGGCGAATCGTCACCCTCTTCCCGTATTTCCGAACCCTTATGTCCGGTCTGTCGCTGGTGTTTGCGAAGACCAATACCATGGTTGAAGGCTTCGCCGCACTCCGCGCAGATGTGTTTTTTCTTTTTACGCCCTCTGGCCACGATTCTGTATTCTCTAACCCTCTGCTAGACCCTCGCTTGTTCCCTAAACCTCGCGGGAATAGTCATAATGTCTGAAAAGGGAACCACGGCGAAGCAGAGGAACGCGAGTCGCATGAAACCAGTCTTGATAGTGGCCGGAGGTGGACCATCCGGCCGTGCGATCGCCCAGCGTTGCTCGACACGTTGGAAAGTGGTCGTGGTTGATGTCGAACAAGCCCAGCTCGATCTGTTAGAAGACTCTGTCGGCGTCCAAAAGCTTGTAGGGGACTGCACTTCCACTCTCGTTCTCAAGAAAACACCGATTGAAAACGCCCGCGCCGTAGTGGCCGCTACCGGCAGTGATGAAGTCAATTTCGAGTTCTGCCGACTGGCCAAGGAGATCTACAAGATCAAGAACATTGTAGCCCTGGTCCATTTGGTGAGCGAAGCAGAGAAGTTTCGTAGTTCGGATTTTTTCCCCATCACTCGACCGAGCTCGGCAGCCGCCATCGTGGAAAGCCAACTCGATCCGGGTCGACGGACCACCACCGACGTGGGGTTGGGAATCGGCGAGATCATGGAGGTTACCGTGCAGAGTCACTCTCCGGTCATCGGCAAGACACTGGCGATCCTTCGCCCTAAGTCGTGGCTTCTCGCCGCCATCTACCGGGACGGGGAGTTGGTAGTCCCTCATGGTAATACCGAGATCGAAGAGAATGATCGTTGTTTGCTGACCGGAGACCCCGAAGTGCTGCCGGGGATAGCCGACTACTTCCAGCGTGGTTCTTCGGAGTTTCCGTTGCAGTTTGGAACTCGGTACGCGGTGGTCGATGTGGGAGACAGCTCCGTCCTCGAGGAAGCCAAGTATCTTCTAGACAACACCAACGCCAACGGCATCCGGCTGCTAGTTCGAAGAGAGACCGGCAAAACATCCGTGGACGTTGCTGCTCACGACGAGGAGTATGATATTTCCACCCACACTCTGGATGGACGCTGGCCCTCGAACTTAGACGAAGTGGGAGACCAGCACGATATTGCGGCCCACCTCATCAGCCCCCGAGGTCTCAACTGGTTTCAAAAGTTTGGACTCTCTCGAAAGCCGGTCTACGAAATCCTGGAGCGGACATCCGAGCCCGTCTTGATAACCCGAGGCACTCAACCCTACAAAAACATCTTACTTGCCGTCTCGCCGGCTCTGGGTTCGATTCGAGTCGCTGAATTGGCCGTGGATGTGGCACGCAAATTGGAAAGTAAACTAACCATCGTGGTGGCCTGCCCGGCCGAATACGTCTCGGGAAGTGACTTCCGCAAAGAAGCCGAAGAGGCCCTGGAGCGGGCGACCGGAATAGCTTCTCTCTACGGACTGGCCACTAAGACGGAAGTCCTGGAGGGCAATGAAGTCAATCAGATTTGTCAGCGGGCCAAAGAGTTCGACCTGCTGATCACGGGGCACCGCCGCTACCGAAAGTTCACTTTTCTTAAGCCCGACGTGTCTCATCTGATCGCCGCCCGTTCGCCCGTGTCGACCCTGGTGCTCCCATATCTACCCAAGGACTTGGGTCGAGCTTACACTCGAAGGGGTAAAAAGAAGAAAAGTTGACGGATCCCGGATTTTCACAAACGGCCAACTCACTGCTGGTGGTGGCGGGTGGTGCTTTTACCGTTCCGCTGCTGGCTCGCAAGATCAAGCTTCCCGCCTCGGTGGGAGAGATCTTGTTCGGAGTCCTGGTAGGGCACGAGGTTTTGGACTGGGTCGCCCCGGGCCAGTTCATCGACCTGACAGCCGAGCTTGGCTTTCTACTCTTGATGTTTATCGCCGGGTTGGAGCTGGATTTTCGGAAGCTGGAGGCCGGGGGTGTGAAGCCTCTTCTTCATGGTCTCGGAGTCACGCTTTCCGTTTTTGTGTTCGCTCTACTAGCTTGCGTGGGTTTAGGCTTCGACCCGTTTCTGGGTCTTGTCGGAGGGGCGATTTCGATCGGCATTCCTTTGGTTTTACTTCAGGAAACCGGCTTGGCAAAGACTCCGTTTGGACAAAACTTAATGCTGGTCGGCTCTATCGGTGAGTTTGCAAGTATTCTTTTGGTGACGGCCGTGGCCGCCTACGACCACAGCGGCGGCATCAACGCCGAGTTCGGTCTGGAGGTGGGGGAGATGGCTCTCATATTTCTAGGTGCCTACGTCGTGCTGGCCGTTATGCGGACCATGGTTTGGTGGCGAAGTGAGTCGTTCTCTCGAGTAGTGGAGAGTCATGACCCTTCCGAGATTGGCGTGCGTGGCGGACTCTTCTTGATGTTTTTCTTCGTGGCGGTGGCCGCGAAGCTTCAGATCGATCCGATCCTCGGCTCCTTCTTGGCCGGCGCTCTCTTTTCGTTTGTCTTTCGTGGCAAGGGACCGTTGGAGCTCAAGTTCATGAGTATCGGCAACGGGTTCTTCGTCCCGTTCTTCTTCATCTCGGTGGGGCTTCACTTCAGCATTGAAAAAGCCAGCGGCGGCGATTTCTTCCTCCTCTTGAAGCTTCTTCTGGTGATGGTATCGGCCCGGATCCTCGCCTTTCTGGTCGTACCGAAAGAGGGAAAGTCTACCCTGATCAGCGTGGGAAGCGGTTTACTACTCTCAGCACCTCTGACGCTTCTGGTGGTGGTAGCCAATCTGGGCCGGGACTTGGGCAAGATCGACGACACCATGCACGCAACGGTTATCCTTCTGGCGGTCATCAGCTCCACCATCTACCCGTTCGTGTTCAAACTGTTGGTGCCGAAGATCCTGGCCTCACCCGACGGTCAATCCTCGGACGCCGGCGGGGGTCACTAGCCCCCACCGGGTATCAAGCTAAGAAGCGGTGGCTGCCTCGGCGCCGAGTCGCTTGATGAGTTCATCGGTAAATTCGGCGGTGTTCAGCTCTCCACCCAGGTCTCGAGTTTTCTTGCCCTCGCGCAAGCAGGCATCATACCCAGCCTTGATCGCCGCGGCCGCTTTGGAGCACTCCGGGTCACGCCTGTCGTCGGCGAGATAGTTGAGCATCATCACCGAACTCATAATAAAGGCCAGGGGATTGGCCACTCCCTTACCCGCTATATCGGGTGCGGAGCCATGCACGGCTTCAAAGCAGGCGGCGTCATCGCCGTAGTTTGCTCCCGGCACGACTCCCAGGCCGCCGACCAAGCCGGCACAAAGATCACTGACCACATCCCCGTAGAGATTCTCCAGCAGCAAGATGTCGAACTGTTTCGGGTCCTGCACCAACTTCATGCAACCCGCATCGATGATGCACTCCTCGTACTCGATGTTGGGGTAATCGTCGTGATACACGTTTCGGGCTTCGCGAATGAAGAGACCGTCGGACATTTTCATAATATTGGCCTTATGAAAACAAGTGATCTTCTTGCGCTGGCGATGAGTGGCAAATCGGAACGCCCAATGGGCTATGCGGTGGCAGGCTTTGGTTGTGGCCACTTTCATGGACGCTACCACACCCTCGGTGACTTCGTTCTCGATGCCCGCGTACAGACCCTCGGTGTTTTCCCTGATGACGATCAGGTCCACGTCGTCGAAACGAGTCTTCACCCCTTCGAGCGAGCGAACCGGTCTTAGGGCGGCGTACAGATTCAAGGTCTTTCGGATAGACACGTTGACGGAGGTGAACCCCTTGCCGATGGGAGTCGAGCAGGGGCCTTTCAAGGCTACCCTCACGTGTTTCATCGCTTCCAGGGTTTCCTGGGGGAGGACTTGCGTGCCTCGCTCCAAGGCCGACATGCCGGCGTACTGCTTCTGCCACTCGATGGGGGCGCCGGCAGCGTGGAAAACTTTTCGTACGGCTTCGGCTATCTCCGGGCCGATTCCGTCACCTTCTATTAGGACAACTTCGTGTTTCATGGCAGGCCGGTTCGTGTTGAAGGTTGTCGGGGCCTCCACAAAGGCCCGCCCTTTTGAAGGCCACTCAGGATGAAATGGAGGGCGACCCACCGAACAGCGCGGGGTGAGATTGGCATTGGCAGAACGCTTTCGAGGTCTGTTCTGGACCCAACTGTTGGGTGCTTTTAACGACAACTTCTTTAAGCAAGCGCTCATTATACTTATCGTGTTCCAGGGGTTCGGAAATTTGGACATGAAAGACGACAAGCTCTCCGAGCTCGCACTAGCCGTCTTTACCGTGCCGTTTTTCCTGCTCTCGGCGACGGCCGGGCAGATCGCGGACAAATTCGACAAAGCGCTCGTTATTCAAAGACTGAAAATCGTCGAACTCGTCATAGCCGGTCTCGCGGGAATAGGTTTTTTCACCGAGTCGGTTCCCGTTCTCTTTTTGGCTCTGGCCCTACTGGGAATTCAATCCGCTTTCTTCGGGCCTTTGAAGTACGGCATCATTCCTCAGCTTCTTTCCGAGGAGGATCTCACCGAGGGTAACGCCGCAGTGGAGACCGGCACGAAACTGGCTATTTTGCTGGGGACTCTCGCGGGCGGAGTGCTGGCGACTTCGGAAAACGCCAAACTTTACTGCACGGCCACGGTCCTGGTGATCGCCGTCCTGGGCTATCTGATGGCCAAAGCCGTTCCACCTGTGGGGCGCTCCGATCCCAACCTGAAGGTCGACGTGAATCCGCTCAAACCGACCTTTCAGGTCATCGGACTGGCTCGTCGAGTCCGAGCGGTTTTCTTGAGTATTCTCGGAGTCTCGTGGTTCTGGGCTCTGGGTGGAGGACTCTTAGCTCTGTTGCCTGTCTACGGAAAGACGATCCTTCAGGTGGACGCGACGGTCGTCAACTTCTTTCAGGCTGTCTTCAGTATCGGAGTGGCCATCGGAGCCGTTGTTTGTGGAAAGCTGTCCCATCAACGAGTGGAGTTGGGCCTAGTCCCGTTCGGGTCGATCGGGATCACCGTCTTCCTGGCCGACATAGCCCTTCTGGGGTCGCCTTTCGAGGTGCCGCCCGGTCAGCTTATGACGCTGAACGCTCTGCTGCACGACCCACAAGGTTGGCGAGTTCTGGTCGATTTCGCGGGTATCGCGGCCTCATCGGGACTGTATATCGTTCCTCTCTACACGGTGATTCAGCAACGGACCGAAGAGACGTATCGGAGCCGTGTGATCGCCGCCAACAACGTGATCAATGCGGGGGTCATGGCGATCGCGGTGTCGACCCTCTCGATGCTGGGGGACCGGGGCCTGTCCATTCTAGGCAAGTTCGGGCTGATGGCGGGCCTCAACCTCATGGTGGGACTGTATATCTACACACTGATCCCCGAGTTTTTCCTACGATTTCTTGCCTATATACTCAACCATGTCCTCTACCGGCTCAAAGTGACCGGGGAAGCCGCCATACCGAAAGACGGTCCATGTCTGTTGGTGGGAAACCACGTTTCCTTTATCGACTGGCTGGTGGTGCTCGGCGGTATCCAGCGACCGGTACGCTTCGTCATGTGGCACACCTACTACCATCTTCCCCTGGTGCGTTATCTTTTTCGTGATGCAGGAGCGATTCCGATCGCCTCCGGCAAGACCCATCCCGAAGTTCTGGCAGCGGCTTTCGACGCAATCGACCAGGCTTTGGAAGAGGGACGAGTGGTGTGCGTTTTTCCGGAGGGCAAGCTCACGGCCGACGGTGAGGTCGGGGAGTTTCGCAACGGCATAGAGAGAATTTTGGAGCGTCGACCCGTGCCGGTGGTTCCGTTTGCTCTTCGGGGGCTCTGGGACAGTCTTTTCTCCAGACAGCCGGAGCGTTCTTGGTGGTCCAGGCTCAAGAGGCTGTTTCGGCCGCGAGTTTCGCTGGTGCTGGGAGAGCGAACCTCGGCCCCGTCTCCGACCTCGCTTCAAGGATTGGCCAAGGCGATGCGTCGACAAGTGATCGAGCTTCGCGGCGAGAGGAGATGAGCGAGCCCCAGGAAATGCTCGCACCGCCTAGTTTCTTCGAACTGGCCAGACAGGCGTTCAGTGACACCCGCCGAGGCTACGACCTGCTGGCCCCCAAGTTCGAAGAGACTCCCTACGCAACTCCAATCGAATGGCTCCGGGCCAGTCTGGTCCGTACCGACGAGAGATACCCTCTATCGGCTGAAGAGACACGAGGTCTCGATCTGGCTTGCGGGACGGGCAGAGCGGTCCGGATGCTTCGCCGGTCTTGCGAAGAGGTCGTCGGCATCGACTTCAGCTCGGGAATGCTCGAGCAGGCACAGCGTTTTTCCCGAGGCTACGACGGCGTGTCATACCGCCTGTGCGATCTTCAAGAGCTTTCCATCGCACCCGAGAGTTTCGATCGTATCGTGACCTTCGGAGCTTGGGGGCATATTCTGCCCTCCTTTCGAGAGCGACTCCTCCATCAGATCGTGGGGGCACTTCGACCTGGCGGCACCTTCGTCACCCTGACCACCGACGAGCCTGTCTTTGGAGAGAAACGGTTCTGGTTTTACCTTCTTTTCGATCTGGCGATCCGGATACGCAACCTGATCTGGTTCGGAGAATTTCATATGTATTACCGGCTGAACAGCACAGCTCGGCTCATGAGAGAATTGGCGCTGGTGTTAAAGGGCCGGCAAGACTTTCAACTCAGCGCCGAGCCGTTGCCCGGATTTGAAGAGACTCCACTGGCCCTGGTAGTCGTCTATCGCCCTAGCGCCTGAATTTCTTCTGCATAAAATCTTCGTCTTCAGGCCAGAGGATGGGAACCCGAGAGGGGTCTTCCTCCACCAGCGGTTCGTCCAGCATCTCCAAGATAGCGAAGACTTCCTCTACCATCTCCGTGTTGTTGGCCGAGAAAGCTTCGGCAACAAAGTCCTCATTAGGGAGAAAATCTGCCGGTGGCTCAAAGGCGGACGGAGGTATCACGGGAGGTATGACAGGCTCCGGGGGGACAACCGGATCGGGAGGTGGGGGTGGCAAGGTCTGCTGATTGACCGTGGCGCCCGCCGCCGACACACTCGCTACAGGGGTGAAACCGTCCGGGTCGCTCACCTGGGCATTGAGCGGATTGAGGGCCATCTCGTCGGTCACCACATTGATCGGTTGGCTGGGACTACCGATCTGTCCGACGGCGCCGAGGCCGATCTTCGGTGCCGTGAGCACTCCGGAGGTTTGACTGATATCGCCGGCCGAAATCACCACGAGACTATCCGCGGCAGTCAGTGAGCCGTTGAGAAAAACGCTGTTGGCGAGTCCGCCCTGAGTGACCGTGAGGTTGTCACCGGTGAGAAGGGCCGCCTCTCCTCCGGAGTCCAGATCGGCCTCCAGAGTCAGGTCGCCGCCGGAGTTTCGAACTCGGAGGTCGCCACCGGCGCCGGTGGCGGTGAAAAGGTTACCGCCGACGGTGGCTTGCTGGGCTATCGTCAGATCGCCGGTCTGCTGGTCTACAATGGCGTCGCCGCCGATATCCAAGATGAGACGTTCCGCTTCCACTCCAAACTCGCTGAGAACGTTGGTACCGTCGTACTCACCTACGTTTCCGTCAGCCTTGAGAACGACATCCCCGCCGCGCACAACTCCTGAGGTCTGCACCAGACCTCCCTCCACCGCTACTAAAGCAACGTTTCCACCTGTGGTTGCGATATCGGCTTCCTGGACGAGTTGAGTGGGACCCGAGCCAGTCAAAACAACCACAATGTCATCGGTGGCGGAGATTCCAGCCACGCTTTTCTGAGGTACGGAGGGGTCCTGGTCGAACAGGACCGTACCGATGGTGAGAGCTGGGCCCGTCCCTTCCACGAAGACCTGACCACCGCTATCGATCGCGAGAGTACCACCGGCCACGGTGATAGGCAGAAGATTTTCGCCGACATCGCCGGAAGCTTCGAGGGCCAAAGCCCCGGAAAGGTTGACGGAGTTGTTGGAAGTGGCGGTGATGTCTCCTCCGAGTGCCTTGATGCCCACTGATTGATCAGGACCGATCACCAGGCTGTCGAGGGTCAATCCGTTGACGTTGGAAACCAGAATCTCTTCGATGCCCAGGAGGGGAAGATCGAGAATATTCGCGTTCACTTCGAGGAGTCCACCGCTATTGACTTCACGTACATCGATGACCGAATCGTTTCCGGCTACACTCAGAAAGGACGTGGTCGTACCGAGCACTTCCACGTTCATCACGGAACCCGCATCGGAGGAGGTGTCGAGCGCGACCTTGCTCCCTTCCACCTGGAAAGGAGAGCCGATACCTATGTTGGCTGCTACAAGATTCACGGTGTTGGCCGCGAATACGTCGGTCCCGGAGCCGCTTGCCAGATTTCCGTCCGTCACCACCGAGACATCGCCGTTAGTGGAACTCAAGCCCACCCCACCGATGGCGTCGGCCCGGATGGTTCCGCCGCCGGTGTTTGTGATATCGACGTTTCCGGTGGCCAGAACCGTGAGGTCCACCAAAGTTGTGATAGCGAGATCCAGCTCAACATCGCCGTTGACCGCCCCGCCGGGGACCATCGTCATCGGGTCGAAACCGAAGACCTCGATGTCCGGGGCCGTAAAACCGCTGCCGTTTGCCGACACGGCTGTGTTGCTGGATAGTACGAGTTGATCGACTGTGGTGAGACGGCTGCTGTCGAGATCCAGCAATCCCGAGGCTTGCAGCCTGACATCGCCGTCGAGCGCGACGATTTCCGATTCGCCCAAGAACATCTGCCCTGCTTCGGCGGTCAGAACGACGTTTTGGGTCTGGCCCTCGAATTCGTCGACGACGAGGCGCATATCGGGAAGAAGGATGTCGGTGCCCGCGGTCATGGTAAATTCTCCGCTGTCCCCGGTGACCGAGTAGTTGTTCACGAAGGTATTCGGATTTCCGTCGGGAGCGACGCTGGAGAAGATGCTTCCCCCGGCGTTGATGCGGTCTTGGTAGATGCCGCCCCCGCTACGGTCATGGGAATATGTGAGGTCGGAGGAACCGAGATCGATGTCTCCGGTGGCAGTGAGAAAAAGCCCCTGTACACCGGAGGCCCCTCCGACCGTCGTCACCGTCATCTGGGCATTACCGAGCAGAAGGTCGGCCGGCGGCGACATAGCATCGCCTGCCGTGATGGAAAGTGGGTTGATCGGTCCGGTCGAGTTCACTGTCAAGGTGCTGTCGCCCAGTGAAACGCCATGATCTCCTGTAATATGGAGATGTCCCAGGGAAGAAAGTGTTCCTTCGACTACGCTCACATAGCCGCCGGCGTCGATATCGAGGTTGCCGCCGTTGTAAGTGGTGAGGGTGGGAGAATTGAATATGATATCCGAGCTAGAGCTTAGCGTGAGCGCCGTCTCGATATCGATCTCACTGTTTCCCAAATCGAGAACTCCA
>Ga0208701_100022_pt1 | contig 87462 bp, 82 predicted proteins | sample DeeseametaMP1482_FD_184188 | JGI IMG/M metagenome (GOLD analysis project Ga0208701, IMG submission 184188) | Marine microbial communities from the Deep Pacific Ocean - MP1482 (SPAdes) | ecosystem: Environmental > Aquatic > Marine > Oceanic | place: South of Fiji, South Pacific Ocean | collected... | reverse complement strand
CGGCCATTCCGCTCTTGATAGCTTCAGGTACGCCGTTGAGATTCGGGGAGAAGAGGGTGCATGGTTTGCCCCAGGCTAGAGCCGCTCCCAGCTCGACCCACATCCCGGAAGGCCGTGAAGAATCGTCGTACTGATAGAAAACACAGTTGTCGCTGCCTTTGATGGCTTCCAGGTCGACCACCAAAGATTCTTTAGGTGTGCCGAACGAGTCGCTTGAGCCGACGTTGATGCCCTCGCAAAAGTTGTCGGGCGAAGCGAGCTTTTCTTTCAGCGTGGTGTGGATGGCCAGTAGGTGAGAACGTCCTTCGGCGTACTGCTCCTTGCTTAGCCCGGACATGAGACAACCGATGAAGGTGTCGTGGTCCTGCGGGCGGCGCAGTCCATCCTTGACGGGAGTTCGGTCGATCTCTTTCTTCGGTTCGCTCTCCACCACCGTGACCATGCCGGGATACGAGAGGTCGGCTTCTTGCAGAAACCAGGGGAGATGAGAGCGGTCGGGCGCGTGGAGGTTCAGGGGTTTGTCTTTGGCCAGGGCCATACCGGCCGCCAGCAGGGCGTCCTCGGCCTGGGGGTTTTGCAGACTCACCGTCACTCTGTCAGCTTGTTCGAAGACTTGAGGGTCCAGCTTTTGCTGAGCGCCCTCGGCCTTCCAGGTGTTGGGCTTCAGGGAGAGCCTTGGTTGTGAGGATTGAATCTGCATAGACCTAACATATGCCATGCCGCTGAATGAATCGTGAAATGAAGAAACGAGGGCCAGGGCTCGAGGTTAGATGGAAGAAGGGGAAGACTTGAACACTCGAACTTCATCGCGCTTCCTTAAGTCGGTCCTGCTCCTGGTCATACTGGGGTCGGTGCTCACGCTTGTCTTGCCGGCTCCGGCACCAGCGGTGCCCCAAGAGGCAGTCGATCCCTTCACCCGCCACGTGGAAGCACTCCACAAGCGCCTGCCCGGGCCCGGCTTTACGGTAGTCGAAGCCTCTCCATTCGTGGTCATAGGCGATGAGAGTCCGGAGGTCGTCCGGCAGAGGGCTCGCCAAACGGTGGGGTGGGCTGTCCGCAAGCTCAAAGAGTCGTACTTCACCCAAGACCCTTCGGTCATCATCGATGTCTGGCTCTTTAAAGACCGTGAGAGCTACGAGAAGAACGTAGCCGAGCTTTGGGCCGAGACTCCGAGTACTCCCTTCGGCTACTACTCTTCCCGCCACCGAGCGCTGGTGATGAATATCTCCACCGGCTCCGGCACTCTGGTCCACGAGATCGTCCACCCCTTCATGGAGACCAACTTCCCCGACTGCCCGGACTGGTTTAATGAAGGGCTCGCCTCTTTGTATGAGCAGTGTGGAGAGGATGAGCACGGCCGGATCCACGGCTCCACCAACTGGCGACTGGAGGGGCTACAGAAAGCGATCCGCGACGGTCGTCTCCAGACCTTCGAGCAGTTGACTTCGCGCAACTTTTACGGCGATGACGAGGGGACCAACTATGCGATGGCCCGTTATCTTTGCTACTACCTCCAAGAGCAAGGCAAGCTTCAGGGATTCTACCGAGATCTGGTCGCCAACTCATCCGCAGACCCTTCTGGCTATCTCACCCTCGGAAAATGCTTGGGGTACCCCGATATGGAGGCCTTCCAAAGTGAGTGGGAGGCCTATGTGATGAAACTTCGCTTTTAACAATCTGTTAACCTAAAATCATCCTGGTTTAGGATCGGTTTTGAGACTCCAGCTATCGTAAGCTCAGCAGGAGAACGACATCGTGATCATCGGAGCCAGGTCTACAATTTCAAAGACAAAAGCGCCCAAGCCCAGCCGGACCTCGGCAGCAAGCACTAAGCAGCCGAAGGTGAGTCGAGAGCGTCGACGCCAGGCCGGCGAAATCAAGTCCAAGCTTAAAAAGCTGATGGGCGAGGAGAAGAAAGACAAGTCGGGCTCGCGGAAGGTTTCGAAAAAGGCCGAGAAAGACCGTGTCAAACGCTTGGAGCGCTCGCTCCGTGAAAACCTTAAGGAAGCCGTCCACGCTGAAGAGCAAGCTAGAACCAAAGCCGAGACGAGAGCTAGCCAGGCCGAACAGATGAAGGCCAACGCCCAATCTCAGCGCGATAAGGCCGAACTAAAAGCGGCCTACTCCGACTCTCAGCTGGCTTCAGCGAAGGCACAGGTAGAGCAACTCAAGGCCCAGGCCGAAAACTCATCAACACAGGAGGCGATGACTCAATTGACCCAAGCGGAGACAGCACTCGCCAAGGCCAACTTGAGTCACGCCGAATCGGTCAGCGAGAAACTCAAAGCGGGCAAGGTCATGAGTAGCGCCCTGGAGTTCGGAGCCAAAGCGAAAAAGAACGACGGTACAGCCCGGGAAGCGAAGTCCAAGCTCACTCGGGCCCGCCACATGGCCCGACAGGCGGAAAAAGGTGCCGGCAAGCCTCCCGCCCTTAAAGATTCCGTTCAGTCGATGCTACAAAAGCTCGGACGAACGCCCCAAGCTCCCGACGCCACCTCCCAAAATGCCGCGGAGCAAATGAGTCGACAAACCGTGATGACCCAAGGGAAGATGGGAGCCTTGAACTCGCAGTGGATTCAGGGAGCCCTGCAAGGGCCGGTCCTCCCCGCGGCCCGCTCCGGACACGAGCAAGGGAAACACCGCGCTCAGAGAGCGGCCCACCGGGTCAACCCGACAAGGGGTGGAGCCAACCCGGGAGTCAGAAAGAGTCTGCTCCGCTCGACTCCTCTCATAACGAACGGTCCCGGAAACCCGCACCAGACCGATGCCGAAGCTCTGATGCACCGCGCCCGTGCGCTACGCCAGGAAGGCAAATTCGAAGAGGCCAAGCAGGCCGAATCCCGAGCTCGCACCGCCGTCTTTCGTTCCGAACTCAACACCATCACGGCTCAAGGCGCGGAACAAAAACGTCAAAACGCCCTTATCGCAGGCCTCGGCGTGGCTCCTGAAGGTCTCGCCGAGGACCAGAAGCGAGAGGTACTCGCCCAGTTTCAGAACCTGGAGAGCGGACTCCCCTCCGTTGCTCTCGCCGGCCGCTCAAATCAGAAACTGGAGAAGGAGGCTGACCGAGCCTACGCGACTCCTCCAAAGCGCTGGGAAGACCCCAGCTGGATACCGGCGGACGAGCGGAAGCGACGGCGCTCAGGAGTTCCTCATAAGTCCCTCACGCCGAGCTAAGAGGTCCCCCAGCCCTCACTACGAACGGGGCCACACACCATTTTTGTGAGGACAGATCATGCCTTTACTCGGCACCCAAATTCAGTCCGCGAGTGATGACTTCTCTCGAAACAGAGACCACATGCAAGCACTCGTGAACGAGATGAAAGAGCGCAAAGAAAAAGTTGCACTCGGAGGCAGCTCCAAGTCTCGAGAGCGGCATACCAAGCGCGGTAAACTGCTCGTGAGAGACCGGATTGATCTTCTGACCGACGAGAACAGCCCGTTTCTGGAGCTGTCCTCACTAGCCGCCTACGATATGTACGACAACGCCAGCCCCGCCGCGGGTATGGTCACGGGCATCGGAAGAGTGCAGGGCACGGAATGTATGATCGTGGCCAACGACGCCACCGTCAAAGGCGGGACCTACTTTCCCATCACCGTGAAGAAGCATCTGCGGGCCCAGGAAATCGCCCGAGAGAACCGTCTTCCCTGCCTTTACCTGGTGGACTCCGGAGGAGCCTTCCTTCCCCTGCAAGCCGACGTTTTTCCGGACAAAGAGCACTTCGGTCGTATCTTCTTCAACCAGGCCCAAATGTCGGCCGAGGGGATTCCTCAAATCGCCTGTGTGCTCGGCTCCTGCACCGCCGGAGGCGCCTACGTCCCCGCCATGTCGGACGAGACGATTATCGTCAAGCAGCAAGGCACCATCTTTCTCGGCGGACCGCCTCTGGTCAAAGCTGCCACCGGTGAAGAGGTGACCGCCGAAGACCTCGGTGGGGCCGAAGTCCACACCCGCGAGTCCGGAGTGGCCGATCACTACGCCGCCGACGACCAGGACGCGCTCCTCATCATGCGGGATATCGTGGCCAACCTCAATCGGACGTTCAAGCAGCCCCTGGACATGAAACCGGCTGAAGAGCCGGCCCACGACCCCTCCGAGATCTACGGAGTTATCCCGACCGACACGCGCAAGCCTTACGACATTCGGGAAGTGATCGGACGCATCGTCGACGGCTCTCGCTTTCAGGAGTTCAAAGCCAATTACGGTACAACACTGGTCACCGGTTTCGCCCATCTCTACGGAATGCCGCTCGGCATCGTGGCCAATAACGGCGTGCTTTTCTCCGAGTCGTCCATGAAGGCGGCCCACTTTATCGAACTCTGCAGCCAACGTGGCATCCCGTTGCTCTTCGTTCAAAACATCACCGGTTTTATGGTGGGAAGAAAGTACGAAGCCGAAGGCATCGCCAAGCACGGAGCCAAAATGGTCATGGCCGTGGCCAACGCCAACGTTCCGAAGATCACTTTGATCGTGGGCGGCTCTTTCGGCGCCGGCAACTACGGTATGTGCGGTCGAGCCTACTCTCCCCGCTTCCTCTTCACCTGGCCTAACAGCCGCATCTCCGTGATGGGCGGCGAGCAAGCCGCCGGAGTGCTCGCCACCGTAGAGGAGGATAAACGGACAAAGAAGGGTGAGGCTCCCCTCACCACCGAGGAGCGCGAAGCGATCACCTCCCCCATTATCCGGAAATACGAAACCGAAGGCAGTCCCTACTACAGCACGGCTCGTTTGTGGGACGACGGGGTCATCGATCCGGCCCAATCCAGACAGGTCCTGGGGTTGGCCTTCTCCGCTACTTTGAATGCGCCGTTCGCTCCCAAAACACACGGCGTGTTCCGGATGTAAGGGGGCTTTGAGATGACCAAGTTCGATACCGTCTTCATTGCCAACCGCGGCGAAATTGCCGTGCGCATCGCCTCCACCCTGAGAAGCCTGGGAATTCGTTCGGTGGCTCCCTACACCGAGCCCGACAGTCACGCCTACCACACCGAGGCCGTGGACCTGGCCGTGCCGATCTCAAGCTACTTAGACGGGGCCGAGTTGATAAAACTCGCCAAAGAGCACGGAGCCCAGGCCATCCATCCCGGCTACGGGTTCCTGTCCGAAAACGCTCCCTTCTGCTCGGCCTGTCAGGAAGCCGGTTTGGAGTTCATCGGACCGAGCCCGGACGCCATCTCCAAGATGGGTGACAAATTGGTGGCCAAAGAGCAGATGACAAAGGCCGGTTTGCCGATGGTCCCCAGCTGGAGCGGGCCTCCCGAGCAAGCCGTCGAGGGAGCCCGTTCGGTGGGCTATCCCCTGCTGGTCAAAGCGGCCGCCGGCGGTGGCGGCAAAGGGATGCGGCTGGTCAAGGAAGAGTCGGAACTTCCCCAGGCCATCGAAAGAGCCCGGGGAGAAGCCCGCAAAGCCTTCGGCGACGACAGCTTCTTCCTGGAAAAGTTTATCGAAAACCCTCGCCACATCGAGGTTCAGATATTCGGAGACAAACACGGCAACGCGCTCTGTTTCGGCGAACGCGAGTGTTCTCTACAGCGTCGCTATCAAAAAATTATCGAGGAAGCCCCCAGTCTCGCCGTCTCACCGGAGCTACGCGAGAAGCTCGTGGAAGCAGGTGTCAACGCCGTCAAAGCGCTCGACTACACAGGTGCCGGGACCGTCGAGTTCATTCTCGATTCCAGCGACAACTTCTATTTTCTCGAGATCAACACGCGACTGCAGGTGGAGCATCCCGTCACCGAGCTCGTCTACGGCGTAGACCTCGTGGCGCTCCAAGTCTCGGTCGCTCAAGGAGAGCCCTTGAAACTAGACCAGAGCTTTCTGAAACCGCGGGGGTGGGCCATCGAAGCTCGCATCTACGCCGAAGACCCGGACAACGGCTTTATGCCTTCGGTGGGAACACTCGAGGTCTTTCATCCTCCCACCGGTCACAACCTCAGACTAGACACCGGCTTTCGTCAGAAAGACCAGGTCAGCATTCACTTCGACCCCATGTTGGCGAAGCTGATAGCTTACGGACCCGATCGCGAAGCAGCCAGACTCGGCCTCCTTGCCGGATTAAAAGAGTTCGCCGTCTTAGGAGTAACCACCAACATTCCTTATCTGGGGCGAATCCTCGCCCATCAAGTCTTCGTCGAAGGCGATTTTCACACCCAGTTCCTTGAGAGCTGCGGGGACATGTTCGGACCTCGAAGAAGCCGCGAAAATCAAGAGCTAGCCTTGGCGCTGGCAGGAGCCTTCGGGAGCAAATCCAGACCGCAAGCTCAGGCCGAAATGAAACCCGCGACGAGTTCGCCCTGGCAATCTCTGGGTGATTGGAAAGTGAACTAGTGAAGAGTATCAAAAGTGCCGAAATTGGCGAAGTCTCTTTCGAACTCGACGGGGCCGCCGGGACCCTGAGAGTAGGCCGGGAGACCTTTCGATGCGGAGACGACCACATCATATTAGGCCAACGGAGAGTGCCTTTCTGGGTCCACCGCGAGGACCAGTCGGTGTCGGTCTGGCTGGATGGGGAAGTCTATCGTTTCGAGCTCGACGACCCTCGACGCCGCTCTTCTGCCCAGGCGGGCGGTGCCGCGGCCGGTGGCTCGGTCAAGGCGCAGATGCCGGGTAAAGTGCTGCAGGTTTCGGTGAAGATCGGCGATGCGGTTGAGGCTGGCACAAACCTCCTTCTGATGGAATCGATGAAGATGGAGCTCGCTATGGACGCACCCGTCGCCGGTGTCGTGACCAGGGTGGAAGTGGCTCCCGAGCAGATGGTCTCCCAGGGCGATCTGCTGGTGGAGATCGAGGAGCAGTGAGCCGCCGGGTCAGCGTGGTGGAGGTGGGTCCGAGAGACGGCCTTCAAAACGAAAAACAGCCCCTCTCCACTGAATTCAAGCTGCAGCTGATCCATCGTCTCGATGAGTGTGGGCTCGGTGAGATCGAAGTCACCTCCATGGTTCACCCCAAGTGGGTTCCCCAACTGGCCGACGCCGCCGACCTTCTTTCCAAACTCAAGGAGCGTCCTCACCGAGCCGTTCAGACCGTGCTCGTTCCCAATCTGAAAGGTCTGGAGAGAGCTCTAGAGTCGGGCGCTCAAAGGGTCGCAGTCTTTATCGCGGCAAGCGAGTCGTTTTCACAGAAAAACACCAACCGCTCCATCGAGGTCTCTCTGGAGCAGACCTCTGATGTCGTGAGTCGTGCTCGACAGGCCGGAGTGTCGGTGAGAGGCTATCTTTCCACCGTTTTTGTGTGTCCCTTTGAAGGTCGAGTCTCCCCCGAAATCTCCGCGGACCTCACTCGGAAACTGCTGGATATGGGCTGCGACCAGGTCAGTCTCGGGGACACTATCGGGGCGGCCGTGCCGGAAGATATTGATGCGGTCTTATCTGCTCTGGAAGGTGTCGCAACGGAAAAACTGGCGCTCCATCTGCACGATACCTACGGTACGGCGCTCGCCAACGTCACGCGTGGGCTGGACCGCGGCATCCGTGTGTTCGACAGTTCGGTAGGAGGAGCCGGTGGATGCCCCTACGCGCCTGGAGCCACCGGCAACCTGGCCACCGAAGATCTCCTCTACTTGTTGGAGCGGGGCGGCTGGGAACACGGAGTCGATGCCAATCGGGTGTTGGAAACGGCTCGCTTTTTGGAAGGTGGACTAGGGCGCCCATGTGCCAGCCATTTGATGGCGGTCGATAGGTCTCAGGCGTAGGGAGCTTCAAAAGTTAACTTCGCGTTCTAAAGGCCGGAAACGAGACCCGAAGAAAGGGTGAGCAAGGACGGCTCCACAAGGCGAGCTGACCGGGCCATCGGAGAATTAACTATGGAGAACAAAAACTCAGACCAAAGGCTTGAGCGTGTCGAAAAGAAAGTCGACCACTTAGACCAGAGAGTTGAGCGGGTCGAAAAGAAAGTCGACAAACTCGAGCAGAAAGTCGACCACTTAGACCAGAGAGTCGAGCGGGTCGAGAAGAAAGTCGATAAACTCGAGCAGAAAGTCGACCACTTAGACCAGAAAGTCGACAAACTCGAACAGAAAGTCGATAAAGTACAAGACACTCTGACTTTCATCGTCGGCTATATGAAGGAACAGTCCGCGGAAAATCAACGAATCATCGGCGTGATGGAAGAGAAGAGCGTCTCCTACATCGAAGCCCTCGGTGAGGGCGTGCGAGCCAATCGAGAGCGGCTGGACACCCACGGGAAGAGACTCGACCAACTCGAAGCAAGCTAAACCTACAGCAGGAGATCCTTGCCCCAGCCTCAAGGTAGTGAGTCTGGTACGTCTCCTTGAATCACGCTCTTAACAATCTTCAACACATCATCGAATCGATCAACGCCCTGCTGGGTCACATCCTCGTCCCCTGCCTTCTGCTGGCCGGGCTATACCTCACTCTCCGCCTCGGATTTATCCAAATTCGAAAGCTGTGGCACGGGGTTCTGGTCACGGCCGGATACTACGACGACGATACCGACAGCGGAGATGTATCCCACTTCCAAGCACTCTCCACGGCCCTTTCAGCGACTGTGGGGGTCGGCAATATTGCCGGAGTGGCCATGGCCATCCACTGGGGCGGTCCGGGAGCGCTCTTTTGGATGTGGGTCACCGCTTTTCTGGGTCAGGTCTTGAAATACTCCGAGTGCACTCTGGCGCTGGCTTACCGAAGGGTCAGCGACGACCCCGATGCGATGGACAAAGTATCCGGTGGCCCGATGTACTACATGGCGGACGGCCTGAAAATGAAGCCGATGGCTATCATGTTTGCCGCCTGCATGATGTTCACAACCTTCGTCTCAGGAAGTGCTGTCCAGGCCAACTCTTTTGCCCACTCCATGAACGATTCGTTCGGCATGCCCTTCTGGCTGACCGGACTTCTGGGTGCGATTTTCGTAGGGACGGTGATCCTCGGCGGTATCTCCAGGATCGGAGCGGTGGCCAGTATTCTCACCCCCACCATGGCCTGCACCTACGTCTTCTTTGCCCTCCTCATTCTGGGAATGAATCCCGATTCGATCCTTCCCGCATTCCAACGCATCTTCACTGAAGCGTTCAACCCGGTAGCCGGAGTCACCGGTGCCGGTACCGCCTCCCTTTTGATGGCCGTTCAGACCGGAGTCCGACGCGGACTCTACAGCAGCGAAGGTGGCGCCGGTTCGGCCCCTATCGCCCACGCGGCGGCCCGTACCGACGAGCCGGTGAGCGAAGGAACCGTGGCCCTGCTCGAACCCTTCATCGACACCCTGATAGTTTGCACTCTGACCGGACTGGTCCTCATTACGACCAACGTCTGGGACGAAAGATTTCACATCGAGCTTCACCCTGCCGCCATCACCATCCAGACCGATGCCGTCCAGGTCGTGGACGGGCAGAGCCAGGGCGAAGTCGTCTATAACGGCAGTACAGTCGGGCGGATCACCACCGACTGGGAAGGCAAGAACCCTTACACCGGCGCGCTCAAAAAGATTGACGGCGAGACCGTGGCCCAAACTTCCGAAGGCAAAGAGTTGGAGTCTCTCTACGGGGAAGCAGTCCAAGTGGGAGCGCCTCTGACCGCCAAAGCTTACGAGCGTGGACTGGCTCCGCTGGGAGACTGGGGCAGCCTGGTGGTGACGATCTGCATTGGACTCTTCGCGCTCTCCACAGCGCTGGGGGCAAGCTATTACGGAGACCGTTGCGCCGCCTTCCTCTTCGGTACCAAGGCTGTCATGCCGTACCGCCTCGGGTACTGCATAATGTATCTGGTGGGCGCCGTCTCGGCGGTACCGCTGCTCTGGAAGATCGTCGATATGGCCTTCGCCCTGGCCACCCTGCCCAATGTGGCCGCACTGCTGCTGATGTCCGGCACCATCAAGAAACTCACGGATAGCTACTACACGCGAAAACCGTGGCTCGATAACGACGGTAAAAACGAGAAGTGAACGCGCGCAACCACTGGCACCAACGCCTACCCGACAAACGACTGAATCGAGTGGTGGCCGTCGACACTCACACCGCCGGCGAACTCACACGAATTGTCCTGGAAGGGGGCCCCGAACTCCCCGATTTTCCGGCCTCGGAGTTGCGTTCTTTCTTCGGAACCCATTTGGACGACTGGCGAAAGACCATCACCTGGGAGCCAAGAGGGCACCGCGATCTCGAAGTGGCCTGGCTCTGCCAAACAGGACAACCCGACATCGACTTCCGTCTCGTTTTCATGGACGCCAGGCGCTATCCCTTGGCCTGCGGGACGGCCACCATCGGAGCCGTGGTCGCTGCTTCGGAGCTTGGCATAGTAAACCCGGAGACGACTCTGGTCAGAGTCGACACGCCTTCCGGCTTGGTTTCTTGCCACCTCAAGCGCGAAGGCGAGCGTCTTACGGTGGCTCTGGAGATGGTCCCGGCCTGCCTCACAATTCAGCAGCAAACGCTTCAGTCCGACGGTCGGACCTATCAAGCCGATTTAGGATTTGTGGGGGGCTTCTTATTGCTGTTTGAGGCCGACCAACTCGACTTTCCGCTGGACAAGGCGTTCAGCCAAAAGATCGTGGACCTCGGAGAAGAGTTGATCGCGGCAGCCAACCAACAGTGGGACGTTCTCCATCCCTGGACCGGACAGGAGGCTAGCGTGGACGGCGTTGTTTTCTACGATTCCAGGAGCCACCGCGAGCGCCAGGGCCGAGGAGCCGTCGTCTATGGAGAAGCTCACCTCGACCGCTCACCGTGCGGCACCGGGACCACCGTCAAGATGGCTCTGCTCGAACGCCAAGGTCTTCTTCAGGTCGGTCAACGATTCGTCAATCAGGGACTCCTGGAGACGAGCTTTACCGGGGTCCTCCAAGACCTCGTCCAGGTGGGCGACTTCTCGGGAGTTCAAGTGAGCCTGGAGGGGAGCGCTCATCTCGTCGCTTTTCACGAGTTCTTCGTCGATCCGACCGACCCGTTTCCCGGAGGTTTCTTGCTAGAAGGCTGAACTACAGCGCAGTAGCCGCGACAGTTCCGATATTCAGCACGGCGGCCGTTTCCGCACGAACTTTCCTGCACAGCTCGGCATTGGTTTTCAACGACTCCCCGAAAGAAGGTATCATCTCCTTCAGCTTCTCAGACCAGCCCTGATTCAGCTCTTCTGTGAAGCATTTTTTCAAGACCTCCTGCATGATGAATACGGCCGTCGAAGCGCCGGGTGAGGCACCTAAAAGCCCTACGATCGAGCCGTCTCCCGCGCAGATCAGTTCGGTGCCGAACTTCAGCGCACCGCCGTGCTCCGAGTCTTTCTTGATGATCTGCACCCGCTGGCCCGCGGTCTTGAGTTTCCAGGCGCCCTTCTGGGCCAAAGGGTAGTACTCTTGGAGAGCCTTAAGCCGCTCTTGAGATGTCGACAGAACCTGACCCACGAGATATTTCTCCAGCGCCAGATTGTCTTTACCCACTGCTAGCATGGGGAGAATATTGTCGAAATCGATAGAACCAAACAGGTCCAGGAACGAGCCGTGCTTCAAGAATTTGGTGGAGAAACCGGCATACGGCCCAAACAGGAGAGACTTCTTTCCATCGATATAACGCGTATCGAGATGAGGCACCGACATTGGCGGAGAGCCGACCGCCGCCTGACCGTAGACCTTGGCCTGGTGACGGGCGACTACCGAAGGGTCCTCGCAGTAGAGAAACTCTCCGCTGACCGGAAAGCCCGCGTAGCCGTGGCCTTCCGGAATCCCGGATTTCTGGAGCAATCTCAAAGCGCCACCGCCGGCGCCGATAAAGACGAAGCGGGCGAAGATATCCTGATGGTGACCGGTCTTCTCGTCTCTCACGTGGACTCTCCAGCGCCCGCCGTCGCGGTCCAGATCGAGCACTCGGCTGCGATGATACAGCGAAAAGCCTTCCGTCTCGTCCAGGCTCTTCAACATGGTCGTCGTCAGAGTCCCGTAATCCACGTCGGTGCCGGTCACCATTCGAGTGGCAGCCACCTTATCACCGGGATCGCGCCCTTCCATCATGAGGGGAATCCACTCTTCTAGTTGCCGGCGGTCTTCGCTGTACTCCATCCCCTGATAGCAATGATGAGCCGTCAACGCCTCGAAGCGCCGGCGAAGAAACGATATATTGCCTTTCCCCCTCACAAAACTCATGTGGGGCACCGGGTGGATAAAGTCTTGGGGGTCGGCGATGGCTCCTTTCTTCACCAGGTAAGACCAGAGCTGTCTGGAGAGGTCGAATTCGGTATTCACCTCCAGCGCCTTGGATATGTCGATCCGACCATCATCGTTCATCGGGGTATAGTTCAGTTCGCAGAGCGCAGCATGACCCGTTCCCGCATTGTTCCAGGCGTTCGAACTCTCGAGGGCGGGACTATCGAGCACTTCGTGGATCTCGATTTTCAGGCTTTGGTCCAGCTCCCGAAGCATGACAGCCAGGGTGGCACTCATGATCCCCGCTCCCACCAAAAGAATGTCCGTCTCGTGATTGTCTCTTCTGTGCTTCATTATCATCTCCCCAAAAGAATTCTCAGTCGACTTTTCGTTGATTTGTCGTGGGATCCTCGGGACAAGAGAGCCACAGCATCAACACTTTAATCCAGCGGCAATCTAGGAGTCCGACTCAGACTTCTTCTTATCTCGATACTCGGCCTCGAGTTCAGCCGCCTCCTGCTGAGTAGCTTGCATATCTTCCAGGGCCGCCTCCGCCATGGTGTAGCCGTCTTCGGCTGTCGAAAGGCTGCTGCCGTCATAGGCCATCATACGTTGGCAGGCGTTGAAGAAGGAGTCGATGTTGTCCGAGGCCTCCCGGAGCACGTCGACGGCCTCAGGTGAAAAACTTGATTCTAGCGATCGCAACGCTTGCAAGTTGATGACCTCTCGCATAGCGCTGGTCTCGGCCAGCACCTGCCCCACAACTTCGTGATAGTCACCGAGAGAGAGGGTGCCTCCGCGCACGCCTTCGAGTGCCAACTGCAGACGCCGGAGCTTGTGCGAAGTAGCTTGAGCCCCGACCAAACCCTCCAAGCCCTCGGCGTGCAGATAAGAAAGAGACTCGGGGTCTTCTTCCTTCTGCTTGATGGCCGCCCCACATCCAGCGCACTTGGAGGCCCGGAGGCTATTTCTTTCACCACAAGCCGAGCAAGTGAGTTGCAACAAGGAGGACAGTGTTTCGAATTCTGCGTCCGCTTCCGACATCGCCCCCAAGTTCTCCACCTCCTCGAAGCCGCCTGCCGTTCAGCGGGCGGCTGCCACGCAAAAAGAGAGCACCACACGGCACTCTCTTTTAAGCACAATATCTCTGAGAAGAATCTTAGGCTGCTACGCCGTGGCTCCGCCGCCACCTTGAGTGAAGGTCTGCAACATGGTTTGCAAGAGCTGCATCAGCTGTTGGGAAGGGTCCTGGCCTTGTTGTCCTTCGGCCTGCCCTGCTTGTTCAGCACCACCGGCACCTGCGGCTTCTCCGCCGCCGGCAGCACCTTTGACGCTATCAACAATTCCCTGTACTTGGCCGAGGATATCTCCGATTCCGCCGCCTCCACCGCCTGCGCCACCAGCGCCACCGCAGCCACCAGGTCCGCAACCGCCTTTGCCGCCACCGAGTAGTTTACCCAGACCGCCACCGCCGCCACCGCCGCCGCCCAGTAGTTTTCCGAGGCCGCCGCCACCGCCGCCGCCGAGTGCTTTTCCAGCAATTTTTCCTATTCCAGCCATTATATCTCTCCTTGGTCTTCTAGTAGCTTCCGCTACCTATCAGTCTGATGTGACTTTACTTCCGAAACGACCTTAGAAGTTTGAAACCAGGAGAGCGATTATTAAGAAAATGTTACAACGACGACAACTTTTCATGCCGCCGGTGAAACCAGATTTCGACCCTGGGTTGGAATCGGAGGGAACGAACCGCAGTGAGAAAGGAGCGTCGATTTGAGGCTGAAATCTCACTCCACATAAGCTCGATTCCGTGGGCAACAAGCAGATTCTCCACCGCCCGAACGAGAAACTGGGCCACGTATTTCCCCCAATGGGAACGCTTGACCCCGATGTCTTCCAAATACATACTGCCGTCGCCCATCAACTCTACCAGGATGTATCCGACCGATTGGTAGTTCTCCTCGGCTACAAAAAGGTCGATGGGCGACTCCTCTCCGAAATCGATGGTCCGAAACCTGGACAAAATGGAGGCCGTGTACTGTTGAAGAAGCTCCTCTCTCCCTGGTGGGACAGTGAACTCGGCATAGTCGGCGGCCAGGGTACAGAGCATGACACGGTCGAGCTCGCGGGCCAGACGAAGAGAGTATCTCCCCTGACGTGGTGTCTCCAGGTCGTGCTCACGGGGAGTCAGGCTAAGACGATGTCTTTCCAAAACGAATCCCTTGTCCTGAAGTATTCGCGAGTCCGGGTCTCCCGACGCCAGTTCCACCATCAGATGACCGTCCACCTCGGCTAGCGAGCGTTCCAAAAGCGACGCCTTCAGCTCGCCCTCCCACCCCCACAGCGCTGCCACCGGTTCTTGTGTATCTTCCTCCTTGAATCCGCCGGCCCAGGCCACAAAAGAGGAACCCTCCTGCAGACAGGTCACCTGCTCCAACTGAGAAGCTTTCTGTTCTCGATGAGTTTCCAAGAGATCCGGATGGAGACACTGGGCAAAGCTCTCCTGAACAGCCAGCCATTCCGATAGAAGTTTGCGATGGTTTGCCATATCCGGGGCTTCCCTGCTCACCCACCGTGGCCTTTATCGGGCCGGGCGGTAGGTATTTGCCATAGGCTCAACAAAAAGCCCCTCATGCCTCAAATTGTCATAAGTGGAACCGGGGTCTACAGCCCTCCCCACGTTCTTACCAACGAAGAGCTCGTCGAGTCGTTCAATAAGTACGTGGCCAAAGAGCACGCTAGTTGCAACCCCAACACCAAGCTGGAAGAATCCTCGGCCGACTTCATCAAGAAAGCCTCCGGGATCGAGCGCCGGTTCTGCGTGGACAAGGACGGGATCTTGGACCCGTCCCGCATGCGACCCCGCTTGGAGCCACGCTCCGACGAAGAGCTCTCGATTCAAGCCGAGATGGGGTTGGCCGCTAGCCGAGAGGCGCTGAAGGCGGCCGGCTCGGAAGCGTCTGAAATCGATGCCGTGTTAGTAGCCTGCTCCAACTATCAGCGAGCCTACCCCGCCATCGCCGTGGAGCTTCAAGACGCCCTGGGCGCCAAGGGGTTCGCCTACGACATGAATGTGGCGTGCTCGTCGGCTACTTTCGGAGTGGCTCAGGGCCACGCCCTGTTGCAAAGCGGCGGTGCAAACAAAGTGCTGGTGGTGAGTCCGGAGATCTGCACGGGTCATCTGAATTTCCGCGATCGGGATTCTCACTTCATCTTCGGTGATGCCTGCACCGCCATTGTTCTGGAGCGCGCAGAAGAGACGAAATCGGAAGAGCAGTACGAGATCGTCGGCACTCGACTGGCCACCCAGTTCTCCAATAACATTCGCAACAATCGCGGCTTTCTAACTCGTTGTGAGGACCGACCCGAACAAGACCCCACCCTCCTTTTCTACCAGGAAGGACGGAAGGTCTTTAAGGAGGTCACCCAACTCGTCTCGGCTCTTCTAGAAGAACACCTCGGCGAGCACGATCTGGACCCCAAGGGCGTTAAGTGCATGTGGCTCCATCAGGCCAACGCCAGCATGAACGCCCTCATCGCGAAGCGCCTGCTGGGCAGAGAGGCGACCGAAGAGGAAGCTCCCAGCATCTTAAACGACTACGCCAACACCTCATCGGCGGGCTCCATCATTGCCTTTCACCAGCACCGTGCTCACCTCCGACCCGGTGACCTGGGTGTGATCTGCAGTTTCGGCGCGGGCTACTCCATCGGGAGCGTGATCGTACGCCGACTCTAGAAGCTCGGGACCCTGCCGGCGATCAGCTGCTCATGCTGGGTCGGACCTGTCTTGAGTATGGCTCCTATCAACGAAACCGTCTGGGACAAGCTCACGCTGCTCTCAGTGTGGGTAGCGACCCCCAGTCTCCCTCCATGTCGTTCAAGGCCAGCAAGCTCTTCAGTAACGAAGACGCGCTCCTGGTCAAGAAAGACGGTGATCGCTATCTTCTAGCGGTGGCCGACGGCCATTTCGGCCTGGAGACCAGCCATTGTCTGCTCTCTCGCCTTTGTGAACTCCCCTTCCCCGACGACCCCGAGACCCTCAACGCCACCGTTCACGACCTGCAGCTGTCGGCTCTCCGGACGGCAGCGGGGAGCACTCTCACCGTGGCCCTCGCGGACCTGACTCAAGGCCAGGTTTGGGGGCTCTACACCGGTGACAGCAAAGCCGTGATCGTCCACCATGAAAACTACCGCTCTCTCACCGAAGACAATCAGCGATACGTCTATTTCAACCGTCCTCTTGAGAGAGACGAATGGCAGTCTTTCGTCTCCCCCCTCAAGCCGGACTCTCTCCTCATGCTCTTTACCGACGGCATCAACGAGTGCCACTACCGGTCTCCCGAAACATCCATCCAACCAGGCCACATGACAACGCTCTGGCAGCACGTCGACCAAGATATGGAGCGATTTCAGGATCTCCTTATGAAATTGGCCCTGGGTGGAGTCGGCGGTCACCCCGGAGGTCAGGACAACATTGCCCTGATCGCCCTGAAGAGGCCGCGGAGGATTGAGACTGGAGAGAACCCGCCGCAGGAGTATACGCCGCCCGCAGAGTAGGCGACGCCATGCAAGATACACCGACCGTTCTTTGTTTAGCCAGCTACTACAAAGGCCTTCAGCTGATGCGTGCCTACAAGGAGCTGGGCTGCCGTGTCGTTGTGATCGCCGCTGCCCATCTCCAGCATCGTGCCTGGCCGCGTGACGTCATCGACGAGCTTCACTACGTGCACACGCTGGAAGGAGACACGGAGGAGTTGTTGCGAGCGGTAGCCTACCTGGCCCGAGAACGTCGGTTTGACATCATCGCCCCCATGGAAGAGTACATGCTCCAACCGGCCGCCACCATCAGGGCCCACCTCGGCTGCCTCGGCATGGATGAGACCATCGCCCGTCGGGTCAGAGATAAACTGAATATGCGACAGGCGGCTCGCAAAGCGGGCTTGCCGACGCCGAGATTTACGGGTCTGGCACACCATCCCGCGGTGGCTCAATTTATGGAAGAAGTGCCTGCTCCGTGGATCCTGAAACCCCGTCTGGAAGGCGGGTCGGTGCAGATGAAAAAGCTCCACAGCCCGGGCGATGCATGGCAACAAATTCACGAACTCGGAGACAAGCAGTCCTGGTTTCTGTTGGAAGAGTTTGTGACCGGCCAGGTCTGCCACGTGGACTCTGTCTATCACCGAGGCAAGGTCGTTTTTGCGAATCCGAGTTGCTACCTCACGCCGCCCTTCTCGGTTTGGCACGGAGGCGGCGTTTTCGGCTCCCGTTCGGTCAACCGCAAATCCACGCTGGGCAAGAGACTCCTCAAAGAAAATGAGCGCGCGGTAGCCGCGATGGGTGTGAAAAACGGAGTCGCTCACACCGAGTTTATCGTGGACCCAAAAGGCAATCCTTACTTCCTGGAGCTAGGAGCCCGAATCCCCGGCGCCCACCTCGACATCTTGGTGAGGGAAGCAAGCGGAGTCGACATCGCTGTCGAACAGTGCCGTCTGGAAGTTTGCGCCCTGACTGACAGCGACTACAAGGTACCTCAAGCCAGCTTCGAACAAGCCGGCATCGTCCTCTGCCTTTCCAAGGACGAACACCCGGATCTCTCCTCTTTTCAAGATCCGGAGATCGTTTGGCGTCTGGCGGAAGACCATCACGCCGGCCTACTCTTCAAGGGCAAGGAAGAGAGAGTGGAAAAACTCCTCCACAGCTACGCCGAGCGCCTGCAAAACGAATTTCTAGCGGTCCTGCCGCCCAGCGACAAACCGGCCTAGCGAGCAGAAACGGGAGAGTTCGTCATCGCATTCTTGCGATAGTCCAGCACTTCCAGGAGCTCGGCTGCTTTCGGATGACCGGGCTGGGAATTCAAGACTCTGCGGATATGCTCTCTGGCCTCCCCGTCGTTGCCTTGCTCTAGCTTGCATTCACCGGCTACCAGATGAGCCGTCAGGTCGTTGTCGTCGAGCTGCAGGAGCCGCTCAGCGAGTCCCTGAGCAGCCACCAGGTCGCCACTCTGGAGATACAGTTGGGCCGAACGGTGGAGGTCACTGGCCGCCTTGCGCATATCGCCGTACTCAAGCTCGATCATCCCGGCCGCGCGCCAGTAGCCGGCTTGCTCCGGGGATTTAGCGACAGCTTGGCGATAGTGCGAGCGAGCCAAGCGGACATGGCCCTGGGCTTGGAGTCGTTTTGCTTTGCGGTAGTGCCCGAGTGCTCGTTTCTCTGCTACTTGCACGGCCCGGGTCAGTTCCGGCTCCATGTGGGCTGCGAAGATTCCGACAAAGTTGGTCAGCTTTCGTTGAGGCTTGACCATGGTGGTCCCGCCGACCGAGAGACCGGTGGAGGAGCCGCCGTCGAGGTTGATAGCGTGAACGCATCGGAGTTCGTTCATGACTTGGGCCAGCTGCCAGAGAGTGATATCTTGGGTCACCACCACCATCCGCAAACGCCGGTCCTCGGTCACGCCGAGAGCGGCCCGCGGTCTTGGTCTGAAGAGACTGGGGTCGGAGAATCCTTCGCTCGAGGGGTTCATATAGTAGTCTCCGTTAGAAAGGAGCGTCGGTCCGCCTCCCACGGCAAAATCGACTTCGGACCAATCGTTGTAACGCCCCAGATTGCGAGATGACGAAACCAGGGCCACGCTTCCATCCTTGTGGAAAACCAGGTTGCTACCGACCATCCCCTCGCTCAGGAGGCGACCCTGGCTCACCAGGTTGCCCACAGTGATGCCCGTCTTGGTGTCAAAAAACGTACCGTTTACGGCGGCAACCGGCCGGTGTGTGGAGACCATATGAGAGAACTCTTGGCGATGCCCCGTGGGAGCGACCACGGGTCTGACAACCAGGTCGGTTCGATTGAGGTCCGTGTCCACTAAGTGGATCGGCACACCCGCCACTTTCAGTTTGACATAGTCCACACCGGGATGAGGTTTGGCGACACAAGCCGCGGTAAGAGCCAACACGAACAAGAAACAAAAGAACCGACTAAGTTTCACAAAAATCCTCCACCTTATTATCTTCGACGCGAAGGAAAGGCTCCCTATAGGTCGGGGGAATATTTCTGCGCGCGTCTAGTTTGTAGCCGGCCCCTGATAGCGGAGCAGCCGAAGGGCGTTGGCCACCACCACTAGTGTGCTGCCCTCGTGGAAGGCGACCGTCCAACTTAATTCACCGATGCCGGTCAAAGAAGTTGCGATCAGCATCAAAATGACACCCATGGAGAGAGCTAAATTCTGACGAATGATGGTTCTCGATTTTCGGCTGAGTCCGACCGCGAAGGGAAGTCGGGAGAGGTCGTCGGCCATCAGGGCCACGTCGGCGGTCTCCAGGGCCACGGCGGTACCCGCCCCTCCCATGGCGATCCCCACGTCGGCAGCGGCCAGAGCGGGCGCGTCGTTCACACCATCGCCCACCATGGCCAGCGGACCAAACTGCTCTCGCAGCTCGCTGGTGGCCTTCCACTTGTCCTCCGGTAAAAGGTCCGCTCTCACATCGCTCACACCGACCCGGTCTGCCACCAGTTGGGCCGCTTTCTTGTTGTCGCCGGTGAGCATAACCAGGTGTTTCATGCCCAATCGAGAGAGCGAGGCGAGCGTCGCTTTAGTGCTCTCCCGAGGAGTGTCGGCAAGAGCAAGAACTCCCAACACCCGATCTCCCAAAGCGGTGATCACCACCGTTTTTCCAGCCTCCTCCAACTCCTGGACCGTTTTCTCGAAATCCTCACTTAAGTCGGGAGCGTCCGGCTGGTTTTGGAACAAGCGTCGAGAGCCGATCCAGACCGTCTCTCCCTGGTAGGTGCTCCTGACGCCCATGCCGACAAGATTTTCAAGCGCTTCCACCGTCGGAAACGACACCTTCGCTCTGGCAGCCTCCACTATAGCCACGGCAATCGGGTGGTTTGACTGCTGCTCGACGGCACCGCAGACACTCAGGAGTTCCGCTTCGTCCTTGGCTTGCTCCACCAGAGTGTCGGTCACCGAAAAGCGACCTTCGGTGAGGGTCCCCGTCTTATCGAAGGCGATCACTTGCAACGAACCGAGGTTTTCCAGGTGCAAGCCGCCCTTGATCAAGACGCCGTTGCGGGCGGCCTGGCCGATACCGGCGAGCACCGTGGCGGGAGTGCCGAGAGCCAGCGCGCAGGGCGAGGAAGCCACCAGAAGCAGCATGGCGCGATAAAAGCTCTCTCGAAACGTCATCAACTCGAAGGCCGGCGGCACGAAGATCAAAAGCACGGTCCCGATCAAGACCGTGGGGACAAATTTTGAAGTGAACTTTTGAGTTTGGTCTTGAGTCGGCGATTTCTGCTCTTGAGCCTCCGACACCATCTGCACCACCCTGCTCAGCGTGCTGTCGGCCGCCAGGCGCTCCACCCTAACATCTAACGCCGACTCCTGATTGATGGTACCGGCAAACACTTCGTCACCGGTCTGTTTGGACACCGGTGCACTCTCTCCGGTAATGGGGCTCTGATCGATCGTGGACGCGCCGTTCTCCACCGTGCCGTCGACCGGCACCCTGTCTCCCGGCCGGACGACCACGGTGTCCCCGACTTTCAAGGTGGAGACCGGCACCGTCACGAGTTCCTCACCGCGACGTACCACGGCCTCGCTCGGCATCAACTCACCCAGGGCATCGATGGCGTTACGCGCGCGGTCCAGAGCGTAATGCTCTCCCGCATGTCCGAGGGCGAAAAGAAAAAGTAGAAACGCGCCCTCCGCCCACTCCCCCAGGGCAGCCGCTCCCCCAGCCGCCGCCAGCATGAGGAGATCGGTATCGAAACGACCTTTCAGCAGACCCGGTAAAGCATGAGTCGAGATGTCGTATCCACCGGCAATGTAGGCCAGGATGTAGCAAACCAGCGCAGCCCTCGGAGGCAGCTCGAAGAAAGTCTCGCCCACCCATCCGGTCAGGAAGAATAGCCCGGCCAGGAGGACGAGAAAAAGAGCCCAGCGCTCCTGAAGCCAGGGCGGCAAAAATCCCGGAACTTTGCCGTGCTGGCAGCCGGGTCCGTGAGAGTGCCCATCGTGAGAATGATCATGACCGTGGTCATGCGCGTGGTCGTGGTGTTCGTGGTCATGGTCGTGATCGCAAAGACCACCACAAGGGGAGAACCTTTCCGTCTCCACGCCGCTTCGTCGGAGAACCTTTTCGATCTGCTCCACATTGAGATCGTCCGAATCGTAGGCCACCGAAACGATCGAGGTAGCCAGATTCACAGAGGCGTGAAGCACCCCCTTGATTTCGGCAAGCTGTCGCTCCAAGGCGCCGGCCAGATCGGCCGAGTGAGTCTTCAAAATTCTTAAGCGTTGGTGACGAAAACGGCCTTGGAGTTCCCCTCCGACATCTCGGGCCATGCGCTCTACCGCACTGACGGTCACCAGGTTCGGGTCGAAGTGGAGGCAGAGCTTCGGGGGTTCGGAGGTCAGATGAACCTTGGAAATCCCGCCCCGTACGGAGAGCACTTTCTGGAGCTCCTCCAGACAGTGCTCGCAATCGTCGTCCTCTATCAGGAGCGACGCTTCAAGCTGAATCGACTGTTCCTCACTCACCGGGGTATCGGACCTGCATGGATCTCAAATTTGATACCACCTCGAAGGTTCCTATCCGGTAGGATGCGGCGGAGGTGTTCGCGCACCTGTAGACACGGGCGGGACGGAATGAAGAGTATGAAACCTATGAGAGTGTTGGTCACAGGAGCGACGGGGTATGTCGGGGGGCGGCTCATTCCCCGACTTTTAGAGCACGGCCATGAGGTCCGGGTGCTGGTACGCGACGCCGCTCGCATCGCAGGTCGATCGTGGAGTGACCAGGTGGATGTGTGGGTGGGCGACCTGAAGAAACCCGAAACTATCGAGGGTTTGTGTGACGGGTTCGACGCTGCATACTATCTGGTCCACTCGATGACCCACGAGAAAGATTTCGCTTCTTCCGACCGCATCTGTGTGGAGAACTTCATCGCTCAGGCCGCCGTGCTGAAGCTTTGCATTTACCTGGGAGGCCTTCTACCGGACGACTCCGCCTCATCCCACCTCGAAAGCCGAGCCGAAGTCGGGCGCCTTTTGCGCGAGCAACTTCCCACCACGGAGTTTCGCGCCGGACCGGTGATCGGGTCCGGCTCGGCCTCCTTCGAGATGGTGCGTTATCTCACCGAAAGGCTACCCGTCATGGTGACCCCGAGATGGGTGGAGAACGCCGTCCAACCGGTCAATATCCGGGCCGTTCTGGAGTACCTGGTCTCCGCTTTGGAGAAGCAACCCCTCGGCGTCGTCGATATCGGAGGTGAAGTTCTCACTTTCAAAGAGATGATGTTGCAATATGCCCAGGCTCGAGGGTTGTCCAGAACGATTCTCCCGCTACCGGTCCTGGCCCCGCGGCTGGCAGCCCTCTGGGTGGGATTGGTGACCCCAATCACCAACTCGTTGGCTAAGCCGTTGGTGGAGGGGATCGTGACTCCGGTGCTGGCCGACACGCGAAAAGCCCGCGAGGTCTTTCCAGAGATTCAGCCTTTTGACTATCTTCACTCGGTCGAACTGGCTCTGGAGAGAATCCAGAAGCGGGCCGTCGAAACCAGATGGAGCAGCTCACTAGCGGGACGCTCCAGTTTTCAACTCGCCGATCGGGAGGGGCTGGTTCGAGAGGTCCGCTCCACCTTCGTGGAGGTGGAGCCCAGGTTTGTTTTCCAGTCCTTCGCCTCTATCGGTGGCAAACGCGGGTGGCTGGTCTGGAAATGGGCCTGGTGGATACGCGGCCTGATGGATCAGATCGTAGGTGGTCCCGGGTTGCGGAGAGGGAGGCGTCATCCCACCGAGATTCTGGCCGGCGAAGCTTTGGACTTCTGGCGGGTAGAGAAAGTCGAACTGGACCGGCGCCTCGTTCTGAGGGCGGAGATGAAGGTGCCGGGGCGGGCCTGGCTCTCCTTCGAGGCCAAACCGGAAGAGGGCGGCTGCCGGCTCATTCAAACAGCCCTCTTCTCTCCCAAGGGACTTCTGGGTTTCCTGTACTGGTACGCCATGTATCCGGCTCACCAGTTCATCTTCGGCGGGATGTGCCGGGCCATCGCCGCCGACGCCGAACGATTGGCCCGCGGAGAAGAGATCAGAGGCCTTCAGTAACGCAGTCTAGCCGCCTTGAGACGCGTTGCCAGGTCCAGATGCGGGTAAGCGTTCTTGAGCCTTTTGGACAGTCGCTCGGCTTGCTCGTCGACCCAAACAAGCAGCTCCTGAAACGCCTGGTCCATCACAATCTGGTGACTGGAAAGGTCCACCTGCAACCCCTCACTCCCCACCAAAACCACCAACCCGTCCCTATATCGAAACGGCATCTTACAGATCTCCACGCCGTGGCGGAAAAAGTGTATCTTGGAAGGGACCGCGGGGTCTTCGGTCATGGAGATCACCGCCTCACAGTGCAAGACCTCCTGATGCTCGGTCAAGGAAGCGGTGGCGGCAGAGATTGGCTCGTCCGTGCTCGAACGAGGAGAGAGTTCGGTCCAGGTTCGTCCTCGCCCATAATCGACCGCTACCGCGAAGTGGTCTCCCGCCGGTCCCGGGTTGTAGAGTTTCAGACAGGCTGCCAGAGCTTGCTCTCCCTCTGCATCTGGGTCGTTCAGCAGCCTCTCCTCACAGGTGAGGGCAAGAGGAGCGAATCTAGCTTTTTTGCTCAGTGTTTGAAAGACACCGTCACCGTAGTAGCCGCTCATTCGGCACCGAAGGCCGTTGGACGGGTCCGTTACTTCCTCAACTCCCGACCAACCGAATTCGAAGCGGCCATCGGGTGACCACACCATAGTCCGAGAGCTATCGTTCGTCAGCGATCGATTTACCGCAATCGCCAGGTATCTCAAGCTTTCGTCAGAGCCCAACAAGTGTGCGAAAAGCTGGCATAGCTCCCCACGTTCAGGCGTGTCTCCATCGTGAGTGAAGATATGATAAGCCCCGGTCTTGTTCTGAACAACCCGAGCCGTACAGGCTCCAGCCGCCACCGCGCTCATAACCAGACAGCTCAGCGAGTCGTGGTTGCTGCCCAACTGAAATTCGCGGAGTTTTCGGAACGCAGCCTGGTAGTTGACGGTGAAGGCGCCTTCTTCTCCCTCACCTCCGAGAGAGTGGAGGTACTTTTCCAGTTCGCTCACTCTTTTGGTCCGTTTCCTGCTTCTTACTCCACCCGGGGAATTGGTCGCAGCCCTGCCGAAACGACGGAAATGAAGATTTCTGCCGGGCTGAGCCACCTTATGACGGTCATTCTCATCCTCACCGCCTTTTCCGGCTGCGCCCGCAAAAAAACGGGTTTTGTCCTTGAGTTCGCCCCGGCAACGACTCCCGAGAACCAGCGAATACAGACCCTACTTCAAGAAGACAACCTCAATCTGGTTCTGGACGGTCTCAATGCGGCTTTCAAGATACCTTACGTCGTTCCCGTCGTCTTCACCGAGGGGACGGAGCAAGCCGTTTATCGGAACGGCGAGATTACCATCTGCTACAATTTCTTGGCCGACATCGACGAAGCACTCAAGAATGATTATCCAAAGCCCGAGCAGAGAAATCTCATCCTCATGGGTGAAGCCCACTTTGTGCTCTATCACGAGGTGGGACACGCCATGGTCGACATGTTCGACCTCCCGGTCGTCGGTCGTGAGGAAGATGCGGTGGACGGTCTGGCAACGATCCTCGCCGTCTCCGTTCTCAAACGCCCGGAACTGGCCGTAGGAGCCGCCCTGGCCTTCGACAGCCAGGACGACCCGAGCGAGGACTTCGATCAGAAAGATTATTGGGACGTCCATTCCCTCGATGCCCAACGCTACTACAACATCCTGTGCTGGGTGCACGGCGGCGCCCCTGAAATGTGCGACGACCTGGTGGCCGAACTGGTGCCGAACGATTGGTTCGAATCACGTGCGGGCGACTGTGAACAAGAATTTGAGAAGCTTCGAAAAAACTGGGGCAAGCTGTTGGAGCCTCATTTCAAGCCGGGAGTGAAGCTCTTGGCAAAGGTCGTCAAGAAAAACAACGAAAGAGCCGACAAATAAGGGGAAATTCCGCTACCGCCCACCTACGACAGCAACAGCCAAACCATGTTTGCCTCGGCCTCGGACGTTGTGGGTATGGGTGATATCGATTTCTACATTCTCACCATCGACACGTCCACCGGAGCGGGTACGGACGAGGCTGTTGTCTTAGCGACTCGTCAGCGCCCTGAGCGATTCCATCTGGTCGGCTCGAATAGCCTTCACGTGTTCCCGTGCTTCCATCCGTTGCAGATAGTCCTTGAATCCGGGCAGTTCCATGATAGGGTCGGTCTGACCAAGCTTGGCCGGCACGCCGGAAGCCAACAACATGGTGTTTACGGCGGCGAGATCCGCGTGACTAAAGCTGTCGCCGGCGGCGAACTTCGAAAAATCCGTGAGCCGCGCCAAACCGGCGCAGCCCTTGGTCAGAGCCGTGTTCATCTCTTGGATCTGAAACTCGTTTCGCGGTGCTCCGAAATAAGCCTGAGCGATCAGCGGCCGAACCGCGGCATCCAGCGTGGTGTTGATCATACAGTGGATCTGCATAGCTCGTGCTCGCTCCATGGGGTCGGAGGGATAGAGGGAAACCTCGGGATAACGCGCTTCGAGATATTCCAGGATGGCCAACGTCTCAGCGATCGAGCCTTCCGGCGTAACCACACACGGCATCTTTCCGAGAGGACTGATAGCCAGATAAGAAGGGTCCTGATTTGGTCGCTGGGTGACCTCCTCAAACGGGACACCTTTCTCGAGCATGGCAAGTTTGACAACGTTGTAGTAGTTACTTACTGGTAGACCGTATAGTTTAATCATAAACTGAGAATTCCCGTGTGCGTATGTTGTCCCTCCTACATAGTGCGCTTTCCATCGAGGGGAGTTACCCGCCCGAATGAAGAGAACATGATGGACTTCTTCGGCCTGGAAACCCCTCGAGATATTTGCAATCTCCTCCTCGGTCTGGGAGGCGGAGCCGGTCTCACCTGGCTGCTGATGAGCCTGCTCTTCAAGTTGAGAATAAAGCGTCTAAACAAAGAGGCCGCGAAAGCCGCCCTTGATCGGAGCCGGCACGTACTCAAGGGCCAGGCCGCCGAGCAACTGGCTCCCCTATCCGGAAACTTTTCTTATCTCCCCAGCGACTCCCGGTTTTTGGGTAGTCCGATCGACTACATGGTCTTCGACGGGCTCTCCGAAGATCATGAGCTGGAAATCGTCTTTTTGGAAGTCAAGTCAGGCAAATCGCAGTTGACCGGTAGAGAAGCCAAGATTCGGGACGCGGTGAGAGCCGGACGGGTGCGCTGGGAAGAACTACGACTCTGACCTGACCAACCAGGCCCCCATGAGCACACCGCAAGTCACCGCCACCGGCGCTCCCAGCAGAACCATCGCCCCGAACTGGTGCAGCCACTCCCCCCAAAGGCCCTGAAATCCGTACTTCCAGGGGTCGGTGAGACCAAGACGGACCTCGATCTCCCAGGCCACAATGAGCAGCAAAACAGCGAAAGGAGCATTCAACGGCGCCGTCGAGCCGCCGATCAACATCCCTCGTTTCCTGGAGCCGCCGGAAAATCTCAGGACTAACAGAGAAAGAAAGACCGCTCCCGGGAAGACCGACCAGTAGTCGTAACAGAAAGCCGGAACCCTGAAGAAGACAAGGGGATAGCCGAGGAGCTCGAAAACGTGCAACACGACCGCGTACATGGCGGTGGCCCACAAACCCCCCAGGAGCGCGCGACCAAGATGCTTTTCCAAAAAGGCACTCATCGAAAATAGAATAGCACGAAGGCCGGCTCGCGGCACCTACTTCAGGGTGCCGCAAAGGGTTTGGCGATGGAGTTCATTCTTTATGGAAAAACCTACCAGACTGTAGTTTACCCGGCGATAGAAGCTCCACCCAAACAGGGGATGGGTGTCATACTCATAGGCCCTGACCAGTAGAATCCCATCCTCCAGCGAAATCGTCATCGCGTGTCGGGACTTCTGAAGCGAAGCGTTGGTGGTGGTCTCCAGTGCCCCGAAGAGCCTCTCGGCCGTATCTCCCTCGCTGAATCTCTCCATTGCCCCGTCGTCGAACTCCAGCGTCACCTGAGCCCCTTCCACCTGACATATCTGGTTTCTCGGATTCAACATGATCCGTGGAAGCCTACCGGTATCGGAGACACGGTGGACTCTATCGGCATCGGCGGGGTCCTCCGGCTCGAAGAGAGTCGCTTGAGTTTGTTCCGAGAGAACCTCACCGAGAGAGTAGCCCTGGATATCGACGGAAACGATGCGACGAGCCTGTTTCAGTCCGGACTCCGGGCACCCCGATACGACGAGACAAAGCACGAGGCATAGAAGAGGAATCAGAGGCATTACACCAGACTTATACCCTTAAAGCGGATTGCGGGACACTGAGATATAGGCTAATCGATCAGCTAGCTTTACGTTGGTCGAGAAAAGCCTGAAATTCTGTTTCGTTCATGGCCGACTTGACCTGAGGCGGGGGAAGTTGCTCCAAAGACTTAAACATCTTGTCCACCACTTGGAAACCCATAGGGTCCACTTGCTGCAGGCGCCCGTTGCTGTAGTTCTGGTGCATCTGCATGTACTCGCGAACGGACATCCCCTCCATAGCCAACTCTTCTTCGAGGCCTCTTTCTACAAGGGGATAAAGAGCTTCATCGGAGACCAGGTAGGCCGTGGTATTTTCGGCTAGATATTCGGAAGAATTGTAGGTGGCGTAATCGCGAACAGCCTGATTGGTCGCTTTGGCCACGCGATGGGCGCCTTTCCATTCGCCTTGTTCGCTGACATCGCCCATCGAGGCGTCCAAGGCGTGGGCGAACTCGTGAATGAGTACGAACGGGGAAAGGTCGTCGTCTTCCATACCCAAAACGTTGGCAGCCGTATTGTAGGCCCCAACCACTCTGGGGTCGGGAAGCGTCGGCATATAGTTGGGAAACTTGTCACCGGCGTCTTCGTCATAGACTTCCAGTTTCGTGCCGTATTCTGCCACGCGCTTGAGAGCGGCTTCAGGGTAGGCGCTCAACGCTTCCACCACGTCGCAAATCGCTTCTTCGTCGGGAGCCTGTCGGAGCATCGACCGAATGATCTTATCCTTTTCGGGCGTGTACTTCTCTTTACCGATTTCGATCATATCCTGCTGCGCGCAAGACTGACATCCGGACGGAGCCGACTTCGAGGGGACTGCGGGCGTGAGGCCCGATTGAGGTTTTATCTGGTTACTGGCTATCTTCACACTCTCATGAGACCAAAAGAGGGAGAACAAGTCTTTGCCGGCGTGTTACCCTTTTCAGATGGGTGTGTTTAACCCACTTGATGCGCGGGGAAAGAACACCCCAAAGCTGCTACCACGCGAATCAGTCGTCACCTTGATACGCCCGCCGACCTCCGACACCATTTCCCGCACCGTGGCCAAACCGACACCGATGCCGCCGGCTTTCGTTGTAAAGTGCATTTCAAAAATACGAGGAAAGACATCCTCTGGAATGCCTGGTCCGTTGTCCCGCACTTCAATGAAAGTGTAGTCCCCCGGGGGCACCTTGTCTGGGAAACCGTCCAAAATCTCTGAAATACGTCGCTCCTCAACACGGACCACCACCTCCCCCACCGTACTCACGGCGTCGCGAGCGTTCATAACAAGATTGAGAAGAATCCGATCCAACAGCATTGGGTCCATTCGCACGGTGGGAGTTTCGGCCAACTCAAATTCAAGCTCGATGAGAGGTCCGCACAGGCTTCTCAGGAGAGGCGCCGACTCGGAGACTCGTTTCTCCAGAGCTATGGCTTGAACTCCTAGTGCCTCTCCTTTGCACACTCCGCTCAATCGGTCTAAAAGTTGGTTGGACTGTTTGCCGGCCTCCAGGATGTCATGTAGTTCTCGCAGGGCCGACTTGTTGTCGACAGCCAATGTTTCCACGCCGGCGTTGATCCCACTGATGAGGTTGCGCAGGTCGTGGACGAGACCGGCCGCTAGTCTCCCTGTGAGGGCGAGCCTCTCGCTCAGCAACAGTTGCTCCTTTGCTTGGACCAGTTGAACGGCTTCTTCATGAAGCTGATCGGTGGAGCGCTGCAGATCGCGTGACAGCAGGGTCGATGAGATGGTGCGTCTGGCTCGGTCGACCACCGCCCCAGCCACAGTAGTCAAGAACTCGAGAAAAAGTTGTTCCTGTTCCTTCAGCGAGCGCCGCCGGACCAAGAGACAAGTTCGCCCCTCAAAACCTGGAATCGGTCGTTCATTCCAATCCGGCCGCTCGGCCGGTATCGCGCAGCCGAAATCACCGACCAGTTCGGTAGCCTCTCCGTTGTCCGTGATCTGAACGATACTGCAGTCAGTGTTACCTCCCAGAATCTCTCGACAACCGTGGTAAAGTTGGTGAAGCACGGTTGGCGTGGAAAGACACTGGCTGATGCCGGTAGCGACCCTCAACAGACCCTCCCACTCTGCCCCCGCCGACCGAGGCGACTGCAGCCCTAGCAACCAAAGGTACTCAGGCTCTTTTAGCTCCGGCGCTTCTAGTTCCGCGACTCCCAGAGACCAAGCAAAATGCCTCCAGATCTGAGAAGAGAGTTTCCACTCATGGGCCATATCTTTTGAAGCGGCGAAATCGATGCTCTCCTTTAGCGAAGTGCGGGCCGCGCAAAAATCGCCTCGAAGAATGGCAACCAGCGCCTTTTCCCGGAGGGCGTGGGGTAAGTTCGTCCGATATCGCCTGCCTTGCTTGAGAGCCTGAAGGACCACGCTTTCCAGCTTTCTCAGTAAGCCCTTCCTTCTGTCTGCCGATGCCGCCAGACACTCGAGTCGGACGGAAGTAGCGAGCCAGCACGGGACCGATGCGGAATAAAGGTTCTGCACTCTTTTCGCGCGATATCTTGAGAGGGCTTCTTCGAGGAGCCGAGTGGCGCCTGAATAGTCTTGCCGGCGAATGGCGACGATCGCCTCAGCGCATAGCATCTCGCAGGCTCGTTGCACATCGGGGCTGGAATAGCGCTTCTCCTTCTCCAACAAATCTATGGGGAATTCCCCGTCTTTAGCTCGTGCCAGTGTATTCAGGTTGTCGCCCGCAGCCAACCGGTCTTCGATCTCCACCCCGTTTTTCTGGGTCTGCCGAGCCAGGGTCGCCGCCTTCTCCAGGGCCCCAAGACGGTAATAAACGATGGCAAGGTGATAGCAGATGCCGTTCTCCTCCCAACGATCTCCGGTCTTACGGATCTTTTCGCGAGCTTGGGTCAGAACTTCGCGGGCATCTTTCAACCGGCAGGCCCCCAACAGGGCAGCCCCATAGAAGTGGCCTACCGCGCCCTCACACCATAGGTCTCCTACTCGTGTCGCGGTCTCCAGCGCACGCTCGCCAAACTCCACTGCTCTCTGCCAGAGCGGAATGGCACTCATAGCCATGGCGTGATTGGCCTGGGCCCTTGCCAACTCCACACTGTCGCCGTGCTTCTTGGCGATATTCAATTCGCAAAGGTGGGCCCAGATCGATGCGACCGGGCCCTCAAGAAACCAACCCACATAGGCCAGACGATTGTAGAGTCTGGCAACGAGCAACTCTTTCTCGCGTTCTGCCACCGCCCCCCCGTTGCCGGACTTCAGGAAAAGTAGCGAGGCTTGCCATAGAAACGGTCTATACAGGCTGCGCGGATGCTTACGTCCCAAGATGGAAAGTGCCTGAACCAGAACTCGCCGAGCATCCTCGAGCTTGGCCTGCTTGAAGTATACGTCGCCCAGCGAATAGAGGATCTCGGCCCTCTTCAGGGGTGCGTCCCAACGTCCCAGCGCCTGCAAGAATTGCTCTTCACTCTCCCGGTAGCGACCAACCAATCGAAATCCGTCACCCAGTTCGACAAAAACCTCAGCGCATCGCGGGTCGTCCTCCTCCAATCCGGCCAGGGCGATCTGACCATAAAAAAGGGCCGTGTTCAGGTCGTATTCAACCCTGGCTGACCTGGCTGCCTCAATGGCGAAGTCCGCCCCACGCCCCGGCTCCCCCGCCATGTGGTAGTGGTAGGCTATTTTATTGTTGTCGCGCTCCCCTCGGCCCAGGAAGTATTCAGCTGCACGCCTGTGGACACGGCACCACTCCTCCGGTCCCAGCTCACTCAAGCAAGCTTCCCTCAAGCGGTCGTGAGTAAATCGGTAGGTAGAGCCGGATACCTCCAAGAGGTCCTCTCTGACTGCCTGCTCGAAATCAGGCTCCGCTCCCAAACAGTGGGCAACGGCCGACTCTTCGACGGTATCCCCCAACACGGAAGCGATCGCAAGGGTACGGCGGGTGGCATCACCCATCGAGCTCACCCTTACTTTATAGAGGTCTCCCTCGGTAGAGCCGGAACGCAAAAACTGAACCAGGAGAAACGGGTTCCCCTTCGCTCTCTTCACACTGCTTTCCAGAAGAACCGCGCTAGCCCCCGGCTGAAGCGACCGCAAGACTCGACGGGCCTGATTCTCCGACAACGGAGGCAACCTCAAACGGGGACAGTCCAGTCTGAAGTAGGGATGGTCAGGTTGAAGCTCGTCAACGCGACAACTCAGTACCATCAGAGCCCCGCGCGATTCACTGGCCCAATAGCGGGCAAATTCCATCGCGAATTCGTCAGCCCACTGCACATCTTCCAAAATCAGCACCGTGGGGCGATCGTCGTGACAAGCCTCTAAGAGTCCGGTCAACCAGATCATAGAGCCTCTTTGATTGTAGCTCTGCTTGGCGAGAGCTTCACGAATGGGGCCGTCATCTATCAACCAACTCAGGTGCCGTGCCCAATCCGGCCTCTCAGTCAGTTCAAGCTCCAGCGCAGAGAACGCCGATTTAAAGAGCCCAAACGGACTTGGTGCAACCTCTCGCGACGCCTTGCCGCTCAAAACCCTAGCCTTCACGGTTTTGCTCCACTCACTGAGAAGTCGAGACTTGCCACCCCCGGCCGGCGCCTCCACCACCAAAGCTCCGCCACGAGCGAAAGCTTCGTTGAGTTGTTTGAGAGCATCATCGCGACCGATGAGTTCCGGCTCCGCCCGATCCGGTCGCGAACAGCTCAGTAGTCGACTCAGTTGGCGAGCCACTTCCCGGCCTGAACTCAAGCCGTCCAGCCGAGACAACTCGGCCGTATCAAGAAAACTACGGATGACATCTAGAGCGCTGCGCAACTCAGAGTCGGCGCTTGACCCGTCGGCCGTCGGCTTAAAGCAAGGCAGAAGGTAGAAGTCTCCTCCGTCCTTGGTGAGACCGAACCGAGAGGTCTGCAAATCCCCATGCAGGACACCTCGAGAGTGAATCTCAGCTAGTAAATCGAAAAGTTCAACGCCCATGGTGAGCGCGGTCTCTCTGGTAAGCACCGCCTCATCCCAAGGGTTGAAATCCGTCCAGCTGTGGAGAAAAAGCTGGTGATCATCTTTGGTAGAAGACTCCAGCAGCGACGGCATCCCTCGTATTGCGGAGCTAGCTAGAGCTTCGAATCGCTCCCTCGGCTTATGAGCGCTCCCTTCTTGCAGAGACCACTCCGGCAAGCAGTGAATCCCTACTGTGGCCCCATTCTGGTTTCCGCGCCATAGAGTGTAACCAACTTCTTCGTGCAGCAGTTCAAGAGCATCGAAGCGACTGGTCAGGTAGGCCGACAACTCTGCGGCGGAGGTCAAGTTTCGCACGGTCGTTCCCCTTCTCTGCCGCCCGAACATGCCCTACGAGCCCACCCAGCCGAGGCCTATCATCCATAAACCACGTTTAGCAAAAATGTTTTCAACAGAAAGGATTCCGACAACTCCTCGGCCAAGAAAAAGGGAGAGACTCATCTGAGTTTCGCATTTGATTCATGAGGAGCGTGATTTTTATCGTTATTGAGGAAGTTAAGAGAAAGCCCGACAAGAGTTGGCCGGTGGGCCGCACAGCATTCAAGGGCGTGATTGAGTATAAGGTCGTTCCCGAAGAAGGTTGTGACCCCGAGAAACTCTTTATCGACTACGATTTCGCCGACAAGTACGGACGGACTCGCCGTATGGTCACCGTCTACAGAAAGAAATCTCGTCCCCTGGCAAAGTTCATCGGGACCGACCGATGGGGCACCAATCGAAACCTCATCTGGAAACTACGACACAACGAAGGTAACGGTCTGGTTCGCGACTTGCGGAATAAGCCGGAGGGCTACGAAGGGTTCACGCCGGTGAGATTCAGGCGTGTCGTCAACGGCCCCGGCGCCTCTGCATGCTGGGGCATCGAGACCAAAGAGTCGGCAAGAGAACTGATTCGCATCGGCCTGACTCGAGAAAGCCTTCACGAGTGAAAGCAAAAAGGGACCGATTGAAGGTCCTTTTTTGCTTTAAAACCATCCTGACGCCAGACCGGGGGAGCACAGCTTGAACAACGGAACAACCAGCCCAAAACACGACCCTCCACATTTCGACGTGGAGATCCTACAATCACTTCGCCGAATCATCAGATCGGTAGAGATGTACTCCAAAAAGCTCTCCTCCCACCACAAAGTCACCGGGCCCCAACTCATCTGCCTCCTGACCATCGGACAGCACCAACCCGTCATCGCCTCGCGCATCGCCAAACACGTTCACCTCAGCCCCAGTACCGTGGTCGGTGTACTGGACAGACTGGAGGAAAAGGGGCTGGTCACGCGGGAGCGAGACCTTAAGGACCGCCGAAAAGTCTACGTCAACCTCACTGAAAAAGGCCAAGAACTCACCTCCCAGGCACCCTCGCCTCTCCAGGACCGCCTGGCCCAGGCTCTCCACGGACTCTCCCCTCTTGAGCAGAGCACGATCGCCCTCGCTCTGGAAAAAATCGCCTCCCTCATGGACCGAAATCCGGAAAGCAGCCATCCACCACTGGTATAGTCAGATTGTTTCAGTTGAAACTTTTTTCAAAAAATGATATACTTTAATTTGTGACTCGTAGGGCCCGTCTGCGGGTCTTTATTTGGGTCACATGATCTTGAGTCCAACACGCCTACCTACCCAACCGGCGTATGGCCAAAGAAAGGAGCTATTTTTGGAAGTAATCGTTCAAGACAACGAATCCCTCGAGGGAGCGCTGAAGCGTTTTCGAAGGCAATGCCAGCGAAGCGGATTGATGGCTGAAGTTCGTCGCCGTTCACACTACGTAAAGCCAAGCGAACAACGTCGCTTGGCCGTCGAAAAGGCGAAGCGAAAAGAAGCCAAGCGAGCCGCCCGCAGGCGTTAGAGCCCCGAAAGACAGCGCCCCCACTAAAGAAAGGAATGAGTATCCATTAAATACGAAATCGGAGACACCATTTATCACCCCCAGCACGGAATCGGCACGGTCCGCGACTACGACAGGAAAGAACTCCTCGGGAGCGAGTACAAGTTTGCCATCCTCTTTTTCCCACGTGAAGAGCTACAGATTTCCCTTCCGGCCAAGAAACTGGGCGACACGGTCAGAGAGCCTCTCACCGAAACAAAGGCCCGCGAACTCTTGGGCGAAATGAGTGAGATTCAAGAATCTTTGAGCAAGAGCTGGAAAGTTCGAAGTCGAAAGAATCAAGAACGGCTCTCGTCCGGCGACCCTTTGCAACTCTATCAAGTCTTCCGCGGACTGCTGGAACTTCGTTCCCAGAAAGGCAGCCTCAACAACTCCGATCGGAAACAGCTAGCCCTATCCCTCGAGTTGCTGACCGAAGAGCTTGCCGTGGCTTTAGACCAGTCCCCCGAGCAGATTAAGGAACTTCTTGAAAAGACCACCGCTCTCGACGCGGCCTGAAGTGCTCGGACTTTAAAAAGACCCCGTTTCTCCAAACGGGGTCTTTTTTTTAGCTTATCTAATTCTTAGCTTTTGCCACCGGACGAACCGCCGGACGAACCACCACCTGATGACCCGCCGGAACCGGATGCCCCGGAGCTACTGCCGGCTCCCGAGCTTCCCCCTTTGCTCGAGCCCGAAGCACTACCGCTACCTGTAGAGGCGGAGCTTTCGGCCGAGGTCGAACTCTTGCCGGTCGCGGTCGAGGAAGACTTGGAAGAGGCGCTCGAACTCGTTGAAGATTTGCCTCCGAAGGCCGACCCGACAGCGTCTCCGATAGCCGAAGCGACGCCTCCGATGGCATCGCCTATGCCGCCGAGGGCTCCTCCGATAGCGTCACCTAATCCGCCGAGTCCTTTGCCGCCGAGGGCTCCTTCTTTGCCGCCCAGCGCCTTACCCAGAAAACCCGCGGCTATTCCGCCGAACGGACCGAGAGCCGCTGTGGCGGCTGCCTGCAGACCCGCACCGGCGAGATTTCCAAAATTTGCCTGGCCCAACGAAAAGGCTCCGCCGGCCTGACCGGTGGCCGCGCCGATGACGTCTCCAAGAATTCCCTGGCCGAAGACTCCGGAAAGCGCTCCCAGAGGATCTTGGCCGATGTTGGACGGAGCGTTCACTCCGCTCCCCGATAGCGCCTGACTAATCAGGCCTTGTGCAAGTGAGTCGATATTCAATTTGCTCTCCTTAATCGTAGCTGTTCTTACTCTTAGGATACAGCAGAAACGTCATAGAATCGTGAAGACGGCTTTACCAAATTGTTACAGATATTGCCGATTTATGAGCAGAGGTTGCGAACTTGTTTCCTTTTATTAATTTAATATTATTCGGCAGCAGAGGCTAGAGCCTGTCATCAACTAGCCTTTCAAGACACACGAAGAACATTTTTTTCGCTCTCGGAGTGCGGATTTTCGCCTAGTACTTTACCGTACTTAAGAAAATCCGCGCTTCGAGAGCGGAAAAATGGGCGAGTGTGACGCCGGAAGGCTAATTGAGGACAGGCTCTAAAGCTTGACTTCCCAAACGGGGATCGGCTCCGCTTTCCCTTTGAACTCCTCGTCGCCGAAATGAACCAGGTCAACGTCGATAGTCACCTTATCCTTGGTGGACTGACTGAGAAAAATACATGAAAAGCTGCCGTCTCGGGAGCGGTCTTGAATTCTGGCGGCGAGATTCACGGTGTCACCGACCACCGCTCTCTTCAGCCGCTTATTCTCTTCGCCGATATTGCCTTCGACCAGGGGCCCGGTGTGAAGACCGATACCTTGCGCCAGACCGGCCAGGGCCGCGATACTGGTATCCTTCCTGAGCTCCTCAAGCTCTTGGGTCATGGCTATTCCTGCCCTCACCGCATCGTCCGGGCTCTCGAAAACGGCCAGAATGGCGTCGCCTATGTATTCATTGATGTCGCCGTTGTTCAGACGGATCGCTTTGGACATGACGTGCAGGTATTTGTTCAACACCGCCATGACCTGATCGGGCGTCATCTGCTCCGACATGGACGTAAATCCGCGCAAGTCGCTGAACATGATAGTCCTCTCCCAGCGCTGCCCGCCCAGGTTGGTCGTTCGCCCCTGCAACTCTTCGATCTCTTTGCGCGTGCCTTCGGGCACGAAATGCTCCAGAATTTTTTTCTGTCGCAGACCGATGATCATCTGATTGAACGAGTGAGCAGCTTCCTTGACCTCCACGATCGAGGAGAGATGCTTCTCATCGAGAGGCTCGAGAATACCTTCGCCAACTTCCTTCATAGCCAGGGAAAGCTCTCCGATAGGCTCTGTAAAGCGCCTGGCCAAAAGAGGGATAGCAAGCAAGGAGAGGGCCAGTGCCACGGCGCCGAGCAGCAAAGTCGTCTGCGCGCCCCGAAAGGCGGCGTCCTGGACTCCGGCCAGGTTTCTCATCAGATAGACACGCCCGACCTCTTGGACCTGAGGAAGCTGGTCGGACAGCCCCATTTCCTCAAACCCTTTGAGCTCATCGTCATTGAGATAGTAGGACCTCAACTCGGTCGATTTCACCAGAAAAGTCTCTCCAGACGAACTCGTCCAGGTGTCTCCCGTAGGCCGGTTCTGCGCCAGCTCCTTAGCCAGGGCGCCCGCCGTGTCACTGCTAGCCACCAGTTTGTCTCCGTAGAGCACGACGGCGTGAGTCTCGGCCGCTTCACTATCGGCTACCGACTCGCTCTTGGCGATGGAGCGCAGAAAGGCGCGATCGATCTCCATCCCGACGACGGCCACCCCTTCGTAGGCGAAGCGACTCTCGAAGCTTGCCGTTCCATACAAGTAAAGACGTCCATTCGGATAGACCAGATAGCCTCGGGCCGAGTCGAACTCGGCTACGGTGGACCAAAACGGGGCGTCGTTCAGGGTGGTCTGCGTGACTTCAAGATCGAGGGCGGCGTTGTCTTTCAATACCTTGTTGAAAGTCTCGGCGATAACGATCCCCTCTTGGGAAGCCAGAACGACGAGATCCTGCCCCTCGTCGCCCGAGGTTCTGTTCAGTACTTGCAACATCTGCTCGTAGGTACTGGTGAGCTGCACGAAGTCTTCGCTGTTGGTCTTGTCGGCTCGAATCGCCTGAACACCCTCGACCCCCTTCTCCGCCAGCACGGTATTGAGTCGCCTCACCCCGTTGAGTACCGGAGTGCGGTCGACCAGCGCGTTGGCTCGCTCCACTAGCAAGGTCCGGTCGACCTCGGCCAGCTGGAGATAAGGCTCCAGCGAAAACTGCGCCTTCAAGCCTTCCTCTAGAGTGCTGTAGAAGCGGCGATAGTTGGTGGTCACCAATACGGAAAGAACGACCACAATCAGGCCTCCGAAAAAGAGACTCAGCTGGGTACGGAGATTCACAGAGTGACTTTCACCGAACTCTGTCCCTCACCCACTTTCACGTCGAAAGACTTTGTCTTCAAACGGGGATGCCAGGCCTTCAAAACATAGTTGCCGGGAGGGACGCCCTTGATCGAAAAGCGCCCGCCCTTCGTGACCGCGTAGCTATCGTTGGGGACCACAAAGAGATAAGCGTTCATCAGCGGATGGATGTCGCAAAACAGTTCGTACTTACCTAGAGAATCAGGCTTGCGGGTCACCATTCCGCGGTGTTCCGGCACATTCAGCTTGGATGAGTCCGGGCAGTAGATGTGGTGATAAAACTTGTCCTTGTTGGTAAATTTGACGCTGGAGCCGAGCGGCAGCGCCGTCACGTGGTCGAAGAAGCGCCTGTCCTCCTGGAGGACCTCCACCGTACGCGGGGTGGTGGGCAACCTGGCCCCGTCCTTCTCTCCGGTTAGGTAGACGACGACGAAATCACGCTCATCCACCTTTTCACTGGGAGGTGGCCCTCCCTCGCCACCACTGGTGGCCTGTTTCACACTCTTCATGCCGTACTTCTTCAGGGTGGTCTTGCGGTTTGGGTTGGTGTTTTTCGCTCGCCCGGAAACCGAAGATTGAATGACGACCTCGCCGGTCACCTCGCCCGCCTGGACACCCATCAGGGAAAAAGCCAAAAAGAATAACAGGACAGTCAGAAACCTCATGCCGTCCTTTTCTCTCACCGAAGAGGTTCCACCTCGCGAACCGCAGAAACGGCGGCCGGGTCGACGTCGAGCGTCTGGAGGGAGCAAGTTTCATGAGATTTTGGTCTAGAAACAAAGTAGCGGGAGTCCTGATGGCGGCTTTTTGCTGTTGCCAGACGACTCTGGCGGCTCCCCTGTTCCCCGATGTACCGGAAAACCATTGGGCCGGCGACGCGGTGGCGGCGCTTGCCGCCAAGGGCTTGGTGGAAGGCTACCCGGACGGCACTTTTAAGGGCGACCGCTCGGCCTCCCGCTGGGAAACGGCTATGGTGGTCGCCCGCTTGTTGGCCAAAATGGAGCAAGAACACTCCACTTTCGCTACCAGGGTCGAGGCCGACGAAGTGCGCCGCCTGGCCCTCGCCCTGAGGGACGAACTCGACGCACTGGGCGTACGAGTCGACAATTTGGAAGAACAAGTCGGCCTACTCGACCGGCGGGTGACCGAACTCGAACGGATCACTTTCTACGGCAGCGTGGAGACCAGAGTCAGTTTTCATTCTTTCCGCAACGACGGCCCCACCTTCAGCGATCCCACCGACGCCCTCATCAATTTTGCCGACGCGGCAGGGAGCGTTACCGGTGCGGGCGGCTTGATCCCCTCTGGTCCGGCGGCAGGATTACCCTTCGACCCGTTTGCCTTTGGTACGTTCACCGTCACCAACCTCGATAAAGGCTCTCCCCTGGTCAGCGGAACCGGCTTCACCAGCCTGGCTACTCTCGGCCTGAATATCAGAGTGACCGACGACGTCGACGCCCGGGCGGAATTCAAGGCTTTCAGCGCGCAAGGCAACGCCTTAAACGAGTTTTACTACGGAGTCTCGGCCCCCTACCTTTCCAACACCTTCACCGGCAACAACGTTTCCGGTGGACAGTCCGGCCTCCAACCAGCCAACCACACGCCCTTCACCCGGATGACCCTCGACCACTTCTGGGTCCATCACAAGCCGAGTAACATCCGGATTCGAGTGGGAGCCATCTCCGACCTCAAATTCGACCCTCTGGTCTATCAGAAGCAGTACAACCCCGGCGTCTTCGCCCCCGCGCTCCTCGATAGCTACGGCATTCAGGTGACCGGCCAGCAAGACATCGGGGACGGTCAGAACCTCAGCTGGGAGACTCTGGGGACCCTCTTGCCGGACCGCAGCGTGCCGGTCAACGGACTCTCCAACTCCAATATGGCCTGGGGCGGAAACCTGGCCTACAACTTTCATTCCGATCACGGACAAGTCAAAATCAATTTCCTGCGAGCCGCCAACGACGCTTCGGGTGGCGCCGGTCGTGGGGTCGGCCTCATCACGGTGGCGGCCAACCCCATCCCCTGGGTCAACCCGAACGGATTCTACCTGAATCAGCTTGGTCCGACCCAAGCCACCGACGGCATCGGCACCCTCAACGACGTGAGGCCGGTCCCGATGCCCACCCAGGGAGTGGATGGAAACACCGGTCTTCTCGGGGTTCCTATATTCGGAAACGTGGGACCTCAGGGACAAGACCTCTACGGAATCAAGGGACGATACAACTGGGGTGGCGACTTTCAACCCTATCTTGAAGCCGAATACGCCCGCAGCGACTATGCTCCGAACCAGAATTCATCCTATACCGCCGACGGAGATGCGTTCCGCATTGGAGCGGGGGCCTCATTTCTCGACCAGGACCTGACCCTGGACCTCGAATACCTGGCCGTGGACCCGACCTACGACCCTTTCGTGCTGCAGGTCCCAAGTGGCGGCATCCTCTACAACGCCCATCGTTTCGGCCAGCATCCTTTCAATATGCGAGGCGACCTCTACTCGCTCCACGACACCACCATCTTTCCTCATAACCGGGAAGGCTTTCGAGGTAAGCTGAAATGGGATTTTGCTCTGGAAGGGTCGGTCGCTTTGAGGGTAGGCTTCCTGGACCAGCGCGACCCTTCTCTTCAGGATGTTCGTTTCTCCGCCGGCTCCTTGGGAGTCGGCACCCCCAACACGCCGGTCCTGGGCTTCTCGCCGGGCTTCGTGGAGCCCGTTTTTGGCGGATTTTCGCCTTTCACGTTCGCCCCCTCCGGCGGCAACTCATGGGGTGCCGTTCTCGAGTCCCCCACCGGATCCGTGACCAACTACGGCATCGATGGGCGGTATCGATGGATTGTGGATGAGTCCGGCCCCGACGACGAAGAGTTCTGGGATCGCGGCATCACCCTGGTGGCTGCCTTCAATACTCATAACTTTGAGCGCAATTCCAATCTGAGGGCTCTCCTGCCCGGGCCCAACGGCATTGCCGGAGAAAATGTCAACAACGTGGACCTGACCTACACCAGTTGGGGCCTCAACCTCGAGTACGACCTCACCCCAACCTTCGCCGTCAACGCCGGATACAGTGAATTTATACTAAAAGGACACTACGACCCATACGGCGTGTACTCCACCTATGCGGTGGCCAACAACACCACCGATTTCGACACCTACAACCTCACCCAAAGCCAGCCGACGGTAGGCTTCAACTACGCTGTGTCCGAGTCCGTCAATTGGGATCTGGCGACCGTATTTCTGAGCACCAAAGATCGAGTGTCCTCATCCGTCTTCTCGACGCCGGTCATCCCCGGAACCAACTCGGTCTTCACGGCTCAACGCTCGATTCACCCTTTCAGCTACGAGGGAATCATGGTAAACTCAAATTTCACCTTCAATTTTTAGCAATTTCCCTAGGAACTAAAGGGTTTCCCAAACTTCTGGCACACAGATTTCAAATCATGAGTGTCGGACTATCACTCTCAATGATATAATAGTCCTATCGGCTCGCCTGAGACGCCGCATTTGAAAGGAGATCACCATCGGTAGAAGAGGAAGTCGTCGTCACGACAAAACCCCTCGCTTTGAGCACAGACTAAACGAAAGAATCCGTGCCAAAGAAGTTCGGGTTGTCGACGAAACTGGAAAAAATCTTGGAACCATGCATCCCAAGGATGCAACTCGTATTGCGAAAGAGAAGAAGCTCGACCTTGTCGAGGTCTCTCCCAACGCAGATCCGCCGGTCTGTAAGATATTGGACTACGGCAAGTGGCGCTACGAACGCGACAAACAGAAGAAAGAGTCTAAGCCGGCCAAAAGCATGGCACTGCGCGAGGTCAAAATGAGGCCTAAAATCGGCGAGCATGACTTCCAAGTGAAAAAGAAACAGGTGGAACGTCTTCTAAAGGGGGGAGACAAGGTCAAAGTGCTGTTGAGATTTCGCGGACGCGAAGTGGTGCACCAGGACCTTGCCGTTGAACTCCTTATGAGAGTTAGTCGGGAAGTTGAAGGGCTCGGTGTTATCGAGTCCAAGCCTTCCATGCAAGGCAGACAGATGTCACTGGTGTTGGCGCCCGTCAATACCTAGTCTCGGTTGTCTTGAATTTCACAAAGAAGAGCGTTTCGCGGGGAAGGCTCTTCTTTTTTTTGGTCCTGATACTGTGCTCAGTCGGCTGCCGGGAGCAACCCCCTGCTCAGGCTTCCCAAACGCCGCACGCCGCAAGTCCTCCCACTCCCGAAATCAGGGGCACGTCGACCCCCGAACGTCCCCCTACACTCGATTGCGAACTGCGCCCAAGCGGCGTATCGTTGACACTCCCGTGGGATGGTGGCCGGCTGTACCGAAGCTACAGCTACATCCATATGGGCTCAAGGGAAAACCGCTGCGAGATTCCTGTGGAGGGCCGAACGGCCTTGGATGAGGGCGCACCGGACGGCGTGGTGGTTCACTATCTGGCCCAAAAAGCCGGACAGCCCGATGTGCGTGCTCACGTGGAAATCCCGAAGCGGGCGCTTCCGCCCCTCTCCAACCCGGAGCTTGAAATCCGCAAACTCGACTATACCCTCACCGTTCTCGACAACGGCCGGCCAGTCAAACGGTATCCCGTTGCGCTCGGCGGCGACCCTGAGAAGAGAAAGTTTTGCCAGGACATGAAATCGACCCCGGAAGGCTGGTACGAGGTCTACAACCTACAGCCGGATGCGACCTACTTCAAAGCTCTCGATTTGGACTACCCCCGACCGATCGACACCGTTCGTCATCAATTGGCGATTCAGCGAGGCGTCATCGAAGCGACCCGCCCCATCGGGGGTGAAATACAGATTCACGGCTGGGGAATCGCCGGCAACTGGACAGCCGGATGCATCGCGTTGCGGGACGAGGATATGACCGAAATATTCAACGACCCGGCCATCCGGCCCGGACTTCCGGTCTTCATCACCGGGTCTCAGGTCTCGGAATCGGACCGGCCATGGCTTCGAGCACCTTCGGCTGAATCGGTGGCCGCGGTGCAAACGGTACTGAAAGAGAGTGGATTGTATCAAGGCGCCGTCGACGGCCAGTTCGGCAACGGCACGGCGCTGGCCCTGGGTCGATATCAGGTGCGCCACGGATTGCCGGACAGTTGCCAACTCGATCGGACCACTCGGCGACATTTCCAACTCGAGGAGTAAGTTCAGGACGAGTTTACCGATGAGTTTTACGCCGGTTGTCGACTTCGGGATTCTCCGTCCCTCCCCACTCCTTCAGTACGGCGTTAGCAGATTTCTCAGTCCGGGACGACCCGTAGGAACAGACATCGAGCGGCCTGCTACCGGCCTCGTAGCGATAGTCGTAAGTCTGTCCGTCCCCCCCTGTCATCCTCATCTTCGAAAACTCTTTGGTGCTTTCGGCGTTGACGTCGGCATCGGCCTGGAGTAATCCGAGGCAAGACTCGCCTCGAGCTTCAAAAGCCGCGTGATGAAGTGGTGTCCATCCGAATTCATCGGTCTCGCGCACGTCGGCCCCCTGGTCGACCAGAGTCTTGATAAGGAGTGCGCTGTTGCCCTTGCTAGCAGCTTCTGTCAAAGAGATGCGACCCTCAAAACCGTGCTGAAGAAGAAAGGCCATCATCTGGGCGTCTTTGTCGCCAATGAAGCCCCGCCCGGAATGGTGGACTATATCCCAGGCGTCTCGGCCTTTGCCGTCCTTGGCCTGTATGTCGGCCCCCTTTTCGATCAGAAGGGCGAGGGCATCGACATGCCCGCCCCGCACAGCGCTGTGAACAGGCGATTCTCCATCAACAAGCTTGTTCACATCCATGCCTTGGTCGATCAGGGTGTTCATTTGATCGATTCGACCCATAAAGGCCGCGCTGTGGAGCTTTTTCTCCGGATTGGACTTACAGGACGCCAGGAAAACCAGCGTCAAAACTATGATGAGAGAGACCGTTTTTCGCATACTGACTCTCTACGAAGAAAGAAAAAGAGCCCCTTCCCGACCCTGCTCAGAAAGGGGCTCATGTTCGCGGTCGCATGAACGAAAAAAAGCCCCCCGAAAACGGGAGGCTTTTTTCCTCAGCTCAGTCTTATTTGGACTGGGCGGCGAGCCACTTGTAGAAAGGTACAACGTGTACCATCTTGGCACGCATGGCGTTGTCAGAGTTGATGTTCACCTTTGAACCAACGCGAACTCCAACTTTGCTGGGGTCGAAGCGAGTGATGCCCGGGAACAGCCCGAAAGTCATCATGTCGCCGCTACCGTCAGCTTCGACGATAACAGTGTACTCGTCGAGGTAAACAACCTCGCCGGAGTAGTCTGCATCATATTTGAAACCCATCATAGGGGTTCCGTAGTCATCGTGCGCGGGGCCGATGTAAGGGTAGTACCAGGTACCACCGGCTTGTCTTTGATTCGGCACGTCATCCCCGTGATGATCAGCGCTGGCGGCTCCGAAAAGACCAGCTACCATCGCGGCAGTAAGTGCCAAGTTAATCAACTTTTTCATTTTTGAGTCTCCTCCTAAGAAATGGATTGAATCAATTTCCAGATTCGTTCCAGGGGGGTGGCTTCTCCTACGATAGGGGCATTCCTTCTCTAAAGAGGGGAGCTTTAGTTTCTTGTCAGAAATTATCTCAGAAGATGGCCTATCGATCGCCCCAAACCCCGCGAGTCAGACCCTTGGAGCCTGTTCAGCTCCCTCCCGAATCACCCGGACAAAGCCCTAATTTCCTTTTAAGAGACCGAGCCGGGCTAACTCAGGAGCCGATCGTCGTCTCCCTCCCCGCCCTTTACCTCATTGAGTTGGCCGACGGCTCACGAACCTTTGACCAGATTGCGGAACAGATGCAGGCTCTCACCGGACTGACCGTCGAAGAACAGCAGTTTAACAGCCTGATGAACAGTCTGGACCAACGTTACCTACTGGATAACGAGAGGGCTCGAGAGAGGCTGAGTGAGATCTCTCCTCGCCCAGCCTGTCACTCCGGCTCCGGGTACCCCGCCGAGCCGGGGGAGCTGGCTGAATTTCTGGACAGTATTCTGGGCCGGACAGCCGACCCCGAACCCGCCTTCTCTCCCGCTTCGGTCCTGCCCCACATCGACTTCTTCCGGGGGCGAGAAAGCTATCAAGCCGGATACCGGCATCTGCATGGGCTGGCCCGAGGTGAAGAGCCGCTAACCGTCGTTATCCTGGGCATTTCCCATGCTTTCTCCAGTACGCCGTTCATTCTCACTCAAAAAGACTTCGACACTCCTCTGGGTGTGGTGGAAACCGACCTGGACATCGTGGAGCAACTCGGTCGAGAGCTTCCTTTCGACCCGTTTCGAGACGAATACAACCACCTCTCCGAGCACTCCGTGGAGTTCCACGCCGTCGTCCTCAAGAGACTTCTGAGAGACCGGTCGTTCAAGATCGTCCCTATCCTCTGCTGCTCTTTTCACGAAGCGATCCGGAAGAGTTCCTCTCCTCTCGGTCTTCCGGGAGTAGCGGAATTCGTAAAGAACTTGAAGGCCCTGAAGAGCCGAGAAAATGTGCATTTTCTTGCCAGTGTCGACCTCGCTCACATGGGCGTCCAGTTCGGTGGAAGGCCGCTGAATCGACAGTTTCTCAGCGAATTGGAAAGGCGAGACATGGAGAGTCTGGCTGGGATGACCGAGGGCGACGCCGACGGATTCTTCGCCACTCACCAGGCCGACGGAGGGGAGCGAAACTACTGCGGAACGCCGGCCATCTACACTCTACTCAAGCTTTTTCCCGAAAAATTCACCCTCCACAGATATCAACAGTGCACCGATCCCGACCTCGGGTCCACCGTCACTATTTGTGCTGCAACCTTGGAATCTAACCAAACAAAGACAGCTGCACTGGGACGTCATCCTCGGTGAGACCGCTCACCCCGACTCCCAGCAGTCGCACCGCTCGCTCCCTGTACTCGGTTTTTTCTAACAGCTCCAGCGCTTCCGACCGTATGCTTTCCTCGTTTCGCTGAAGAGTGGAGGTTCGACTTCGGGTGACGGTCTGGAAATCGGAATAACGCAACTTGAGCACGACCGTACTGGCGAGCAGCCCCGATTTTTCGAGTCTCTCGGCCAACTCGGACGACTGCTCCTCAATGGTCCGGCGCAAGACGAGCGGGTCCCTGACGTCGTTGGAGAAGGTCGATTCCGTGGAGAGCGACTTCGCTCGCCCTCGAGTCTCCACCGGCCTCTCGTCGATCCCGCGAGAGAGTTGAAAATAGTGGAGGCCGGCCTTCCCAAACTCTTCCACCAACTCTTCTAAAGAGAGAAACCTCAGCTCTCCGATCGTGGAGATACCCATCCGACGAAACCTCTGCGCCGTGGCCGGACCGATACCCCAAATTTTCTTCACCGGCAGAGGGTCGAGAAAACTCTGCACCTCATGGGGCTGGACGACGGTCAGGCCGTCGGGTTTGTCCATGTCGGAGGCGACCTTGGCCAGAAACTTGTTAGGAGCCACGCCCGCCGACGCCGTGAGGCCGGTGGTCTTCTTGATCTCCTCTTTCAATTCAAAGGCCGTTCGGGTGGCGGTCAATCCGGTTCTGGCCGTACTTCGGGTCACGTCTAAGAAAGCTTCGTCGATGGAAAGCGGCTGCACTCGATCGGCGTAACGGGAAAAGATCTCTCGAATCTTCTTCGACTCTTCTTGATAGACGCTCATGCGATGAGGCTGCCGGTGCAGGTGGGGACAGAGCCGGAAAGCCGTGGCCATGCTCATGGCCGAATGGATACCGAAACGCCTGGCTTCATAAGAAGCGGCTGCCACAACTCCACGATTGGAACGATTCCCTCCCACCACCAGCGGTTTGCCTCGAAGCTCCGGGAAGTCTCTTTGCTCTACTGAAGCAAAGAACGCGTCCATATCAACGTGGAGAATTTTACGGGTCTTCAACCGATGGCTTTCTCCATATGGTGGAGGGCGGTCTTCTGCTTAAATCCCAGGGCGGTGTAGACTTGCAAGAACTCGGGCTGTTCGGTCTTCCATATCTGGCGAACGAGCTTCATTCCGCTTTGTCGCCAGGCGTACTCTAAGGCCGATTTTAGCAACGATGAGCCGTAGCCGCGACGCCGTTGCTCGGACATGACTCCGAACGACTCTATGATGGCGGTGTCTTCGACGAGCTCGAGCTCCAGGAACCCTACGATACGTCCATCTTTCTCGGCCACGAAGATCGTGTAATCCGGGAGAGCGATCAACAGATCGAGAAACTGCCTGCTGCGAGACTCGAACAGCTTTCCGTGAGCCGCAATGTAGGCATCTCTGTCAAAGACGTCGCCCTCGGTGATTCTTCGGACCGTAATTCCAGGAGCCAGGTCGACCCTGCCTTGAAAAGGACGGTCACAGGTGACAATCAGCTGAGTCGCGTTCCTCTTGAACCCCAAGCGGTCCAGAAACTTGGCTGCCACCCTATTCTCTTCTTCCAACAGAACAGAGACAGAGGAGACGTTGCGAGACCTCATCAGATCCGCCAACTCATGCCACATGCGCCGGCCCAATCCCTGACCTCTCTCCGAGTAGGCGATGATCGGTCCGTCCATTCGAGCCCTGGCGTTGCTGGCCGGTGTTGAGTATCCACAAAATCCGAGAACTTCGCTATCACGGCCTTCCAAGACAAGATAGTCCTGCATCAAGTTTCCGCCTCGCGCGTTGATCTCAGAGCGAAATCGATCCGGGGTCAGTCCGGACATCCGAGCAGAATGGCGATAGGAGCGGTTCAATAGCTCCGTAACCGGTGAAAAATCTGAGGCTTGAAAGTGTCGGATAATCATGGGTTCAAGGGGATTCTTTTTCTCCTGGGTTCTGTCCCCCCTGAGTTGGGCGGCTTCGGACCCGGGTATTGCAGCAAGTTGGCCGGAATTCGGCCGTTGTAGATCTTTCTCACCCTCTCGGGCTCTCTCCCATAGACCTCGGCAAAACGGTCGAATGCCGTATAGTAGTAGAGAGACCAGGTGTCGGCCAACGGTTCGAAGACTTGAGCCAAGGTCCGAGTCAGCTCCTCAACCTCTTCTTCGGTGCTCAATCGTCTACCGTAGGGCGGGTTAGTAATCATCACGCCGTACTTCTTCTTACTCGAAAACTCGCCCACATCTCGATTTTGAGTAAAAACACCGCGACCCTCCAGCCCGGCCTGCTCGGTGTGAGTTCGTGCAAGCTTGAGTACTCGGGGGTCGTTGTCGCTTCCGAAAATTCGGAGCTGGGTCCTCCGGTCGTAGAGGTCGAGGGCTTCTTTGTGCACCTCTTCCCAGCAGGCCCTACCCAGAAAGGGCCAGCGTTGGGAGGCAAAAGGGCGCTCCACGCCCGCCGCTTTATTCAGCCCGATGCAAGCGGCTTCCAGGAGGATTGTGCCCGAGCCACACATCGGATCGTAGAGTTCTCTATTCGGAGTCCAGTGCGAGAGCTGAACCAGGGCGGCCGCCACCGTCTCACGCAAGGGTGCCTTGGCGTTGTAAGTCCGATATCCGCGACGATGGAGCCCTTCGCCGGAGGAGTCGATAAACACCCGAGCCCGGTCGTAGACGATGAAAACTCGAATGGCATAGGGAGCACCCGTTTCGGCGAACGTGGCAATACCGTACACCGTCTGCATCTTCTCGACCGCGGCCTTCTTCGCCACCGATTGACAGGAGGAGACGACCTCCAGCTTGGACTTGGTGCTGATCACCTCCACCGGGAAGTGAGCGTCTTGAGGCAAGAGTCCCGGCCAATCGATAGCCTTGACCCCTTGAAAAAGCTCTTCAAAATCTCGGCATGGGAATTCGGCTAACTGCAGCCACACTCTATCAGCCGTGCGTAGCCAGTAGTTTGCCTTGGCAAGGTTGTGAGGCGTGTAGGGGAAGCTCACCTGGGCGTTATCCCGTTCGATGGGACCCAGGCCAAGAGCTTCTAGCTCGCGACCCAGCGGCATCTCGAGACCGAGGGCACAGGTCGCGACCAATTTATAGGTGTAGTCGCTACCGCTGTTGTAGCTTCTGTCCTCACGAGGGCCCCGTCTGCCCTTGGAAGAGTGACCCGAACGCCTCTGGCCGGAACGAGGGCCGGAGGAGCGTTTCCCCTTGGAGGAAGGGCCGCCCGACCGCTTTCCTCGAGGAGGTCCGTCAGACCGCTTCCTGCCCTCTCCGCCGCCCTGGGGGCCTCGTCGCTTGGAGCGGGAGTCGGAGGCTCGGGGCCCTTTTTCGCCCTTATCGTGACTATCGGGTCGCGCCATTTATTTTCAACCATTCTACGATTTCGGGATAGCCTTGATCGCGAGCTTGAGAAAGCGCCGTCCACCCTTCGTTATCTCTGGCGTTGACCTCAACGCCGCTGCCGACCAGAAACTTCACGCACTCCGAGTGGCCGTTGAAGGCCGCTACATGAAGCGGAGTCCCGCCGTGAGTCGGCTCCTTTGCAGACAGATCGGCCCGGGCCGCTCGCAAAGCTTGCAACGCCTCCAGATTGCCCAACAGCGCCGCCTCGTGCTGAGGTGTCCAGCCCTTCTCCTGGGAAGCCAACCATCCGGCTTCAAGAAGAGGTTGCCAAAAAGTCTCGGAACGCCTGAGAGCGTAGTGAAGGAGCCCTCTACCTGAGGCATCTCGCACTCGAAAGAGCTCCGCCATCGTGTGCTGACCCAGCATGGATTGAAGCTCACCAGTGTCTCCGGCCTCGCAAACGATCAGGCACTCTTCCCCTGACAAAGCGAACGCCGGGGGAGAGGCCCAGAGCACCATCGAACAAGCGAGAGCGCTCATCAGGACAATCTCTCGTATTTTCCTCTTCGTCGAAAACACTTGGCCACTATATCCCTCTGAGCGTTTGCTGGCAACATTCTCTTTGCCGGCACAAAAATCTCAATTGCAGCGAAGACTTTACTATTTGAAAGGTGATCGAGTGTCCCGAAGGGTAATCTCACGCCCACAAAACATGTCCGAGAAGCCTCTAAAGCCTAAAACCCGGGAGCGCGAGCGGGGAGTGACCGATTTCGAGTTCCTGCGGGCCAACCTTGGAAATCTGCTGGTCCTCACCGGTAGTGTCATGTTTGTCCTATTGCCCCAGTATCTGCAGTCCGAGCACATGCAGAAATGGGAAATCGGGCTGGTGGACGGGAGCTTTTGGTTCGTGTCTATCTTCGTTCAACCGTGGCTCGGACCAAGGCTGGACAAGAACGGGCGGAAGATTTTCCTGTGTGGCGGCTCCCTTTTGATGGCTCTGGCCGCGACCAGCTACGCCTGGCTCCCCGCCGACCTCGTACCCATGGTCGTGGCCAGATTGATTCACGGTTTCGGCTTCGCGTGCTATTTAACCGCAAGTTGGACCTGGGTTGCCGACTACGCCCCCGCCCACAGGGTGGGAGAGATGTTCGGAGTCTTCGGGATTTCAGGACTGCTATCCGGTACCGCGGGTCCGGGGATTGCCGAATTCCTCGTCAAGGACTTCGGATACGACCACCTTTTCTTCTATGGAGCCGGCGTCATATTCGTCGGGTGGCTGGTCTTGCTGACCCTGAAAGACCGCCGACCACAGGCCCACTCCAAAACCGAACTTCCCGGTTTTTTTAAGCTTTTGCAAGCAAGGGGAATGCGAGGGGCGGTGGTCGGCTCGATCGCATTCGGGGTGGCCATCGGTGCCATCTTTGCCTTCGTGGCCCCTTATCTAGACACCATAAAGGTCGAAGGCGTGGGTTCCCTCTTTGCCTGCACCACCCTGGCCTCCGGAGCCAGTCGCATCCTGGCCGGAAAGATGACCGACCGCATCGGACCCGGGAGAATGGTGGCTCCGTCTCTGCTCATGCTCGCAGTCGGCACAGCAGGTCTTGGGCAGGTCGAGGGCGCGAGCGACACCTACATGATACCTGTGCTGGTCCTATCCGGACTGGCAGCCGGACTGGGGTATGGAATCGTCTATCCCGCACTGAACGCCCTGGCTATCTGCCGGCTGACGCCGGCCGCCCGCGGACGAGGGCTTTCCCTCGTGACCGCATCCATCGACTGTGGGAGTACCAGTGGTGCCGCCGTTGCCGGGTTTGTCATTCACGGCTTCGGTTTTCCCAATGGGTTCCGGTCCATCTCTCTGCTGGTCCTGGGTCTGGGAGTGGCGTTCTGGTTGGCGGAAAGAAATCAGAGTGAAGAGTGTGAGATCTAGGCCGGTTCTAGACGGCTGTACGCCGCTTCTGACCGAAGCTGAGTTCGACCAGACGCCTCTCGGAAAAAAATCGCCGCGAGCGTTTTCGGCGCGGCCGGGGCGAACACTGCGGGCAAGGCAGCCACAGGGCTCCCGGCATGTACTCGGTGCGGGTTTTCTTAAGATCGTTACAGGTCGGACAGCTTGATTTTTTTTCCATAACCGGGTCTTCTCGCGGTCGCAACTGCTCCCTACCTGGTGCCTTTCAAATTTTGAATTTTTTTCCTCATTTTTCCGACTGATATTCGGACCGGAGAAGACCCTGTATTTTCAGAGCGGGATTGCCGTCAACGAGCCGCAGCCTGGGTATCTGTCCATTCGGTAAGACCTCCGGAATCGAAGATTTCTTAACCTTTTGTCGAGTCAGGCGACCCACCCAGGCAAACCGAGATATCCGCTCCGGATTGAGTAGCTCCACTCCTACCTCGAAGCACCCTGCCGAGGCGCGGCTACGGGATCTGGAATAAACAACTTTTCCGATCGCCAGATCGATAGTCAGAGGCCCTCCGCCATCGCAATCCAAGGGCCGAATGCGAATATGCTTGCCGACGAGAATGGCCCGGTTACTCCAAATCTTCATCCCGGAAGCGGAAAGCTCACGAAGCTCGCCTTCGCCTTGCTCGCGCCCAACCTCCCAGACGACAGGGGCGGAGCAGATAAAGCGAGGGGAACGGCGACGCTCGGCAGGCGCCTCCGGTGGGTCTCGTCTGGTGAACTCCCGAAGCGATTTTGAAATTCTTCGAATTAGGTCGCCCATGGGCTATTTGAGCCTTTCTTCCCAAACTCACAAACCCACTTTGCCCCTTTATTCATGTTACCCGAAAGGGTCATTCTCTCCTTCCACAACCATCACCAAATAGGGGATTTTCTAGGAAGAACACAAAGCACATCGGGTGACCAACGCTGCCTCGCCCAGGCTGGAGCTGGGGACCACTTTGCAAGAACGCTACCGCGTCGTCCGATTTATCGGTCGAGGCGGCATGGGTGCTGTGTACCTATGCGAAGACCTGCGATTGCCCGGCAAGAAGTGGGCCTTAAAAGAAATGATTCTCCACGATCCGGGTGTAGCCGAACAGGTGCGCGACAGTTTCACGCGGGAAGCCCAGTTTCTCGCGGGTCTCAGGCACCGAAGCTTGCCGACCATCGTAGACGTCTTTTCGCACAGCGATCGCCAGTATCTGGTCATGGAGTTTATCGAGGGCCAGACATTGGCCCAGAGAGTGGAGTCCGAAGGAATCCCGTCCGACTCCCTGGCCCTCAGCTGGGCACTGGAGCTGGCCCAGGTGTTGGACTACCTGCATCGACAAGACCGGCCTATCATTTTTCGCGACCTTAAGCCGGAAAACATCATGATCAACGAAGAAGGTCACATCAAGGTGATCGACTTCGGACTGGCACGACACTTCGAACCCGGCAAACGCCGAGACACTCAGGCCAGCGGCACGGTGGGGTATGCCCCTCCGGAGCAGTGGGAGGATTCAGGACAAAGCGACCCGCGGTCCGACATCTACTCTCTGGCCGCCACCCTCTTCTTCGTGCTGACCGGCCGCCCGCCGAGTCCCATTTACGGAAGCCATCGGATCCGACCCTATCGTCCCGATATCGATCCCGGCATCGAAGCTCTGGTCCTGAAGTGCCTACAGCCGGACCCGGCTCAGCGATACAGCTCGGCGGCGGAGTTGATCAAAGACTTGCTGATTCTTCTCAGTGAGGACAAGCACCAGGGAGTGCTCCACAACAACTCCGAGCTGGCTAGCATAAAGGAAGAGGTTCCTTCCGTCCGCACAACCCCTCCCAAAGGTCGGGTTCCCAGTATGAAGCCGCCTCTCTCCTTCCCTCGAAGACTGCCCTCCCTTCTCGGCGCCAGCCTAGTGCTCTTTCTGGTCGGTTTGCTTCTGCCGTTCGTAAATTGGCAACGCGCCTCCAAAGCCTCCAACAACGGCGAAGACAGAGTGACCATGATTCTCTCTCAGACGGCGGCCGCCAAATCCGAAGCACAGGCCTTCATGGAGCAAGGTAAATACGAAGAGGCGATCGCTCTCCTGGACTCTCTCGTCACCAAGTTTCCTCAAGACCCGGAAGCTCTGATATTGAAGAACAACGCGTATGCCGCGTTCTCCGGCTCGGAGAGATACGTCATACCGGTCATTTCAAGTTGGCACGGCTCCGAGCGTGAGGGCATTCAACTGCTCTACGGATTCGCTCTGGCCCAATCCAATCTCAACAGAGAGCGACTCAACAAAAAGCAACCTCTTATCGAGTTGAGCCTCCACGACGATCGATCCGACACCGAAAAACTGCTCAGCATCGCCAAAGAACTTACCACCGATGAGTCGGTCAAGCTGATTCTTGGTCCCTACAACTCCCAGCAGACTCGACTCATCGCACCGATCGCCAACAGCCAGGGTGTGCCGGTGCTCGCTCCCATCGCCTCCGACCCACAGGTGCTTTCGACCGGTCGGTACATCTTTTCGGCCGCCGATACGGACGCCAAGAAGATAGCGGCTCAAGCAAACTATCTGTACGCCAAGGGATATCGAAAGGTCGCTATCTTCATGGACGGCTCCAGTATCGTCTCCCGCTCTTCGGGGGATGCTTTTCTGGAGGCCTTCCAGGAGAGAGGCGGGCTGATCGCCGTGGCCGAGGAGTACCCTGTGAATCAGGTGGACTTCAGCGAGCAGATCAGCGAAGCCCGGGCCAAAGGAGCCGACTGTGTCTTCCTTGCAGAATACCGTTTGCTTCCCGTCGTCAATTTCTGCGAATCGTTGGAAGCCACGGACTGGCGGCCCGCCGTAGCGGCGCAAACGGCCGTCTTTTCCGAGAATCTTTTCAGGCGAGGTAACGAGGTCGTAGACGGGCTGCTTCTTTCCACCTACTACGTTCCCGAAGAAGGGGGGCAGAATTCTCGAGATCTCAGCAAGGAGTTTCGACAGACGTTCGGCCTGAGCAAACCGACTCACCGAGAAGTCACCGCCTACGACGCGCTGACGTTGACAGTCGAGGCTATCGACGCCGTTGGACTGGACCGAGAAAAACTGACCCAATACCTGACCGACATCGGAGACAAATTACCGGCCTACGAAGGGGTGAGCGGAACCTTTGCCGTCGCTCGCACGATGGGAGCCCGAGCGGCCTACATCATCAAGGTCCAAGAGGGGCAGTACCACCTCGTCGAGATCGTGCCGTAGCAGCCGAATTGCTCCGGGCGCTTATTCGGTCTCTTCTTCCTCCGTGCGCTCCCGGGGCAGAGTAAACATAAACCGGCTGCCCTTCCCCACCTTGCTCTCAACCCAGAGCTTGCCTCCGTGCTGCTCCACAATAGTCTTACAGATAGGAAGACCGAGTCCCGTACCACCCTTTTCTCGGGAGTCCGAAGCATCCACCTGCCCAAACCTTTCAAAGATCTTCTCGACCTTATCATCCGGGATTCCGCGCCCCGAATCCTTAACTTCCACCCGCACCCAGCCTTCTTCATCGCCGTCCAGGACGGTCGCCGTCAGGCGCACTTTGCCATTATCCTCGGAAAACTTGATGGCGTTAGACAGCAGGTTGGTCAGCACTTGCAGAATTCGGTCGGAATCGGCCCAAACCGTCTGGTCCAGGGGTTTGGTGTCGAGCTTGACCTTATTCTCATTGGCCATGGCTCGCATCGTGTCGGAGGCGGACTTCATGAGGCCACCCAGATTGAGTTCCGCCGCTTCTATGGTCACCTTCCCGGATTCCAAACGCTCGATGTCCAGGATGTCGTTGATGAGTCTTACGAGTCGGTCGGTGTTCTCTACCGCGATCTTCAGCATCTTGTCGGCCTTGTCGGGGAACTTCAAGAGCAAACCGCTTGCCAACAAACCGAGTGAGCCCCGAATCGAGGTCAGGGGGGTGCGCAACTCGTGGCTCACGATGGAGATAAATTCGTTCTTCATTCGCTCTACCGCTCGCCTTTCGGTCACGTCCTGAAAGGTGACGACGGCACCCAGAATACGGTTGTCATCCTCCACGATGGGTGTCACGACATAGTCCACCGGGAAGGACCCCCCGTCTTTGCGCACCATGTCTTCTCCGGCGATACGGCGGATCTCACCATCGTTGAGGGTCGCGAAACTGGCGCTCTCCTCCCAGGGGTAATCGGAACCATCCGGCTTGCGGGGTTGTAAGATCTCGTGCATCGTTCGTGCCGCGCTCATCAGGTCTTGACGAGAGTGCCCCGTATACTCCAGCGCCGCCGGGTTGACGAAGGTGCACTCTCCCGCCAGGTTGATACCGTATATACCTTCCCCAACCGACTCCAGGATGAGCTCATTTCGACGACTCAGCCGCTCCAACTCACGCTCCGCCTGCTGGCTTTCGGTGACATCCAGAGCGTGACAGCGAACCGACTCCTCTTTTTCTTCTTGGGAAAGGCTCGTCTGATACATCCAGAAACGAGTGGCGCCGTTCTTGGTGTAGAGCTTCAGGAGGCCCCGACTGCTGTCGGACTTGGCGCATCGCTCCAGAAACTGACCAAAGGTATGACGCTCGGTAGGAAGGATAAAGTCTTTTAAGGGTCGGCCCTTCATTTCATCCGGCCGGTATCCCAGAGAGTTCGCCGCGGCGGGGTTGAGAGAGCTGATGGTACCGTCCAGCTCCTGAGTCCAGATCAGGGCCTGGCTCTTCTCGAAAAGATCGGCGTATCGCTCCTCGGCTTTCTGTAGCTGAGTGACCAGTTCGGTGTTCTTTTTCTCTTTCTTCTTGAGCTCGGTGTTCACTTCGTCGATCTGAAATTTACTCTCCGACTCTCGATTGAACAGCGACTGAGTGTAGAGCAGCACGGAAAGAGTGGAGACCAAACCAAACAGACCGGCCAGGACGGCTTCCCAAGACAGAGGCTCCGGGGCACCGTTTCGATAGAAGCTGACCGACCAACGAGAGTCTCCGATCTGAAGAGGCATATTCACCAGAGTCTCACCCGAAGAGAGGTTGGCCGCTTCCGGCGGGTCGACAAAGACCGGCTCGGAGTCGGCGCTGGGCGGATACACGGGGAAGACTTTGAGTGCTAGACCGTCGACCGACTGCTCACTTGCCCGATTGACGATCTCCGTGAACCGCACTTCCGCCAGCAGCATCCCTGTGCCGATCTCCTCGTTCAACATGACCGGCTGAAAGAGCAAGACCGAGGTCTTGTCGGCCTGACCGGCCCGGTAAATTTCGGGATGGAGAGTAAACTTCGCCAGGGCTACCTGTAGCGAATCTCCCCACTGTTGAGATTGGGCCAGTTCGAGACCAGGACGTAGGACTTCCGAGGTCCCATGAACCAGAGTGACCGGGAACAACTGTTCAGCCACCGGCAAGATCGTCTTGAAACGTCTTTCCTCAAAATTGAATTCGGGATAGTTATCCAGAAAGCCGAAGAGACTGTCCTCGGTGACCTCGGGCGCCCACGCGGCCGCGTGCACGGTATCGTCCTCGACAATGGAAGAGAGGAGACTTTCCAGCAACGGTCTATCCACGGAATCCAGACCGCTGAGGAGCGAACCTGTCGAACTGAGGTGCTCTGCATCCGTTTGAAACTCGCGGCTGAGGTTGTGGCCCCAGGAAAGGGCCGTCTGGATGGTGTCACTCTGCCGCCGGTCGCGGTTCCAATTTTCAATAGACCAGAAGAGGGCACCCGAAATGGCAACCCCCACGACCAGAAAGATAAAAAGGAAAATCTTACGACGGCGCTCTCGCGACATGGTGGTTCCATTCCATAATCAGGCAAGGGCGCCTTCCGATAGGAGAGAAAGTTCAGCCGGGTGGAGAAACGCGGCCTAGAGGTCTCGCCAGGCCGCGGGATCCGGCTTAGGAGCATCCACCGTCGTCCAGACCAGGACCGACAGAGCCAGCGCCGCTCCGGCAGCTTGAAGCCAGTCGACTCCAAAGCCCAGAGCTAACAGAACCGCCCCCAGGAAGCTGGATAGCGCGGGAACCACCTTCTTTTCACTATGGGTGAGAGCGCACAGCGCCCCCAGACATCCGCCGACAAGAAGGCCCATCTCGGTAATGAAAAGTGGCGGAATCGGCAGCCTGAAATGAAGGCAAACAAAGGCGCCTATGGCAAATCCCGCGAGCCCCATCGAGACACCTCCCCAGATGGCATACTTGGTGACTCTGCTTCGGGAGACGGAATTCGGCTTCATCTCACTATATTATCGTCACTAGCGAGGATGCGCCAGGGGCCTGCGCGCTAAATTCGCTTTTGAAGTTCCCGAAAAAGACCCGCTCCAGCCAGGGGGTCCGGGAATTCGCTCAGTTGGGATTCGTGAGCCAGCAGCCTGGCCACATTGTGGCGAGACCAAACGGAGCTAAACGGTTCGCCTGCTCCAGCTCGAATCTCCAGGATTCCGCACCCTCCGAGAAGCCCGGTCAGGACTCGGATCGTTTCCCCGACGAGCTTCTCCGGATCGGACTCGACCGACTCTTCCGTGACCAGCACCCACTTTTCGACACCAGGATGGTCAGCCCGAAGCTTGCGAATTTCGGCGACGTTTCGCAATAGGCTCAAGTCCACTCGGACCCGTCCCTCATCCCCCACCCTGGTAGCCTCGATGGCACTCTCCAGAGGCATTTCCGAGACCGACTCTCCCAGCCGAACCTCGGTGAGGGGATCACGAAGCGCTTCCATCTGCGCCTCCGAAAACGCCTCACAGAGAACGATTCGGGTGGTCCATCGGAATCTCTCGACCACGGCGGCAGGCTGGGTGTCCTCTCCGAGCATGGGATAGGTCGAATCGGTGCCGAGGAGCGGAGCTTCCAACTCTGACAGCTTCTCGGCTTCGCTCCCCTTGAGCACTTTCTTTTCCCATTTCTCGAACTCAGGTGTGTTCATGAGACTCTCCGCCCGCACACAGTTCTAGCAGAACTCCGGAAGTTGACTTGGGGTGCACGAAAGCTATCTGTTTGCCTTCGGCTCCTGTTTTCGGAGTCTCGTCTATCAGCTTCACACCGGCCTCTTTCAGAGAGACCAGTCGCTCCCCAAGGTTGTCCGTGGCCAACGCGATGTGGTGTAATCCGGGTCCCCGTTTCTCGAGAAACTTCGATATGGGACTGTCCTCGGAAGTCGGCTCGAGAAGCTCGATTCGGGTCGTACCCAAACGCAAGAAAGCTACCCGTACTTTCTGCTCGGGGACTTCTTCAATCCCTTCGAACTCAAGTCCGAGTAGCTCGCTATAAAAAGACACGGCGTCGCTGAGTTTGTGGACAGCGATGGCTATATGCTCAATGCCGCTTACCAATAGAACTGGCTTTAGTTAGTGTTCGTCGTCCATGCGCAGCCACTGCGGATAAAACAGCGACACATAGAGAGAACCTCCCAGAAGAACGGTCCAAATGACGGTCCACTTGACCGCGACTCCGGGAGTGATGCCTCCGGGAGGTCCGTAGGCGAATAAGTTTGCGAAAATGTCCAACATAGGTTTGATGGCTCCTTCTGGAGCGCCGTTTTTGATCAAGACGGGCAGAATCCTCCTTAATTGCGAGCCGTTTCAGCTTCCCTTCGCATCTGAAGGAATCCGATCCGGGAATGAGAAGGCGGCCCACAATTATTGCCTGGAGGACGATATTTTGCGCACGGTAGACGAAAGACTCGATAGCCCGTTTCACCAGCTACGCGTTTTGGTTGACCGATTTCGATCAGGGGACTTGAACTGCGACGATTTCCTCGAATCACTCGATATCTACGACGAAAAGCTTCAGATTGTATACGAGGGAGTAGCGGCCGACCCCGGTCTTTTTGAGGTGGAGGAAGATCCGGAGACCATCGTGGAAGGACAGAGCGGAATTCACGCTTTTTCCGACGCCTCCGAGAAACTGAGAAGCTACGCCGAGACCGAGAACGAGGATTTGGCTCTGGAAGCGCTGGAGATGGCCCGGGGCGCGCACGAGCGCTGGATCGAATTGGTCGAGGTGCGAGGCGATCTGCTGAGCTTGATCGAATCGATGCGGGAGTCTGAATCGGAACTCGAGATTCTTGACTCCGTCGATGACGCTTGGTAAAACAGAACAAAATTCATTTCGGGGACTTTAATAGAAGTATGAAACGCCAAACCATTCTGCAGATATTCTTGATCATGCTGATCGCCTCCGTATCCGGACTGGCTCTGGGTGGCGGCGGCTCGAAGGCCCCGCCCGAGGACGACACCGTTCGCGTGACCATGAAGCCGGTCGTCGACGAAGAGACCGAGATCTACGGTTGGGTTCGAATCACTCCCGACAAATTTGCCGTAGGAGCCAACAGGCTCGAGCCCGACAGCTACTACGCCGTATATCTGGAAAACAGCGATGGTCGTCAAGCGATGACCGACAAACCCGCTCGACGCTCTTTCGGAGACGGTGAATTCAAATTTGAAACTCGTCTCAAGGAGCCTTTCGGAGGAGAATGGGACAAGGTGGTACTCTATCACCGACCCAACGGCGAAAAAGATGCCAGCGGAGAGGTCGCGGTTCTCGAAGGCGCCCTGGAGTAGCGCGGGGTGAGCGACGAGGGTTTTGAACGTCGCGCCCGAGCCGATAGGGATTGGGTTACCCGACTATCCGGAGAAGAGCAAAGGGCTCTCAAGGAGAGCGAGACTTTCTTCCAAAGGCCAAGTGGACGCGTTCAGCGTGCCCTGGGGAAGATCGGACGACCCCTCGACTTTCTCCTCAAGAAATCCCCCAAGAAGTTTCAAAGCGGCATCACCGGCGCCATACACGGTGTGCTCACAACCGTAGCCGAGGGCGCCGAGGCCGGCTCTTCAGAGTCGGCCCTGATCGACGAACTGTGTGGGGAACTCGGCCTTGAGCTGGAGCCGTGGGACCGAATCTTTACCGCCGACTACCTGGTACTCGAGCGAGCAGCTCACCGAAAGGTGACCGCAGCCAAGCGTTTTGCCGCCGTGCAAGGCGGCGTCACCGGTATAACGGGGGCGCCGGGATTGATCGCCGATGTGCCCAGCCTCTACTTTCTGCTCTTTCGGATGGTGCATCAAGTGGCCGTCTGCATGGGCTTCCCCGCCCACACGCCTGCCGAAAAACGCTACCTCCTACAGGTCGTCAACGTGGGGCACCATCTGGAATTGCGCGACCGGCGATGCGCCCTTATCGAACTTGAACAGCTCGAAGACGAGTTGGGGCTGCGGTCGGAGAGCGCGGAAGACCTGCAGCGAACTCTGCTGGCCAAATCGGTTCAGCTGTTGGCCCGAAAACTGGCCAGCACATTGGTGCAGAGGAAAGCGGCCCAGTCGGTCGCTTTCGTAGGCGGAGCGGTGGGAGCCGTCATCAATCGACAGCTGACCGAGGATGTGGGACTGACGGCGCTGCACGCCTATCGGCGGCGCTTCTTGAAGAGAGCCGCGGAACTGCGATAGCAATCAGAACTGGACAAGGACATGTCCTAAGGCTGAGTGCGTTCTCGAATCTCACTCATAATCCGGTCCAGCACCCCCCCGTCGATGGCGATGCTTCCGTGACCACCGGCACCCAACCCGTTCACCACCACGTTTTCCGCTCCGTTGACCGGACTGCCTTGAATTCCGAGCTGTGGCCCGGCCTTGACTCCCAGGATATCGGCGGTCTGATAAAAGTTGACCCACTCCGACACGTTGCCGGCCGTGTGGAGAGTCCGCGGCTGTCTACGGGAGCGGATCGTGGGCGTGTGAGAGCCGTTGCGACCCGACAAGAATTGCACCGCGCGCTCCAGGCCCTCTTTGCCGAGCTCTCGTAGCGCCTCCCCTACCGCAAAGTGAGCCTCTTTGACCGGGTCGATCGAGGCGGCCAGCTCAATTTGAACGTCCTCGCCAACGCTCCCCCTCATCCGCTCTACAAACTTGACCGAACTCGCGCCGCCGCTGGAATGGGAAAGAAGGACAAACTTCGGGTCACGTCCCTGCTCCCTGGCTTGTTGCTGAATTTCAATCACCGCGCGCACAGCCGCTTCCACGTTGGCCGGCCGATCGGTCGCAGTGTCGTACACCTGTCGAGTGAACCCTATCGGACCAAACTCCCTCCAAGCTTGCTTGTCAGCCAGGACTTCCAACTCTTCCGACGGGAAGGTCAGAATCTGGACATTCTGATTCAGCTGGGGGTCGCGAACGATACTCTGGAGCACACCGTGATGGAGGCCCGACCAGCGCGACTCTTTGCCGGTAGCCGACTCGATGGAGCGGCCGACGATGTCGGCAGGGCGAAAATCGGGGGACTGAGTGTCGATTCCGTGGGCCTGTAGCTCCCGACTCAACTCTTGCATCACCGGCACTCGGCGTGGGTCGTGGCCGAAGGTTCCGTCAAAGGCGATAACCACGACGTTCGACCCGTCGTACTTCACTCTTCCGTCTTCGCTCTGGAGCAGGCGCCCGGTATGCACTCGGTGTCGCCCCTCGCAGTCGGGAGCGCGCTCCAGGGAATGGCGAACCAGGGCGTCCGAATATTCTTGGATATCCCCGGCAAAGCTCGGCTTCTCACTCAGCGAGACCGCTTCACACTGGCACGACTGCATTCGCTGAATCTCGGCCACTCCGGTCACCACACCGGCCGTACCCACGACAGCGCCACTCAGACTGAGAAGACCGAGACTTATCTGGCCCAGGCGGCGCGCGAAGCTCGTCTTTTCAGGTTTTGGTTTGCTCAGCTCAACGGAGTCTGCCGGGCCGACCGGAGTTTCCGGTGGAGGAGTCTCGGAGGCAAGAGGTGGTGGCGACGAGCGCAGCGCAAAGCGGGGCGGCTCGCGTAGTGAGAGAGAGCGTAGCATACTCTCAGACTAGCGGATCTGAAGAAGGGGTTCTTTACTTAGAAGTTACCTTCCGGGCGAAGCTAATAGCCTCTAGCCTGCTTGTTCAAGCTTCCACTGGTGAGATACCACTTGCCGTCGACTTTCTCGACGGTATAGATACCGAGGTAATCGACGGGAGCGCCCTCTTCGACAGCCTCCATAGCCACATCCACCTGGTATCGATCCTGGCCCAGTTCGAGCACGTTGACGATCTCCGAGCGCAAAGAGTCCACGTGGGAATAGCCCTTGACGAAGTTATCGAAGGAGAGCTCTCGTTTCCACTCGGGAGAGAGATGTACGTAGGCGTCGCTGTGTTCGCGGTGAGCCACCTGGGTGTAGAAGTCCATAACTTTCTTTTCAGCGACACTGGGCTGGCTCAAGTTTTGAGGTCGAATGATGGTCACGATCTTCTTCTGTACCCAAAACTGCTGCCCCTGAAGGTCCTGAACCCTGTCCCAGTTCTCTTTGCTGGACTCCACGATCAAAAGCTCTTCCCACTGCTTGAGTTCGCGCAGTACCGGCATATTGAATCCAGGCTCCGAATACGCCTTGGCCCCCACCTCGGTCACCCACACGGTGGGCATTCTCGGCGGCTCATCCTTCTGAGCCACTTGCTCCGGAGGAGGTAGAACGGGGTTGTCCGGTACGTCAAACTCTAGAGGCGGGTCTTTCGGCGGCAGAGGGGGATCCTGAGGCTTAATGTCACCACCATCGTTGGTCACCTCCGTCAGTCCAGGCATGGGCGGAGGGTCCGGGTCGTCCAAGGTATTCAGCGGCAAGCTCTGGTCGGTGCCGGCCGTGGTGGGCTGAGGGTCGGGACTCTTCTTCAGCATTTTGGCTGCTTGTAAGACACCGATCATCAGAATTCCTGAAGCCACCACAACCATCAGCCAGTGTCGGCTATTTAGAGGGAGTTGTTTCACGGCAACCCGCTCTCAAGAGTAAAACTGCTCATCTCTCTTTCCTTTCCCTGACGAGCCTTCGCATCCTGTCGCTCCCGGCCCCGGAGTATGCTTTGGTAGACCCTGGCTATAACTCGAAGTATATCACCGAAGCGACTCCGTCAGACCTACTGTCATAATGGAGGTCATCATCCCATGAAAGAGAGTGCAAACAAAGCGCGACCGGTTCGCGCCTGGGGCTGGGCTGCGATCTTTTTACTCTTCTGTGGACTGTGCTGGTCGATAGGCCTGCGGCATTCGGCTCCCGCCCGGGTCGTCGTCAATCGAACCACCGCCGACGCGCTCAGAGGCAATCCTGAAGAGAGCAGTAGGCATAAGGAGTTCCTTTCCTACGTAGAACGGGAAGTCGAAGCTCTGAAAGAGCGGGAAGGCAAGGTCTCCAAGAAACTGCAGGCCGAAAAGACAGCCGAGGTCTCGGACTGCCGTCAACGAATCGAAAGAGTCGAGAACGAGATGATGCGAGCGCGAAAAAGCGGTGCGGTCTCAGAACGCATGATGCTGGAGACGCGTCAGGAGCTTTCCTCCATCGCCGAGTCTCTGGTCGCGCTGGAGCTATGAGCGAAATAAGGTCGAAGAGCCGAGACGCAAGGTGGCTCCGAGAGGTCGGCCCGAACCCTTCTCCATTTTCATATCCAGACGCACCCCTCCCCGACTGATGGTAGCTCCTGTCTTCGAGGATTCCGCGTACAGTCGATGCTCGGTGAAATCAGTCTCACGCCTTACTCGAGAAAGCTCCTGGATGAGGCTGTAGAGCGGCGTTCTCGGTCTTGAAAACCTCATCGGTTCGCGATTGTACGGGTCGTCGCCGGTCTTCTTGCCTCTTGCCCGGCGGTGGGTGAAGAGACCGCACTCGCTGCCGTAGTAAAGGCAGGGAACGCCTCGCCATATCAAAAGCAGAATGTTGGCCAGGGTCGTTCGAAACTCTACTTCCTCTCCCCCCATCCCTTCTCGAAACAAGAGGTTTGCCAGCCTCGGCATATCGTGGTTGTCGATGAAATTTACTTTGAGGTCCGGGTCGTCGAATTCATCCTGGAGCGCCGCGCACTTCAGGAGAGCATCAAAAGGCAACTTCCCACTCAACCAACCTCGCACCGAACGGGCAAATCCAAAATCGGTGAGATGAATCCCGCAGGTTCGAGCGGCCTCGCGAGAGACGGGATCGTGAGGCCCGCCGTTCCACCACTCGCCGAAAAAGTAGTCGCACTCGGGAACGTGCCGGCGGATATGGTCTACCCACTCTCCTATCCACTCGGCCGGCATGTGCAAAGTCGTGTCTAATCGGACCCCGTCGAAGCCCAGGGCCAGCCAACGAGCGTGAGCCTCTTTCAGATAGTCGCTGACTTCCGGGTTTTCCTGGGCCAGATCGGCGAGGCCCCAGACGTTGTGGTTCTCCCAGGCGAACGGGGTGTACGGCTTGCTCTGGTCCAGATCTCCAAAATGGTGAAAGGCTTTTCGCCTATCCTCGAAGTAGCGAGAAAAGAGCTCTCCGTCTCGGTAGAGATCTCCCTTATCCGAGGAATAGGTAGGATTGGAGTGGTTCAAAACGATATCCAGGACCACTTTTATGTCGCGGTCCTTGGCGGCACCGAGCAGCCTCACTAAAGACTCTTCGTCTCCGAAAGCCGTATTCAGCCGCTCGAAGTCGCGAGCCCAATACCCGTGATAGCCGTCCGAGCGAGGGCGACTTCCGTCCTTCGGAATGAAGCTATTCTCAGGAATCGGCGAGATCCAGATCGCCGACATGCCGAGGTCTTTCAGATAGTCCAGGCGGTGAACGATGCCGTCGTAAGTCCCACCGGCAAATCGCACCCAGCGGCCGGCCGGCCCGGTTCGGGTGAGCCCTCGAATCTCCCGGCCTCCATCAGCGGCAAACCGGTCGGTCAGAAGTTGATACAAGACCCGCCGTTTCAAAGGAACTCTCCCGGGGCCCAACATATCTTGTCTCCTGGTATGGTCACCGCGCTCATATACCTCATTCTTTTAAGCACTTCCGTGGTCGTAGCTCTCACTCGCTATCACGACAGGGCGCTCCTCTACATGCTGACCCGGGAGGACGGCCCCGTGGAGTGGGCCACCGTGGCGGCCCTCGTCGCTCTGGCCGCCATCCTCTTTGTCCGGATAAAGAAGCTGTCGGAGAAATGCCCGCCCCAACTGAAGGTAGCCGGTTACGCTTTGGCCGTGCTTTCCCTGCTGGCCGCCGGTGAGGAGATCAGCTGGGGACAGCGGCTCTTCGGGTTTCAGACCGGTGAGAGTCTGAAGAAGCTCAACTACCAGCACGAGACCAATCTGCACAACTTGATGCCGGGCGAGCTCTTCAACGGGCTCATCATCTTTGCCGTCGGCATCTCGCTTGTGGGGGTCCCACTGGCCTGGCGAAAGTGGAAGAAGAGTGAGCCCTGGTGGCTACCCTCACGAGAATTGTCTCTGCTCACTCTGGCCGTTATCTTCGTCAATCACTATCGAGTGCGGAGTCTGCCGGAGAAGATCGGGCTGGTGGTGCTGGCGCTCATCTTGGTGGGAACCACTATTCAGGCTCTGCGGGAGAAGAATGGACGGCATATCGGAGCCTCACTTTTGGGATGGATCACCGGTGGGGTCTTGTATCACTGTCGCATGATCTTGCCGGCGGCTAATCAGCAGTATGAGATTCGGGAGTTGTTGGTCATACTGCTGGTGACCGGATACTGCTTGGAGGTGTTGGGGAAGTTTCGAGGTCTTGCAGACGGCGGAGTAGAGTCAACTCCCTCCTAAAAATTCTGACAACCAAAAGGAGAGAACCGCAACTCTTCTTCCGAGAGATGGAAGAGAGCGCCTTCTCACCCAACCAATTTCGCTCTGCGCTCAACGAATTCCACCTGGTCTATCCCACCAGGTCGACAAGACACTCCACCGTCATCAACTCCTCAATCAAACGAGGTTTTCCATCCTCGCTCCGACGCCCCATGATCTCCTGCTTCACCAGGTCTCTACCAAGGCGCGTCTCGGTAAAAAGGCTCACCCGATCCCCTCGGAGAGTCACTCGATGTCGCTGCCCGTCAGCGGGCTCCAATCGGGAGAGAGTGAAGCTGCCGAAGTGACCATGCACATCCCAGGTGCCTTGCTTGCCCAGGTCCACCTTGGCACCCAGTGAATTCGTGGAACGAATGGAATCAAAGACCGCTTGAACCTTAGACTGAGCGACCAGTCGAAAGGCGTCTTTCAAGCTACGGACATCTCCTCGCTGCCGGCTCGGAATGAACTCTTCCATCTGACCGTCGAGCTCGAATTCGCGCTCCTCCCCCGCCACCGTCACGGTGTGACTGCCCAAGCAGTCGCCGGGTCCAGTGGTGAGTCTTGTCTGGGTTGTGATTTTTTGTTGTATATCCATCGGTCTATCTCCGTCGACCGCAAACCTAGGGAACGCGCGTTACAAATGAGTTGCAAGGCGAGTGTCATCGTAACGGAGATGACCAGCGTGACTTTGAAGCTCCAGCGTGCATATACGGCGCCAACCGAACACTCGACTCAGACCGCCGTTCGACCGCCCAACCATCGAAATGTCTGCCAGCCCAACCGCCAAACACCCAACTCAGACCGCGGCGAAGAGCGACGGCCATACACCAAAAAGACCCCGAACTCCAAGTCCGAGGTCTCCTATTGATATGTAATGTGCGCTATCGAGGCGTCACGGTGTCGAAAAAGTCGTCCACCTGGCGCTTAGCTGTCTCGCGAGCAAATCCATATTTTTCCTGGATCTTTCCCTCGAGCTCTTCGCGTCTGCCTTCCATAGTGTCCAGCTCATCGTCGGTGAGTTTACCCCACTTCTGTTGAACCTTACCTTTAAACTGCTTCCAGTTTCCTTCAGCTCTATCTTTATTCATATGTACTCCTTTCGAACGAGACCAGCTCGTCGTATTCTTCTCCTTCAGTGTGACGGAAGTGGAAAGACCCACCTACAACCGAAAGGGGGAAAAGGCCCTATCCGATTGGACAATTCAGGTTTTTTTAAGGGCATTAAAAACTTTGACGGGTCGTTAACAAGCATGAAAAACTCCAGCCCCTTCACTCTCCTATGATGTGGTCACACACAGAATACAAACACCAGGAGAACTTAATAAAAATGATCCAGTCTATCCGACACAACCAAACTCTGGCGGCCACCAGCCGTCCGAAGGCTGCAGCCCAACCGGAAGCGCCGAAGTCCGACTGCGGATGCCCGCACGCGGCGCAAGCGTCCGACCAGGCGAGCATCTCCTTCAACTCTCCTCTGTCCAGCAAAGCCGAAGCGCTTCTGGCTGCCACCACCCAAGAGGCTAAAGCCCTGGAAGGCACCCTGGGCGAGCACGAGCCCGGAGAGATCATCCTGCGCACCAAACCCGGCACCACCTTGTCCTCGGAAGCCGGTTCCATCGTGAAAGATTTCGGTGCCAAAGTCCTGTACGAATTCGATACCCCTAAAGATATTCACAAATCCGACGCCGGCGAGTTCCTGCACCTCAAACTGCCCGCAGGCGTTTCGGTGGCCGAAGCTATGGCCGCGATGGCGAAAGACGAGCGCGTGGCGTTCGCCGAGCCGAACAACACTTACGGCCTCCCCGAGACCTTCGAAGGTGAAGGCGCTCAAGCTCAAGGTCAAGCGATCACCAACGACCCTAAGGTCGGCGAACTGTACGGTCTTCACAACACCGGCCAAACCGGTGGTAAAGACGACGCCGACATCGACGCTCCGGAAGCTTGGGCTACCCACACCGGTCGCAACCAGGCTGCCGGCGGAACCCTTCTGGCCGTCATCGACACCGGTATCGACTACAACCATCCCGACCTCAAAGACAACGTTTGGACCAACCCGGGCGAAATCGCGGGCGACGGAATCGACAACGACGGCAACGGCGTGATCGACGATGTCCACGGCTACAACGCCTACGCCGATAACGGCGACCCGATGGACGGACACAGCCACGGCAGTCACTGCTCCGGTACCATCGCCGGTAAAGGAAACAACGAAGTCGGTGTAGTCGGTGTGAACCACGACGCCAACCTGATGGGCGTGAAGATTTTCAGCGACTCCGGCAGCACCAGCGCCGCCGCTATCATCCGCGGTATCCAGTACGCCACTAAAATGGGCGCCCGCATCACCTCGAACAGTTGGGGTGGTGGACGAGCCAACGAAGGTATCAAATCAGCCTTCGAAGCTTCCCCGGCGCTCCACATCATGGCTGCCGGTAACTCCGGAACCGACAACGACGCCCGCCCGCACTACCCTTCTTCCTACGAAGGTGACCACATCATCGCCGTAGCGGCAACCGACCACAACGACCAGTTGGCTCGCTTCTCTTGCTACGGAGCTACCTCGGTCGACATCGCCGCTCCCGGTGTGAACATTATGTCCACCGTCAACGGTGGTGGCTACAAATCGTACTCAGGTACTTCGATGGCCACTCCTCACGTAGCCGGTGCCGCCCTGCTCGTGGCTGATGCCAACCCTGGCATCACCAACGCCGAGCTGAGAGAGCGCTTGCTGGGTGGAGCCGATGCGAAAGACCAACTGGCCGGCAAAGTTGTCACCGGCGGACGCTTGAACGTGGCCAACGCCATCGCTCAGCCCGAGAATGACACCCTGCCTCCCGCCCTGCCTCGCGACTTCGGTGCCAAGTCCGCTTCCCCGACCGGCGTTGTCCTCGGATGGACCGCCACCGGTGACGACGGCTGGTGCGGAAACGCCACCGGTTACGACGTCCGCGTCTCCGACCGCCCGATCGTGGAAGGTGAAGCAGCAGAAGGCCAAGTCTCCTTCGCCGACGCCGCTCAAATCAAGACCGGCGCCGCCAAGGAAACCGGCCAACTGGAAAGCCTGACCCACTCGGTGGAAGCCAGTGAGTCGGAGCGCAAACTGTACTTCGCCCTGAAAGTCCTCGACAACGTTGGAAACGCTTCCAACATGGGCTCTATCGAAGTTAACGTACCCGCTCAGCCTCCCGCGGAAGGCTAAGCAAGACCAAGACGCTGTGCCGCGGCTTAAACCCGCCGCGGCACGGTGAACTGTACTCGCTACTTAAGAGCGGTCGTAAAAACGAAAAGGTTTATTTAGCACTCAAGCGATTGAGTTCTACCTGGAAACTGCGACCAATACGGACCGATTAGCTTCGGCTAATACCGTCGGTCGCAACCTGGTTCAGAGAGTGGACTCCTTGGAATCAGGCGGCAATCCAAAGTTTGGAAAGCCTTTAGTACCCTCGCACGTTAGACGTGCGGGGGATTTTTTTTGAAGGCAAAAATTCAGGGGCGTCTCCCCACCAAACGACGCCGAAACATCCTTTAACCAAAGGTTCATACAATTTTCACAACTCCCCCAGCGACGAAACATAAACGGCCTTCGGCTGTGGTAGCGGGCAGTGCATATTTCTTACATAAGGAGTTACACACTGAATGAAATTAAAAACCGATAACAAAATCCCCAGGCCCTCCCCTCAAAGACCGTTCCCTTTTCCCAACTCGGGAAGCCAGGGAAGCATCAAGCCCGGGGGACCTCATGTCGGCAAGACTCCCCTACCCAAGAAACCCGATCTGGGCCAGATCAAACCCGGCGGACCCGATTGGGGCAAACCCCAACTTCCGAAGCCACCCGAACTTGGCGAAATCAAACCCGGCGGACCAGACTGGGGCAAGCCCCAACTTCCGAAGCCACCCGAACTTGGCGAAATCAAACCCGGCGGACCGGATTGGGGCAAGCCCCAACTTCCCAAACCGCCCGATCTTGGTGAAATCAAGCCTGGCGGACCGTTCATCACAGATCAAAAACTTCCCCAGACCCCCCCACCCGATCATTTCTTTTCACGCCCCACGGACAAGAGCTCCATCAGTCCTGAAGCCGGAAAGCCAGATGCGAAACTCAATCCGGCTCTACTAGAGGGTCTGAGCGCAAACTTCCAATAACATCACCTCCCACCCTGGAAGCGCCTCCAGCACGGGAGCGTCGACGCCGGGCTCTATCGGGCCCGGCTTTTTTTGTTCCGACTTTTTTCAGGCTTCTCGCCTAATCTGAGTCCAACATGCTCAATCAGATTTTAAACTTGCCCAAGAAACTGTTCCAGGCCCACCCCAAAGGCCAAGAACCCATGACCGTCTACTACGACGGAGGATGCGGCCCTTGCAGCACCATCGCCGACTTCACCGACCGAATCGACCTCGGCAACAACCTCCGATGGGAACCGAACTACAGCGCCGAGGCTGACGAAGTATTCAAGGACATGCCACTCGAACAACGCTTCTTGTCCGTCAAAGCGGTCACGGCCGACGGCATCGTTTTCGAGGGTGCCAGGGCCATGCTGGAAGCCGCTTGCCATCTTCCGGTCTTCGGTCCGCTCGCCTACGTTTTCAAGAACATTCCTGGACAAGAGAAGGTCACGGAGCCGATGTACGCATGGGTGGCCGCGCGAAGACCCACCACCTGTAAGCTCAAGTAATCCCCGGCACCCCACAGTCGGCAGGACCGGATGCCCCCTATTTAGCCGAGAGGATGATGCCCTTTTCAGACCCTGGAACGATGATAGCTTGGGGATTTCTTGTCCTCGAAAGGAGCCCGAGCATGTACATCCTCTCCGCCGTTTGCATCGTCGTCGCTTTCCTATCAGGGGTCGCCGCTACAGGAGGCACGTCAGGCGGCCCTCCTAGCGAGGCGGCCGGCTACCTCTCCATCCTCGCCGTGGTCTACAGCGTTATCTCCACCCTTATCGAAGGTCGCATCCCGATGCGAGAAATCCCATCATCGAACTGATTGAAAGTTACCGACAGAGACTTTCAGAACAACACCGTTTTCCCGACAGGTTGAACCTAGCCACCGAGGGAGGCCATCAAAATCGCCCTCTCCACGTCGCCGAGCTCGCCGCCGGTTTGCTGTGAGCATTTGCCCAGAAAACTTGTATCGTATACGAGAGTGGTCATTGTCATTGTGCTTTCCTTATTATTGACCAATCGGTCTATGTTGGGGTAAATTTTTTTCATCCCTGATTGCTTTCCAAGAGCTCAAAGACGGCTTTCAAGGCATCCTGTTGTCTCTGAGCGCAAGCGCCCACTCGTCCCACGAGAGCGGTCCCTTGACCCAAACACACCAGCAAACGCGAGATTCTGCCCGCATCCAAAGACCGGGCCACCTCACCGACATCCTGAGCCCTGGCCACGGCATGCTCCACCGCTTCCTCGAAGCGTTTGAGGTGTCGACAGAAGCGCTGGGCGACTTCCTCGTCCTCCATGTCGAAGTCGGCGATATTGGTGCCGAAAAAGCAGCCACGACATCCCCCGTCCATGAAACCCTCGAAGAGCACTTTCAGGTTGCCGAGCGGGGAGCCGGGTTGCTCCAGGGTGTTTCGAACCTGTTGCAGACTCTGGGCGGCGTAGAGGTCGAGCGTCTTCAAGAACAATTCACGCTTGTTCCCGAAAGTGTCGTAGAGACTCTTTTTTCCGATACACATTTCCGACATCAATTGCGACATGCTCGTCCCCGCATAGCCATGCTGCCAGAAGACGTTCATCGCTTTCTCCAGCGCCTCTGTAGGGTCGAACTGCTTTTGGGGTCCGGGACTCATAGTAGGATACTAGCAAACCTAGACCGATCGGTCAACATGGCAAGAAGAAAAAGGCGGGTGGCTTCTAACCGACCCGCTTTTTCGTTCGTCGGGAAATCGTCTAGACTGCTTCGTTATAGCGTCTTTCCACTTCATTCCAATCGATCACTTCGAAGAAGTTATCGACCCAGTCGCCGCGCTTGTTCTGATGCTTCAGATAGTAGGCGTGTTCCCAGACGTCGATACCCAGAATAGGGGTCTTTCCGTCCATCAAGGGGCTGTTCTGGTTCAGGGTGTCCTCGATGGCCAGTTTGCCGTCGGAAACCAGTAGCCATGCCCAGCCGCTACCGAAGCGACCGGTAGCGCACTCTTTGAACTTCTCCTTGAATTTATCAAAGCCGCCGAAGGTCTTGTCGATCGCCTCGCTCACCTTTCCCTGTGGTTTTCCACCACCTTTGGGAGACAAGATCTTCCAGAAAAGGCTATGGTTTGCGTGTCCGCCGCCGTGCTTTCGGACCGGGTCCTGGATGTCTTTGGGTAGATCGTTGATAGAACCGAGGAGCTTCTCCAGGCTGTACTCGAAGTACTTCGGGTGGTCCTCAAGCGCCTTGTTCAGCTTGTCGACATAACCCTGGTGGTGTTTAGAGTGGTGGATCTCCATGGTCTTTGCGTCGATCTTGGGCTCCAGCGCGTCGTACTCGTAGTCGAGTTTGGGTAAGGAAAATTTGGTTGTTGTAGCCATTTGTAAGCCTCCTAGAAATATTCAGTGTTCCCACTCTCACAGAGACCTGATCTGGGAAAAAGACGAATGGGAATACCCACCCCCCACCCTCACGGATAGGTACACTACATCTGCTCTTGGACGCTGGAAGAGACGCCGAGGATGGGGAGCAAGACTCCCATCACGAAGACACAGACCACTCCGCCGATAAGAATCATCATGGAGGGCTCGAGGAGCGCGGTGAGCGCATCCACCGAGGCGTCAACCTCTTCGTCGTAATAGTCCGCCACTCGCTCCATCATGTCGGGAAGAGAGCCGGCCTCTTCACCCATCGCCGACATCTGGATCAGCATGTCCGGAAAGACTCCCGTCCATTTCAGGGTCTTGGTTATGCCTTCACCCTCCCCTATGTTGCGAGCCCCCTTGGAGAGGCGTTGAGCGACTGCGTCGTTGCCGGAGGCACGCGCCACCAGATTCATGGCATCCACCAGCGGAACACCCGACTTCAGGAGGAGAGAAAAGCTTCGGGCGAATCTGGCGGCCACGACATTGAGAAAGAAATTGCGAAGAAAGGGAAAATTGATCTTCAACATATCCCAGGCCAACGCGCCCGATGGCTGGTTGAGGACCACTCGGAACCCCCCGTAAAGAGCCAACAAGCAGGTTACCAGCAGACCCATCTTCGGCCCTGAAGTGGCAAAGTTGCTGGCTTCGAGGAGGAACTGAGTCAGAGGATAGTCTCGCTCTATATTGAGACCGGAATCTCGGAAAACCGGCACGAAGAGCGGCATCATGAAAGCCACGAGAGCGTAAGTCATGATGGTGGTGAAGGTCAGAATAAAGCCCGGATAGGCCATGGCCGACTTCACCTTGCGCCGCAGACCTATCTCTTTCTCCAGCAATTCAGCCAAGCGGCTGACGCAGGAGGGGAGGTCGCCCGAACGTTCGCCGACCTTCACCATGTTGATATACATAGCGTCGAAGATTTTCGGATGTTCTTCCAGCGCCTGGGAGAAGCTCTTGCCCTTCTGAAGACTGGTGCCCACAGCGCCCATGACTTTCTTCACTCGAGGGTTTTTAGACTCGTTGCAAACCACATGGATGATGCGAATGAGAGGCAAGCCGGCTGTCAGTGTGGTGGCCAACTGGCGGGTAAACACCATGAGCTCTTTGCGAGAGATTCCCACTCCGAGATGAAAGGACTTGGCTTCCGCTTTCGCCGGAGCCTTCACCGGGGCCGCCGGCGCCGCGTGGTCGGGAATCTCCCGCACGCTGACAGGGGTTAGGTTGTGGTCGCGGAGATGAGACATCAGACGCTCTCGGTCGGTAGCTTTGAAAGAGCCGGCCGCTTGCTTTCCGTCGGTGCCGACGGCCGTGTAGGTAAAGACCGGCATTACTGGTCCCCTCCTCTCGGTTTGAACTCGCCTTCTCGATACAAAACCTTACCGGCGTGCTCCACTTCGATTCGATAGAAGCAACCCAAAGCGCGACCGTCTTCGTCCACCAACCCGATGTCTCTCGTGTCGAGCACCAGGTCGCGAGAGGCGAAATGAGCGGACAAAAGCTTGTCTAGATTCTTCTTTCCGATAAGTTGCCAGCCGCTTTGCTCCTCTACCTTGATGTAGAAGCGAACGGCTATGTCGCGAACGATCTCGGAGTCGGTGTTACGTATTCTCACCCCGGCGTTGGTCAGATAGACCGGAGCTCCGGCCGCTGAAAACCTCACGTCCTGAAGCTCTAGTTCGCCGGAAGCTCCGGGCGGAAGCTCCGGCGGCTGACCTACCGAATTCGGGTTCTTGTCTTTCATGCTCAAATACTCTTTGACGATAAACTCCACGTGCTGAGGAGTCGCGCCCCGGTAGATGGCGTAATCGAGGACTCGCTTCGGACCAAACCGGGCGGGGTTGCCCCATTCCACGACGCACAGGACGGGGGTGTCAAACTCCTGGAAACCCAAGCGATCAAAGTATTCTCGCTCGGTGTCCGAGTCTTTGAACCCCATAAAGACAACGGGCATGTCTTCCGTGGTGTATCCGAGAGCGGTCCGCTCCTCGAGGAGTCGGGCTTTCACAACCTCCATCTTCGGGTCGCCTGTCCGGTGCTCCGAAACCAGGAGAATAACGGTCTTTCCATCGAGTTCCACAGCGGAGGCCGTGAGCGTCAAAAGGAGCAGAATGAAAGGTAATAGTCTTCTTAGATGCATGGTCAGTATTCCTATCGTTCAGCCGGCTACAGCCGGCGATTGAGTTTCTATGGATTTTTGGTAGCTCTCAACGGCGGCTAACCACTCCTCGTCGTCACCCGCGGAAGACTCCCAATCCCAGACAACCTGAGAATAAAACTCTCGAGCTTTGAGACGTTCGGCGAAGAGTCGTCTGACCCGAGGGGTGAGCCTCATTTCCACGGTCTCCTCACAGAAGTTGAGTGAGAACGATTCGCCGGTGGGTGAATCCACCATTCTTCGTTTGAGCAATTTTTCGAGGCAGCGACCCGTCTTCTCTTCGGAGAAGAAAGCGACTCTTCCGACTCGGGCCGGGGTCGCGCTGTCACCCAGGTAAGTCACAGCCAAGAGCACCGAGCGTTCGTCGTCGGGTAGCTCCTCCAGCCGTTGCTCCGACAGGGGTCGCAAATCTTCGTCAGCTCGGATTCCCAGCTCGCGGATCGCCTCGCCCAGGATATCAGCCACCGACCTCGCGGAGGGAGGCCTCTCTTCGGGCTCCTTGGCTAGCATCGTCTGAAGAAGAGAGCAAAGAACCGCTGGAGCTTGAGGGATAAATTCTTGGAGTGAAGGAGGCTTCTCTTCCAGATGGGCCCGGAGCATGGCGAACTGGTTGGTGGCCTCAAAGGGGTTCCGGCCGGTGAGTGTGGCAAAGAGACAGATGCCCAGAGAGTAGATATCAGCCTGTGGGCCGACATTGGAGGAAAGGATCTGTTCGGGAGCCAGATAGGAGTAAGTACCGAGGATCGTGCCCGCTTGGGTGAGGCGGGTGCTCTGCTCCATCCGGCGGGCCACACCCAGGTCGGTGATTTTGGGGCGGCCGGTCGAGTCGACCAGGATGTTGGCGGGCTTGATATCCCGGTGGACGATGCCTCTGTCATGGAGGTGAGCCAGCCCGTCGCATATCTGGACAAAGACACCCAAGATAGCGGCTACCGAGAGAGTTCGCACGTAGGCGTTCAACTCTCCCATCTCGAGGTACTCCATGACCAGGAAATCGTGCCCTTCGTGGCTACCGACTTCCAAAAACGAAACAACGTTCGGATGAGAGAGGGAGGCGAGTTGTCGGGCCTCACGTCGAAAGCGGTCCTCTTCGGAACTCTTGAGCAGTAGTTTCACCGCGACCTCACGCTGCGATGCGGTATCCAGCGCTCGGTACACGACGCTGGAACCTCCCCTCCCAAGTTCTTCGATCACGTCGAACCTCTCCGGGAGTCGTTTTTTCGTTATGGTCATCATCTCAAGCGCTCTGCCTTTCTAACCCAACCATAACCCCTGCGCCCTTTGCTACCGGGCGACTCTTCCATGGTGCAACGAACAGGGTTGCCTCCACAGTGAGCTTTCTCACAACGTAATAACGATCACACTGTAAGTCGAATTACAACGTAACCGACCTCACGGCACCGCCCGTCCGAGCCGGTATACGATTTGAAGAGTGGTCCGGTTGGGGGCCAAAGAAACAGATACAGATTTGGCTTTCTCGGATCCGCTACAGGCACTAAGGAGGCCTTACTTATGAAGATAGATCACTCACTAGTCCGTCACGGACAACGCTCTCGACGCAGACGAGGAAACGTTATGGCCATGGTTCTGGCCACCATCTTCGTCCTCTCCACCATCGTTCTCACCTTTCACCACCAACAGTCGGTCAGCCGCTCTTCGCTAGTACGGGCCGAAGCCGAGTTGAGATTCCGAGAAGCCAGAAACTTCGCGCTTCGGGAACACCTCACCGGAGAATCAGCCCCCTGGGGCCTGGAGGTCGGTGTCGATTTGGAAGACGTCACCCCTGAAACCACCCACGAGATTCCCGAACTTTACGCCCAATCGATGTTCCAACGCCAGGACGGAAAATGGTCCGGTCTGCCGGACCTTCTGGCCAAGGAATCAGCCCACGCCCACCGCTATCTGGAACTCACTCCGAGCGGCTTCGGCGGCCTCACCAGAGGGGTAAGAAAAGGCTCTTACGACATGGTGGAAACGGAAATCCCCGGCTACGCCGCCTACGCTCCCAACGGCACCGTCGAACTCGGCCAGGTCTTAGGCTGGCAGAACCCCGCTTACGCCGAAGATTCGGCGTCCACTGAAGCCTACTCCGGTGTACCCGCCATCATCGGCGCCGACGGCGACATCGACGTTGAAGAACTCTCTTACGGTGAAGCTCATTCTCGCTCCGGAGACATCACCATCGAAGAGGGAGCCGGAATCGGCTTCGTGGGTGTTCTCCCTCTCCCCAACTACGAAGGCGGCATTATAGATGCCCTGAACGAGGCTCAGTCCACTCTTTTCTTGTCCACCTCGAGCGGCAACAAAACCGGTCTCATAAGCGATCATACCAGCATCGCCGATCTCATTTCCATTATGTTCGGCGGCGATTTCAACCCCGAGCGTCTCATGAGTCTCAGGCAGGCCATGGAGTTCCCTACTCCGATGATTCCCGGCGCCAGTATCGTGGTGCCGGGCGTCGTCTGGGAAATCTGGCTGCACGTACCGTTCCAACCGGACCTCGGATTCAGTTCCCAACACGACCCGGACCTGGCCGAACTCGACGAAATCTCCGATGAACTCGAAGAGGCGGGCCAATTTCTGGAGGAAGCCCGAGAAGAGCTGGAAGCGGCAAGAGTCGCCCTCGAAGAGGCTCAAGCAGCCTTCGCCTCCAACCCCAGTGATGCCAACGAAGAAGCCCTGGAAGACGCCCAGGATGACTACCACGACGCCCAACAAGCTTTCGAAACCATCGAAGAGTTCATCGAGGACAAGTCCGATGAAGCCGGCGACATCGCCGACGGCAAGCTCGGCGGCGGAATGTCCGCCCTACCTCAAACGCGCGAGGAAGACCCTTCCGGACGAGACGGGCAATGGGGCTGGAACTACTCCCAAACGATGGGCAAAATGTTCGACCTTGTGACCAGCATCGTGAAAGGTGGAGACCTGGAAGACATCGCCGCCAGTATCAGCGCCGATGTCCGCGTCGTCCACTACGGACCGGAAGACGAAGTGCCCGGATTTGAATGGACTGGAGACACCTTTGTTTCCCGCTCCACCTGGACCGTACCGGCCGGCCGTACTCTACGATTCGATGGAAACATGACGGTGCAAGGCGACCTCTGGCTGCAACGCGGTACCGCGATGGTTATCGACGGAGACCTGCGAGTGGAATCCCCGGGAGTCCCTAGCATCAGCGACTCCTCTCTGCCCAGCGGACGAGTGTTCTTCGAAGAGGGTTCCACTCTCATCGTCACGGGTAACTTCGACTGCGAAGGCTCCAGCCAGTTCGGCTCCATCATGGTGGGCGGCGAACCCAACGAAATCCACCCCATCAGCTCCGCTCTGATGGTGGAAGGCGACATCAACATCCCCCACGGCATCTACGCCGGACACACTATCCCCGACCTGATCTCCGGACTGGACCCGGCCGTACTCGGTCTCAGCGGACCCGCCGCCGACGCCATCAACGCCCAACTCGACGCCGGTGCGGCCCAAGCTCAACAATTGATGGGTGAAATGGCTCCCCTGTTCTCCAAACTAGCCGGACCGTTCCACCTCCGAAACCCCTACTTCGCTCGCTACGCCACCACTTTCCAACTGGTCACCATCCCCTTCCCTCCCGTCGTTGCGGTCACTCCCATCCCCTCCCCCAAGGAGAATCTCCACGTCTTCGCTTTCCGAGCCGAAACGTTCGCCTACACGGTGGGTCTGAACGCCACTCTGGGTGAGAACCTCTATACCCAAGCCGACTGGTGGCCTTTCGGTAACGGTGTGGTCCCGATGGCCCTCAACCTGGACCTGGCCGGCGCCGTGGGCGCCTTCACCAATCTGACCGCTTTAGAAGAAGCCGCCGCGCTGAACCCTGAAGAGATTCAGTCCGACGTGGAAGAGTTCATCACTCTGCTGGGCACTCGAAGCATCCAGTGGGCCATCAGCGAAGGCATTCAAAAGCTGACCGCCGAGGCCGCTCGAATTCTCACTCCCGGTGGGTTCGGACCGATTGTCGACTCCATCACAGCCGTCATCAACGAACTGGAAGGCGACGAAGACGCGGTCGAAGACTTCTACTCCGGATTCGTGGGAGATATGCAAGACCAGATGGGCGGAATCGCCCGCGACCTGATGGGCGACCTACTGGCCGGCACCGACGTGATGGACCAGGATGAATACCTCAAACAGTACGCCGGACTTCTGGTCTACGGACGCAACATCTTCGTCTCCTCAGACGCCCGACAAGTGAGCGGAATGTTCGTGGCCGAACAGGACATCATCATCGACGCCGACCTCACGGTGGGCACCTTGATGGCTCTCAACGGCTCTATCGACACCAACGACTTCCTCTACTACCCCTACTTCAACCAGGCTTCTCTCTACGTGCCGCTCCCCGTGCCAGGAGAGACCGCCATCGATCGAGCCCAGTTCCGTGCCTACGGCGCGGCCCACGACAGCGGGATGGCCGTCCAAGTCGGACCGCCTCCTGTCACCAATGTTATGACGGTTGGAGGTTGGAACAATGACTAGTCACAAACGAGGATTCTCCTTGATGGAGATCTTGATCGCCCTGGCCGTCTGCACGGTCGCGCTGGTCGCCTTTCTAGGCGTCTTCGCCAAGAACAACGACCACGCCCTGGGCAGCCGCAACCGAAGCGTCGCCATCTTGCTCGCCGAGAGCCTGATGGACGACATCGAGACCCACAACTACGGCGCTCCCGAACCGAGACGCTGGACGGAGACCGAAGAGAAGCCCGTCAGCGTCTGGGTGAGCGGGCGAGAGCAACAGATGCTGTTTCATAAGACCGTCTCTTACGAGAACGGAAGCTTCGTGGGGCAGGGCGCGGGCGAGACCGATATGGTCACCGTCACCATCACCTGGCGCGAAGGCTTCGGCAACGACCAGACAACGACCGGCGACGATAACAAGGAACTCGAAGTCCGAGTTCCGGTGTGGAGGTAAGCGATGAGACAGCAACGAGGAATGACCTTGATGGAGTTAGTCGTCTATATGTTCCTGGCCGTGCTGGCCTGCGTGCTGCTGTGGTCCTTTCAGCAGATAACACGGAGCACTCAGCAAGCCTCTACCGCCACCTATCTGGTCAATGGAGAGACCGAGACGTGCATCGACTGGATTCGCCAGGATGTAGGTGAAACGGCTCTGGCCAGTATTCAAGTCTACCCGAGCACGGGAGAGAGCAGCGAGGCTCCGGGCGTCTCCATGGTTTCCAATCGGGCCTTTGCCGATGACGAGAAGGGTAAGCTCCTGGTCAACAAATGGGGCGCCCCCTTGTGGGACAAGCATGTCCTGTACACTTTAGACTACTCCGCCGGGGAACAAACCGGCAACCTGGTTCGCTGGGAGCGAGAGATCTCCAACAAGAATCTGTTGCCTGTCCTATCGGAGACTCTGCCCTCGGTGGGCGTCATGGACACCGGTCGTGTGGTGTTGAGGGACGTGTTAGCTCCCAACGTCACCGTGGATCGGGTCGGCCCCGAGGGCCAGATCGTGACCGATGAGTTCGGTGGGCTTCGCGCTCAGTTTATTCGGCGCATCGGGGGCTCCGACGGCGAGGAGGTCTTGACCACCGTGAACCCGACTTCCGGCAACCCCAGGGACAACACCCGGATGTTGGAGTTTGAACTGAAGATCTTGCAGGATGGTAAGAACTACTATTCGGTCGGATTCCGGGGTGCGGCGAGGCACTAGTTCGTCTCGCTAGAGCTTAAAAAGCCGGGCTTTCTCTGAGAGCCCGGCTTCTTCGTTTCAACGACTGTCGGCCGGGCTTCTCCGAGTCCCTGAGCGAGTTTGCGAGCTCAGGAGCATTCAGTTGCGCGGCCAAACCGAACTACCCAACGATACCGATCGTGCGTTGACCCGAGACCAACTCCAACTCCAGTTCCAGCCCGATACTCCCTTCGTCGGGAGTGACCGTGAGGCGTTGGAAGCCCCGCGCCATTTCGCGTTGAGGGGTGGTCAATCCGTTGAAGAAAGCGGCGTCCGGAGTGGGCGTGAAAAATTCCGGGTCGATCGGCGCACCGACCTCGTCGACGACGTCCGCGACCCTCCGCACGAGGTGGCTTCTTCCGTCTACGTCCAACTGGCGATAGGACACCAATGTGCCCCAGACAAGCTCTCCGGATGTTTCCACCGTAAACGTTCCAGCCAGGTCACGAGCCTGGGGAAAAACCAGAAACTGATCGTTGGGAGAATAGACGCACGCGAAATGGCTCTCCCCTAAATCCTCCGAGAGCAGAGACATCGCGGTAATAGCCTCCTCTTCCATCTCGATCTGGTCACTGCTGCGGGCAGCCCGCTCCTTGCCGGCGACCAGGGCTACCAGGGTCGAGCCGAACAACAGGGCCATGATCGCCGAGCATATAGAGCCCCGGAGAAACTCCACACAGGCTCCTACAGCCAAAGCGAGAATCCAATTGAGCATGCCCTGGTTCGCGCTGTTCACAGCGATCACCCTCATCTTTTTCATCGTCACCTGGGATTGGGTTCCAGGTCACATGTGCTTGCGTGCCCTTGGGCTCTCCTGGTTATCGACGGTAGCCTTTCTGGCAGCGACTCAACCGGCTCTACTACGACGCAGAAGTCTGCTACCCGAAACGGGACCGTCTTCGCCGGACTGGGATGCTCGCGTCCTGTGTTGCTTTCGGGGTTGCCTGCTTTTACTCTTCGCGGTGGCTGGATGGCAGTCCGGGCGAGGAGGCGTCCCCTACGACCCGGCTGTATTCAAGTTTGGCGCGGGCCTGCTGATGGTCGCAACACTTGGGCTCTGGGCCAGTTGTTTCAGCAACCCGTTTTTCGAAACCCAGGTTCGTCACCAGAGTGAGCAAGGACAACGAGTGATCCGGACGGGACCATACGGGGTGGTTCGCCATCCCGGCTACCTGGCCATTATTCTGATGCTTTTAAGTCTGCCCATCATGCTTCACTCAAGCGCGGCCACCTTTCCCGCCTGCCTGTGCATCGCAATCCTCGTAGTCCGGCTAAGACGAGAAGAAAGCCATCTCATCGCCCATCTCGAAGGTTACGCCGAATACCTTGAATGCGTCCAATACCGCCTGGTCCCTGGTCTTTGGTAAGCGGTCGCACCCGTTCAGGTCGTCCGACGGAGACTGGTTCCCTCAGAGAAGCTCCGCCCACTTAGGAAGCATTTCAGAAGCGAACTGGTAGTTTTCCATTTCTTGCTTTTTGACTTTGATCTCTTGCTGAGCTGTGCTGCGATCGTGCTGCTCACACTCGCCCAGAGCAAACGCTCCCTGCATACCGGTCATCCCCGAGAGCAATACAGCCGCTCCCAGCAGCGGGGAGGCCGGTCCGGCGACCAGCATGATAGGGATCGAAAGCAAACCGACTCCTCCCGCCCCCATCGCGAAACCAAGAGCGCTCTGTTTCAAAACATCGAGCCTGGTCGGCATGTCGGCAGCCGTCTTTTCGCACTCGTCGTTCAGCTTTCCAGCTTTGTCCGCCAAACTGCTTTGCAACTCGGAAAACGTCAGGGTCTTGGGCTTGTGGCCGTAGTGCGACTTATCAAAGTCTCTTTCAGCCAGCCTGATGGAGCGAACGATGTCCCAGGTGGCGTCTCGGGCCTCTGAAGCAGTATCGAAGCTGTCCCCGTAAGGATGGTGAAAGGCCGTCTTGGAGTCCCTTAGCGAACTCTCTAGCTTTTTTCTTAAGTCGGCTGAGTTGGAATTGTTGACCGGGAGATGAGCAGCGTTACGAATATTCATCGTAGCTCTCCTGGTTATTGATAGTGAATGAAGGCGATGTGTATGACTAAGGTACCAGCCGGCTCTGAAAATAGGCTTAATCAGCTGGAAGTTGAGCTTCCAACCACTCTTCATCGCCCCATCGCTCGAGAAGCGTGACCGCAGCCACTCGCTGGGCCAGAGTATCCGCCAGCGCCAGAGCACGTACTCGCTCCAGCGGCCGGTCCTGTTGGACCGACAATGCGCGGACGGCCGACGAGCGGACCTGCCAACGGGGATCACTCAAAAGATCGACCAGAATCTCGGGCGTGCACCGAGGCACGGCCGCCACAGCTTCCGTCGTCGAGGCTTTCAGATAGCTCTCCAGATGCGAGTCGGCGAGGCCTGCAGAGATGGCGACAGCTCGTACCTCCGGGTCCTGATTTTCCAGAAGGGTGGCGGGGAGAGCCAGACCGAGCCTTTGGGCCGTTTGAACGACGTACAGCGCTCCCTCGGGCAAAAGTTTTTCCGTTTCCCTTCGCGCCCGCTCCGGATCGACACGCTCCGTTAGCTCTAATAGCCAGTCTAATTCGGAGAGCTGGTCGCAAACCGACCACAATAAAAGCGCCGAACTTCCCAAATTCTCCGCGAGCTGCCGCGCTTTGAGGTAGTGGGGACCCTCCAGTTCGGTGACCCAACGAGACAGGGTCTTCGAAGAGATCTCCGGAGGGGGATACTCCCAGTCGAGTAGGAGCGCCACGCGAAGTTGCTCCTTCGGCTCCATATCAGCGCTGCTCTGGGCAAGCACCTGAGCCGCGACCAGGCCCTGAGCCGCCTTCTCGCCCCACAGGAAGGGGCGAAAAAACTCGACTCCCAGGTCGAGAGTCAGGCGTTGGCCGAGGTGGAGTACGGTGGAGGCGTCGCGCTCCTCGGCGAAAACCTGCCCCAGATAGTCCTGAGTCCGGGGGTCCTGATAGCACATCAAGCAGAGGATGAGCGTCTTTCTCAGCACATCCCGGCTATTCGGAATCAGCCGGATTAAGAGGTCGATGAAGTCTTCCTCTCCATGAGGGCCGAGCGCCAGGGGGCGTGTAGGCTCGGCAACGATACTATTCAGCAAAGCCAGGCGCTCCGCCAGACTACCCGTGGAGAGGACCTCAAAGAGATCGGCTGCCGTACGAATGCGGACCTGGGGTACGGGCACTGTCGGAAAAGGCTCCTCTTAGCCCCAGACGACTTCGGGAAGTTCCGCTGCCATCGTCTGGTTCTTGGAGAGGGCGCAGAACGTCGGGCCGGAGAGTCTCGCGCTCAAGGGAAAGGGGAGAACAGGAGAGATATCAATGGGCACGCTGATCGACTCACTGAAAATCGACCAGAGTTTGAGCTTGGCCTTGAGTTCGAAAGTGAGAGCGATACCGACCGAGTGGGTGTGGGTTACCGTGACCTCCTCAAGCTCCTCGAGGGTATTGGTGATGCTTGGACCGCCGTTGAAAGAAAAGTTACCGTTGGTAAACCTCTGAAACGTGTAGTTCCCGTCCTCCGTGGTCAGTCTGACGATCGAAATCGTCACCGGGAAGGTGAGATTTAACTGGGGACCAGCCGTGACCTTGGCTCCCACGTTCTTGAGTGCTTTCAAGAAACCGCTGAGTTGGGGGATGGAAGTCAAGAGATTTCCGTGAATGCTGACTCTGGGACGCAAGACAAGCTGCCCATCCGTTCCCAACTGGTTGCTTACTCGATCGAAAAGCCCCCAAATGGCTCTCGTGCCACTGGCATCTCGAACTTCGTCGATCGCTTCCAGAGGGATACTGAAGCCGGCCGATTGTAGGAGGCCCAGCGCAATCCTGATCAGGTCGATATTGGCCCGGCCGGTGCGACTGAAAATCTCACTCCAGGTCCGACTGAAGCCACTCCGCCAGGTAAAGTTGATTTGAGCCTGGTCGACGCCTAGCGCGATGTCGAGTTCGAATCCCAGACCTACTCCAAGTCCGCCCGCCGCGCTATCGCCGCTTGCCCGAAAATCGGCCAGGCCTTCCGAGGTTGTCGAGCCGGTGATCGTGTATTGCAAATTGTATCCGAAGAACGCCGCCGCCACGAAGTTCGAGGTGACCCGTGTCCGCAATCTGTATAACAGAACGGGAACACTGACATTGAGGATTAGTCGGGGGATAGTCCCAGAGCCGTCGATGCCGATGCGCTGAGGCACCAGTGGATTATCGATCGTATTTTGGGCCGGATTGAAAGGAAAGAAAGGGAAGCCGGTGGCCAGGTTGACCGGCTGTGAAGTGGCAAGCAGTACGTTTGTAATAAATCCCATGTGAGCCTCCTAAACGGGTATTCCCAGGTAAACATCGGTCTCGCCGTCGTCGAACTCTACGATGGCCGCGAAGTCTCCGTTGGCGTTCACGCAGTCCGGCAGGGCGCCGAAGATGATCGTTTCCACCGTTTTGCCGTCGACCACGTCGCCGCGGGCTAGCAGTGTGTACGCATCGGAACCGTCCCACACGACAATCTCCATCCCTTGCTGGGTGAAGACCTCGAAGTAAAGAAGTCCGTTCGGTCCGAACACGGGTGGGAGAATGCTCAATATCCTCGCCCCTCGAGGAGAGAGTTGCGTCCGCCCTCCCTGTCCGCCACTGATATCGGCGGCCCTCACCAGCCTGCGGCTACTTCGAGGGGTGCTCGGACCGACGACCCACAATTGGGTTTGATCCGGGATGGTGGTCTGAAGCACAAAACCTGCCCCGTTTGGACCTAGCCTAGGACACATTAAGCACCCCGCCCGCAGTGCCTGTTCTGTTCTTCCCAAGGCCGGGTCGAGAAGCAATAGCTCGGGCGTCTGCCCGATGGTCCCTCGGAGAAGAAATGTTAGGGGTCTACCACTTGGGTCCGGGCCCGAGGTGGGACGGGCTGAACCCTGCACGATGTAAACTCCGCCGGAGATAATCTCAGCCGCACCGAAGGTTTCTATGACGCTGCTCGTGCCTGGTAGGAGGTCTCCCTTAGCCAGGAGCCGTTCCGTCTGCTCCGGTTGGCCGGCGGGCATGAGGAACAGCCCCTCCCCTTGACAGTCGCCCTCATCGTCCATGAACTCCGCCACGAACAGAACGTTTCCATCGTCGGCGACCGACTGATATTGGTCGATGTCCTCAGCAAGCTTGACGTTGCCCAGAGACCCACCAGACTTGACAACGGAACGAAACGAGGCCCCTCCGTCCGAATACTGGATACTGTAGGTCCCTTCCGGGTTTTCGACCGTGATTAAAAAGTCGTCGCCGTTGTTGACATCCCCGTCTGAGAAGTCTTTGACGACGGTACCGTCGGGCAGTACGCTCCCTTCTCGGATAATCTCTTTGACCTCGGAGCGGGCCCCGTCGTCATCTACATCGATTCGGTAAATCCCTCGATTCTGGTTTTCGTCCAGGGCGTGAAAGTAGACGTGCCTCGAATCGGTCAGCGACACCGCGCCCATGAACGGAGGCGGCTCGTCACCCGTACTGTCCAGAGAGTAAGCTAGTCGTGAAGCCAAGCGGGCGCCACCAGGTAATGGGTCGCCCGACTTTATCAGTTTGATGTACCGGTAAGCGATGGGGGTCAGATTCGTGTTGCCTACGGCGAAGACATCGCTCGAGCTTCCACAACCGCTGAGCGACGCCCCCATAGCCATCCCCATCAACTTCAAAAAGTCACGTCTCGATTTCATAGCGAAAAAACTTCCCTCGGGCCCGGCGTAGTCCTGTAGGGTCAGGATTTTTTACTATTACCTTCATCAATTCTTCATAAAAGGGTAATAAACAACGCGACCTTATCGCCCGAGCCCCCGTAGGAAAATACCTACTCTTTTTGGACCCATTATTACTGCTAGCAAACTCTTGTTGCCTGAAGTAATTCCCATCGCGGATTCTAGGAGACTGTTTTACTGTCTCTGAGTTAAAAGGGCTCGTCCTGGCGTCGATTAATTCGTTAACACCTTAGATTGTGGGGCGGGAACTCTTAATAAGTCTTTCGCGTCTTCGTATCCAACGGATCCACGATTCAATTCTTTCCAAGGAGCTTTCATGAACAACACATTTATCCGAGCAATTGCCGGTGCCGCCATGGGGTTAGCCATTCTGACGACCCCTATTGTAGCCGAAGAGGCAGCCCCTAGACGCGAACGAGTCCTCACTCAAGCCGAACAGAACGCGCTGACACCCGACTCCGTCTTAACCGCCCTGCAGGAGGGCAACGAGAGGTTCGTGGCCGGAAACGTGACGAAACGAGACCACTCGGCGATGGTAAGACAAGCTGTGAAAGGTCAGTTTCCGAAAGCCGTCATACTGAGTTGCCTCGACTCCCGCATCCCCGTGGAAGATGTCTTCGACCGGGGGATTGGCGACATCTTCGTAGCCCGGGTCGCGGGAAATTTTGTCAACACGGATATCTTGGGAAGCATGGAGTTCGGCTGCGCAGCGGCCGGCGCCAAGGTCATCCTGGTTTTAGGTCATGGCAGTTGCGGAGCCGTCGTCGGCACTATCGACAACGTTGAACTCGGCAACCTCACCGCCACCCTTCAGAATATTCGTCCCGCGGTCAACGCCTCCACCGACTTCGCCGGCGAACAGGCCTCCTCCAACACCGAATATGTCGAGCGCGTCACGGAAGAGAACGTGAAGCTGAATGTAGAGGCCATTCGTCAGCGCAGCCCGCTGCTGAGACAGATGGAAAAAGAAGGCAAGATCAAGATTGTCGGTGCCATGTATCACATGGATACCGGCGAGATCGAATTTCTGAAGTAGATGCCCGAAAAGGCATAAGCTGTCGGTGAAGGCGGCGTGCGAGACCTGTCAGTCTCCACGCCGCTTCTCTTTATCCCAGATAGGTGGTGAGAAAGTCCGCAATCAAATTATCCGTTGAGGCGGGCTGCGGATCTCTTCTCCGATTTTTTTGGTCGGGGATATAGGCATCGACTCGGTCCCACAATTGGCTACTGGTCAGTTCGGGATGGAACTGGCAAGAGTAAACAGGCTTATCCCCCACTCGGTAAGCTTGCACGCGGCAGCGAGAAGTTGAGGCCAGGAGATGAGCTCCCGCCGGCAACTTCGTCACCTGCTCACTGTGACCGAGAGGTGCTGTAAATCGTCGAGGTAGAGTACCGAAAAGGGAGTCTTGAGCACCCTGTTCCGTCAGCTCAAGCTCCAGGACTCCCAACTCATATCCATCTTCGTCGATCTCGACCGTGCCTCCCAATGCTACCGCCAGAGCCTGGTGGCCCCAACAAGAGCAAAAAAGGGGGATATCACGCTCCACGATGCGACGAAGAAGCTCCAGAGCGGGTGGAAACCAGGGGTTGTCGTTGTAGGCCGAGCCGTAATCGCCGCTACCCCCGACCATCACCGCGGAGAACCCATCCAGTACGCTTTCATCCCACGGTCCGGAGACGATATTGTAGCAGGCCAGTTCATACTCGTCCGGGATACGCTCGCGAAAACAGTGAACTTCGTGGCCGACCATAGGGTCGTACCAGTTCCTAGCCTGAAGCAAGAGAATCTTCTTATCTCGGGGCCCCCGGCTGCGGCGAATTTCAAAACTCGGGTGCCGCTCTATGGTTCTCATCTCGGGGAGCACGATCTCGGTATACTCCGCGTCGCCCATCTCCAAATGTCCTTCTAGGCGCTGCCTTGCGAATCGACGACTCAGGGCGACGAAATCGACATCCACGACGGTCTGAATCAGATGGGTGACGCCGCGCTCCATGAGCGGAAACGGGTAGATCCCCGCCGT